>JGI12383J13903_1000087_pt1 | contig 75385 bp, 66 predicted proteins | sample Passage237B_FD_13903 | JGI IMG/M metagenome (IMG submission 13903)
GTTTGCCATTGCTGTAATAGTCGAGGTACAAACTTATTTTGTCTCCCTTCTGGCGTTGTCTGAGTGTTACGTTCATAAGAATATCATTTGAAGAGGTTATCGATTTCGGCTCGTTGTATAATCGTCTTCCTGCCAATCTTGGCAGCCTTCACTTTGCCATTCTCAACAAGGCGGTAGATTGTCCACCGGCTTGCACCCAGGAGCATGCACACTTCGTTGATGCTGAGAAACTCCTTCTCGTTTACAACCGGGTTGTAGGGGCGCTTTTTATTCTCCTGCTCGATGGTCTTAGCAATTTTGTCTTCACGGATGCGCTTCTTATAAGCTCTCTTTGCGCAGGTGTCTGAGCAGTATTGCGTACTAGTGGTTTTGGCAACGAACGGGTTGTTGCAAAAAACACAGGTCTTATCGATACGCATGTTGCTGCTCATACTTGGTAGCTGTTTGTTGCCTGTTGTAGCGGAATGTTGCTGGATGTAGCAAAGTTTCTCCCGTCTTGGATTTCTTGTTGCCCAACATCAAGGACAACAAATCAGGGCAACATTATGGCAACGAATTTAAGTAAAAAAGGAGGGTTGGGCAACAAAAAAGAGAAGGATAAATCCACGAATTATCAACATTAACAAGCACTTAGCAAAGAAAGGAAAGTACTTCACTTCCCGATACAAAACTTACTAAAGATATTTCCCAACAGGTCATCGGTGGTTATTTCTCCGGTAATTTCACCAAGGTGAATCAGACAGCTTCTGATATCCTGGGCAAGTAGTTCTCCGGAAATGCCATCGTCCAGCGCGTCCAGTGCAGACTTCAAGGAGTCTCTGGATTTTACCAGACTTTCATAATGACGCACATTGGTTACGATTACATTGCCTGTCTTAAAGTTGGCAAAGTTGACCATTTCCACCAGGTTGGATTTCAATTCTTCAATGCCTACTTTCATCGCAGCTGAAATAAAAATAATGCCGTCAAAGTTTCTGAATTCAACGATGTTGGATTTGTCCTTGTCAATTTTATTACCTACCACCACCAGAGGAATATTATAACTCTTTAGCTCAAGCAGGTTTTCTTTCAGCTCTTTTTCAGAAGTGGAATTGATATCAAACAGGTAGATGATAAGGCTGGCCTGTTTCATCTTTTGTTTGGTCCGTTCAATTCCAATGGATTCGATCTTGTCGGAAGAGTCTCTTAGACCTGCGGTATCAATAAAGCGGAAGCGGATACCTTCCAGTACAATTTCATCTTCAATAAAGTCGCGGGTGGTACCCGGTATTTCAGAGACAATAGCCCGCTCCTCATTGAGCAGCACGTTGAGAAGGGTGGACTTCCCGGCATTGGGCTTACCAACGATAACGGTAGGTACACCGTTTTTGATAACGTTTCCGACATCAAACGAATTGATCAGATGATCAATCACTCTTTTGATTTCATAAATAAGACTTTTTAACTGAGACCTGTCGGCAAACTCCACATCTTCTTCACTAAAGTCTAATTCCAGTTCTATCAAAGAGGCAAAGTTGATAAGTTGTTCCCTCAATTTTTTTATTTCCTGAGAAAAACCACCGCGCATCTGATTCAATGCTGCCTGATGGGCGGCTTCTGTTTCGGAATAGATCAGGTCTGCAATGGCCTCTGCCTGTGCAAGGTCGAAGCGTCCGTTTAAAAAAGCTCTTTTGGTAAATTCCCCAGGTTTTGCCAGTCTCACACCATGGCGGATCAACAGTTGCAACAGCTGTTTTACAATATATTCTGATCCGTGACAGGAGATCTCGACGACGTCTTCTTTGGTAAAGGAATGGGGGGCTTTAAAAAGAGAAACAACCACTTCATCTAATATCTTATCTCCATCGCGTATGGTGCCGAAATGGAGTGTATGAGATGCAGCAGTTGTTAAATCTTTGCCTTTAAATATCTTTTGTGTTACAGGAATGGCATTTTTGCCTGATATCCTGATTACCGCGATAGCACCGACACCAGAAGCGGTGGCAAGAGCGGCAATTGTGTCTTCACTTTCTATGTTACTATTCGGAGGTTCCACTTAAAAAAGATTAGTATGCATCGGGACTATAAGATTGCTGAAATTGCTCCCAGGTTTTGGTCTTATAGTGTTCCTCTCCGTAATAATGTAAAATTTTATCCAAAATATCAACATCCAGATAGCCTGGAACAGGAGAAAGTATGTTTTCGTTGCTGTCAAGGTACACAGTGGTAGGGTATCCGGTTGCATTAAAGATGCTTCTGGCCAGGTCTCTTTCGGAGATATCCTTTCCTTTGTACTTCACCATTTTGGTACTTTCAGCATCCAGTTTTACAGAGTAAAATTTCTCATTGAGATAGGTGGCAATTCTGGGGTCACTTAACGTGGATTTGTCCATTTTTTTGCACCACCCGCACCAGTTGGTGTAAACATCTATAAATATTTTCCTGGGCTTTTTAGCGTTCAGCTTAACCGCCTCATCGTAACTGAGCCATTTTACTTCTTCGTTTTTTTTCGGACGATCCTTTAAACTTTGGCTGTCCTTAAAGGTTTCTTTAGGAAGTAGGGTGAATCCTGTAAGGAATACACCTATGGAAAGAGCAGAAATTATAAATACTTTTTTCATTTCAATAAATTTAAAAAAAACTCTTAAAGTAACCGCTATAGTCAGGATTTAGTTTTGGGCTCATTTGTCTGAATCCCTTATTGGTTTGTTATAACTGGTTATCGTCTGCAGTTTTGAGGTGTTTTCCCTCAATGATCATTCCAGTTTTAGGCGTTTCTGACTTTTTCTTCAGAAGTCCGTACCTGGGCGAACATATAAATGCAAGTGCAAACAGAACTCCGGTCATGGTAGCCATTGCTCCTGCAATAGATCCGTCGATCCAGGAGGCAAGTAAAAAGCCCGCTATGGAACTTACTACACCGGAGAGCGCCGCCAATAGGAGCATATAGTCGAAACGGTCTGTGAGCAGGTAGGCTGTGGCTGCCGGAACAATCAAAAAAGCTACTACCAGAATAGCGCCTACAGATTCAAAACTGGCAACTGTGGTCAGGGATACCAAACCCATAAGTACATAATGCCACAAGGCTGTACTGTATCCGATGGCGGCGGCATAAGATGGATCAAAGGTGGTAACAAGTAATTCTTTATAGGATGTCGTGATAATTACGAGAACCATCAACAGTACACTTCCCATAATCCATATAGCCTGAGGCCCCAGGTTGATGCCTGAATCGGTTATCCATAGATTTAAAGGGACATAGGCAATTTCTCCATATAGAACACATTCCTGGTCAATGTCGACTTTATTAGCAAAAACCGAAATCAGAATGACACCAAGGGCAAACAGCCAGGTAAAGGTTACTCCAATGGAGGCATCTTCCTGTAATCGGGCTTTTTTGTGTAGAAGTTCGATCAGGAAAGTGGTTAGAATGCCCAGGATACCTGCACCCAAAAGCATGGGCAGGGTTTGTCTGGATCCGGAAAAAAGGAAGGCCAGAACAATACCCGGCAGCACCGCATGAGATATGGCATCTCCAACCATGGCCATTCTCCTCAGTATGAGATAGCAACCCAACAGACTGCAGGTAACAGCAACCAGAGAGCCGGTAAGGGTAATCCAAAAGGAAGACATGTTCGTTCGTAGCTTTTACTTGTTATTATATATATATAAATATACTCAGCTATTGCTCTGTTTTTAGTAAGGTTAAAAGTCCCTGTAGGGGATTTGGGAATCATGAGGATCCACTTTAGGATATTTTAACTGTTCCAGAATTTTAGCCTCCAGTTCAGGAGTAATAATATGTTCAATGGTTTCAGCATCATCGTGCACATGATCTGGGGCAATCTGAAGGTATTGAGTTAAATACAATTCCCAGAGCCTGTGTAGTCTGGCCACTCTTTGACCTTTATCTTTCCCTGCTTCTGTAAACTTCCAATGATCTCTGGATTTTGATAAAAAGCCCTGGTCTGTAAGTCTGGCCAGTCCCTTTTTAAGTTGATTTTTTTGCATAGGTCTGCGTTCCAGAAGCGTAGTGATGGAACGTTCATTGAAAAAGTCCTGATCTTTTTCGCCCAACTGATAGAATAGTTTCAGGATATTTTCGTCTGTGATCTGTTTCTGGTTTTTTACCTGCTTATGCAGCCGGGCAAAAACGCCTTTGACAGGGGCAAAGGTAAAGGAGACAATAGCGATCATGGAGATGACCATTACAATCCATGGTCCGGTAGGCATGGAAGGAGCGAGATAAGAGATGTAGGCACCGAAGATGCCCGAAACAGCTCCCATTAATGCTGCGACCAGGATCATGACTGTCAGGTTATTGGTCCAGTACCTTGCAGCGGCAGCAGGAGTGATAAGCATGGCAGCCATTAACACCACACCAACCGCCTGAATACCGGTCACTACTGCCAGCACTGTCATGGACGTAAGAATGAATTCCAGTAGTTTAACAGGTAGTCCTATAGCCTGGGCAAAATTCCTGTCGAAGGAAACAAGGGTAAATTCTTTAAAGAAGAAAAATACACCTATTAATAATAGTATCCCTACCAGACCGAAGCTGTAAAGATCGGCAGGCAAAATAGAGGCAGCTTTTCCAAAAAGAAAGTTGTCCAGTCCACTTTGATTGGCATTCCCACTGTGCTGAATAGCAGTTAACAATAAGATCCCGATTCCGAAAAACACCGAAAGGACAATCCCGATGGCACTGTCTTCCTTGAGTTTGGTTTTTGCCGTAATGTATTCGACCAGAAAGATACTTAGTCCACCGGTAACAAAAGCTCCTATTAAAAGAATAAACGGATTTTTTTCTCCGGTTAAAATAAATGAAAGACAAACACCCGGAAGCACTGCATGCGCTACCGCATCGCCGATTAAAGCCCTTTTTCTCAGAAAAGTAAAGCAGCCCACCACAGCAGAGCAGACTGTCATAAGAATAGAGCCAACGACTACATACCGTATGTTAGGGTCCGTAAATGAGAAAAATTCAATGAATTTCATTGGAGTCTTAAGTGTTAAGGTATAAGTGCTAAGTAGTTAAGTTGCAGGTAATAAACTGATTACGTACAACTTATTACTCACAACTTCTAAGTCTCTCGGGAGGGGAACTGCTGTTTCTCAAGTAAATCTCCTACTTTGGCGAGTACCGTCAGCTTACCTCCGTAAGTTTCCTGCAGAAGCTCCTGGGTAAAAACTTTTTCAGTAGGACCGGAAGCAACCAGGCGCATGTTCAATAATAATACCCAGTTGAAATAGGTAATAGCAGACTGTAAATCATGGTGCACCACTACGACTGTTTTGCCGGATGCAGTCATGTTTCGAAGGATTTCAATAATAGCAGCTTCCGTAGCAGCGTCTACACCGGCAAAAGGCTCGTCCATAAAATAAAGGTCTGCATCCTGAGCCAGCGCCCTGGCCAGGAAAACCCGTTGCTGCTGGCCTCCTGAAAGTTGGGATATCTGCCGGTGTGCAAAATTTTCCAGTCCTACTTTCCGGAGACATTCCATGGCTACTTCTTTATCAGCTTTTCTTGGTTTCTTAAACAGACCGATCTTATTGTACCTTCCCATAAGAACCACATCAAGAGCAGAAGCCGGGAAATCCCAGTCTACAGATTCCCGTTGGGGAACATAACTTACCTTTGCTCTTACCGCATCCAGGTCCTGGCCAAATAGTTTTACAAAACCACTGCTCAGGGGAATTAGTCCCATGATTGCTTTGATCAGCGTCGATTTACCGGCGCCGTTGGGACCGATGACTCCGGTAAGAGAACCAGCAGGGAGGGTTAAGTCAACACCCCATAAAACTGGTTTTCTGTGATAGGCCACAGTTAGATCGTGGACTTCTAGTATCGGATTTGGAACCTGAATAATCATAGTTTCTCTAGCTCGCTTTATTTTAGGGCAGAAGTAATTTTTTTCACATTGCTGGTAACCATTCCAATGTAAGTACCTTCAAAGGTTCCCGGCGCCCCCATTGCATCGCTGTATAAAGTGCCGCCAATAGAAATTTCATGTCCCTTTTCCTGTACTCCTTTTATAACTGCTTCGATTGCTTTTGGTGAAACCGATGACTCCACAAATACAGCTTTTATTTTTTTATCGACAATAAAGTTGACAAGGCCGGTTATGTCGTTTAGCCCAAAATCAGAAGAGGTGGAGATCCCCTGAAGTCCTTTTGCTTCAATGGAATAAGCTTTTCCGAAGTATCCGAATGCATCGTGAGCGGTAATCAGTACACGTCTTTCTTCCGGTATGGACTGAATTTCATTTTTGACCCACTGATCCAGAGAATCCAGTTTTTGTATATAGGCTAAAGTGTTACGTTCATAATAATCTTTTTGGGCAGGATCTATCCGTACAAGGGTGTTATAAATTTCTTCAACAGCCATGGTCCACAGGTTCACGTCAAACCAGATATGAGGATCATGTGCATTGGCGAATTGAGGGGCAGTCATCAAAAGATTAGGAGGGATGCCGTTGGAAACCGGAATTACAGTTTTGGTTTTGCCAAGCTTTTCCAGAATTTCTGCCATTTTTCCTTCCAGATGCAATCCGTTATAAAATATGATATCTGCTCCGGAAAGCTTTTCAAGATCACCGTGAGTTGCTTTATAAAGGTGAGGATCTACTCCCGGTCCCATTAGGGCGACAACATTGGCCGCAGTGTCAGTGATGTTTTTAACGGCATCTGCAATCATGCCAGTGGTGGTAACAATAGTGAGTTTTTCGTTCTTTTCCGCAGTTTTTTCAGAACAGGATAAAATGGATCCTGATAAGATTATTAAACCTATTACTACTAAAATATTTTTGTACTTTTTCATGATTCTGCAATGAGAATATTTTTGGCTACTTCACTTGAAACAAGAATTGTTTTTTTATTATCGATCAGAATTTCCAGAGAACCATCAAATTCGATTTTGTCCATTACCTTAATTTTTGCCCCAATATAAATCCCTGTTTTATCCAGGTATTGGAGAAACAAGGGGGAAGTCTCCTTTAAGCGGATTACTTTTCCCTGATGATGCAATGCAATTTCAGATAAAGGACTATGTTTTTTGGCTTTCATTTCCCCGCGTTCATTGGGAATAGGATCCCCGTGGGGGTCAAAAGGAGGGAATCCTAAAAACTCATCCAGCCTCTCTATTAATAAGTTAGATTGTATGTGTTCAAGTTGTTCTGCAATTTCATGTACCTCGTCCCAGTTGAAGTTTAACTTTTCGACAAGGAAAACTTCCCAAAGTCTGTGTTTTCGTATTATTTGCAGGGCAATTTTTCTACCGCTGGGGGTTAAGGATACCCCCTGATATTTAATGTAATTGATGACTTCTTTCTGAGAGAGTTTTTTGAGCATGTCACTGACGGATGCCGGCTTGGTTTGTAATGCATCCGAAATGGCATTGGTGGAAACATCCATTGTCCCATCCTCGGAAAGGTGGTAAATCGCCTTAAGGTAATTCTCTTCTGTATAACTCAGTAACATGATTCTATGAATTATACAGCAAATATAAAAGATAATTTAGGTTGACCTAAAAAAATATTTAGATATATTTTATTGCATTGGTTTTTAGTTGTTTAATCTCTTGCTGACGATCTTCAGGAGTTTTGTTTCTTCCGAGTCCCAGGTCGTATGTTCAGGAGAAGAAGTATAGAAGATATGGCGTTTTAATTTTTCCAGGAGCTCTTCAGGGCTGGAGTGAATAAAATCGTAGGTGATGGCAGCATTGTAAGGTGTTGTTATTGAGCTCCATAACGTATTTGGTGGAATAACCATTGGTAAATAGAGCGACATGTATTCGTAGAGTTTGGTAGGAATACAGTTTTCTGTGCTTTTGTTGGGAAGATAGCTTAAAATGCCAATATCTGAGTGTTCAATTTCTTCCACTATGTCTGCATGGCTAACGGGGAAATTGCCTCCAATAAGAGTGATGTAGGGACAGTCCTGTATTTCTGAAAGTAGTTTTGTAAATGTTTCTTTTTTAGGAGAAAAACCTATTATGGTTAAAGTTGTAGTTGAATGTATCTGATGTAGTTTTTTTATGAGTTCAATTGTTTGAAAGATCCCATATACCTCAGCAATGGTTCCGGAATACAAAAAGCGGACTTGTTTAGAAAAGTCAATTGTGGTATTCAGTGTTCGGGCAGGAGTAAGCCCCGGATTTTTAAATTTATTTTCAATAACGCAGCTTTTATTTTTAGTAAAAGAAAATTCAGCCTCATAGTTTCTTTCCGCCAGAAAATAAAAGTCAATAAAGGGTCTTGTCAGAATTTCATTCAGCCGGACTCCACTGGCAATAAGTGTCCGGATAAAAGGGGGGAAAGTTGGAGTATAACGTATGTTGCGGTAATAATTTTCCCGGACATCATAGATTAGTTGGGCTCCTGAAATCCATTTGTATAAAATGCTAACAAGCAGAATTTCATGTGTATTAAGGATTACTAGTTGAGGTTTTACTTTAAGTAATGTCCGGAACAATTTTACCTGGGCATAAAATCGGGAGAAGTGTAGTCTGTGAGCCGAGAATAAGGTGTGAAAGAAAATGCCCTGTTCAGGAGGAGAAGGTTTGGAAGGAGTAAATCCGGCAATATGAATTTCCACCTCACCCAGTTTAAGTAATGATTTTGCAAATTTTTCGTACATTCGGGTCTCATTTGCCGGTTTGAGCACCGAGGCCAGAAGTATTTTGGCTGATTTACTCATGGACACTAAAATTAATACTTTTATATTTTAATACACTTTATAAATGAAAGAGATTATTGAAAGAGCCTGGAATGACAGAAGTATTTTGAATGATCAGGAAGTTCAGATTGCAATCAGAACAATCATCGAAGAACTGGATAAAGGTATCAGAAGAGTGGCAGAGCCTACTGAAAATGGCTGGCAGGTGAACGAGTGGGTAAAAAAAGCTGTAATTCTTTATTTCCCGATTCAGAAAATGAAGGTTACTGAAGTTGGTCCACTCGAGTTTCATGATAAGATGGAGCTTAAAAAAGGATATGATAAGCTGGGCGTAAGAGTAGTACCACATGCCGTAGCAAGGTATGGAGCCTATCTGGCAAAAGGGGTTATTATGATGCCTTCTTACGTTAATATCGGTGCTTATGTGGATGAAGGAACCATGGTGGATACATGGGCTACTGTAGGAAGCTGTGCACAAATAGGAAAGAATGTACACTTAAGTGGAGGTGTAGGTATCGGAGGAGTGTTGGAACCTGTTCAGGCTGCCCCTGTAATCATCGAAGATGGAGCATTTATCGGATCCAGATGTATCATTGTAGAAGGCGTTCGTGTAGGAAAAGAGGCCGTTATCGGGGCAAATGTTTGTTTGACAGGTAGTTCTAAAGTGATCGACGTTACCGGAGACAAACCTGTAGAGTACAAAGGGTATGTTCCGGAAAGATCCGTAGTGATCCCGGGCTCTTATACCAAAAAATTCCCTGCAGGTGATTTTCAGGTGCCATGTGCGTTGATTATTGGAAAGAGAAAAGAAAGCACAGACCTTAAAACTTCTCTGAACGATGCGTTGAGAGACAATGATGTGGCTGTTTAAGGATAGATAACAACTCATTCGAACCCCGGGAGCTTAAATTCCCGGGGTTCTTTTTTTGTCTAATTTGTAAAGCTTTACTTTTGGTTGACGAGTTTAATATGTTTTAAATCAGTTGTTTTGGTGTGTGGTTGTTTTAAGAATAGTTTATAGCTTTTGTCGAGGGTGAGGTGTATTGTTGTAAAACAGGCAGATGGAGTTTTGCTTCATTTATATAGATCAGTTGCCTGTATTATTTTGTACTTTTTAAATGAATAAGGAGTGTGTTTTTGGGCTGACAATTGAATTTTTTCCAGAGAAGAGTTTTGTGGTGTACTTTCTGAATATAGGTTAGCTGAAAAATAGGGTGAGGTCTTATATATATAGCAACATTTAATAACCTCATCCCTAGCCCTTCTCCTTAAGGAGAAGGGACCAGTCAACGAAAAAAATTAATTGATGAATGAATGCCTACATTAAAGTCCCTCTCCTTTAGGAGAGGGATTTAGGGTGAGGTCTTTGACTTAAACTAAAGTACTCCAATAAAAAGATACTTTTTAGACAGCCTCTTTTTATAAAAATCGATCGGCAGGAATAAGTTTGTCTTTTCCGCTTTTGGTGTAATTATAAAATCCGATGCCTGTTTTTACTCCTTTGTGACCGGCCTCCACCATGTTAACCAACAATGGGCAGGGAGCATATTTAGGATTTCCCAATCCTTCGTGCATAACCCGGAGAATTGCCAGGCATACGTCCAGGCCTATAAAGTCGGCCAGTTGTAATGGTCCCATTGGATGCGCCATTCCCAGTTTCATAACGGTGTCAATTTCAGTGACTCCGGCCACTCCTTCAAAGAGCGTATAGATCGACTCATTGATCATAGGCATAAGTATCCGGTTGGCAACAAATCCCGGGTAATCGTTCACTTCAACCGGTATTTTTTCCAGCTTTCGGGCTGTTTCCATTATCGTTGCTGTTGTTTCTTTAGACGTGGCATATCCGTTGATCACTTCCACAAGTTTCATCACAGGGACCGGGTTCATAAAATGCATACCTATGACTTTATCCGGCCGTTTGGTGGATGCTGCAATTTTGGTGATAGATATGGATGACGTATTGGAAGCCAGTATACAGGAAGGAGGAGTGAGGGCATCCAGTTCCCGAAACAAATTAAGTTTTATATCCTGATTCTCTGTTGCGGCTTCAATAACCAGGTCAGCATTTTTTACTGCATCATTTAATACAGTAAAAGTCAGAATTTTTGACAGAATTTGAGATTTCTGCTCGGGTTTTATTATTTCTTTTTTAATTTGGCGGTCAAGATTTTGCTGAATGTTTTTCAGTCCGGCTTCGAGTGCACCGGCGGATACATCACACAGGCTTACTTCATAACCGAATTGAGCAAAAACGTGCGCTATTCCGTTGCCCATTGTACCCGATCCGATAATTGTAATGTTTTTCATGCAATAAATTTGAAGGTTTTAGTGTTATGAAAAAATAAATCCCGTAAAATATTGTTATGAAATTAAGATAAAATTCGACAGAGATTTTTTTTTTACTGAAAAGGAAGTATCTTTGTCTATTACTCCTATAGGGTAATAGGGGATTTGTAAAACTTGTTTGTTTAGAATAATTTTAAACAACTTTACAATTTCTTAACATTTAGAAACTATCTTTATTATAGGTATAGAATAAATTTGCAAAAACAGATTAAAAACAGAGTTCAATAGTCATTTAAAAACAAAATGGAAAATCAAACTTCATCTACGGGAAAATTTAATTCCTGGTTCGCTGTGGCAGCCATCGTGTTGGCTCTTCTTTTCAGTTTCATTCTTTATTTTAAAGTGTTGGGTAATCCGGCAAACTTTCAGGGAGAAAATATTGCAAACCATCCTAAAGAAGGAAACTATCTGGGTATAGTATATAAAGGTGGTTTGATTGTACCCATTTTAATGTCATTCAACCTAATGGTGCTTGTTTTCTCAATTGAAAGAATGATTACCATTACGAAAGCATCAGGTAGTGGTTCTGTAAATTCATTTATCAGAAAGATTAAAGGTTACCTTTCTTCTAATGATATCAGAGCTGCTATAGAAGAATGCGATAAGCAAAAAGGTTCTGTAGGAAACGTAGTTAAGTCTGTTCTTCACAAGTTTGAAGGCCTTTCAAAAGAGGACGGTCTGAGCAAAGATCAGAAACTGGCTGCCATTCAGAAAGAACTTGAAGAAGCTACTTCGTTAGAGCTTCCAATGCTTGAGAAAAACTTAACCATCATTGCGACACTAGCTTCTATTGCAACCCTTACAGGTCTTTTAGGAACCGTTATCGGTATGATTAAAGCGTTCGCAGCTCTTGCTACCGCTGGTTCTCCTGATGCAGTTGCACTTGCTAACGGTATTTCTGAGGCGCTTATTAACACTGCTCTGGGTATTGCCGCTTCAGCTTTAGCGATCATCGCTTACAACTTCTTTACAAGTAAGATTGATGATCTGACTTACAATATCGATGAAATAGGTTTCAGTATCACTCAGTCATTTTCAGCAAGTACTAAGTAATTATAAAGCAGGATCATCATGCCAAAAGTAAAAATTCCAAGAAAAAACATTTCACTGGACATGACCGCCATGTGTGACATGGCCTTCCTGCTGCTGACCTTTTTCATGCTCACAACTAAGTTCAAACCAGATGAGCCTATAGCTGTAGATATGCCTTCATCGGTATCTGAAACTATTCTTCCGGATGCAAACATCCTGACGATATCAATTGGTAAAGATGGAAGGGTTTTCTATGGCATGGACGGTCAGGAGGCTAAAAGAGAAGTTCTGAAAAATATTTCCTCCAAGTATGGGCTTACTTTTACCCCTGCGGAAGAGAAAAAATTTGTCCTCATGTCTTCATTCGGTGCTCCAGTGAGCGAACTTAAAAAGGTGTTGGCTTCAAAAGAAGTAGATACGAAACAGCCAGGTATTCCGATTGATTCAACCAATAATCAGTTAAGGGACTGGATTGTTTATTCTGCAAGAGCTGACAAGCAGTTGAAAGTCGCTGTAAAAGGAGACAAAGAGACAGATTACAGAGTGATTGCCAGAGTTATTGCTATTCTGCAGGACCTGAATATCAATAAAATCAAATTGATCACGACTATGGAGGCCAAACCCCAGTAGTTTGTTGCTTCAATGCATATGTGTAAATTAGTTAGTACTATAAAATCTAACCTAAAATGGCAGAAGTAAATACCGGCGGGGGGGGGAGTAAGGACGGGAAAAAAAGAAGTAAGAAAATGTCTACCAAGATCGACATGACACCAATGGTGGACTTGGCGTTTCTTCTAATTACCTTCTTTATGCTTACAACCACCTTCAATAAGCCGAAAATTATGGAAGTTAAGATGCCAGTGAAAACGGAGGACAATAAAAAGACCGATTATAAGGAGTCCGAAACTATGACACTGGTACTTGGAGAAGATAACAAAGTCTTCTATTACATGGGGCTGACCAATCCGGTAGTGGAAGCTACGGATTATTCAGATCAGGGAATAAGAAAAGTTTTATTACAAAAAAATAAATCAATCCCTGATTTTAAAGTAGTAATAAAGGCGATGGATACTTCCAAATATAAAAACATGGTAGATATTCTTGATGAAATACATATCACAGGAGTAAAATACTATGCAATCGGCAAAATTTCTCCGAGGGATATTGAATTAACCAAAACAGTTCAGGGTAGTTAGTTTATCCGGAATAAACATCAAAATTAAGAAATATGAGCATCCTGGAAGAAACGGAAACGATTTCGGTCAAAGGGCCGGAAATAAATTCCCAGGCAACCCTTAATGACATTGTTTTTGAAAACAGAAACAAGGAGTATGGGGCGTTTGTTTTAAGAAAGGAGTATGGACGCTATGTCACGAGTGCAGTAGTGATTTCCTCTGTAGTGTTTTTTATAGGGTTGGTATCTCCTCTTATTTATAATAAATACAAGCCTGCCGAGCCAGAGAAAATAGAGGAAGTGGTAGACCTTGAATTGATGGAGGTCAAAGACGAACAACCTGAAGAGGAAATTCCGGTCGAGCCACCACCACCACAAGTAGAAGAACCTCCCAAAGTTGCAATGAGCGAATTCCTTGAACCGGAGGTCGTTCCGGACGAGAAGGTGGTGAAAGATCCTCCTAAAGTTGAGGAAATTGTAAACCCGGGTCCTACCGACCAGGAAGGTGATCCTGACCTGAATGAGGTGATTAATGTAGGAGAAGGTACAGGAAACGCTATTGTAGAGGTACCGGTTTCCAATGAGCCACTTTTATTCGTTCCTGAAATGCCTGAATTTAAAGGAAACATGGATGAGTTTTTCAAGAAAAACGTGGTATATCCTACAAAAGCTCTGAACAATGGCATCGAAGGTAAGGTGTTTGTGCAGTTTGTGATCAATACGGATGGTACTGTTACCGATGTTAAAACCATCAGAGGTATAGGCTACGGTTGCGATGAAGAAGCAGAACGTGTAACCAAAAAGATGGTTTGGACTCCTGGTAAACAGAACGGTGTGCCAGTGAGAATTAAAAAGGTTTTACCAATCCATTTTAAATTACCGGATTAATACTGTAATCTTGTTAGAAATTCCTTAATCAGATTGAGTTCACGAATGTCTGATTAAGGATTATCTTTTTATAAGGAATAGTCAATAAATAATATTAAAAGCCATCAGGTAGTGCAGAACGCTTTTTTTTATTTCAAATTAGTAATGTCCGTTTTCTATTTCGGAATTGGCATTTATTTTATCGTGTATCACAAGACAATCCAGTTACTAAGTCCGGAGATGAATATCGGATTAGGCGGGTTACTGGTTCTATATGGTGGTTTCAGGGGATACAGAGCTTTTAAAGACCGTGAAGAATAAAATGCAGATACATTTTAGGTTATATCATCTTTTCTTACTGTTGGGACTGGCGGTTGCCTGCCAGGAAAAAAGTTCCGAGAATACTGATATACCTGAAGATACGCCTACTAAAGGTCGAATTCACATTTTTTCAGATGCTTCTTTTAAACCGGTAATTCTTCCGGAAAAAAATACCTTTGAAGGTATATATTCCAATGCTACAATAGACATTTCATTCACCTCAGAAAGAGCAGCTATCGACTCTTTCCTGAGAGGAAATACCGAAATGATCGTGATCGGAAGGCCGCTTAGTGAAAAAGAAATTGCGCCTTACGCATCCAAAGGAATTAAAGTAATCCAGGATGTGATGGCAAAAGACGCCATTGCCATCGTTCTCAATAAAAATTTCCCGGATTCCTTATTAAGTGTTCAGCAGCTTTCTGAAATACTTTCCGGAAAGGTCAAAAACTGGAAAGAGCTAAATGCCTCTTTTCCTTCAGGAAAAATCTTTATCGCCGTTGATCAAAGCAATTCAGGGAACCTGTATTTTCTAAGAGACAGTCTGGGGCTGGATATTAAAAATATTGACATCTTTTCTGCCGACTCAGTAGCCGGAGTTATCGAGTATGTCAAAAACCATAACAATGCCATGGGGGTTATTGGTGTGTCATGGTTAAGTGATGCGGACGACCCGGGAGCCTTCAGCCATTTTCAACAGATTCGGGTAGCCGGTTTATATAAAGAAAACAGAGATAACTATGCGTTACCTTTTCAGGGGAATATTGCCGATGGCTCTTATCCTTTAAAAAGGAATATTTATCTGGTTTACAGCGGGGCGAGGACAGGCCTCAGAACGGGATTTGCGTCGTTCATTTTGGGGGACCGGGGACAGAAAATTATTCTTAAGACAGGAATAGTACCGGCAAAAATGCCAGGTAGGGATATAGAATTTAAATACGAATAAACACTATTATCAAGCAATGAGAAAAGGTATTTTAGTTGGATTTGCATTAATGCAAACATTGATGATGAATGCCCAAACTGTACAGGATGCTGTTAGAAGCATTGAACTGGAACAGTATGAGAAGGCAAAAAAGATTTTGGTTGATCTGGGTAAAAAAGATCAGAAAAATCCTGAAATCACTTATCAGCTTGCGGAAGCTTACTATCAGTCGGGCAATGCAGATTCTGCAAAGATTGTAGCAGAACAGGCATTGGCAAAAGGTGAAAATGCGCTTTTCTATGTTGCTTTGGGAAAATCGGTCTATGAAACCAATGATAAGTCAGGAGAAAATTATTTTGAAAAAGCGTTAGCCCTGTCAAAATCCAAAGATCCTAAAGTACTGGCAGGTATAGCGGAATTCTATATCAATTCTGCGAAATATAAAAATGCAGATAAAGCCATTGCATTGCTTCAGACTGCCATAAGTAAGGATGCTAAAAACCCTTACTATTACTCTTTGCTGGGGGATGCTTACCTGGTTAAAAACGATGGTGCGAAGGCAATAGAGAGTTTTAAAAAGGCATTGAATGTAAATCCCGGGTTTCCTCTGGCATACTTAAAGATTGGTAATATTTATAATAAGGCAAGAAACTATAACGAAGGGTTAAAATATTACAATGAAGGTCTTGAGAAAAATCCTGATTATGTATTGTTTCATCGTCAGATAGGTGACCTGTATTACAGAGCAAAGCAATACCAAAAGGCTATTGCGAGTTACAAAGTGTACGTAGAAAATACGGATAAAAATGATGATAACGATTTTCGTTATGCCTCTTTTCTTTTCCTGAATGAAAACTATAAAGACGCTTTAAACATTTTTGAAAATCTAAAGAAAAAGGATTATTCTAATCCGATTCTGTACAGACTTTTGGGATATAGTTATTATGAAACCGGAGATGCATCAAAAGGGCTGGAGTACATGAATGAGTATTGGAAAAAAACGAATGACAAGCTGATCATTGGAACGGATTATGAATACATGGGTAAACTTTATTTAAAGTCTGGCAACGATTCACTGGCTATTGAGAACTATCTGAAAGCGGTAGAAAAGGATACTTCCAAAACTGAATTGTATAATGAAGTTGCCGGAATCTATTTTAAGAATAAACAATACGGCAAAGCTGCAGAAATATTTGAAACCCGACTTTCTAAAATAGAGCCAACAGCGCAGGATTACCTAAGTCTTGGAAAAGCTTACTACTATGACAAAAACTATGCACAGGCTGATTCTGCCTTTGCCAGAATTGTAGAACTGGTGCCAACTTCTACCACCGGATATATCTGGAGAGCCAGAGCAAATTACGGAGGTGATTCCGCTCCTGATAAGGCAAGCGCTAAACCTTATTATGAAAAGGTAATAGAGTTAGCAGAGGGTGACGTGGAAAAAAATAAAAAAGAACTGACAGACTCCTATGCGTATCTTGCATATTACTACTCTGTAAACAAGGATAAAGCTAAATCCACAGAGTACTGGACAAAAGTGCTGGAGCTTGATCCAGAAAATAAACTGGCCAAACAGGCTCTCGGAAAAAAATAACAAACTTGTAGAAAATATCTTTTTAAAAAGTGCCTGAGATTTCAGGCACTTTTTTTGTATGTAATCTTTTCGGTAAAAAATCAAGAAAAAATGTAACAATTCCAGATTTTACCGTATTCATTCATTGAGGGTAGAATAATTAACTAATTAATATGTCAACGCAGAATATTCACATAGCTATGGGAAGTCTGGCATACTCTATTGCCAAGGCTGATGGTGCCATTCAGGAAGAAGAAAAAGAAACGATTAAGAGTTTGGCCCAGAAAGAGTTTCAACTCGGAGATGGGGATATTGAATGGATCGATCAGGTGTTCACTAAATTGGAGAAAGCAAATATTCCAATAGAAGAAGCCTACAATTATGCGCTCGACACGCTTGAAGCCAACAGATTCCATTTTGATTTTACTCAAAGCATGAAATCCAAATGCATTCGTTTCATGGAACGGGTTGCCGAAGCGTTTAACGATACTTCCATCGAAGAGAGGTCGATTATTGCAAGATTTAAAAAGGATGTGCAGCGCTTTTAATAAGCTTAGAAAATAGCATCCAGAATACCGGCCACTGCAAGGAATATAATTAATACACCGATTAAGGCAATGATTACAATTGTTCTTATGATAGTTCCCATGGTATGTTTGGCTGTTTTTTGTAGTTAACCAAACCGGCTCTTCTTTGTTAACTAAAGGAAGATAACCGGATATAGATTATTGAACTTGGGTCCCGAAGGCATTATTGAATTTGGAGGATTTGCAATTCTGCTGGTGCTCGTATTCTTGGAGACGGGGCTGCTTGTGGGTATACTGATTCCGGGAGGCGAAACACTACTTTTTACCGCAGGCTTATTGTCCGGAAGCAATGTGCTTAATGTACCTCTCCCGCTATTGATGATAGCTCTGACGCTTGTATCAATTGCGGGAGACCTTACAGGGTATACCATAGGCATTAAAACCCGAAGGCGCCTTTTTAACAGGGAAGATAGTTTTTTATTCAAAAAAAGTTACCTGGAAAGAGCGAAGGCATTTTACAGGAAATACGGTCCTGTAGCCATTATTCTGGGGCGATTTTTTCCGATAATCCGCACGGTCAATCCGTTATTGAACGGTGCCATAGACCAGCCTTACCTTCGTTTTTTTACCCTGACTTCCATCGGCTGTACTCTTTACGTAAATACCATTATACTGGTGGGCTTCTATCTTGGTAAGACATTCCCTTTTTTAAAAACCTACCTGGAAATTATTTTATTTGGAATTGTTGTACTTTTTGTTTTGCCACTACTCATCAGAATCCGGAAGGAAAAGAAAAATAAGTAGAGTAATTCAAATTATTGAATAATTTTGTTACCAAATAAAATCTCTCGGTCTGAGAAACGGTAGCAGAATGATTGAAATAGTCGTATTGTATTTCTTGTTGAAAAACTTAGGCAAGCTTGCCAGGGAAAAGGGGCAGTCTTCATTGCAATGGGTCATCTTTGGTTTACTTGCCTGGATTTTGGGTGAATTTAGTGGGATAGTACTGGTCCTCAATTTTATCGGGCAGGATTATTTGATTTTTAGTATGTTTTTTGGAATTGGAATGGCTTATCTCTTCTTTTTGATCGTAAAAAGTAAGTTACAGGGCCTTCCTGATTCTGAAAACTGATACTATATGAAAAGAAAGCTGTTGCTCATTGTATTACATTTTCTTTCTCTTGTTTCTTTCAGTCAACATACGACCAATATTCAAACACTGGGCAGTCCGGTCAATACACTCGAAAGTTCGGAGTTTGCTCCAACCATTAGTGCGGATGGGAACACGCTGATTTTTGAGTCGGACAAAAGTGGTAGGTGGCGGCTGTATATGTCGACCCAGATAAAGCCAGGTGTATGGTCCAAACCTGTTGATATCGAAGCTATTAATAATAAGGTGGGCCCCAATGATTTCCTGGGTGGGCCTTGTCTGAGCTATGATGGCAATACGCTCTTTTTTACTTCCAACATGAAAGGTGGTGTGGGAGGAATCGATATCTGGTATAGTACCCGTACCGGAAATACCTGGAGTGCACCGAAGAATCTTGGAAAACCAGTGAATTCAGCAGGGTACGACGGTTTTCCTTCGTTATCACCGGATGGGAAAGTCCTCTATTTTATGAGAGCGGGAGAGAAAAGTACTCCTACAGGACAACGTTGCTGTGTTCTTTATAAAGCTACCAGACAGGGGGCATTTTTTATTAATCCTGCACCGCTTCCTTATCCTGTTAATTCAGGATGTGAGGGATACCCCAGAATAATGGCCGATGGGAAAACACTTATATTTTCATCCTACAAACCAGAAGGAAAAGGCGGCTACGATCTGTATGAATCCAAGCTGAAATCAGGGAAATGGTCCAAACCTGTTCCTTTGGATTTTATCAATACAGAGAAAGATGACGAGCTGATTTCAGTGCCAGCTTCCGGAGATGTTATTTATTTGTCTTCTACCACCAAAAACAACAAGGATGATATCTATAAAGTGGAATTGCCCCATGAATTTCGTCCTGAAAAAGTGATTGTCGTGGAAGGTGTCATTAAGGACGAAGAGACCAGTAAACCCATAGCATCGACCATTCAGCTTAATAACTTTAAGACCAAAGAGAAAGTGTCGGAAGTTACCAACGATTCCATTACAGGAAAATTTCAGGTGTATGTGGAGGAAGGGCAGACGTATGATTTTTCTATAAGTTCCAAAGGGCATACCTTTCATTCTGAGGTACTCAAAACGGATTCGGTAAAAAGGTATCAGAAATTTGAGAAAAACATTAAATTGAAACCTTTAAAAAAGAATACGTCTTTTGTATTAAATAATATTTTCTTCGAATTTGATTCTGCTTCCTTGTCCCCGAATTCTTTTTTTGAGCTGGATCGGGTAGTGAAGCTGATGAATGTAACACCTTCGCTGGTGGTGGAAATTTCAGCACATACAGATGATAAAGGAAGCGACGATTATAATTATAAATTATCTCAGCACAGAGCGGAATCTGTTGTAAAATATCTTACGTCGAAAGGAATTACTGCAGACCGGTTAGTGGCCAAAGGTTTTGGGAAAACGATGCCTGCTGTGCCCAATGATTCTGACGAAAATCGTGCAAAAAACCGAAGGGTGGAATTCAAAATACTGAAAATCTGATTTATGCCTTTTAAACCAATTACTACCGCCATAGCGGGATATGGAGCTGCAGGTGAGTTTTTTCATGCACCTTTCATTGCAAGTTTGCCTGAGTTTCAATTAACGACAGTTCTGGAACGACATAAGGAACAGTCAAAGGTGAAATTCCCTGAGGTGCGGGTAGTAAAATCGTTTTCAGAATTAGTACACGACCAGGAGCTAGAATTAATTGTCATTACAACGCCCAATGAGTTCCATTTTTCCATGGCCAAAGAGGCTATGGAGAATGGGAAACATGTTGTGGTGGATAAGCCCATGACGGTTACTTCCAGTGAGGCAGAGGAGCTCATTCGTGTTTCGAGAGAGACAGGTAAACTTCTCACCGTTTACCAAAACCGGCGACTGGATGCTGGTTTTCTAACAGTAAAAAAGATAAAAGAGGAGAATGGGTTTGGGAAGATCCGGCATTATGAAGCCCACTTTGACCGTTATCGTCCTGCTATTAAAGATTCCTGGAGGGAGAAGCAAACACCTGGAGGAGGTCTGTTGTACGATCTGGGGGTACATTTACTGGATCAGACAATTTACCTTTGGGGGAAACCGCAGGCTGTTACAGCCAGGATAGAGAGACAAAGGCCTGAAGCTGTTGTGGATGATTTTTTTGAGATTACGCTTCAGTATAATGGGTTTAAAGCCATCGTTACTGCAGGAATGCTTGTAGAGGAAAAACAACCTCAGCTCTATGTAGAGGGGGCGAAAATGACTTACTTCCGTTTTGATCTGGATCCTCAGGAGGCAGCGTTAAAAAAAGGCTTGTTCCCCAAAGACGAGGCCTGGGAGAAGGAAACTGTTCCGGGGCCCGGATTTATCAGAACAACAGATTGTGCCGAAAGTGTATACCCTACGGAAAGAGGAAATTATCCATACTTCTATAAGAATCTTGCCCGTGGGATCAGAGAAGGGGGAGAGCTATTGGTGAAACCGGAAGAAGCATGGTTTGTCATTCGGCTGATAGAACTGGCCAGGATAAGCAGTGAGGAAAAAAGAACAATAGAGTTGAGTAATGTTTAAACCGGAAGAAATAATAGAGAAGGGGAAGATTGCGGAAGCAACGAATCGTAAATTTTTCGATAAGCTGAAAAAAATCTCTGCAGATCAACTGGATAAAATTGTGCATCCGGTGCATGAGGATGTTTTTGAAGAAATGGATTGCCTGACCTGTGCCAACTGCTGCAAAACGACAAGCCCCATATTCTATCAGGCAGATATTGAACGGGTGGCAAGAAAACTTAGAATAAAACCTTCTGAGTTTATTGATCAATACCTGCATGTGGACGAAGACAACGATTATGTATTGAATACAGCTCCCTGTCCTTTCCTTGACGGGGAAAACTATTGTCTGGTGTATGAAGCCAGACCAACCGCCTGCAGGGAATATCCTCATACCAACAGAAAACGATTCAGGCAGATACTTAACCTTACGTTGAAAAATACACAGGTGTGTCCTGCAGTATATGAAATCGTTGAACGGTTAAAAATAAAACTTGAATTTGGAAAGTAGTTGACTCTTTGTTCCTAAAAAAAGTGTTGGGCACTGTTGCTCTTCAGAAAGGTTAGTTGAGAATGAAAGAATGCCTTAACGAATTAAAGTAATATTGATTACTTTATCTTCATTGATAACAATTGCATAATATCCGGCGTCGGCCATTGTCCCATCTGTTTTGGTTCCGTCCCAGACCGCAGGAGCTACAAGTTCTTTGATGAGGTTTCTTCCTGAATCCAGAATTTTGATTTTACCCGGAGTCTCTATAAAATAAGAATCCATATAACCGTCTCCATCCGGACTGAATACTGCCTGACAGTCGTTCAGTTTCTGGAGGGTGAAAGCGGTGGCCCCTTTGCAGTTGTACTGATCGTTGACGGTGAACTCATATAAACCCGGTTCAAGGTTGGAATACCGGAAGTTATCCAATGTAAGTGTATCGGATTTATAAACTGATTTTATTCCAAATCGATAAGGTGGTATTCCTCCTTTGTATTCCACGTTTTCAAATTCAATGGAAATACCTTCTTTGCAATCTTTTGAAACAACACTCAGGTCTTTATAGGACAACTCCATGCAAGGCTTAATATCCAGCACCAGTATGGTACTGGTAAGAACCAGAGATGGAAAGTCTTTCAATTTTATTTCCTGATAATACTCTCCTGACTGTTCGGGAAGAACAGGCGATAAGGTCAGGGCTGATGATTTGTTGGAATTATCAGCAACTCCGTTTTTAAACCACTGGTAGGTTACAGGAAGGGTAGTATCAATGTTAGGGTCGTAAATGAAAGAATCTCTATCGTTTTTTAAATCAATCTTCTGGTCAATGATAAAAGGTTTTTGAGGACTGTACTCAAACAGGTTGAAATTGGGATGACTTTGAAGGGGGACGATATCCTCAAAGGTGAGATAATTATCTGAAATATGTACCTCATTCAGGTTAGGTTTTGCAAGTAAATCCGGCAGGCTGGAAAGTTTGTTATTGTTTACATTAAAGATTACCAGTGTAATATTATCTCTAAGATCGGAAAGGTCTTTTATGTTGTTGCCCTGAATAAACAGTACTTCCAGAAGATTAAGATGTTTTAAACCTATAATGGTGTCCAAACCAAGATGGTTTAAATGTAGTTGTTTTAAATTTCTTAATGGAGACACATCCTGAAAAGCAGGCATGGGGTTGTTTCCAGCAACCAGTATTTCCAGATTGACATAGCCTGAGAGATCAGGCAGTTCTGTTAACTGATTATTGGCACAATACAGGTTCTTTAAACTTGTTGACGCAGGCAATGCCGGTAGTTGTCGAAGCTGGTTATTGTACACCTGAAAGTCCTGAAGATTAACAAGCGTATGCAGGTCAGGTAATGTTGTAATCTGATTATTGGTCAGATAGAGCCCCGCCAGTTTAGTTAGTTTGGAAATATCCGGAATGGTAGTAAGATGATTGAAGTTTAGTTTAAGAATAGAAAGATTCTTAAAGTACGATATTCCTGTGGCATCCTGAATGTTAGCATAGTCCAGATTCAGTTCTCCGTAAACCTCTTCTGCCAGCACAGTATCCAGTTTTCCATCTTTCATCAGTTCGGGATAATCTTTTTCCAGTTTTGCTCTGAAATTCGGATCCGGTATTTCAACAAGATTTTGAGCGCTGATATTCAGGCCAGCCAGCAGAATAGCCAGAAAAAGGATAATTCCTTTGGGCTTTAGATAGTTCGTATGGAGATTGCTCAAAATCATCTTAAAACTGTAATCTGTCCGTTTTCTTTCTCGCCATTGGCATATTCTACAATGTACACATATAACCCGGAAGGAGCTACATTTCCTGTAAGATCTGTACCATTCCAATCGACTGTTTCAGCCAGATCTGTTTGAGTCTTAAATATAAGCAATCCTGCTCTATTGTATATTGAAAGTACTCCGGCTTCTTCTGAAGAAACGGATATTTTCAGCGTTTCACCAAGTTCCGGACTAAAGCTGAACGACCGCTTTTTATAACATTCTTTCCCGTTTACCTCAATGGTTTGTTCGACTGTACAGCCTTTCTGATCTTTAACGGTAATAGTGTAATGTCCTGGCTTTAAGTTCGTGTATACAGCTTCTGAAGTGAATTTTCCGTTTCTGTTCAATTCAAAAGAATAAGGAGCGGCACCACCTTTCAGGCTCTTTTCGTCTACCTTAACTTCTCCTGTAGCCCTTTCCAGACAAGAGTTTTTGGAGGAAATAGTGAAGACAATCGTTCCATCCTGGCAATCATTTAATTCAACCGCTGATGCGATGTTAGAAGGAAGGTTTATTGTTGATGTGTCTTCAACAATTGATACGGGTGTCTCTTGGCTAACCGTTTCTTTCTTATATTCCGCAGGAACAGGGGCGGAGATTGTTTCCTGGACAGTTCCGACAGGAGGAGTTTTGGTTAGGTCCTTTTTTACAGGCTTCCCTATGTTCTGTGTTACCGGTAATTCGATTTTCTTAGGAGCATCTGTTACTGTTATTGGTTGGGTTTCCTGAATGGTATCTATCCTTGGCGTCTTTTCTGGTTTATGGTATGAGGCAATGCCTAATCCTGCTCCAATCAGCAACACCAAAGAAGCGCCTAACAACCAGTTTTTAGTGTTGTTGTTGTTCTGATCGATTTGATCAATATCTTTTTTTATGCGTTCTCTGAGAAGGTCCAGCTGAGCACCGAGAACAACATCGTTAAGCAGCTTCTGGCTGGCAACCTCATTTCTTAATGCGGGGTTTTCAGCAAGTGCTTTCTCAAATTTTACTAAAGCATCATCGCTCAATTCCCCTTTGAGGTATTGATCAATCTCAAAGTAATATTCAACTTCTTCTTTCAATGCTTTAATAAATTTAAGAGGTTTTTATCTTCGTTTACCAGTTTTTGCAAATATTGCTTGCATCTGTAGTTGTTGGTTTTTGCAACATTTTCACTGGCATAGCCCATTTTTTCGCTTATTTCCTTCATACTCAGCTTTTCATAAATGGAAAAGCGAAGAATTTTCTGGCATTTTTCATCAAGTTTCTGAAATACCTGCTTCATCGCAGAGGATTTTTCTCTTGTGATTAAATCTCCCAGCAGGTCAAATGTGTCCGGCACATCACTTTCCATCAGACTCAGGTCTTTATTCTGAAGCCGTTTGTCTTTTCTAACCTTGTCAATCCAGAGATTTCTGGAAACAGAATAAATAAAGCCGTCAATGCCGTATTGCTCATTAAATTTGTTCTGTTTCACCTGATTAAAAAAGATTATAACAGCATCCTGAAATATATCACTAGCCTCCTCCAGGGTTCCATTGTTCTGAATGACATATCTCCGCACTTTTTTCAACGTATGTTCATAAAGATACGCAAGCGCAGGGTCATTTTCACCCTTTTGAATACACTGGATTATTTTAGAATCTATTTTATTCACTCTTCCTGATCCTACGATTTGAAAATAAAAAAGTAAACAGTAGCTTCACGGCTATTATTTTAGTTTAACGAGAATAGCTGTTAAAATTTTACAGAATTTATTCCTGTGTCCGGATTCAGACTAATTACATTAGTACTATTGATAGTTCCTGCAGTCGTCAGCGGGCAATCCCGATCTGAAGTTCCGGACCTTTTTGATCAGTTTTTTAATAATTATTATTTGTTGAATCCTGCTGCTATAGATACCAGTTACACGTTCAATATCAGAGGAGAAAACAGGACTCAGACCGGACTTTTTGAAGGAATCAGTAAACTTTATGCAGATGCGGATTTTAAGATCAGGCATAAAGAGGCCCGTTCTCAACATATTGGAGTTCAGGTTGTCAACTTTAAAGAGGGGGAATTTATCAATAAAAGCAGGCTCTACGGACGATATTCCTGGAAAACAAGTCTGACAGAAAATTCATTTCTATCAGCAGGAGCAGCATTGGGAATGGTGAATTACAACTTCAGAGGCTCTCAGGCAGGAGCAGGAGGAAGTTCTACGGTGCTGGATGGAAGCATTGGTATATGGTATGGATGGAAAAAATTATATATAGGAGTGGCTGGTCAGCAGATATTAAAGAATAAACTGCAGCCGATCAATCAGCAGTTTCAGCTGGATCGTTACTGGAATGTTACAATGTTGTATGCCTTTCAGCTTAACCCTTACCTTGATTTCACTCCTCATTTATATACTCGATTGCAAAAGGGTTCTATGAGTGTTCAGCTCGCAGGTATTTTTGATATCTATGATTTGGTCAGTGTTGGAATGAACCTTAAGTATAAAAGAGGTATTGCCTTTGTTGCAGGATTAAAAAAATTGAAGGTAGGAAATTCAGCATTTTCGCTCTATGCTTCGTATCTGGCAGGGACCAGTAGTCCTTCAATTATAGATGATAACGCTGTAGAGTTTTATCTTAGTTTTCAGCGGTGATACATTATCTGACATATTTTGTTTAACATTTTTTATTTTTTTTAAACAGGCACTGTTTACATTTCATTTTTTGTGTCGTATTAGGTTTGATTTTTCGCAAAGAAAAATTTAAATCCGAATACACATGACGAAAAGGCTATTCCTAGTACTACCTGTTTTAGCGCTTCTGATATGGGCCCAAGCTGTTGCTCTTGCCCAAACATCGTATGCCTGGAAGAATGTGGCCATAGGAGCAGGTGGATTTGTCTCCGGTATCATTACAAGTAAGACAGAGCCCAATTTAGTATATGCACGCACAGATGTAGGAGGTGCGTACAAATGGAATTCCGATAGGAATGAGTGGATTCCTCTTACTGACTGGGTTTCAGCAAACGAAACAGGATATCTGGGAGTAGAAGCATTGGCGCTTGATCCTCAGGATCCTAAAAAGCTGTATATGCTGGTGGGTATTGATTATTTCAATGGCGGTAAAACAGCGATCCTTCGTTCCAGTGATTATGGAAATACCTTTACGATAACAGAAGTAACGTCTCAGTTTAAAGCGCATGGAAACGGCATGGGCCGTCAGAATGGTGAGAAGCTGGTCGTTGATCCCAATTTGGGGTCTGTACTGTTTTGTGGAACCAGAAGGAACGGATTATATAAAAGTACCAATTCCGGAGCTTCATGGAGTAAAGTTAATAGTCTGAATGTATCCGGTACTCCCAATGATAATGGTATCAGCTTTGTACTCATTGATCCCGCCAGCGGAATTCAGGGTAGTGCTTCTAAGAACATATATATTGGTGTTTCACAGACTGGAACAAATCTGTATGTAAGTAAAGACGGAGGAGCTACCTTTAACGCAATAACAGGAGGCCCGTCCGGCTTTATGCCTCAGCGGGCTGTATTGGCGTCGGATGGAAATCTGTTTATCGTTTATGCGAACGGAGCTGGTCCTTATGGCCACTGGAGTGCGCCCGAGCCAATGACTGATGGAGGAATCTGGAAATACAATACAACAACAGGTGCATGGACCAATGTAACACCTTCTGGTTATTCAAGACCGTTCGGAGGTATCAGTGTTGATCCTAATAATCCTGAGAGACTGGTGACGTCTACCATTAACACTTATCTTCCTCATAACAATGCATGGGGAGATCGACTGTTTCTAAGTACCAATGGTGGTGCCTCATGGATAGATTTGTTCGCAGGCGGAATGATACTGGACCCTAATGGTTGTCCATGGATTGCGGATCAGGCAATACACTGGGCAGGCTCCATAGAATTTGATCCTTTCAATACGGCCAGGGTATGGGTGACTTCCGGAAATGGAGTGTTTAGAACTGATGATGTAAATGCTTCAACCACTACATGGAAGTTCATGTACAAAGGTCTGGAAGAAACAGTGCCACTGGATATAATCAGTATACCCGGAGGGCCTCTGGTATCTGCTTTAGGTGATTATGACGGTTTTGTACACAAAGACATTACAAAGTATTATTCCAGACATACACCCTATACTGGTACCACCACTGGCATAGCGTATGCGGCAAAACAAACCAATGTCCTGCTGCGTGCGGGTAATGAGATGTATTATTCAACCAATCAGGGAGAAAGCTGGATCAGGTGTGCAAAAAATGGGTTGAATGGAGTTAAAGGCAGCGTTGCCATCTCGGCAGATGCTAATGTATTCCTTGCCTGTCCGGAATATTCTTCCACGACGTACAGGTCTATAGATAACGGTAATACCTGGACAGCCTGTTCCGGTTTGAATATTTCAGGAGCATTCCCTGTTGCAGATCCTGAAAATCCCAATAAATTTTATGTGTTTAACGAATCCAGTGGTGCCATGATGGTCAGTACTAACGGAGGTGTTTCGTTTAGTACTGCCGGCTATACTGGTTCCGGAGGTTCCAGGGTGATTCGTCTTACTCCTGGAAGAGAAGGCCACTTATGGGTTCCATTATGGAATGGTTTGGCACGTTCTACCAATTCAGGTCAGAGTTTTACAAAAATTAACGGAATAACCTATTGCGGTGCAGTGGGACTGGGTAAAGAAGCTCCCGGAGCAAACTACCCAGCCATATATATTTGGGGGACGATCCACAATGTAACAGGTGTTTATCGTTCTATAGACGAAGGGGCAACCTGGGAAAGGGTAAATGACGATGAACAGGAGTTTGGCGGACCTGGAAATGCCCAAATGGTATTGGGAGATATGAATGTATTCGGAAGGGTATATATGAGTACAGCAGGAAGAGGAATTGTTTATGCAGAGACGGGAATGCCTGATTGTGCCGGAGTAATAGGAGGTTCAGCCTATTTTGACAATTGTAGTACCTGTGTTAGCGGAACCACCGGAAAACAACCATGTGTGGCAGACTGTAACGGAGATTTTGGAGGTACTGCTTTCAAAGACGACTGTGATGTCTGCGTAGGAGGGAATACAGGTAATACAGCCTGTGTGAAGGATTGCAATGGTGTTTTTGGTGGAACTGCATTTCTAGACAATTGTAGTATATGCGTGGGCGGCAATACTGGAAAACCTGCCTGTGAAAAAGATTGCCATGGCGAATATGGCGGAACAGCTTATTTGGACAACTGTCAGACCTGTGTTGGCGGTAGCACAGGGATGACAGCTTGCTCCAAAGATTGTAATGGAGACTGGGGGGGAACGGCAATGCCGGATGCCTGCAATACCTGTGCGGGAGGAAATACCGGAATCGTACCGGTACTGGATCAAAGTGAATGTACTGTAACATCAACGAACAAGGCGGAGGGGCAGGAGACAATAGCGGTGTATCCAAATCCTTTTACTACAGCGTTTACAATAGAAACAGAAGGCATGTATACCTATACCATCATTAATGCTACAGGAGATGTCGTGGCAGGTGGTTCAGCAGAGGGACAATCCATAACTGGTAAAGAGCTCCCGGCCGGTCTGTACGTGGTAAAGGTTGAAAAAGCAGGAAAGACTTCTTTGAGAAAGATATTAAAATATTAAATATTAAAATGATTTTGGTTGATAGATGTATGTATGAGTGAAATGCTTCCCCCAGGGGGCTTTCACTCTTCATTTCATCCGTCTAACATAGCACTAAGCAAGGGTACTTAATAACACAGTTTTTAGCCAAGTAAATAGTAAAAGATTCTTAATGGGTCTTTTACTTTTCTTCCCAGCTTATTTTAACTATGAATGGTTTGGGTTGCCGAATTTCTCCCTTTTTCGGTACTTAAATACAGGTTGATAGATGTATGTGTGGAGGATTCTTACCAGGATCCTCCATTTTTTTTATGGCTGTTGCGAAAACCTGTAACACCCCAGGATGGGCAGGTGATCTGAAATGGTAGAAGGATTCAGAGTTTGAAACGTATTGACTGCAACGTTGTTCGGATCAAAAAACTGATGATCTATCCTTAAAAATGCTTTAGGAGGCAGGTAGGTAAAGCCAAATCCTTTTCCTTTTTCTTCAAAGGAATTTTTCAGCTTTTTTTTCATCTGCATGTAGAGATAACTGTAAGGTGTTTCGTTAAAATCCCCTGCTACGACCAGAGGAATAGAGGTGGAATCTACCAGTGACAGAAGTTTGGCCACCTGAATGCTTCGGATTTTACTTGTCTTCTTTAACCATTGGGCATTTTTTAACATGGTTCTCCTTTTTTTCAGGTTGTTGGACTCAAAATGAACACTTACCACTCTAAGGATGCGGCCATTTATCAGAATATCTGCATAGAGTCCTTTGTTAAATTCACTTTGGCCTTCAAATACAAGTCCGTTTTGAATAACCGGGTATTTTGAAAAAATGGTTACCCCTACAATGTTCTTTTTGGCCGAAACGACCTGATAGGGATAGAGGGAATCAAGAAAAAGCCCGTTCTCTGGTAAATATTCCTGAAGACAAACGATGTCAGAATTGTACTGAGCAATATATGTTGACAGGTTTTCTGCATAATCTGGTTTGTCTGTACTGTTAAACCCGCTGACATTATAGGACAGGATACTGAAGTCGCAGTCAGATTGTTCTGTTTTGAGCTGAGGGTTAATTCTATACAATGACTGAAAGTAAAAAAAGGAAAGTAGAAAAAATACCCCGCTAACCCACTTCAACAGTGTTCGTTTCCAAAGAAATAAAAATAGAAGGAGCAGAGCACAGTTAATAGCAACTAAAACAGGAATTAACAAGGTTGCCACTTCGCAAATCCAGAAAACATGAGGGGGGATTATTAATGAAATCAGGGAAAAAGAAAAAAGGAAGTAAAAAATGAATAGTAAACATCTTCCGATAACAGCAGGTCGATGATAGAATTTAAAAATTGAACTCATATGAAATGAATAACCCGTTCTAAACAGATAACGAATTTAGGTATAAAAACTCTACCGTCTTTAATAATGGCCAAGAAACTGGCTGTAAATATGGAATTTGATTGGCCGGTTGAGGGAGCGGGCATACCGGCCAGATCTTTGTCTAAATGAGGAAAGTTTGTTGTTTTTGTCTGAAATATAGAGTTTTATGTATGTTTTTAGGTTTAAGGGAAGCATAGGGCACCACTAAAGATTTTTACATAGTCAGAGAGCAAAAGGACTTTCCGGATAAAACAATCTTAGAATAAAAGATTTTGTTAAATTCGCATTGGGTTAAACACAAATTAATATGAGAAGCAATCACGAAATAGATTACAAGATTTATGGAGAGGAAATGCAGTTTGTAGAAATCGAGCTGGATCCTCAGGAATCTGTAGTTGCAGAAGCCGGCAGTTTTATGATGATGGAAGACGGGATAAAGATGGAAACCATCTTTGGTGACGGATCTCAACAGCAGGGAGGATTTCTTGGAAAGATTTTTTCTGCAGGAAAACGGTTGCTGACAGGTGAGAGTTTGTTCATGACTGCTTTTACCAATTTGGGATCTGGTAAAAAACATGTGAGTTTTGCATCCCCGTATCCTGGTAAAATTATCCCAATGAATCTGGCGGAACTAAACGGAAAATTAATTTGTCAGAAAGATGCTTTTTTATGTGCTGCGAAAGGAGTTTCTATTGGCATTGAATTCCAGAAAAAGCTTGGTGCCGGCCTTTTCGGAGGTGAAGGGTTTATTATGGAAAAACTGGAAGGTGATGGATATGCATTTGTTCATGCTGGAGGGATGGTGACAGAGAGAACGCTTCAGCCGGGAGAAGTACTAAAAGTGGATACAGGTTGTATTGTTGCATTCACCAGCGGAGTGGATTACGACATTGAGTTTATTGGGGGAATAAAAAATTCGCTATTCGGTGGTGAAGGATTGTTTTTTGCAACTTTAAGAGGACCGGGTAAGGTTTGGGTTCAGTCTTTACCTATCAGCCGCCTTGCTTCCAGAATGGTTGCCTATGGAGTTGGTCAGCGTAAGGAAGAAGGTAGTCTTCTTGGTGGTTTGGGAAATCTTATTGACGGAGATTAAACGATACTTCTTTTTTAAAGAATAGAACAAAAAGATTGGCGCCTGTCAATCTTTTTTGTTTATATGCCATCCTTTACTTTTGCAAGTGAAATGTTGTGCCTTTAGGTTAGTTTTAAACAGTCTTGGAAGTGGACCTGTTATTTAGGTATAACGTTTGAAGGAAAATGGATACAGAAATCAGATGGAAACCTATTTTAGGTGGGGTTATTGCAGGAACTATTTTAGGATATCTGACGAGACGAAAACCGGCTCCTATAAAAGTTGAGAAAAAAATCGACCTTAACAGGTATCAGGGGAAATGGTATGAAATTGCTGCTATCCCTACTAAATTTGAAAAGGGGTGCACGAATGTGACCTCTGAGTATTCATTGCAAAAAGACGGTTCTTTGAGAATTGTTAACGAGTGCAGAGTAATTGAGTCAGGCAATCTCAAAAAAACGTATTCAAAAGCATTATTAAAAGATCCGGGAACCAATTCAAAGTTTAAGTTAAAAATAAGAGGACCTTTTAAAAGAGATTATCAGGTGCTTGAAGTTGGGAACAATTATGACTATGCGTTGGTTGGAAACGAATCAAGAACACGACTTTGGATATTATCAAGAAAACCTATATTAGCAAAAAATATAGTGGATCGGCTAATGGAAAAAGCGAAGAACGAAGGGTTTGATATACGAAAGGTTGTTTTTATTAAACACACTCATGTAAACGAACCGTGTTATTAAATAGTAGGACTAATAAAGTAGTTTAATAAGAACTTATTTTTATAGATTATGCTTTTAACACTAATGTATGTTAAAAAATAATCTTTAACGTAACATATACCTGACCGATCCAGTTAATTAATATTAAGATATTTTTAAATTGGTATAAAAATTTATTAGAATAAACAAACAACATTTATTTACGTGATTAAACTAACACTTTCCCTATTGTTTTTAAATTTATTAGTAGCTTTTAGTCCCGTCACCGATGATTGGGAATTAAAAAAGGAGCAAGAAGGAATTAAGATTTATACCGGTGATAAAAATGCCGGAATCAAAAAAATTAAGATTGAAACAACCATTAATTATCCTGCTGTTAATGTACTGGAAGTATTAAAGGATAAAGAAAAATATACGAACTGGGTATACAAATGCAGTGAGGCAAAACTTCTGAAAAAGGTTAATGATAATGAGTTTTATCATTATCAGATAACCAGTGCGCCCTGGCCAATTCAGGATCGTGATATGATCGTGCATCTGAAGATTTCAGAAAATAATGAGACCGGTGAATACACCTTAACCGGGCTTGGAGTGCCGGACTATCTTCCTGAAAAAAGCGGAAAGGTGAGAATTAAGCATTACCAGACCCTTTGGAAAATTACTCCCGTTACACAAAATTCCTGTCTGGTAGTATATGAAATGAGAGTTGATCCGGGGGGCGCAATACCAGCCTGGTTGTATAATCTTGGATCTACCGAAGGACCACTTATTACAGCTCAGAACCTGAGAAAAGAAGTAGAAAAAAGATACAAGTGAACAAGTGAAACGGACTTACCAGCGTCCAAGCAACTTTCTCAGAAGTAAGATCTGACCTGTATGGTAAGAGGTATGTGTACAGATCAACAGTGCCTCTCTTAACAGGTTTTGGCCTGTTCCATGAGGAATGGGCGATAAGAGATCCTTTTCTTTAATAAGATTAATAAAAGCTTTCTTATCCTCTGCATAACGGAGGAGGCAGTCCTGCCACTCATTGGGTGTCGGGACCTGGCCAGAGGGCCAGTAATCATCAGGCCACTTTGGCTCTTTATAGTCACTGTTGATGCAGAAATCCAGTATATCTTTTTGCGTAAACCAGATATGGGAGCTTAACTGCCATATCGTATATGGAAAATTTTTCTCTGACAGACCTGCTGTTTTATAATCTATTCCCTTAACAGCTTCCTCAAAGGAGACATGGGCCTGATCTTTTGTAAACAGGTTTAGAAGCTGAGCTCTTAGGGCATGTTGTGCATCTCGCATGCACAGGAAACAGTAAACAGAATTTCTTGTTTGAACGATGCGACTTTTTATTGGATTTCATTCGGAAGTTTACCGCTGATCAACGAACTGCTTACAGGAATATATCCCTGGTCACAGATAATGTCTTTTCCTTTTTCGCTTTTGATAAAATCAATGAAAGGCTTTAGTTTGTGATAGGTCTCGGCTTTGTAGTAAAGATATAGAGGCCGGACAAATTTGTACTGGAAGTTTTCAACCTGTTCGTTTCTTAATTTTACAAACGTTTGCCCCTGGTCAAAGGAGATATCGAGAGGCTCTACAGCATAGTTGAGTTGTGCGAATGAAACAAAGCCAATAGCATTACGATACCTGCGAACAGAGTCCATGATGGCTTTACTGTTCTTTAATGGTATCATTGTTTTAGCAAAGGGCTCATTGTCGAGTATGTGTTCTTTAAAGTATTGGGCAGTGCCGGCTGTTGAATCCCTTCCAAAAAGGTGTATTTTTTTATCCAGGCCAGTAGTAACTTCCCATTCACTTCGGTTGCCTGTGAAGATTTCTTTGACCAGTTCTCTGGTCATACCTCTGGCTTTATTGTTGACGTTCACGATGATGGCGAGGGCATCACCTCCGAGATAGAGTTCAACGATGTCCAGGTTGTTAGTATGAAAATCAAACTTTTGGTGTTCGTTCATACTAATGGAGGTCATAATCATGTCTGCTTCATTAGCTTTTAGTGCTTCTATAGCAGACAGACTTCCAGAAGGTTCAAGGTGAAATGCGTAATTTTTCGTATTTTTTTCAAATTCCCAGATAAGTTTCTCCATAACAGGAGCTATCGTAGTACTGCCTTTAATAGTAATCTTATCCGGATTTTTTATAGGATATTCCTGCCTGATTTCAGGAATAAGTGGCAGTTGTACAACTGGTTCTTTGCCTGTTAATGAAAGACTCGTAGGACTCAGGGTATCGCAGGAAACCATAAATACTACAGAGAATAACACTAATAACTTCTTCACGAATTCGGTAATTTGTTCGAAAATAGTTAATTGAATTTATCCCGCAAAAGAATTTTTTTATTTGAGTAGTGGATGTTGTAACTCACACCTGCACTTTTAAGTTAAAATCCTTTGAACGTAAATTGTCGATTTAATCCAACTAAGTAATTACCCTGATGGTACTTTCTGGGGGTATATTTAAAGCGAAGTGTCTGATTCATCAATCAGTGAAATTCAATCATTGAGATTCAATCAATTAAACAAATAGTAAAATTGCAAGTTGTTGCTTTCAATTTTTAAACCAATTAAAATGAAGAGATTATTATTAATTTTTATGATATATCTGGCAGGAGCAGGATTCGCTAATGCTGGAGGATACCAGGTAAACCTTATAGGGATAAGATATGTGGGTATGGGACATATAGGTACCAGTCTGACAATGGATGCAGGATCTATTTTCTTTAATCCGGGGTCTTTATCCCTGATTAAGGACAAATACAGCGTCACAGGAAGTGTAAGCGGAATCTTTTCCTATACACAGTTTCAAGCCGCCAACGGTGGATTCTCAGCACGAACTGACAATCCGTTGTCTACTCCTTTTTCGGTATTTGCAAGTGCCAAACTAAGCGATGCCATAAGCGTCGGATTAGGAGTTTACACGCCATTCGGAAGTTCTATTGTATGGGGTGATGACTGGGGAGGAAAATACCTGATACAGGATATTAAATTAAAGTCGGTATTGTTTCAGCCTACCGTATCGTATCAGATAGGTGATAAGCTTGGCATTGGGGCCGGACTTGTATTTGCCTATGGTAAAGTGGATTTAAACAAAGCTTTACCACTTACCTTTGCTGATGGAAGCTCCGGACAGGTCAATTTAAAAGGACATGCGACCAGCTGGGGCTACAATCTTGGTATTACCTATAAACTGTTGGAAGATCTGACAATTGGTCTGAATTACAGATCTAAAATCAAGATGGATCTGAAAGACGGGGATGCGAATTTCAAAGTACCGGGATCCGTATCATCCAATTTCCCTGCGGGAAATCAATTTGATGCCACGCTTCCTCTGCCTGCCGTTCTTAGCGGTGGTGTTTCCTACAAAATAAACGATAAATTCCTGATAGGTGCTCAGTTGGAATACATAAGATGGAGTGTTTACGATTCCCTGATTTTTGACTTTAAAGAAAATACCTCATCCCTCCCAGATTCCAGAAACCCCAGAAAGTATAAAAATACCTTTATTTACAGACTGGGAGCACAATACAAAGCCAGCGACCTGATTACTGTACGATTGGGCGGATACTACGATGAAACTCCTGTGAGAACGGAATATGAAAATCCTGAAACTCCTGATGGAAACAGATTGGGATTTTCTGCAGGACTCTCTATTTTCCCAATGGAGGGATTAAGTGTAGATTTATCCTTTTTGTTTGTAAATCAGCTGAAACGAGATTCGGAGTACGCACCTGCGAATTTCAAAGGAGCATATAAAACGTATGCCTACATACCCGGAATTGGCTTAACCTATAATTTTTAATTAGAAGAGATTATGAAACTTATTATAGCATCATTTATTGCTCTGGCTGCTTTTACCCTGGTAGGATGTAAGCCGGATATTGGTGAAGATTTTACCCCCACTTCAGGATCTGCCGATTTTTCCAAATACGTAGCGGTTGGAAATTCTCTGACAGCAGGATTTGCAGACGGGGCCTTATATAAGCAGGGGCAATCCTATGCTTTCCCAAATATTCTGGCTCAGCAGTTTTCTCTGGTAGGAGGAGGAGCATTTAAAATCCCCTACATGGTAGATGAAAATGGTATAGGCGTGCAAAATGGCTTGCCTGTTACTAAAAGAGTTTTAGGGCCTGTTACAGATTGTAAAGGGGTAACATCTCTGAGTCCGGTTTTTGCAGGCACAGCCAATCTATTGAACCTGGCTCCGGTAAGTAGTCAGGGGCCTTATAACAATATGGGTATTCCAGGAGCCAAGTCGTTCCACCTGCTGACTCCGCTATTCGGTAATTCGCTGGCCCAGGGTGGAAATCCTTTTTATAATCGTATTGCCACCAATCCTGGAACATCAACAGTGGTTGGGGATGTAGTAGCACAGAATCCTACATTTGTCTCCATCTGGATTGGAAACAACGATGTTCTGGGTTATGCAACATCAGGAGGAGAAGGTGGTGAGGATAGTATTACCAGTACTATTGCGTTTACTCAATATCTATATGCGATTGCCAACCAGATATTTGTTGACGGAAGAAAAGGTGTTATAGCGAATATTCCGGATGTTACTTCTGTTCCGTATTTTAATACGGTTCCCTATAATGGGCTGGTGCTAACTTCTCAGGACCAGGTAGATGCCCTGAATGCGGCCTATAGCCAATTGGGAATACAATTCAAACTGGGGCAAAATCCTTTCATTATTAGTGATGGCAATGCTCCGGGAGGACTTAGACAGATACGAAGCGACGAATATGTATTGCTGACAGTTCCCCAAGATTCCATAAAATGTTATGGCTGGGGAAGTCAGGTGCCGATTCCAGGTAAATATGTGCTGGATTATACAGAAGTTGCAAAAATTAAAAACGCAACAGATGCCTTTAATCAGGTGATTTTTGAAGTTGCCCAGCAAAAGGACCTTGCTTTTGCGGATATGGCTTCACTGTTAGGCTCTCTGAGCAGTGGCTTAACCTTTGACGGATTGACCTTTACTACAACATTTGTGACAGGAGGGGCTTTTTCGCTGGATGGAATTCACCTGACTCCTCAGGGGAATGCGGTAGTGGCGAATGGTTTTATCGGAGCGATCAATGCAAAATACGGATCAACCATACCTCCGGTAAATGTGGCTTCTTATCCGGGAGTTGTTTTTCCATAAGAACATTATTCTTTTCTACTTGCCAGAGGTTGCCCGATTTTGCCAGGGCAACCTCTTTTTTTACTTTATTCCGAAATCTTTTTCTGTAAAAAAGTAACACTTCAGATTGGCCTCTTTCGTCGAATTTTCCAATTCTGCTTGTCTGCCCCCCCCTCGTTAGAAAGCATCAAATACGTCTCAAGAACCAGAGAATTAATCGGTCTGTGCGCGATAGAAAAAAATATCCTTGTTAGGGAATTAAGTTAAATTCCTATATTTGCCGCTGATTATACTGGGGATGTAGTAGTGTTACAGTATCGGAAAGTTACTTTTGTGGAGGTAACTGGTTGATATGTAATTTATTGTGTTTGAGAAAGAGGGTTGGTGTACCAGTTCGTTCTTACGGAAGAATGGTTGAGAGGGGATCGTCAATGGTTTAAAATTAGGTTCAAAAGGAACTTAAATGATCAATTGGAGGATATATAAAGCGTACCCTGAAATTTTACATAAACGTGGACGTTTAGAATTACTACATCTTGTCCAATTTTCAATATTGATATTTCAGACAAAAAATTATAATTAAAGGTATTCATTATAAACTAGGACTAAACAAGTTATGACAATTTTCCTGCAAATGGACTCAGCGTTAGTTGCTGCTACTGCTGCCAGCTCAACTCCTAAAGAAGGAATTTCCTACCTTCAACTGATCATGATGGGTGGTGTCATCATGATTCCAATTTTACTACTTTCCCTTATTTCTTTTTACATTTTTATAGAAAGGTACCTTTATATAAAAAACAATACGAAGCCGGATAAGGGACTTTTGGCTATTGTGAAAGAAAAGGTTCAAACAGGCAATATCTCAGAGGCGCTAAGACTATGTGAAAATTCATCCCTTCCTGTAGCAAGGATGCTGGAGAAAGCGATAATCCGATTAGGCTCTTCTATCAGAGATATAGAAAGTGCGATGGAAAATGTGGCAGCGGTGGAAGTTTCCAAAATGGAAAAAAACATGGGATTGCTGGTAGGTATTGCGGCTGTGGCTCCTATGTTAGGATTCCTTGGTACTGTATTCGGAATGATTCATACCTTCCAGGATATTGCGGCAAACGACAACATTAGTATCGGGGTAATTGCAGGTGGTATTTATCAGAAAATGATTACCTCTTCGGCCGGTCTTATAGTAGGGATTATCGCGCACATTTTTTATACCCTGCTGAATACCATGATCGAGAAAAAAATAACCAGTCTGGAACTTCAGGCTATAGATTTCCTAGACATTTTACACAAACCGGTTTATGAAGATCAAAAGGCGTAAAAAGGCACATGCTGCAGTTGAAGCTGCTGCATTGTCAGATATTATGTTTTTCCTGTTGGTATTCTTTCTGATGTTGTCTACACTGGCAAGTCCGGATGCAATCAAAGTATTGTTACCTCAGGCTAAAACAGGAGCTGCGATTCCCAGGCAGGTGGTAAACCTTACTGTTGATAAGGATTCTAAAATCTATATCGAAAAAGATGAAGTGGATTTTGATGCCCTAAAAGCCCAGCTTGAATCTACTACCAAAAATATGGAAAACCCCACAGTGGTCCTGAAGATGGACAGAACGCTGGAAGTGCAAAAACTTATTAGCATTATAGATGTTACTAATCAGTTGAAATTACCTGTCGTGGTGGCTTCAGATAAAAAATAGAGAAACTAAACAGATAACAATAAACCAATATGAATTTTGAACATCTTTTTCCAAAAGAAGAGAATATTCCTGGTTCAGTGAAACTGAACGGTCCTGTACATCAAACGGAATATTTGATCAATGGAGAAATCAAGCGTGCAGACGGAGCGACTCAAAAGGTTTTTTCTCCTGTTTGTATCGAAAAAGACGGTTCTTTAACTCAGGTAGAGTTAGGAAGTTTTCCGTTGTTGACGGAAAAAGAAGCATTTGAAGCTATGGATGCTGCTGCCAATGCCTATAAAAACGGAACAGGTGAGTGGCCCATGATGCAGGTAGATCAGAGAATTAAAGCTGTTGAAAAGTTCGCCTGGAAGATGAAGGAGAAGAAGTGGGAAGTGGTGAACATGCTGATGTGGGAAACCGGTAAACCCTTAAAGGATTCTGAAAAAGAATTTGACAGAACAGTTGAATACATTAACGATACCATTAATGCATTAAAAATACTCGACAGAAAATCTTCAAGGTTTGAAATTGAACAGGGTATTATAGGGAAAGTCAGAAGAGGACCACTGGGAGTGGTGCTTTGTATGGGGCCTTATAACTATCCGTTGAATGAAACCTTTACCACCCTTATTCCTGCTCTGATAATGGGGAATACCATTGTCTTTAAACCTGCGAAAATAGGAGTATTACTACACAGACCATTGCTGCAGGCATTCCAGGAGTGTTTCCCTCCGGGGGTTGTAAACATCGTTTACGGTAGAGGAAGAGCGACAGTAGGACCATTAATGTCAACTGGTAAGATAGATGTGCTGGCCTTTATCGGAACAAGTAAGTCTGCGAACGTTCTTAAGAGTCAGCATCCTAAACCAAACAGATTAAGATCTGTTCTGGCGCTGGAAGCTAAAAACCCTGGAATTGTACTTCCTCATGCTGACCTTGATAACGCTGTTAAGGAATGTCTGCTGGGGTCACTCTCATTCAACGGACAGCGTTGTACGGCATTAAAGATCATCTTTGTGCACAATAAAATCAAAGATCAGTTTATCGAGAAATTTGTAACTGAGCTGGATAAACTGAAAAGAGGTATGCCTTGGGAAGACGGTGTTTTCATCACTCCGCTGCCTGAACCAGAAAAACCGGGATATCTTACAGAGCTGATTAAAGACGCTGAATCAAAAGGAGCGAAAGTGGTAAATCCAAATGGCGGAGCCATTTGCAAGACTTATTTCAACCCTGCTGTGTTGTTCCCTGTTGATTCTTCTATGAAAATCTATCATGAAGAGCAATTCGGACCAGCGGTACCAATTGTGGTATTTGATGACGTTCAGGAGCCGATTGATTACATTGTTAATTCCAACTATGGGCAGCAGGTAAGCTTGTTTGGAAGCGATTCCAAAGAGCTGGCCTATCTGGTGGACAGACTTGTAAATCAGGTTTGCAGGGTAAATATTAACAGCCAGTGTCAGAGAGGACCGGATGTATTCCCATTCAATGGAAGAAAAGATTCTGCAGAAGGAACCCTTTCAGTAGAAGATGCTTTAAGAGCGTTTTCTATCAGAACTCTTGTGGCTGCCAAGGAAATTGAACCTAATAAAGTAATCATTAAGGAGATTGTAAAAGAAAATCAGTCTAATTTCATGTCTACCGATTTTATCTTTTAGGTTTTGATGTAAAATACTGTAAATTTGATAGTTAAATAGTCATATTTACTAATCAAAAACCTAAACGAACTAAAATGGAGATTTTTGGAATTATCATTCTTGGAGTGTTAGCTCTGATCTTTACTTTTTATAAAACTAAATGGGTCTCCAGTCAACCGGCAGGAGAAGGAAAAATGACAGAGATCGCCAGGCATATCGCAGATGGCGCTCTGTCTTTTTTAAAGGCTGAGTATAAAGCCTTATCAATTTTTGTTATCGTTATTGCCCTTTTGCTCTCTTTCCTGGCAGAAGAAGAAAATTCCCACTGGTTAATTGGTGTAGCTTTTATAGTTGGAGCCTGTTTCTCGGCTCTGGCAGGTTTTCTTGGTATGAAAATCGCCACCAAAAGCAATGTAAGAACCACTCAGGCGGCCCGGACAAGCCTTTCCAAAGCTTTGGATGTATCGTTTTCTGGCGGCATGGTAATGGGGATCAATGTGGTGGCAATAGGAATTCTCGGTATTGCGGTTCTGTTTCTCTTATTCAGTAATATTCATACTATATTGGGCGTGGAGCCCTGGAGAGTAAAAAAGGTACTTGAAGTAATGATAGGCTTTTCTCTGGGAGCAGAAAGCCTGGCCCTGTTTGCCAGAGTAGGTGGAGGAATTTATACCAAAGCGGCAGATGTAGGGGCTGACCTGGTTGGGAAAGTAGAAGCGGGTATTCCGGAAGATGATCCGAGAAACCCTGCGGTTATAGCAGACAATGTTGGGGATAATGTGGGAGACGTAGCGGGAATGGGAGCCGACCTTTTCGGATCGTATGTAAGTACTATTCTTGCTACAATGGTCCTTGGCCTTACCGTAGCTCCAATGACTAAAGATATATCAGGAGTAAATCCTGCCATATTGCTGCCGTTATTCCTTGCTTCTGCAGGACTTGTTTTTTCAATTCTTGCATCATTTTTTGTGCGGGTGGGGGAAAAAGGAAGTCCACAGGTTGCTTTGAATATTGGAAACTTTGGTGCTGTCATCCTGACCGCCATTGCGTCCTATTTTATTATTGATGCTGTTTTTGATAATCATATTAATATTAATGGTCTATCCGTTAAATCCGTCAATATTTTTTATTCTGTAATAATAGGCTTACTGGTAGGAACGTTAATCAGCCTTGTCATTGAATACTACACCGGAAAGGACAGAGGGCCGGTAACGACCATTGCGCGTCAGTCTATCACCGGAGCTGCGACCAATATTATAGCCGGACTTAGTGTCGGAATGTTTTCTACTGCCATTCCGGTTGTGATTTTATCGCTGGGGATAATATTTGCCTTTAAACTTGCAGGGCTTTATGGTGTTGCCATTGCTGCTTCAGGCATGATGGCCACTACGGGAATCCAGCTGGCGATCGATGCCTTCGGGCCGATTGCAGATAATGCAGGTGGAATTGCTGAAATGGCAGGGCTTCCCAAGGAGGTTCGTGAAAAAACAGACGTACTCGATTCCGTTGGAAATACAACAGCTGCAATTGGAAAAGGGTTTGCCATTGCTTCGGCAGCACTTACTGCTCTTGCTATGTTTTCTGCTTATATGGAAACCTCTGGGCTGGAAGTGATTGACATTGCCAATGCCAAAGTACTGGCCGGCTTGCTGATAGGTGGTATGACCCCTTTCCTGTTTTCAGCTTTCGCCATTCAGGCAGTAGGTCAGTCGGCCAATGCCATGGTGGAAGAAGTTCGAAGACAATTCAGAGAGATTAAAGGAATTATGGAAGGAAAAGCAGAAGCTGATTATGAAAAGTGTATCACCATATCCACCAGAGCTGCCTTACGCCACATGATTCTTCCCGGAACCATAGCCCTGGTCTTTCCTTTAATTGTAGGATTTGCACTGGGTAAAATGGCGTTAGGAGGTTTTCTTGCAGGAGTACTTGTCTCCGGAGTTATGATGGCATTTTTTCAGTCCAATGCAGGAGGGGCCTGGGATAATGCCAAAAAGATGTTTGAAACCGGAGTAGATATTGGTGGTAAAAAGTACTTTAAAGGCTCTGAACCTCACAAAGCTGCTGTAGTGGGCGATACAGTAGGAGATCCTTTTAAAGATACCTCTGGTCCTTCGTTAAATATTCTGATTAAGCTGGTTTCCATTGTAGCAATGGTGATTGCTTCTCTGCTTTCTGCGACTTAAGAGAATTACTTAAATGATATTAAAAAGGCCTGTAATGATTAATATTACAGGCTTTTTTTTATTTTTAACCTTTGTTTTATATTTTCAATGCGTTAAGAATAACTTTTTTAAGTCACAAGAATGAAATCGAATAACAGTTTATTCAGGACAAAGTCGCTGGAAGATGTGCTGCAAGACACTACAGAAGGGCCGCAACTCAAAAAGACTCTGGGGGCATTTAACCTGGTAACATTGGGAATAGGGGTAATTATCGGAGCCGGTATATTTTCGTTAACTGGTATTGCAGCGGCAAATTATGCCGGTCCTGCCGTTACCATATCGTTTGTCATTGCTGCTTTGGGTTGTGCTTTTGCAGGTCTTTGTTACGCCGAATTTGCGTCCATGCTGCCTATTGCGGGTAGTGCCTATACCTATTCCTATGTTACAATGGGAGAATTTGTAGCCTGGATCATCGGTTGGGACCTTGTGCTGGAATATGCAGTAGGAGCCGCAACGGTATCCATTAGCTGGTCGAGGTATCTGAGTAGACTGTTGCATATGCACGACATAAATTTGCCAGCGCAACTAATGATGTCTCCGTTTGAAAGTACGATGGTGAATGGAGAGACCATACATGGTATTATTAACCTGCCTGCGGTATTTATAACCGTTCTGATGTCGTTGATTCTAATCAGAGGAACCAAAGAGTCGGCCCGTTTAAATAACCTGATTGTAGTTCTTAAAGTATCTGTGGTGCTGGCATTTATTTTATTTGGGTGGGGATATATTAACAAGGATAATTATGTTCCTTACATTCCGGAAAATACAGGTGCGTTTGAGCACTTTGGCTGGACAGGAGTGGTAACGGGAGCAGCTGTCGTATTCTTCGCATTTATTGGGTTTGATGCTGTTTCCACTGCTGCGCAGGAAGCTAAAAATCCTAAAAGAGATATGCCTATTGGTATTTTAGGATCGCTGCTTATTTGTACCATCCTTTATGTCTTGTTTGCTCATGTGATGACGGGATTGGAAAACTATAAAAACTTTGTGGGAGAGGCTGCGCCTGTTGCAAAAGCAATTGAAAATACTCCTTATAAGTTTTTCCAGGAGATGATTATTATTGCGATTCTGGCAGGTTACTCGTCGGTTGTGATGGTCCTGTTGATGGGGCAGTCCAGAGTGTTTTATACCATGTCCAAAGACGGTTTGTTACCTTCCGTTTTCTCCGAGTTGCATCCTAAGTTCAGAACACCTTACAAGTCCAATATTCTTTTTGCCATCTTTGTTGGTTTATTCTCAGCCTTTATTCCTGTAACTGTCGTTGGGGAAATGAGTAGTATAGGTACCTTGTTTGCATTTGTTCTTGTATCAGCCGGGGTACTGGTATTGCGTAAAACACGTCCTAATGCTCCCAGAGCATTTAGAACACCCTGGGTGCCATTTGTACCGGTGATGGGAATCGTAGTATGTTGCTACATGATGTATGCTCTTCCGTTAGATACCTGGATCAGATTGATTGCCTGGATGCTGATTGGAATTTTGGTCTATTTTTTCTACAGCAGGAAGAATAGCAAGTTCGCGAAACTCAATAAGTAATCATATCAATTGTAATTTTATAGATGTAATGCAGTATGTCTAATCATAGGCATACTGCATTATTTTTGACGGAAGAAGGAAGGGTGGGATACTTACCATTTCCCAAAGCTAATTGTTAATTCTTGCTTATCTTGGGAAACGGTTCAATGATAGTATATTTCTTGTTTAGATTAATAACTCTTATTTTGAATTTAATTAAAACGATCAACGCTCTATGGAAGAACAGCTAAAGGCTTTGGCGAGCCAGTTAAGGCGACCAGAAAATGAAGATGGCATTAAGACAGGGGTTCATATGAACGAAGGGAATAAAATTATGAATCTGGAAGCCATTAAAGCCGTTAATCCCTGTGCTCATGACAGAATACTGGAAATTGGAATGGGCAATGGCTTTTTTGTGAAAAACATTGTTTCCATACACCCAACAATAGTCTATGCAGGATGCGACTTTTCAGAAACGATGATTAAAGAAGCTGAAAAGATTAATGTGGACTATATACAGAATGGTTGTGTCGCATTCCACCTGGCTTCGGCAGAAAACCTTCCGCTGGAAGATGCCTCCTTCAATAAACTGTTTACAGTGAATACAGTGTATTTCTGGGATGAACCCGACAAAACCTTAAAGGAATTTCACAGGGTATTGAAACCTGAGGGAGAGTTAATAATTGTTTTTAGACCAAAACATATCATGGAAAATCTTTCTGTTACAAAATATGGAGGATTTACACTGTATTCTAAAGAAGATCTGATAACGTTGCTTATTACAACGCCTTTTTTTGATGTAGTGGATGCTTACGATATAGAAGAACCCTCCCGGGAAATGATGGGTGTAACAGTAAGCTTTGGAAGTACTATTGTACGGGCCACAAGGAAATAACTATTTTTATATAGATAAATAGTAAAAATTTAAAGAGGCTGTCCCCGGAAAAGACAGCCTCTTTGTTTTGTATATCAGTTAATTGAAATATTTTGATTAGGGTGTTAGATAGAGGCTCCACTTTAAATGTTAAAATTTTTATACTAAGTATTAGCGCAAAAAGGTTTATAGCTAGTTTCTTATCTTTTGATTAACCACTTTTTATTTCAGGTAATTAGCTTTCCGAAGTTCTGTTTATACAACACAAAACGATTTTTAATCTTAAGGGTACTACTAAATACTACTTAGTTTTTAGGTATAAAAATAAGTACTTTTGCTTATTTTTTAATTTAATTTTTGTTATGTTTGAATTGTGGGCGGTTTTCTGTATAAAGTATAGATTTTTGTAAAAACAGGTTTGTAAATGATGCTGTTTTTCTGAATTTGTATATTTTTATGTGTTATTGGGTTTGAAAATTTTCCTATTTTAAAAAAATAGTTTGTTCTGTAGTTTGAAAATGTAGTACTATGTCAGGCCATAAAGAAAGTTTTAAGTCTACCTGTTCGTATTGCGGAGTTGGATGTGGTATCATAGTAGAAAAAGATAAGAAGGGAAAGATTAGTGTGAAAGGAGATCCTGAGCATCCGGGCAGTAAGGGGATGCTCTGCTCTAAAGGAATGAATCTTCACTATACTGTAAATGACAAAAGCGACAGGTTGTTGTATCCGATGATGCGCTATAGCAGAGGAGACCAGATGCAAAGGGTATCATGGGACAGTGCGCTGGACAGAGCTGCTGCCATTTTTAAACATTTTATCCGGAAATATGGTCCGGATTCCGTTGGTCTTTATGCTTCAGGACAGATGCTGACGGAAGAATATTACCTGGCCAATAAACTGGTGAAAGGATTTTGGGGTACCAATAACATCGATACCAATTCAAGGCTATGCATGAGTTCGGCTGTTGCCGGATACAAACTGGCCTTGGGAGAAGATTCTGTACCGGTATGTTATGACGATATTGAACTCGCGGATACATTCCTGATAACAGGGGCGAATCCTGCCTGGTGTCACCCCATTCTTTTCAGAAGACTGGAAGCGCATAAAGCGAACAATCCTGATACGAAAATCATTGTAGTAGATCCCCGCAAGACTCAGACGGCCTCTATGGCGGATCTGCATTTGCAGATTAATCCGGGAACAGACATTGTCCTGTATAACGCAATAGGCAGAGGCCTGATAGAACGGGAGCGAATTGATAGTGCATTCATTGAAAAACATACTGTCGGTTTTGAAGCCTACAAAGAACAGGTCATGAAACGTTCCCTGAAAGAGGCTGCTACTATTTGCGGTATCCGACTGGACGATCTGCGCTGGGCAATTGAATACATAGGGCGAGCGGAAGGGTTTATTTCCATGTGGGCAATGGGTTTAAACCAAAGTGTTGTCGGGGTGAATAAAAATTTAAGTTTACTCAATCTAAGTCTGATCACCGGACAGATAGGGAAACAAGGGGCTGGTCCGTTTTCACTTACGGGACAACCCAATGCAATGGGAGGGCGTGAAGTCGGAGGCTTAAGTAATCTCTTATCTGCCCACAGGGATATGAAAAATCCGGAACACAGAAAGGAGATAGCAGATTTTTGGGGAGTGCCTTCTGTACCAGATAAGCCAGGGCCTTCGGCAACAGAGATGTTTGAATCCCTGAAAAGCGGTAAGATGAAAGCCATATGGATCATGTGTACCAATCCTCTTGTTAGTCTGCCCAACTCAGGTATTGTGGAGGAAGGGCTGAAAAATGCAAAGTTTGTCGTGGTTCAGGATGTTTTTGCTACCTCGGATACGGTACAGTTTGCTGATCTGGTGCTGCCTGCAGCAGGCTGGACGGAAAAGTGCGGTACGATGACCAATTCAGAGCGCCGGATCAGTTATCTTAATAAAATTACAGAAGCTCCGGGAGAAGCAATTCCGGATGCTGATATCCTGATAAAGCTGGCCTACAAAATGGGATACGGAGACTCCTTTAGTTATGCTGGTCCGGCGGACGTTTATGCAGAGCATTGCAGGTTAACCAAAGGGACTTCCATTGATATCAGTGGGCTTAGTCATGAAAGGCTAAAGGAAAAGGGTTCTGTTCAATGGCCTGTGCCTTCGTCAGATTCGGAAGGGACTCCGAGGTTGTTTACGGATAAGCAGTTTTATACACCTGACAAAAAAGCCAGGATATATGCTGTGCCGGATGATAACCAATCTGAACCAACGACCTCTGAATTGCCTCTGATTCTTACCACCGGAAGAATTCGTGATCAGTGGCATACCATGACCAAGACAGGTAAAGTCAATAAGCTAAAGAAACATATTGACAGTCCTTTTGTGGAGATGCATCCATTGGACGCGGAAGTCAGGGGTATAAAAAACGGTGACCCTGTTGTACTCTCTAATGGCAGGGGGAGTGTAAGGGTTAATGCCAGAATTACTAAAGATATAAAATCGGGTGTAGTATTTCTGCCCATGCATTGGGGGCGTATACTGAACAAGAGTTTTGCCAGAGCGAATAACCTTACAGGCTCTCTGATCGACCCGATCTCTAAAGAACCTGACTTTAAATTTTCAGCTGTAGAAGTAACAAAATATCAAAAAAACAAACAGAAGATTGTGATAATAGGAGCCGGTGCCGGAGCCTGCCGGTTTGTTAGTTATTACAGAGAAATCAATACAACAGACGAGATACATGTTTTCAGTAAAGAAGTGTTTCCGTTTTATAACAGGGTTATGCTTCCGGATTACATCAGTGGAACATTGCCATGGCAGAAGCTTGTAAAGTTATCTTCTGAAGAAAGTGATGGGCTGGGAATAAAACTTTATCAGGGAAACAGCATTGTGGCCATTGATAAGGAAAATAAAACGGTAACAGATCAAAAAGGAAATGTCCATTCTTATGATGTGCTTATACTTGGAATGGGAAGCAGGCCTTTTCTACCCAAAGACATTGATTTGAGTTTTGAAGGGGTATTTTCTATGAGAACCCGTCAGGATGCCGATGCGCTGAAAGCATATGTAGCTCCGGGGGAGCATGTGGTGATAGTGGGTGCAGGACTTCTGGGGTTGGAGTTGTCGGCATCTTTAAGAGAAATTGGAATTGAAGTTACCGTTCTGCAACGCTCATCCAGACTAATGGACAGACAACTGGATGAGACGGGCAGCATGCTACTGCATGAAGAAATAGCAGACAGAGGTATTGAAGTACTCTATAACGATCAGGTAAAGTATTTTACAGGAAAAAAGAAAATTACAGGTATAAAGCTTGTCAGTGGGAGAACCATCGAATGTAAAGCGGTAGTATTTGCGATCGGAACAACACCAAACATAGAATTACCAAGGCAGGCAGGACTGGAAACCAAAAGAGGCGTAGTGGTAAATGAATACCTTCAGACCAGTGATCCCAATATTTTTGCTATGGGAGAACTGGCAGAATACAATAATAATCTTTACGGTATTACAGCAGCAGCAGAAGAGCAGGCTGACGTAATTGCCCGCTTCCTTAACGGAGACATGTGTAGTTATTATAGGGGTACCCTCTCCATGAATATTCTGAAAATGGAAGGGTTGTCCCTCTGTTCCCTTGGATTAACAGATGTGCCGCACGACAAAAAGGAGGAATATGAAGAAATAATATTTCTCGATAAAGCTCAGCGGTACTACAAAAAATGTATAGTGCATGAGGATAAGCTGGTTGGTGCACTGTTGCTGGGAGATAAATCAGAGTTTCTGGAATTTAAGGAGCTTATCCAGAATCAGACAGAACTGTCAGAAAAAAGGACAGAACTTTTGCGGGGAAAAGGAGGGGCTTCGGAACCTGTCATTGGTAAGCTTGTCTGTTCATGTAATAACGTGGGAGAAGGAAATATCGAAGCTGTAATTAAAAGAGGATGTAAAGACTTGTCAGAGTTGTGTAAGACTACTGGTGCGGGGATGGGATGCGGAAGTTGCAGACCAGAAGTGAAAGCACTTCTGGAAGGAATGCAGGTAAAAGTATAGACCTTATCTTTTTTCTATCAATAAATTATGGAAGAGGTAATCAGAATATTAGCAACGGGAGGCATTGTCTCTCCGGGAGAACTGGAGAAGATAGCATTGTGTGGTAAAGAACACGGGTGTTCAGATATTCAAATTGGTTCAAGGCAGGAAATCTATTTGGTCTGTCCTGCAAAAGAAGTCTCTGCACTTCTGGATGATCTGAAATCGTTGAGTTTCTTATGTGAGGCAGTATCCGGACCTCATCGTAACATAGTAACATCCTCTGCCAGTGTGGGCTTGTATCCCTCTACACTATGGGTGACCTCAGACACATTTTTGGATGTTCTTGAAGCGTTTGATTATGCTCCAAAACTTGAGATCAACATAACAGACCCGGCACAAAGACTGATTCCGCATTTTAATGGGCACCTGAATTTTATCGCATCGCATCACCGGAACTATTGGTTTTTATATATTCAGCTTCCCGGGTTTAAGCAGAGAGAATTATGGCCTGCATTAATTTACATCGATGACATAGCTTTGCTTTCAAAGTCCATAGAAGCGTTTTGGCTCAAGCATCAGCCCATAGATCTTACAGAGTTATTTAGCAACATACCAACAGAGGTTATTAGCAACAGTCGTGCGATCGACGGTACCTGTACAATAGCGAAAGGGTCAATCCCGTATTACGAAGGGCTTAATGCCATGATGGGTGGAGTATACTGGCTGGGGATTTATAGAAGGAATTATGAATATCCTCTTGAGTTTATTCTGGATGTATGTGATCTGTGCAGGGAAAGCAGAATTGGTAAAATTAATCTTACAACCTGGAAGTCTTTACTGATAAAGGACATCAGGGAGGAAGAACGGATCAGATGGGAAATACTATTGGGTAAACATGGAATCAACATTCGGCATTCTTCCCTGGAGCTGCACTGGCAATTGCCAGATCTGGATCAGCAGGCCCTTGAACTTAAAAATAAGCTTGTGTCTGTGTTTGACAGTAAAGATATCCGAACTTATGGAATATGCTTTGGAATTAGCACGCAGAAAGCCGATAGTTATGGAAACATTCTAATCAGACTCCATTCAACTAAAAAGAAAACCTCCTATTCCGTTTCTTATACTGAAGATTTTGACCCGGCCAGTCCTGAGCGTATTGTGTACGACGAAGACCTTCCCGAAAATGCGTTGGCTGAAAAGCTTCAGTGGCTATGCGGTCTGTTTTATTCTCAATTAAGCCGGAATAAAAACGAAGAGGTTCCAGTTATAACTCCACTGAATAAAAAAGAAACAGAGCTTTATCAATGTAGTGTTTGTTATACAATTTACAATCAGACGATTGGAGATGTGGTGGCCGGAATTGGTCCTGGTGTACCGTTTAACTTGCTTCCGGATGATTACAGTTGTCCTGTTTGTGAAGGAGAAAAAATGAGTTATAAAAAAGTGGTTTTATAAATGATGCCTTCTGTATGGTTGGTAAAGGTGGGAGTCTCCGGTTTGTCCGGGACTTCCTTTCTTGTTAAAAATTATTCCCTTCGCTTTTTAGGAAGTTTCTGACAACCTGTCTCATATTTTCTTTGAGTTTGATATTGTCCTGGGCAATTTTTTTTGTTTGCCCTTTTAATAAAGACTTCCTGTAGATTAATTGATTTTCAAGATCTTGCTTTTTGTCTTTTCTAAATGGGAACTCGTCTGACATACTCTACACTCAATTTACCCTTCAAAACTATCATTTTCGTCTTTCATTCCCTACAGGCGGTCCGGTATTTTTGCATTGATGGTGGATAACTTTCTTCTTTCAACAGATGAAATTTGAATGGTAGATAATCCTCCCGGGAGCATTTTTAATGTCGTGGAAAAATTTTTCGAATAATTTATGAAAATAGTCGAAAAGTTAAATTAGATTTGCTTTTTCAATACATTAGCCATTCTGGTCCTGTTGGATGTTTGCCTTTAATGGGTTATGTGGTTGATCATAAATGTTTTATAGTTGTGTGTTGTATGAAAATCGTTTATTCCTTACTTTTTTTTATTGGTAGTATTGCAAGTGTCGGTGCTCAGTCTTCAGCAGAAGAGCCTACCTCTTTTTCATTAAAAGAAGCTATAGATTATTGCATGAATAATAGTTTCACTGTTAAAAATTCACTTTTGCAGAGAAACATGACGGCAGCTAAAAAAGGAGAGGTAAGATCGCTGCTACTGCCTCAGGTGAGTGGAAATGCAGATTTTAATCACTTTTTTCAGGTACAAAAAAATATTCTTGAAGGCGGAATAGGGTTTATGACGTCGGCTGCTCCGGGAACTGTGGTTCCCTTGCAGCTTTCTTTGCCTAATCAGCTTCTGCCTTCGTTGTCAGCTTCTCAGGTGCTTTTTGATATGGCCTATTTTTCTGGCTATAAAGCAGCCAATGCATCCGAAGTGATAGCCGATCAGACGATACGAAAGTCCAGGATCGATATGACGGTAAATGTAACCAAAGCTTATTATGGAGTGCTGGTAAATGAAAAACAACTGAAAGCGATCCATAAGAACCTGGAACGCATGGACTCATTATACCAGGAGACTGTAGCACGGTATGAAACAGGGCTTGCCAGAAGAATAGATGTAAGCAGGATGGAAGTGAGCCTTAATAACATGAGAGAAGAGAGAGAAAAGACCATTCGGGCAGTGGAGTTAAGTCGTTCCATATTGAGGTATCAGATGAATCTTCCTGAGAGCAATCCCATGATATTGACCGACAGTCTTTCGGAAGATGTTCTGGCGGAGGTAGAACAGATACTAAGTGCCAGACAGAAAGTAAATTATTCCAACAGAATTGAATATTCAATCCTTGAATCCCAGAAGAGATTAAGTCAGATCGACCGGCAGGTAGCCAGGGCGGGCCATTATCCCAGACTTTATGCGGTAGCATCTACCGGGTTTACTCCTTCTGCAACTAAAATTGAAAACCTGACTCAAAGCAGCCGCTGGCATCAGTACTCATCTGTAGGATTGCGCTTACAGGTACCTATATTCTCAGGATTCGGAGTGCATTATAAAGTACAGCAAAAGAAGATAGAAGAGGAGATTATAGACAACAACAAAGTTGCGTTGGAAAAAGGGATCAACCTGGAAGTAGATCAGGCCCTTATCAATCTGGAAAACAGCATGCAGTCTTTAAAAATCCAGAAAAGAAATCTTGATCTTGCAGAAGAGAACTTACAGGTACTGAGAGCGGAATATGAGCAGGGAATAGCTCTTAACATAGAGGTAACAACAGCGGAAGCTGCCTTAATAGATGCTCAGACAAACTATTATCATGCTTTATTCGGTGCATTGATTTCAAAAGCAGATTACGACAAGGCAGTGGGTAACATAGTAAAATAAGCCTTAAATCGTGATACAGCTTATACATAAATAAATAGTAATTAGTAGGAAACACATTAATCAGAATATACTTCTATTGGATATGAAAAGAAATTTATTATCGGGGGCATCTTTGTTGATCGGACTATCACTAATGACTTTTTCCTGTAAAAGTCCGGCTCCGAATATGCAGATGGCCAGCGTACCTGTAAATCTGCAGAAGGTAAATTTTGAAGATGCCGTATATCACACCTTTTATCCTGGCAATGTAGTAGCACTGGATGAGGTGGAAATAAGCAGTGAGGTGAGCGGGTTTATAACAAATATCTCTTTTCAGGAAGGACAACTGGTTAGAAAGGGACAGAAGTTATATGAAATCGAACAAAGCAAATATGCTGCATCCTTTGCTCAGGCAGAGGCTAATGTAAAGATCGCCAAAGCCAATCTTGAAAAAGCAAGAAACGATGCAAAGCGCTACAGCGAGCTTGGACAAAGAGGAATGGCAACCCAGCAGAAACTCGAATATTCTGCAACAGACCTTGAGAATGCAGAAAACCAGCTTGCAGTGGCAGAGGCAGAGTTGTTAAGAGCAAAGACGGATCTTAAACATGCTACTATCTATGCGCCTTTTGATGGTACCATAGGTATTTCTCTTGTAAAAAAAGGTGCCTTCGTGACAGGAGGTCAGACCAGGCTCAATACGATCTCTTCCAACGATCCCATAGCGGTTGATTTTGTAATCAGTGAAAAGGAAATCAATAAATTCCTTGAGTTTGAAAGACAAAAGCTGTCTAAAACGGACTCCTTATTTACACTGGTGTTGCCAGACGGTAGCATTTACAACCATCCCGGAAGAATTCTATTTCTCGACAGAGCTGTAGACAGACAGACCGGAACACTGAAAGTGCGTCTTGTCTTTCCTAACAGTCAGAGAAGTTTACGTGCAGGTATGAGCTGTAATGTAAGGGTTCAAAATAAAAATGCTTCCAGGCTGCCTTTGGTACCTCAGAAAAGTGTAACAGAGCAAATGGGCGAATTCTTTGTGTATGTTGTAAATCAGGACACTGCCAGACAGAGAAAAATAAAGCCAGGGCCGGTTATAGGCCATAACATAGTGGTGTATGAAGGTTTATCAGAAGGAGAAGAGATTGTAGTAGACGGAGTGCAAAAACTTCGCGATGGCTCTGCTGTTATGGTCAGCAAGGAGCAGTCTACTGCTTCAGCAAAATAAAAAACGTGATTAAAGCTAAAATAGATGATAGCAGATATATTTATTAAAAGACCGGTAACAGCAATTGTTATTTCGGTTGTTATCACCATCGTAGGGCTGCTCACCATGATGAACCTTCCGGTGAGTCAGTATCCTGAAATAACTCCGCCACTGGTGCAGGTAACCGGCGCTTTCTCCGGGGCAGATGCCCAGACTGTGGAGCGTACCATGACCACCCCGATAGAGGCACAGGTAAACGGTGTTCCGGGTATGTCCTACATCCAGACGAATGCAACGAGTGACGGAAGTATGACCATGAACGTTACCTTTGATGTTGGTACCAATGTTGATATTGCCACGCTTGATGTACAGAACCGTGTAAGTGTGGCAACTCCGCAGCTCCCGGACGATGTAAAACGTGTAGGACTTACAGTAAGAAAGCGTAATCCTTCCATTCTAATGCTTGTAGCTTTATATTCTCCGAATGGTACACACGATATAAAATTCCTGGACAACTATGTAAACATATACATCAAAGATGCCTTGCTAAGGGTGAAAGGCGTAGGAGATATTTTCAGCAGAGCAGACAACTTTAGTATGCGTATCTGGTTAAAACCGGATAAGCTTGCCCAATATGGTATTACCGCAAACGATGTCATATCCAAGCTGCAACAGCAGAACATGCAGGTAGCAGCAGGGTCTACAGGAGCAGCTCCCCAGGCCGATAATCAGGCATTCGAATATACCATCCAGATCAATGGCATGCTGGAAAAGGAATCGGAGTTTGAAAACATTGTAGTGCGTGCCAAACCTGAGGATGGTTCTATTGTATACCTCAAAGATGTAGCACGAATCGAGCTGGGTAAATTCAATTATGCCAATAACAACTTTGTAGATGGCAAAAGATCTTCTTACCTACTTATCTATCAGGCTCCTGGTAGCAATGCGATGGAAGTGGCAGAAGGAGTAACAAACGCTATGGAGGAACTGAAAAAGTCCTTCCCGTCAGATGTGGAGTATGTTATTCCGTTTGAATCTGTTTCCGTTGTGGATGTTTCTATCAATGAAGTGGTGCATACTCTTGTGGAAGCATTGATACTGGTAGTAATTGTGGTGTTCCTGTTTCTGCAAAGCTGGAGAGCAACACTGATACCTATACTGGCTATCCCGGTATCGATTATAGGTACCTTTATTTTCTTTATTCCGTTAGGATTTACCATTAATACACTTACCCTGTTTGGATTTGTTCTTGCCATTGGTATAGTGGTGGATGATGCCATTGTGGTGGTAGAAGCCGTGCAGCACTATATCGACCACGAAAAGCTGTCGCCCAAGCTGGCTACTCAAAAAGCGATGAAGGATATATCCGGTCCGGTTATAGCCATTGCGCTCATTCTGGCGGCAGTGTTTGTTCCGGTAGGATTTGTTCCGGGTATTGTCGGACGACTGTATCAGCAGTTTGCGATTACCATTGCAGTTTCTGTGTTGATATCTGCATTTGTAGCCTTGTCACTGACACCAGCATTATGTGCCATGTTGCTTAAGCCAATGCACCTGGACGAACATTCGAAAGGGCTAAATAAATTCTTTTATAAGTTTAATAAGTGGTTTGAACGGGTTACGGCTTCGTATTCAGCAGGAGTTCAGAAAACCATTAAAAAAACACCTTTGGTATTGGTACTCCTGATATGTCTGTTTGTTGGTACTATAGGAATGTTTAAAGCCAAACCAACAGGTTTTATCCCGACAGAAGATGAGGGACGTTTAATTGTAACCTTTGAGCTTCCGGAAGCAGCTTCTACAACAAGAACGGTAGAAGTATTGCAAAAAATGATGGTGATCATAGACGATATACCTGCTATCAACCACTATTCTGCTCTTGGAGGATTAAATGCCATTACCTTTGCTTCCAAATCCAACAGTGGAACAATATTCTGTCAGTTGAAACACTGGAAAGACAGAAAGGATAAATCCATGCAGATAGAATCTATTATAGCGCAGTTGCAAAAAGGATTTTCAGAAATTAAGGAAGCAAATATTGTTGTGATTCAGCCGCCTCCAATTCCAGGTTTGGGAAATGCCTCAGGTTTCAGCTTTGTACTTGAACAAAGAGAAAGTAACGATGATATTAAAGGGTTTGAGCGAGTGGTTCAGTCGTTTGTTATGGAGGCCAATAAGAGGCCTGAGATTGCCAGGGCATTTACGTTCTTTACGGCTAAAGCACCAGGATATAAGATCAATGTAGACAGAGCAAAGTGCGAACTAATGGGAGTGCCGGTTACAGAGGTCTTTAGTACTATTCAGACCTTTATGGGGGGGAAGTATATAAACGATTTTACCACCTACGGACGAACCTTCAGGGTGGTTGCTCAGGCCGATACAATGTACAGAAAGGATATGAACGACCTTGATAAGTATTATGTAAGAAATAATAAAGGTCAGATGATACCTCTGAGTACCCTTGTGTCGTATAATGTGATCGAAAGTGCTCCGGTGGTATCACACTATAATTTGTTCAGGTCTGCTGAAATCAATGGTATGCCTGCTCCAGGTTATAGTAGTGGTGAAGCGATAGACGCATTAAAAGAAGTAGCAGAGCAGGTATTGCCGGCGGGTTATGGGTATGAGTTTTCCGGATTGAGCCGAGAAGAAATTAAATCAGGATCTACTACCGTGTATATTTTTGCGTTATCGGTATTGTTCGTCTTCCTGTTCCTTGCAGCGTTGTATGAAAGCTGGTCGGTTCCGTTCTCTGTGATGTTGGCGGTACCTCTGGGGGCTTTTGGAGCTATTCTTACACTTATGTTATTGCCCAAACTGAGTAACAACGTATATGCTCAGATAGGTCTCATTACACTTATTGGACTTTCAGCCAAAAATGCAATTCTTATCGTAGAATTTGCCAAAGAACGGGTAGATCATGGAATGGAGATTGTCGAGGCTACTCTTGAAGCTGTAAGACTTCGTTTACGTCCGATTCTGATGACATCATTTGCCTTTATACTCGGAGTACTGCCTTTGGTGGTTGCAACAGGTGCCGGTGCGGTATCCAGACAGACCATAGGCTGGACAGTGTTTGGAGGAATGCTTGCAGCAACCGGTCTGGCGATATTTATTGTACCAGTCCTGTTTGTGGTGATTTCAAAGATAGCATACAGAAACAGAAAGATCACTTTGCCCGGAAAGGATGAATTCCAATTGAGCAAGGAGTTGATTTCAGAAAATTAGAGCCCGATACAATCTTTTATATCGGAAGATTGTACCTGGTTAATTTGTGTTTATTGTAGTTTCCCTCTGTGAAAGCAGAGGGAAATATTTTCTTTCAATATTAAATATCAGTTTATTATGAAAAGAGAGGTAACAGTCCAGGTAAAAGCATCGTGGTTGTCTCGTATGTTTTTTGGAGCGTCCCAATATTCTTATTTCAATACTAATCCCATTGATGATTTTTCCCAATTTCTCAATGTTAAAATAGGGGATCTGTCGTGGGGGCCTAACAAGAAAGAAGCTAAGGCCGATTTTGCAAAAAACTTTAAAGTATTGCTGGATCTTTATGATATAAAACTTGCAGAAAAATATATTCTGGAAGAACTGGAGAAAGAAACTCAAACTAATAAAGAAGCAGTGGAGAAATGGTCTGCACATGCTGATTTTCCATCTAACTGGTAGTGTAAGTTTTTTGTAAAAAGATTTCAAAAAATAATAAATTTATGGTCTGAATATATTTTTGAATGGCAGAAAAAGTAAAAACGGAAGACTCTTCAAAGCTGGAAATCATTCTTAACGCTGCTCAAAAGCGATTTGGCCACTATGGGTTGTGTAAAACAACCATGAATGAAATAGCGGCAGATGTTGGAATGGGAAAGGCTTCACTTTACTATTATTTTCCTGATAAGGAGGCTGTTTTTCAGGCAGTAATTAAGAAAGAGCAGGAAGAGTTTATGGCTGCTATGAAAAAACATATGAATGCCGAAACAGATGCTGCTTCCCAGTTAAAGCTTTATGTAAAATACCGTCTGGATTACTTTCAGAATCTGTTAAACCTTTCCAAACTGAAAACCGAATCGTTTTTTAATTCCAAGCCAATTTTCGGTAAAGTAGTCGAGGATTTTTACAAACTGGAAATAGAACTGGTAGCTGGTATTATTCAGTCTGGCATCGATAAGAAGGAATTTCGGGAAGTGAATAAGGAAGAGTACGCCCTGTTATTAATGAATATATTACAAGGTCTGCGTCTTATCAGAATTAAATATAAGGCAATGGCTGAATTTGATGCAGAAGATGTCGCCTATCTGAAAGAAAACAATGATAAGGTGATCTGTATGTTTATTAAAGACCTGAAAAGGTAACTAATGATGAAGTGAACGAAGCGGGCTTAACTTCTTTACTTATAGCATATTAAACTTTCATCCCAATGGTTAAGCCGGGCTGAAGCAATAAAAACAGCCTTAAAGAACGAAAGGATCATTTCCTTGGGGGTATCTGACGTTCTGACTATCTCATAGGGCAATATAAATTCTCCAAGCGTTTCATTGTAATAAGCATCTGCCGGCATGGCCGCCTGGTTAAACTTTTCCGGCTGAGGGTAGGCGTAAGCATAGAACGCGGGTTCTCCCAGACCAAGCCCAGGCCAGAAACCATAACTGCTCAATTCCTGAGAATAGGCCTCTGCCATTACTTCCTTGCTCACATTGGGTACTCCCGGATGAACAGGGGCTTCTTTCCCGGAAAAGAAGGTCACGGCAAGATCCATGGCACCCCAGAAGAAATGAACTGGACTACTTTTACCGGTAAATTCAGATCTGAAGACCTTCATGACATGATCGGCCCCTAATAAGATCGTATGAAAGGTTTCTACATATTTTTTTTCATAGGTCTTGTGGGTAAAATCTCTTTCAAAAGGAATGCGTTCTTCCATCTCTACCGGAGTGGTCCAGATATTAATATCGATACCTAAATGTCTTAGTTTTTCCCTGGTTTCTATATAAAAATCCGCTACGGATCTGGAGTAGAGCTCCAGGCTGTCAAACTTACCTGAATTGGTTTTTATAATCAGTTTGTGTTCTTTAAAATTAAAGTCGATCTGAAAGTACGAATTGTGATAAGGGATAAGGCCTGTTGTGAGTCCTTCAGAGGTCGGTGTAAATGTTATGTGCCACCAGTGATTTTGTTTAGGTGAAAAGCTAAGTTTTATTTTACCTATCACCTGCATCCATAAATGAAGTGTTTTATAGGTCTTAACCCATTCGTCTAATTTCAGGGCGGGCCAGGGATCTTCCCGTTCTGATATAAGAATGTTATTGGAACTTTTATATAGAAAATTTTTCATAACCTCTTTTGTAAGTAACTTTTGTAACTGTTCAAAGGTTTTTCAAGAGCTGGACAGCATGGGCCTGTCAGGTTAAGGAGGAAGAATCAAACCTGTGGTAGAAAGAGGAATACTGTTGTATCTGGTTTACAATAATTGATGAAATGTTTTTATCTTTATACTACCACCTGTTTTGACGAGGTATTAAGAAACGTTGTGTAGTACTTTGTTTTAGTCTTGTTAATCAATAACTGTTACTAACTATGAGAGCGATTGTAATTAATGAATTTGGAGGGCCAGAGAACCTTACACTGGTTGATATTCCTCAACCATCACCTGGTAAAAATGAAGTATTAATTGAGGTAAAGGCCATCAGTATAAATCCGGTTGATATAAAAACCAGATCAGGCAAGGGACTTGCCGGAAGATTAAAGGAGCATCTTCCACTGGTACTAGGCTGGGATGTATCAGGTATTGTGCGTGAGGTCGGAGAGGGTGTAACGAAATTTAAACAAGGTGATGCAGTATTTGGAATGGTTAATTTCCCTGGTTTGGGAGCCACTTACGCTCAATACGTGGTAGCACCGGAAGAGCACCTTGCCATAAAGCCTTCTTCTATTACACATGAGGAAGCTGCCGGAGCCACATTGGCACTATTAACAGCATGGCAGGCACTCGTTACCAATGCCGGAGTAAAGTCAGGACAAAAGGTGCTTATACATTCCGCTGCAGGTGGCGTGGGGCATTATGCTGTGCAAATTGCAAAATACCTGGGCGCTTATGTAATAGGTACATCTTCTGCGGAAAACAAAGCGTTTGTTCTTGGGCTGGGAGCGGATGAGCATATTGACTACCGGTCACAGCGTTTTGAGGAAATCGTAAAAGATGCGGATGTTGTGCTGGATTCGATGGGAGGAGAAAATGCTTTCAGATCTCTGGCAGCAGTAAAAAAAGGAGGTACTGTCATAAGTCTTCCTTCCGGCTTACAGGAAGGCTTAAAAGAAAAAGCGGAAGAAGCTGGCGTGAACGCGTATCATATACTGGTAGCCTCAAACGGAAAAGATATGGAGAAGCTGGCGGAGCTTCTGGAAAAGGGAATTATAAAATCTCATGTTTCCAAAACCTTTTCCTTTGAGGATATTCAGTCGGCTCACAGACATATAGAGACAGGCAAAACCAAAGGCAAAATTGTAGTAGTGCTGTAAGTATTGTCAGCACTACTGCCGGCCTGCAACAATCTTTTGCTGAGGGATCCTTATTTCATAAGTATCTTTTTTATGAACCCTGAGTTTAAAATTATCTGTGTTGTTAAACCATGGGTTCAATTGTCTTAATTCTTTATAGGTGGTATTGTTTTTTTGAGCAAAATCGACCAGGTTATCGATATCCTCGTTCACCTTGATGGTGGTAAACTGATAGGGTTCATATTTCTCGTGAGGAGGAACAAAATAACCATACGTTTCGGGATTCTCTAAAATCAGCTTTAAAGCAAGTATTCTGTATACATATCTTGCTGTTTCTGTATTGAGATGAAGGTCGAAGAAATTGTCTACTTTCTGGCTTTCCAGCCTCTTTTTAATTCCCTTCATGCCGACATTGTAGGACGCAGCTGTAAGTACCCAGTTATTAAGATTGGAATAGGCCCATTTTAAATATTTACACGCTGCTTCGGTTGCCAGTTTCGGATCTCTTCTCATATCCACATCCTGGTTAATTTTCAGGTTGTAGTCTTTTGCCGTATTTTCCATAATCTGCCACATACCCATTGCGCCGGCATAGGATGCGGCATTGTTGTTAAATTCACTTTCTATTACTGCCAGGTACAAAAAGTCCGGATGTACTCCGTTTGCTTGAAGTATTTCTGTTACAAAGGTTCTCCAACGCTCTACATTTTTGATAACAAGCAGGGTGTGGGTCTGACGAAATGTATTGACCATTAATTCATACTCCAGAGCCTCCCGTACATCGGTTCGGTAGATAGGAATTGTTTCACCGGCAAACGTGACCACATCCGGAATTGGTACAGACGTAATGCGCTGAATAGGTTCTGTTGCGCTATTGGCTCCCACTATAGAGGTTGTTCCTTTCGTATCAGTTGGTTCGGATATGTTTTGTTCAATCCCTGATTTACAGGATAATAATAGCAATAGTGGTAAAATGCGTAATAGCTTATTATTCATATGGATAATACCAGTGACTTTTTTAATGTTTTGTTAGTAACGGAAATCCTGGTAGAACGATAAAATTATTTTATAATTTTTGAAAGAAAAATAATTTTTGGTCTGAGTATTAAATTATTTGCTATTTTTTAATCGAAATAGAAGATGGCTAAAACAAAGTGTTAATCAATTCGGTTCCCGGATAATTAGCAATGATATGTTTCCTGGAACTTTAAATTTCCGGGTAAAAGAGTTCCTGATGTAAAAGCTGGTATTGGGGTTTATCCAGAGAATCCGTTTTTCCCGCAACCTGGAAAATATTGTTCTTGTATAGTTTTCCTGTAGACTTCTTTAAGGGGGGAAAAATTCTCTGTGGCAATGGTGGTAAACAGGTTAACGACGTTTTGGGAAGTTGTTAAACTTATAACAGGCACCAATAGAATAAACCATGGAATTAAAAGTTAAACTGAAAAGGGTGTTTTCATATACAGGGCTAAAAAAATGAATGTAAGAGATACCTCCAGTAAGAAGGATATTATTTTTTAGTTTATACCCTGCTGAAATTTCTGCAAAAACCGAGGCGAGGACTTTATTATAGTGGTCCGAATAGTCTTCTTTGGGGCCGGTTGTGGATTCATTATAATATTTCTTGAGCTTGTTGTTCATGGATTCATTGCCTCCTATAAAATTTAAACAGGCTCCGCCTCCAATGCCTCCCCAAATGTTTTTTATGGATTTTCCATACTGAAATTTAACCGGAATGGATAAAGTGGAATAGCGTTCCGTAACGAAAACGGAAGGATTTTCATTTTGCCCGGAAGGTGTAGGAGGGTTTTTAGGAGGTCCCTTTTTTTGCTCTTTGTAGGAGTGATGCAGGGTTACTTTGTGAATTTGCATTCCTGTGCTAAACATAAATCCTCTGACAGATACACCGAATAAAAATTCGGGTAACACATGGTTTTCCGATCTGTGATTCCATAACAGGTCATTTTGCCAGGACAGGACAGAGTTATTTTTATACCTTGGATAATTTACATGCAGGCCCAGATTGGCTGCCACAAAATATTTAAATTGTTCCTGCTGATACACAGGAGCAGAAGGTTTGTCTTTTTTATTTTTATTCAGCGAGTCAGAGTCATCTGACTGGTTTTGTTTTCGTAAACGTGCTGCCCAGCGCAACTCTTTTCTGTATATCCGGTTGATCATTATTCTGTCCCGTCTTGAAAGTACAGGAGGATTCGATGAAGAGTATACAGGCTTATGCTGAACACTGGGAGAGTTTTGGGGACTTTCCGTGGAGTCAGAACTGGCAGATAATTCGCCTACATTAGAGTCATCTTTATAAACGGCAACTATTTTCCCGATTAGCACATAATTAAAGCCTGTATTTTTAAACAGAATAGTAAGTAATTCAGAGAGTTTTATAGCAGAATAGGTACAGGGTGAAACGCTGATATCCGCTATATTACTGTTTGAAAAAGAAAATTTTATTGAGTTCTCTGCATGGAGTTTATTCAACGCTTCCGACAAACGGCCACCATTCCATGAAAAGTCAACCGTACTTTCCAATGTAGATTCCGATACCTTATTCAGGTATTGATTATCAGCAGCATGATGTTGACTTATTACATCGAATGCAATAAAAAAAAATACCAGGAAGATATACTGCTTATTTACAACCTTCTCCAGAAATATAAATTTCATGCTTTCTTTTTTCTACCTTATACGATGTAGTAATTGTAAGGATATGAATCGCTTCATCTAGACTCAATTGGGTAAAATCTCCCGTAAAGGTACACGTTGAAAGGGCTTTGTCAATAGTAATTTTCTTATTATAATGTCTGGACATCAGTTCGGAAACCTCTTCCATTGTAGAGTTATTGAAATCAAGTATACCCAGTTTCCAGAAGATAAAATTATTTGCATTGGTTTTTGCCAGTTCGGTTTCTCCGTTATCATTCAGTTTTAACCGATCTCCTGCTCTCAATTCTATACCCTGCTTTTTATTTTTCGGAAATACTTTAACAATACCTTCGGTTACCGCAATTTCTTTGAAAGACTCCTCTTTCAGACTTCGAATGTTGAATTTGGTGCCTACAACAAGCAGGTGGTGTTGATCAAAATAAATGGTAAATGGTCTGGATTTATCCGGTTCGATTTCAAAATATACTTCTCCCTGCATGGATAAAGTGCGTTCGTTTCTAAAATTACCATTTAATTTTACAGAGGATAGTTTATTCAATGTAAGCTGAGATCCATCAGGTAAAATATGTTCCAGGACCTCTTCTTTTGAAGCTATCATGGCAGATGCTTCTTCTGCTGCTATGTTATCTTTCTTTGCAATAGTTTTAGGTACTGCTTTTTCTTCTTTAGGTGTCTGTTCTGTTTTAGGTTCGCTTTTTACTATACTGTCAACCGCCACCGGAGTATTGCTTACCTTTGAATCGTTTACCAGAAAACTGGCGGCTGGCGGATTTTCTTTCCTGTAAAGAATACTTATCAAAATACCTATCATCAAAGAAGCTGCTACAGACCACCAAAGTATAGGATGAATTTTCCTAACTATAGTTTTTTCCTTAGCTTCATCTTCTTCTATATCTCTTATTATCTTAGACCATAGTTCTTCTTCGTTCCTGTATACAGGACTATCGTCCAGTTTATTTTTTATGCGATTCTTGAAAGAATCTTTATTTGTGAGCTCATTCATTTAACTAATCGTTGAGTCTTTATTAAGAAGATTGGTTTTATTGTTATTTCGAAGCCCGGCCAACACTTTTTTTATATATTTTCGGGCTTTTGAAAACTGAGAACGTGAACTTCCTTCTGAAATTCCCAGCATTTGAGCGATTTCCTTATGAGAGTAATCTTCCAACACATATAGGTTCATAACGATCCTGTAACCATCCGGAAGATTCTGAAAAACGGATAAAAGTAATGAAGGTTCTATTTCGTCTATATCCTGGGCTTCTTCCATTCCAAGTTCTTCCTCTTCGATCGTTTCAATACTGTCCTGCTGATAATCCTTTTTATACTTATCATAATGATTTAATGCAGTATTGATTACAATCCGCTTGATCCATCCTTCAAAAGATCCCTGAAATCTGTAGGTTTTGAGGTTATGATAAACTTTTACAAAAGCTTCCTGTAATATGTCTTCGGCTTCAAAGTCCGTTCTTGCATACCTCAATGCAACTGGTCTCAGCTTTGGTACAAAAAATTCAAAGATTGTTCTGAAAGCCTTTTTATCACCTCCAGCCGCGGCTGTTATTATTGATTTATCCATAGATGCATCTGACCATAATATGCATGAGATTTTAAACAAACAAATACTGAATTTATGCAAGTTTCATCAAAATGCAAAATTTATCTTTATATACTTTCTGTGGTATATCAGGAAAAAGGAGGTGGTAGTGTATGTACAGGTTTCATGCTGATAGTGTTATAGTTATTATAAGCAAGCAAATTATTTATTACAGAATTAAGTGAAATATACATTCGGTTTTTACATTTTATTGATAGAAATGCGGACATGGTATTCGTTTCATAACCTTCTTTCTTTTTTTGGTGAGATCGTAAAGATAGGTTATGTTAAGTTCATGGGAACCACCTGTATGAGCCCGTGCCAGTTTTGAAACAGTACAGTCAAAGCTATAACTTATACTAAGTCCTTTTACTCTCCAGCCTACCAGCATTACCATCGATTCATTATTCTGCAACTGCCATCTGTAGTATTTAAGCAAAGGTATCCCCCGATACCAGATACCGGTTATCAGATGATCGTATAAAGCGTATACTCCAAGATCTATCTGATCGGACTTGCCCTGCAATTTGTAATGTACAGTAGGGGTGATGTAAATATCTCTTCCCTGATTTGCTTCTTTCGATTCATTTCTGGATTCAATGTCAATCCTATAACCGGCTATCATATCCAGTTTATACGGAAGTCTGCTGCTTTCTCCGTAAAAAGATTGATTCGGTCGGTTCATATGTGCATAGGTAACTCCAAACCAGTAGTGGTCGGAGTAAAATATTCCACCTGAACTGAAATCAAGGTAGTGAATTTGATCGTTTTGAGTAGGTTGGCTTGTATGCTTTCCCAGGTATCCATAAGAATCGTACTGGTCAGGGAAATATAACCCGGAATAATCAATATAGCGGGATACATAACTTCCCTGAAGACCAGCCCGAAAGGAGTGTTTGGGGGTTAGGTGTAATTCATATGCGTATTGAAAAGCAGCTTCTGTGGATGCAATGGTGTTAGCGCCCTGCCAGTCTTTATATACCATAAACCCAATGCCGCTATTGGCTTTATTGAAATAGTTATCAATAGAGAAGTGAGAGGTGATATACTTGGCATTCAATGCAGGCCATTGAATGCGCTGATGATAGATACCTCTTAATGCATGTGCATTGCCTGCAAATGCCGGATTCAGATACAATACATTGGCATAGAATTGCGAATATTGGATATCCTGTGCCATACAATGATTCATATTCAGATGGCAGCAAAGGAATAGAATTAAAAGCGACCGAAGAAGAGGTACCTTTAGCGCCATATACTTAATAGAATTTAAAATTGCCTTTATGTTTCTTAACCGGTACTACCTTACTTGTGGTCTTATTCGCTTCATTCAGTTCTTTTTGTAGTTTTTCCTGCCTTTTCCGGGCTTTTTTTTCATTACTTTCTCTGTTTTCTATGTTTTCCTGAGTGATCTCAATCGCCTGCTTTGCCAGGAAATCACTAGCTTTAACAGCATGCCTGCTTAACCTGTTTTTTTTATCTTTCCTGTACCGCTCTCTTTGACAGGATAAAAAGCAAAGAGGAACCAGCACCAGGATAAGCAGAACTGTTTTGGTATTTAAATTCATACTATCTGACAACTGTAACGCTACCTTCTAATTTATAGGGCCCCCTGTATTCTTCGGAGTCTCCTTCATATGTAATAATCCAGGGGTAAATACCCACTGGCATAGGTTCATCTCTGTAATAGCCGTCCCAGTAGTGTTCCGGACTTCTTGACTCAAAAATGATTTCTCCCCATCTGTTAAAAATCAACATCTGAAATTTTCCAATATGGGCGCTGTGCACATTGTATCGGTCATTTATTCCATCTCCATCCGGACTAAATGCGTTTCCGATATAAAGTCTTGGTGGGCATACTTCTCTCACATTTACAAGTTCTGTTGCCGTGCAGTTGTTTTCGTCGGTTACTGTGACTTTATAGACACCTGGTCTGTTGACAGACAGATACTGCGTGGTATCACCGGATGGCTGCCATAAATACTTGTTCCATGTACCTGCATTTAATATTCGCCAGGCAGCTTCTTCTGTTTCCGTACAGATTTTCTGATCAGGCCCCAGATCCACAGCTGGTGCTTTATAAACTTTTACCAGATCAGGTATGGTTAACTGGCTGATGCAGCCATGATCTGAAGTTACTCGGAGTGTTACATGATAGCTTCCGGGCTGATTATAGCAATGAGTAGGATTTTGTAAGGTAGATGTATTTGATGAACTGGATGGATCCCCAAACTCCCATAACCATTCGTTGATAGTTCCCTTAACAATGAAAGAAGCATCTTTAAAGTCTGCACAAACAGCTTCACAACCTTGTGCAAACTCTCCAAATTGCACAACCGGATAAGGATGGATCTCTACCTGTTTAACAATGGTATCTTTACAACCAAGGTCGGTCGTTACAATAAGTTGTGCAGTGTATAACCCAATTGAATCGTAGAGATGTTCCGGATTTTTTTCTGTTGAAAAATTTCTGCTACCAGCCTTATCGTTTCCGAAATTCCATTCTCTGCTTAAGATTGTTCCTGTGATTACGCTTGAATTATCGATAAACGCGGTACTGGTTCCAATACAACTACTGGTAAAACTAAAGTCAGCCAATGGCTGAGGTGGAGGATTCAGGCGAACGCTGTCGACGGTCTGACAAGCGTTATGATCTGTAACCGTTACGATATAACTTCCAGGTGTCAGATCTGCTATCAACTCTGTGGTTTGTACAGGAGTAGTAGCCCAGCTAAAAGAGTAGGGCGGTGTTCCACCGGATGCAGAAACTGTTGCTTTACCTCCTGAAATACAGGTAGGGTTGATGGTTTGTATGGAAACAGAAATCGGAGCAGGTTCATCTATTGTTATGATAGTGTCAAGCATACAGCCATTAGCATCTCTGATCGTAACTTTATAAGAACCTGCAAATAGATTGGTAGCTTTGGGTGTTGTCTGGACTGGAAGTGTATTCCATAAGTAGGTATAGGAAGGAGTGCCTCCTGAAGGCATAACCTCAGCAGAGCCATCCGATCCTCCATGACAGGTCACATTTTCGGTTGAAGTAGTTAAGGTTATAGTATACAGACTTTTAATAATTGCAGGCACATCGGTAGAACATCCGTTTTTATCTGTAACCGTAACGGTATAGGATCCTCTATATAAATTGGACGCATGTGCAGAAGTTTGTATCGGATGAGTGTTCCAGCTATAGCTATAAGAGGGCGTTCCTCCTGAGACAGTAACGGTAGCCGCTCCATCATTGCTGTTACAGGTAGCATTGGAGACTTCAATGGTTGCATGAAGGGCAGGAGGCTCTGTAATACTAACAGGTGTAACAGCTGTGCAACCGGCTCTGTCTGTAATAATTAATACATATTCTCCAGCGGCCAGTCCGTCAGCCTGTGCCGTGGTTTGTGCAGGATGTGTATTCCAATGGTAGGTATAATCTGGAATTCCTCCGGTAATACTCACCGTAGCAGTGCCATCTGTTCCTCCAAAACATTTAACAGGACTTGTTGCTACCATTGGTTTCATCGTTGGACTAACTGTTACCCTCGCGGTATCTTTTGCAGAGCATCCATCTTTTGTTCCCGTAACAATATAGGTTGTACTAACTGCAGGTGTAACAGTAATAGAACTGGTGGATTGCCCGTTAGACCAGGAGTAGGTAGACGCCCCCGAAGCTGTTAACTTTAAAGATTGTCCCTGACAAATGGTATCTGACTGAACGTTTAATGGAGGAAGAGGCTTTACTGTTACCGTTTGAATAAGCGTATCGGCACAGGTTGAATCGATGCCGGCAATAAGCATAACGGAATAGTTACCTGGCGCTGTAAAGATATGGGTAGGGGATTTTAGTGTTGATGTATTATTGGTTCCTGAAGCAGGATCACCAAAATACCACTGCCAATAGGTTGCATTGGCAGACTGATTGGTAAAGCTGGTGGCCTGCCCTTCGCAAACAGTGGTCGCTGAAAATTTGGCAACGGGTTTAGGGCCTACAATTACCCTTACGGTGTCTATAGCTATACAGGTATTGGAAACCTTCAGCGTATAAGTGGTGGTAACAGAAGGAGTGGCTATGGGATTAGGACATGTAGTACAGCTTAATCCTGTCGGAGGAGACCACAGGAAGGTTGACCCGGGTGGGCCTGTTTGTTCACAGCCCAGTTGAACCCCATCTTTGCAACTTAAGCTATGGCTTGCAGGTCCTGCGTTGGCCCATACCCCGTTGGTGTTTCCACTGGGAATAAGTGCTGCATTAAGGTATAGTCGCAGAGCGTTGACATCGCCAATATTCGCCAGGTTAACAGTGGCGTTTTTCCCTCCGTTTTTGGCGTAATCGTGTCCTCCCAGGTAAAATACATTTCCACCTGGGGCAGAAGGAGCAATCAGATGAGCTCCTGTTGCCACAACAGGTTCAGAGCCAGAAAAATTTATCAAAGGGTAGGTATAAGGCTTCCAGGAAGACCCTGATTTTAAATTCCAATTCACCACGGAGCCCCCTGCATTTTCTGTTGTGGGACCGTGAATCTGAGCAAAAGCCATGTTGGCATTGGGGTAATGATGACTCACCTTTGAGTTGACCACCTGAACCCCTGAGGTTGTCTGATAAAATCCCTTGTTTTCATAAGCCCCTATGGCATGGCACTGAGCAAGGAAATTGCCTCCGTTTAAAACAAAGGCACGGACCCCATCAATCATTACCTGACTAATATCTGAATCATCTGCATGTGGCTCTGAAGCAAAGGTATAGCAATTTTTCAGTGCCTCGATATCTTTGGCATCCATGACATCATAATCGCCAATACCAGCAGCATCCAGTATCTTCGTATGGATTTGCTGATTCCCTCCATTGTTAAAAACTGCGATTTTAGGACGGTGCGTCAGTGTATAGCGGACATCTACGCTAACACTATTGACCAGCTTATATACTGCAACATTGTTGCCGAAAGCCTTTATAATGCCCATAGAGCTTTCTCCACAAGGTAAAACGGTATCAGGAACGATAAATGGCCCTCCTCTGAAATCAATAGTTGTAGCAGTTACGAAGCTTGGAGCTATCCTTTCTACAAGTCCTGTGAAATCGATATCATCCCGTTGTTTATCGGATTTAATAACCCATTTAACAGGTATTCCGTTTTGCAGAAACGCATTTATTAATCCGTATGCTTTTAAGTTAAAAGGGGCTTGTCCGGCAGGAACAATAGATTGATAGCTATTGTCCATTGGTATTACAAAACTTCCGGCAGGAGCAACCTGAATAGAAGGCGAAGGTCCTGGCAGATCCTTTTGAGCAAATGACTGTAGATGAATGAGTATAAATACGCAGATAATTATCCTTTTATATGCTTCAGAAGAAACAGATGGATATGCGGTTTTTCCCATACTTAATAGTCTATATATAAATTTTCAGGGATGATAGTTTTTTAAATAAAAGTTCCCCCTCACTAAAGTGGACAGGTAGATTTTTCAAACGAAGCCTGAAAAAAGAAAAAATTATATGCTGGCGGGATTATCCGTGTTTTTATGGTTGGGTTTTGTGTTTATTATATTGTTAATCAGTTTGTTGCGATTTTGTGTTTTGCTTATATTCTGAGCGTAACAAATGTTGGAAAAGTTATAAAAAGGGGTGAATTATGCCTTATTTCATTAAATCTTTTTAGATGTTTTATGGTACAGAGTGAGCAATCTTTTTTTACTTTAGTGATAATTGGAATATTTTAATCGTATACAATAGCTTTTGTGTGGCCTGTTGAGGGGGATTTGGCTTCGCAGGTTACTTATCCGGCAGGTTTAAGTGGTTCTGGCTTATTTCGTTTGATAAAATTTGAAGAGACGCCAGGCATGGCGTCTCTATATTGACAAAATATGTCTTACCGTGTTATGATTACTTTTTGCATTACTTTACCTGTATTGGTTTCAATCAGCAAAACATAACCACCAGGCATCACTTCACCAATATCCAGAACGGCTTTCCCGGAATGGATATGATCTGATAATATGACCGAACCGGCAAGAGACATTAATTTTATTTCACCCTCCACATTACTGTTCAAAGTAACCTGAATGTAATCAGATGAAGGATTCGGGAAAATATTTAAGTTATGTTTAGATGAAAGATGGTCAATTCCAGCTATAATCGAATGAATAGTAAAGCTTCTGTAAGATTCAGGGGCATCATTAAAATTGGTATTTCCTGGCTGTATTGCCTTAACGACAACAGTTCCCTCTCCGGAAAGTGTAACTTTGTCACCTTCTAACTGTGCAGGTCCTGAAACTATTATGAATACAACAGGATTGCCTGATTCTCCACCTTTGGCTGAAAGGTAAAAGGTTTGTTCGTCCAGTGATTTATCTGGGATTGAATCAAAGATAATAATCTGATCAGACTTACGGATAGTAAAGGTCCGTTCAATGAATTCGGCAGGAAGGTATGAGTTATTTCCATTTTGATATGCCCTGATCTTTGCTTCACCTGTCCCTTTTATATAGGCAATCCCATCAATAACGGAGACAGGACCGGACCATGCATATTGTATAGGTAGCCCAGATGAAATGCTTGTATTAAGGTTTATGCTACGGTCAAGATATTCTTTATCCGATAGTTCCGGAAAGCTAATATGTTGACTTAATAAACCGTTTACGATGGTATGTTTGGTGGTATTGGTTATAACGGGTGGTGCAAGATCAAAATAAATTGCCGCTGTGTTTGATATAACAGTCCCTGGAGGGAGATCTTTTTTAAGTTTTATGGTATAAGTGATAAAGCCTGAACTTTTTTCTAAGTTTCTGGTACTGTCGGATAACATAATATCAGGAAACGTCCAGGTTACAATGCCTCTTCCCGATATATCTAGTTGGTAAGGATGGCTGGCTGCTCCGGATTCAAAAGAAAGCAGATTCAGATATTCTGATATCGTATCTTTTATTACTACTGTATAAGCTGTGTCATTGCCTATATTCTGGAAATTGATTGTATAAGACAATATACTGTCATTGACAGTTATAGTACGTTCAACGCCTTTGTCTGATGATTTCGTATTAGGGTCATAAGCATAAGTGACAAGGCTTTTTCCTTCAGAGTAATTGTTGTCAGGATTGATGTCACCTGACGTTGGTCTGATCCCCGCTTTATTCAGAATATATTTTCCAATCAGACTGTTATTAACAGGAAGATTGACATTCAATTTAATTATACTCACCTCTCCTGGAGCCATAGTGGTAAAGTTCCATATAAGTGTATCTCCGGTGACTTCGTCATATGAGGGATAGGTGGAAATGAGATTCATAAAGGCATCTTTTATAAAAAAGACCTGTCCGGAAGAGGTAGTTGTCCCTTTGTTTTCGTACTGAAGACTTAACTGCACATCTGTAGCAAGTCTTATATTGGAAGGCGCTCCAAGACTGACACTCAGGTCGAATACAGCATTTGGAACAATTCCAAAATCTATTTTATCTATTAAAGGTGAATTGTTAAGGTTGACCTTGTAAGGTGTTTCCGGACAAAAAACGGCTATGTTTCTGATAGGGGCTGGATAAACCTGATAATTTCCCAATGGAAGTTTGGTACTATAAAAACCATTGGAATCTGTATAAGCATAATAGGTCTGCTCTAAGGACAATTCTTTGAACTCGATAAGTTTGCCAGGCATTCCCTGATCTCCAGTATTCCATGTGCAACTCTGGTATAAAGTACCCGTTACAGTATTGCATTGAGCATCTCTGATAACAATAGTGTCGCTGGCAAAACATAAGGCATTGTGCGAACTCTTTACGGTAAAGATACCACCTTGCCTTACGGTTAAATATCTGCCGGTATCTCCGGTCGACCACTGGTAGTAGGAGGCATTTGCTCCGGCATCAAGATTTATGGAGTCGCCTTCACATAAATACGTATCAGTCCCTAAATTTACAGAAGGTTTGTATTTTTGTGTCACATTAATTGTGTCGCTTGTTGAGCATGAACCCAATTTGACAGTGACATAATATTTTCCTGTAGCCGAGACACTTATTTCGTTATTGGTTGAATAATTACTCCACACAGTAGTAGATCCAGGAATTGGATTCTTTAATACCAAAGATTGTCCGGGACAAAGAATTGTGTCATTACCCAGATTGATTTGTGGGGTACTGAAAGAAATGTTAATCGTATCTGATGAAGGAGGGAAGTATTTGTTTTGTACTATAACCCAATAAGCTCCAGACTTATTTATAGTTATAGATTCGGTAGTATCTCCTGTTGACCATAAATATTTGTTGTAAGGATTCTGAGTATTTTGAGCATTCTGGGCACTAAGAACAACACTATCTTTATCGCATAAATATTTATCGGACCCCAGGTTAACATAGGGTTTGGATATGGAAATGATATTTATAGTATCAGAATTACTACATCTGTCATAAGAAACTGTAACAATGTATGTTCCTGTTTGATTTACTGTTCTTTGAGGTTCTAGTGTTAACGTTCCAGGATTCCATAAATAGGTTGCACCGGGATTACCTGCATCTAAAGTAATCTGAGCCGGAGAAATGATGGTTGTGTCTCTTCCCAGATTTACAACTGGTCTGCTTCGTTGAAAGGCTTCAATGGTGTCTGTATAAATACAACCATTATCCACTTTTACTATATATGTACCCGCCTGCTTTATACTTATCGTTTTTGTTGTCTCGCCAGTAGACCATGTGTAATTGCTGAAACCGTCCAGGGCATCCAGTATAGTGGAATCATCGTAACAGAACGTAATATCAGGACCTAGAGAATATTTGGAGCCTAGTGAAAATGATGATGACAGTTTTTCGGTTGTATCAATAGCTATAGCAGTGATTGCGCAGGGATTGGTCAGCTGACCTGAATAGGTCCAGCTTCCTGAATTGGTGGATACCTCTGCAATAAAGTCTTTTCCCTGAGCATTATTATTAAAGCCATTGTCGTAAAATAACTGTACTATTGTTCCTTCCGGTGAAGTACCGGAAATTTTATCCGGTGATCGGTAGTTGATAACAGGAGGAGCTAGGGCTGCAGATACAATGCTACCTTCATTATTAAAAATTATGTTATTCAGGATCACAGAAGTGCCTCCATTTGAAATAGCGTTTAATTTATTAAAAGCTATAATATTTTCAGCACCCTTTTTTCCTATATTATAAATACCATAAGGATTGGTAGTTATTCCATTGCCACCATTAGGAATCGGATTTTTTCCGGATATATCTGTTCCAATAAAATTGTTATAAACATATACCTGCAAATCGTTTCTGTCAGAGTATGCGGAATACCAGTATTGCACTCCAACATCAATCCCATTTTGAGAATTCCCTGATATAATATTTCGTTCCGATTCAAGTTCACCTCCAATGAAAAGGCCGAATGCGGTATAGAGTTGAATACCATGTCCTGTATTGGGGAGTGCAATAGTTCCTGAAGGATCAGTTCCTATTTTGTTACCTGTTATTTTTCCATTAAAACGATAACCTTGGCCACCAACAGTTGTAGTTACATCTGCGCTGCTTATTCCATGATTCCCATTGCCGGAAATTACATTATTGCAAATAATAGTGTTGTCTGCTTTTATTTTTATTCCACTTCTGGTATTTCCAAGTCCAGGATCTCCATTACCATTTGTGCCAATATAATTGGCACAAATATAAATATTTGAAGCTGAGGGAATATTTATTAATATTCCGTTTCCCGATGCGTTGGTTTGGCCGGTATTTGATATAAGTATATTACCCTTTCCTTCTTTTCCAATGTATATGTATGACAATTTTTCTGAGCTGCTATTTCGAGGGCTGGATGCAATTCCATTAGAGAAGTTTCTTAATGTAAGGCCATAAATTTCGACATCAGAGCAGCGATATAAGGATAAACCAATAAACTGGCCGTTTCCTTGTAGTACCACTGTTTCTTTTCCATCAATAAAACCGGGTTGAGTTGAGCCATCTATAAAAAGGTTTTTAGTTATATCAGGCAGAGGAGTCAAAATATTAATGACATGTGGGGCCTGACCGGGAATGTTAAAAAAAATGGAATCCTTATTTGTGGTTGTAGCTGCAAATTGAAATGCTTCTCTAAGACTTCCTGGTCCTGAGTCATTCGTATTGGTAACAGTATAACGGGTTGGTTTAAAGTTTATAAAATTAGCCACAGGAATATCACAGGTACTGTTTTTACCTTTAATAACCAAAGCAGGCCCTGGTAAATTATTACCACTGATTGTAATATTGGTATTCCACTCTCCGAAAGTACCATCAGGGTGCATTACATAAAAAAAATTATTGATTTTCCAGTTATCTTTGGTTAAAACAGGTAATGGACTTTCAAGATAAATAGTAAGTGAGGTTGGTATATAGTCTCCAACACGGAGATGTTTTCTAAAGTCAATTCGACCACTTGGTGAAGTCGAGGCGTTTGCCTTATTAATTGCTTCGTACAGAGTTCCCGGACCATCACCGGCAAAACTGTTAACCACAATGATCTCTCCCTGACAAAATGCAAGGTGAAAAGTAAAATACAATAAAAATGACAGTAAAAATTGCTTCATAAACAGTAATCTTGTCTGTTTATTCTGTAAAATTTAAAAAGGTAAATGAAATTTATTATATTTCTTGAACTAATTAGCAATAGTGCTTTGGTTAGTGATAACAATTTAGGGGGGAAATATATAATACAAGCTTAAGCGTGTAAACTAGGTTTTATATCACCATCTACCGTTGGAAGGATAAAAATATATCCACAATATATAGGAATACGATCCAAAGGTTGAAGAAGTGGCTGATAATACTAATTTCCTCATTTATCCAAACCTGGAATTGCAACAAAATAATGGACAAAATATTAAGCTTTTAAGATTGGTTTAATAATTCTCGGTCTTTTGTGGATTATGGATAACTCTCCGAGTTA
>JGI12383J13903_1000106_pt1 | contig 69534 bp, 59 predicted proteins | sample Passage237B_FD_13903 | JGI IMG/M metagenome (IMG submission 13903)
TTCGGCTTCGGCAAAAGTGAGCTGATTCATAATCGATTACCCTAAGAGTTGAGCTGTGCTAATTATGCCAAATTTTTGGACTTAACCAGAGGCTCCCTAGCACGCGCAATTCGTTTTAATTCCTCTATAAGGGCCGTAGCGATTCCCTGCCGCCGAAAATCTGCATCGACAGCTAAATCGTAAATGTAGATTTCCGAGCGGGCTTGCTCAAACTTCGGCAGCACATAGGCCGCAAGACCACCAACAATTCTGGTGTCAGATAAAGCAGCAATAGCAATAAAGGAATTATTGGCTAATAGCGAGCCAACATATGCGTCATCCGGCTGCGCTTGAGTGTAGGTGGCGAGATCCTCAAACGCTTTACCAAACATCCTTAGCATGGCGCGCAAGATTTCGATATCCTCGCGCATCAGCGTGCTAATCTGCCAATCTGGTTTTTGCGACATAGTCAGTCACCAATAAGCCGTAAGCAATGTACCCTGCGAAGCTTACCAGCTGCAGGGTTACTTCAATGTATAAAATGTTTGACCAGCGAGTTCGGTATAGAGTTTATTGCAAGCAATGCAGAGTGAATTTGGATCGGACAAAAAGGGAAAAGGCGAGAAGCTCCAAGGCTCATTTACGTTAGCGGAACATCAAAGCGTCTGGATGGGAACGCATGGGGAAGAAGGTACTTCACTGTCCAAAAATAAAACATAGCCTCCAGATGCAAGTGGGGCACTAGAATTTTAGATTGACTGAACAAGCCGGATTAATAGCAGCCGCATGCTTTCTTTCAGCGGCTGCCAAGCACTACTTGGGGTTCAGTTTCCGCCAATTTATCTGCCTGTCTTAACCCAACCGGATTTTTTTCTTTTCAGCAGCGATTTGTAAATTTCCATTTTGCCGGTCAGGTAATGAATGCCGCTGATCACATCAGACGATTCAAGGCGCGCCTCATCAGCGGTTCTGTTGACCACCAATAATACAATCATTTGGGATACCAATATGGACAGGATCAGTGCCGATGAACGGAAATCCCAAAAATACAGGTCGAGGACAGCGACGACACCAAACAAACAAATATTAAAAGCCGTCAAAACCAGGAACGGCGGGACACCCAAATCCAAGGCGGTCATCAGTAACGACCAGCTCCTTTTGGCAATTGCATTGCGGATAAGCGCGGGGAAATACTTGATGATCATGCTTACATGACCATGTTCCCAGCGTTTGTGCTGAGTCGTTGCGGCTTCCTCACTTGTAGGTAATGGACTGGTAATTAATGCATCTGGTACATAGCGAACCCGATTGCCCCCGAGCGCGAGATCAATACCGAGCTTCATATCTTCCACAATTTCGCCAGAAGCCAGATCAACTTTCTCCAATAAATGATACGGCACAGCAAAACCGGATCCGGTAATTGGCACGCTGCCCCCCAGCTGGTCCAGACCCGCTAATCTAACGTGATTTTTTATGTAAACCGCGAACTCTGTGATATTGCTTCTGACATTGCCGGATGTACCTGAACGCATTTGATAATTGGCTTGCACAGGCTGATTCAAGAACGCGCAAGCCGCTTTAAGCGCACTGATGGAGCCAGGAGTTGCTTCGCAGTCGGCATCCAAAATCATCACCATATCAGGCGGATCTTGCGCCAAGTGCTCTAAACCATAAGCCAGTGCAAATCCTTTACCGCGGTTTTCTTTATCGTTCCGCACCAGCACCTCACATTGATGTCGGCGGGCGATTTCCGCTGTCGCATCATCACAATTGTCCGCTATCACAATGATGCGATCACCCGGGGCTAGCTGACTTTCGATGGACTGTAACGCGCGTTCTATTACTAACTCCTCGTTATGAGCCGGCATCAAAATGGCACAGCGCCGCCCCGTGCTCGGATATTCATCTGCAGGACGAGATCGCGTGCCTATAATCAGTTCCACAATAAAGATTATGGAAGGAATAAGCGCGAGCACCGTAAAGATAAACAAAATGTCAGAAGCACTAATATTCATCATGATCAACCGTCAAAAAGAGATGAAAGTTTTTTCGCTTCAATAGCCGGATTGTGAGCTTGATTTATTTTATTAAGACCGTGATTACCCATTGCATAAAGCTGGCTGGGAGACATGCTCAACGCCTCCTCCATTGCTTCGGAAAGTTTTTCAATATGGCCAGCAGGAACCAACCAGCCGCAATCCGGTGTAACCAGCTCCGGAATACCCGCGATGTAGGTAGAAATAACAGGCCGACATCTGGCGAAGGCCTCCATGATGACCACTGGTAAACCTTCGGCAAAACTGGGCAAAACCATGGCAGAACATTTATCCAATTGCTCGGCGATATAATTGGAATCCCGCCAACCATGCAGATAAACATTGTTTTGCAGACCATGCTCTTGAATGAATTTTTCGATTGGCTCGCGGAACTCGCCATCACCGATTAAATGCAATTGTGCATCGGGATGACGCAGATACACCTTGTGAAACGCCGCCAATAAAAGCATCTGCCCTTTCTGTTCACACAGACGGCCAACCGACAAAAAACGTTTTGGCTCAATTGCTGACTCATTGTCCGAAACAAGAAACTCCGTATTAACAACACAATGTACTTCCGCGATTTTTGGCCAGTCAGACGATTGCGCCCAGCGGAAAAGCTGGCTTCGACAATATGAAGAAATGGCAACAACAAACTTTGCATGGCGAATTTTTTCGTCCAATGCTATTGCCTTTGGGGAGTCAAATTCCTCGGGGCCGTGGATGGTCATGCTATAGGTAGGTCCACCCAACTTTCGGCAGAGCATGGCAACAGTAGTTGAATTGGTTCCGAAATGAACGTGGATATGACTGATATTTTGCTTCTTGCAAAACTGATATAAGGAGCAGGCTTCAAATAAATAAATTATGGGCCGCAAAAGCGCGCATGATCGCTTGCAAAGAAAAACAGTGCTCCTGAGCGCAGGTAACAACTTGGGCAAACACAGCAAAAATGCCTTTATAAGATTCCAAGCTGTTTTAACTTTGCTCTGTCCCAAAATGTAATGGGTAATTTTCTTTTCTTCGCGATCGATGCTATCGCTGAGCTGTTCCTGGGTTTCACGGACAGATATACGGACAACAGAAGTTCCCTGCGCTTCCAAAGCGAAAATTTCTCGCCTGATAAAGGTGTGACTTATTTTGGGATACTGGTTAACCAGGTAAGCAACTTTTGCAGATACTTTTTCCATATCATTCTTCATGAACGTTAAAACTCTGGCACAAGCTAGTTGTTTTTATTAGAAGTGATGGATAGGCCATTCCCGACCATCACACCAGCAAACAAGCTTTTAACGTCAAACGTATCTGTTGAATAGCCGGCTGTTTTGCGCGCTTAGTTAACTTTTAGAGTTTGCGCTCGTTTATGCGATGCCATTTTCAGATTCCTTCTTGGGCTCACAAGAGCCTGTCGAGGGTGCCTACGTTTACGCCTACGGGGCTTATTGCCACTTAATGCAACACAATATTACGCGCCAAGCTTAGCACAATAAATGCCCCGCTCGGATAGGCTTGTTATGTATAAGAACGAGAATATTTGTGACTTAATGGGCATGTGAACGCCAAACCCAAATAACCATGAATCCCATCAACAGCTGACGACAGTTGATATAAAGGCAAAAAACTCTTACAACCGCTTGATTTTTAAATAGTTTCTATTACTGGGGCGCAAGCACGGCATAAGCCAATCGGAGCGAAACATTAATCGCCGGCCCTTTGCCCTATCCCGTTCCTCCCGTTCCATTCCCTGCCTCTCCACTCGCCTCACTATTTCATACCAGTTATGATTCCGGCCCTGCTCTTACCGACTCAGGACCCCCCTATGAAAGCCGCCGTCCTTTTAACCCTTCTGATGTTAATGGGCTGCAATGCCACAATTGCAAAAAAGAAATCCGCAGCCCCCATGTCTGCAGTGCCACTGACCGCTGAGGAGTCTGCTACCGCGGCTCGCGTCTCTGATGTTGGCAAGGAAATCTTCGCGCGGGACATTCGCACCGCGGAGGCCTCGGATCTTCTGCTCGAACGAATTTATCCGGGAAATTATCCAAATTTTGTCGGCTGGGTCGCCTACCCGAATCAGGAGGATTACACGGTATCTTTCTATGAAAAAAACCCTGAGCAGGTCAGCATAATTGCGGACGTTATTTACGATAAAAATGGAATTCCGGAGATATCGATTGAGCCGAAACGGGAGCCGAGTCAGACCGAAATTACCATGCTAAATGCACGCCTTGCCGCGTTGGAAAACGGTGTCAATTCCTGCTCGCATCATTTCAATACCGTGGTGGTGCCAGGAGAAAATGAAGAGGAATGGGATGTTTTTATTCTGGCTGCCAACATGGATCCACATGCTGTACAAGTTGGTGGTCACACCAAAGTCAGCGTCTCCAAGGCAACACCAACGATTACCAGGACCACACCTTTATCCAAATCATGCCTGGTCATCAATAAAATCGGAGGCGATGTACCGGAGGGAGCAGAAATTCACATGTTGACCGTCAGCCATGTGCTCAGCGCCTACCCAGCGGAAACTCACGCATATTTGAGCTTGCTGCACGCCATTCCTTTTGCGGTTATTACGGAGAGAGGGGTATGGCTGGTAAAAGATGGCAATATCGAATTTGCGCCTAAAACCAAATCTGGAGAGCGGTGATAAAGAGCATCCATGCCCAGATTTGCATCCGTTTTATCAGTCCACTTTGGTTTATCAGTCCACTTTGGTTTATCAGTCCCACTGCATTGGGCAGTAAGCTTTAAGGAAATCGCCGTGCGATGGGATTTTGCTGACCAGCGTTGAAATATCGCCTTTGAGTTTATTCAGGGCCTGCATAAGCTGCTCTTTGTCCATCGTATGTCCAAAATGATGGTAGCGCTGCGGGAAAATCCGCTGCCCTTGTAATACCTGCAACCAGGAATCCGTGCGGAACACCTCGCCCGCCCCCATAAAGAGAATGCCGGATTCTTTATATAACTCCATTCGTTCCGCCAGAGAGTCCGGCACCTCCATATCGCGGCAATCGCGCCAATAAGGCGTGTCGTCCCGCTCGGTGGCCTTGTAGTGCATTATGATGAAGTCGCGGATTTTTTCGTATTCGACTCTGGACAGTTCGTTGTAATGCTTGGCCAGACTTTCGCAACAACCGGCAAATGGAAACAGCTGTATCAGCCGCGTGATGCCCGCCTGTATTAAATGAATACTGGTGGATTCCAAAGGCTCAACAAACCCTCCCGCCAAGCCGATTGCAACGCAGTTTTTCACCCAGGCTTTTTTGCGTCGTCCGGTTTTGAACTTCAACAAACGCAATTCAACACGAATATCGCCGTCCAAATGCTGCAACAGGGTATTGCGCGCATCTTCGTCGGATATATAAGCACTTGAATAAACGTGGCCTGTACCCTGGCGATGTTGCAAAGGAATTTTCCACTGCCAACCGCTGTCGTGGGCAATCGCGCGAGTATAAGGAGGAATATCACCGGAAAATTCGGTTTGCAACGCCACCGCGCTGTCGTTACGCAGCCAATGGCCCCAATGTTCGTAACCTGCATGCAAGGTTTTTTCGATCAGCAGACCGATAAAACCTGTGCAATCCACAAAAAAATCACCGTCAATGCGGGCACCGGACTCCATCACCACAGATTCAATAAAACCTGTGTCTGCGTTTTGTTTTACCTCGATGATTTTTCCTTCAATACGTTTTACGCCTTTTTCTTCGCTGAGTTTACGCAAAAACTTCGCATAACGTCCCGCATCAAAATGATAGGCATAATTGATTCTGGGAGTTTGAGTAAAGGCAAATTTATGTTGTTTAGCAGCCTGCAATTCGAAGCAGAACTCTTCCAACTCAGCCTCATATCCATGCTCTTTGGCGGCGTACCAATAGTTATAAAAATCGCCTTTCCAATTGTGTTGTCCCACAGTGCCAAATGAGTGGATATAGCGATCGCCCTTCCGCCCCCAATGTTCAAATGAAATACCGAGTTTAATGCTACCGCCAGTCGCCTGAAGAAATTCTTTTTCATCAATTCCGTGCATGCGGTGAAACGTACAGATGGTGGGAAATGTCGCTTCACCGACTCCCACGGTACCAATTTCCTCTGATTCAATTAATGTGATGTCAAGCAGCGCTCCATATTGTTTGGACAACGCCATTGCCGTACACCAACCTGATGTCCCGCCCCCTGTGATGATTACCTTTTTGACCTGTCGAAACATAAGCTTTCCCAGTTGGTTGACCGTGGTGATATGGATCACATGCTATGCATAAGGTGAAGATACAAAACTGGGAAAGTTTAGCGCGCCGACCTTGTCCGCGGCATATCATAAATTCTCTAGCCGTGCGGCACATGCGATAGCGACAATCAATCACGATCTTGTTGTTGCGCAGGAATAAATATGTCATCAAAGCTGAGTCAGCTGACAGTTGCAAAGTGCTGGCATCTAAGTGGCATTATCTCAGCCATCAACTCCGTATGTGAGCTTTGGAGGACGCCAAGAGTAACAGCAAATATTTTTGCATCTCACAGCGGCAAATAGTCATTGCATTTCCACCGCGAAAGCGGCGATAAACCGGCTACAATAAATATGATTTATTTTGTCCAGCCGCTTCAAAAATAACGCTGACTTGGAATATAAACAAATTGAAGACTTCTTGATTAACTGTGCATTTATAATTTTTTAACTTTAAATATTCTCTTTATTACCATAAGAAAAGCCATTCTACGTCCGCCTTCTCATTTCTTTAAATAGATCGGCATGTCAAACTTCACACTGTATTAATTTGTTAGATCGTCCACACTTTGATAAAACCGCCGGTGCTATGCTGCCGTGACGAATAATTTGGCCGTTTTTTCGAATATACAACGCATACCAATAGGACAATTGAAATCAACGGCCAAGGCCCTGCAGGGTAATGCAGAAGGGTTAACTGCGCGCATGATTTTCTGTGTCAGACGGTTCAGCACTGTTGTGCGCAAATGTTGATACAGATTGCTCAAGATTTTGCCTTTCAGACAACGCCCCGCTCTCGCAAATAAAACTAAAACGACATTAACTTACCAGGTGACACCCGTGAAAACGCTCCAAAAATGTTATTTGGCTGCTTTGGTGGCCAGTCTTGTTGCTTGCGGAAGCGAACCACCCGCGAATTCAGCAAGCAGCTCATCATCTAGCAGCTCGTCCAGCAGCTCTTCCTCAAGCAGTAGCAGTTCTTCTTCCTCTTCATCCAGCAGCTCTTCTTCGAATTCGAGCAGTTCATCGTCCAGCTCCAGCGGCTCCGGTACCTTGCCGTTGGTTTATGCAATCAATGTGGGAGGCACTGCAGCGGTTACTGTGGATGGCATTAAATACGAAGAAGATCGCTTCGGTCGCGGCGGCACACCAAATTCCGTTACCAATGCTATTGATGGGACAACAGGTGATGCGCTTTATCAATCCGAAAAATACGGCGTTTTTTCTTATGAAATTCCAGTAACCAACAGCACTTACGACGTTAGGCTGAGTTTTGCAGAGCTTTATGTGAATGCCGCTAATACGCGCCTTTTTAATGTTTCTATCGAAGGGCGCGAAGTGATTTCTGCGCTCGATATTTATAGCGAAGTCGGCAAATTCACTGCGTACGATCGCACTTTCAAAGATATAGTCGTTGCCGATGATGCACTGACGATTGAAGTCTCCGCGATTATGGAAAACCCGACGCTTTCCGGTATCGCGATATTCTCAGCCAATGGCAAATTGGTTGAACCTCCACCACCGCCACCAGCTCCAAAAACCGCGGAAAATCCGGGGGCGGATTGCACAGTTGGTAATTTGCCTGGCGTAGGGTCTCTGGCCGACAGTCCCAGTCTGCCCGACCCATTCACCAAACTGGACGGCACCCGTATTACCGACAAGGGCCAGTGGTGGTGCCGTCGCCAGGAAATTCTGCAACAGGCGTACAACTACATTTACGGTGAAAAACCGACGCCACCCGAGAGCGTCACTGGCTCCATCAGCGGCAGTACACTTACCGTTAATGTATCGGATAAAGGCAAATCCATTTCCTTCACCGCAACCATCAATACGCCCAGCGGCAGCGGGCCATTCCCGGTGATGATCGGCTATGGTGGCGGCTTCTTCGGCAACGGCATTCCTTCGCAGTTGCAGACGATTTTGAATCGTTACAACGTCGCCACTATTACCTATAACCCTTATGACCTCGGCGCAGAAAACGGCGGCAGCGGTCCTAAGGCCGGCAAATTCTACGACCTCTACGGCAGCAATCACTCCGCCGGTTTGTTGGCCGCATGGGGTTGGGGTGTGAGCCGAATCATCGACGTATTGGAGAAGGATTCGCGCTTTAACACCAGCAGAGTCGGCGCCACAGGTTGCTCGCGCTTTGGCAAAGGGCCTTTCATCGCTTCCGCATTCGACGCGCGTATTGCGCTGTCCATGCCGGTTGAATCCGGTATTGGCGGCGTGCCCGCCTTGCGTCTGGTGCCGAGAATCGACGCCTCCGGCGAGCAGCCTTATCACGCCATGAGCTATGAGCGCTGGCTGAATCCAGGTTCTCTGGGAGCCTTTACCAATTCCAACAGCACTTCTGGCCATCAGTTAAATAAACTGCCAATCGACACTCACTCCATTATCGGTCTGATCGCACCGCGCGGATTGTTGGTTATCGATAACCCCGGCATTGCCAACCTCGACCCCAATTCCGCGTGGGTAGCCACCAAAGCTGGACAAATGATTTATGAAGGCCTCGGCTTTGGCAGCAATATCGGTTACATAGGCGCGGGCGGGGATCACTGCGCCTGGAGAAGTCAGTACAGTGCTCCGGCGGAAGCTTTCGTGCGTAAATTCCTGGCTGGCGACGAATCCGCCACTACCGGCAGTTTCGCCACCTCCGGCAGCCAGCCGAACGTAAGCTCCTACGTGAACTGGACAGTGCCCAACTTGAGCGGCCAATTAACCGTTCCTGCCAGCAACTAAAACTTTCAATAAAAAAAGCAAAAGCCCATCAGAATATCCGATGGGCTTTTTTATTTTCAAAACATGCTGATTTTCCTCGAGGCTTACAATCCCTGACCGCCGGAAACTTCTATCCTTTGTGCATTAATCCAGCCGGCGTCATCTGCAAAAATCGCTGCAACTGCACCACCTATATCGTCTGGCACACCGACTCGTCCGAGCGCGGTAATCGCGGCAATGCGCTGATTTAAATCTTGATTATCTCTCACCGCGCCACCACCAAAATCCGTTTCAATGGCGCCAGGCGCCAAGGTATTGACCCGAATACGCCGTGGACCCAATTCTTTTGCAAGATATAAGGTAAAAGCCTCCACCGCAGTTTTCATAATCGCGTAGGCAGAATATCCAGGAAACACCATGCGGGTAAGGCCGGAAGAAATATTTAATACCCGCCCTTCATCTTTGAGCAGCGGCAGCAGTGCCTGAGTCAAAAAATAAGGCGCTTTTATATGTTCATCCACCATGCGGTTGAAATCTTCTTCCGTGGTTTGTTCGAAGGTTTTAACGATTCCACTACCGGCATTATTGATTAAATAATCAAAGCCCGTTGCATTCCACTGATGCTGCAATATCTCGCGCACCGTCTGGGCAAATTCCGCAAAACGGTTGCTCTGGCGAATATCCAATTGCAGCGCCACCGCTTTTCGGCCCAAGGCGTTGATTTCTTCCACCGTTGTCTGAGCTGCGTTTTGTTTACTGTGGTAGGTAAAAATCACATCGCGACCTTTGGCGGCGAGTTTTAATGCCATATTTTTGCCGAGACCTCGACTGCCACCGGTGATTAACGCAATTTTGGGTTGCTGGCTCATACACTGCCTCCTCTTAAGTGTTGACTTAGCTTGTTTGCGTGTGACCACTGTAATTTTTTGCCCCTTGATCCGATATGCCTGCATCTCTCTGTTGCTTGCCTAATCCTCCAGCTGAGGTTTTTAGCGCTGGCGTTTTGTGAGCGGGGGTTTTATCGTGGAGGGGAAATAAGGCGACAGGAGCAGCACTATGAATACCGACCAATTGCAAATGCTCAGCAGCCTGCTTGAACAAAACTCCAAACAAGAGGGAATTACGCCCACTGCAATTCCCGGTGTGGAAATTTTTCGCGCGAGTTCAACCACTACACCTCTGCCGGTTGTGTACAACCCGAGCTTGTGCATTCTGGCTCAGGGGCAGAAGCATGTATTTGTTGGTGAAGAAGTTTTTACCTACACCGCAGGACAATTTTTAACTGTCACAGTGGACCTGCCGCTGCAAAGTCAAATTACGCGCGCCACCACCTCGGCTCCGTACATGCTGTTAAAAATGGATATCAATGCGGCGCTGATTACCGAGTTATTGCCGTTCACCAATCGCAACGGGCGCTTGGATAATGCAGTTGGAAAAGGTTTGTTCGTTGGTGAAATTGATGAACCGACCGCAGACGCGGTAATGCGGCTGGCGGACCTGCTCACAACACCAGAACATATTCCGGTGTTGGCGGAGCAGAGTAAAAGGGAGCTTCTCTACCGTTTGCTGTGCAGCGACTCGGGCCCCTTAATCGCACAAGTCGCCTTTAAAGACAGCCATCTTCATCGCATCAGCAAAGCTATCGATTGGATCAAACAGCAATTTCATCAACAGCTCAGCGTTGCCCATTTGGCTGATCTTGCGGGTATGAGTGTGTCGTCCTTTCACGCCCATTTCAAAACCATTACGGGATTGAGTCCTTTGCAATATCAAAAATCTCTGCGCCTGCTCGCGGCGAGAAATTTAATGGCGGCGGAAGATCTGGATGCGGCTACCAGTGCTTATCAAGTCGGCTACGAAAGTCCGTCGCAATTCAGTCGCGAGTACACGCGTATGTTTGGCAATCCGCCTGGAAGGGATATCAGTTTGTTAAAACAGCATAAAAATTGGCGCGCGATATAAATCGACCGCGCATAAAAAAAGCGATCAGGTGTATTGCACCTGATCGCAAAAGTCAGCAGAGCGCAGTCGTTTAAATCACTTAACGGGAAGGTGCCCCAAAGGGTTTAGCGCCTGGAACAGGCTCCACAGGTGGGACAGTCTCTATGGGCGGAACTGCCTCTATAGGTGGAACAGCTTCACCACCTTTTGGGCCCGGCGGTTTCTGCTCGCAATCATAAAAGACATGCGGGCTGCACGGCGGTTTGGGGTGGAAATGCACATGAGTCGCGCGGAATTGCGCGTCGTCTATATAAAAACCGTCGACATCCACATTCAGCGTTCCTTCACGCGTCAGAATTTCGTTCCACTCATGCGGCGGAATTTCGGTTGCATCTATATAAAAATCCCCGAGACGAAAACTGCGATTGGCTTCATCTATATCGGAAATCTCGCCGCGCAACATATCCCGTGCGCCCATCAGTGGTTGGTCGAGACGAATAATACGGGTGACTTGCCAAACGCCTTCGACACTCACCGCAAATACTTCCACCTCTTCTCCATCGCGCAAGCTGGAGAAATTAAAGTGCCGCTCTTTTGCCTGGGAGTCATCTTTGTATTGCGTAAATTGTGTGACCTGAAAATCGGTATCGATCACCTGAAATGTGCGCGATGAACGATCGATATTTTCCACCAATCCTTTGAATCGCGTGCTATTTACTGGTTTTATGCGAATGCGCTCGGCGCGGATTTTATTTTCCACCAGCGGACCAAATACCACCACTTGCGCACCTTCGCGGATATCACTTGCCGAGCCATTTTCAATTCGCGCTCCTTGTAATTCCACCAAAGTGGTATTGATGCGGAAGGAGCCAGCGCGCAATTCGCGAATAACACCTTCCACACTGACGCGGTGATCAATACCAGCTGCGTGATCTTTTACAAAGCTAACGCGCGCAGCCGTCAAGATTTGCTGCTCTACATCCAACTTACCTTTTACTCGCACACGTTTTCCGGCAGCGAGATCAGATTCAGTACCGCCGACAAACTCCGCACCCGCGAAGGCTACACGCAATTCATTCAATAAAAAGAATTCCGTCTCGGGTTCAATAGAAGTGATATAGCCTTCCACTTCCAGGTTTGCCGTTTCGATATCTATATCCCGCTGTTCCAGGTAAGTGGCAACGGCCAAACCGTTATCAGTGACAAAACCGCTGACGCTAACGCCAAGCCCTGCAGTCAAATCCGCAAAGTTGGTTCCAACAATGGTTGCATCCTCGTTGATATATACCTTCTGCCCCAATATTTTCAGCGCTTTACGACCGCGCCCCACTTCATCAACGGACTCGATCACGCCGAGTAACACACGCTCAGCACGGACACGTTTTGCCACACCTTTTTTACCATTGGCAGCAATTTCTCCGGTGACTTCCACCACCATGCCGACCGCAAGTTCATCTTCGCTGGCAACTTCATCGGCAATAATGATTTCTGCAGTATCTGTATCGAAATGCACACCGTTGACGTGGACACTGCCAAAACCTGAAACCGTGCCATAGGCCGACGCTAAAGTGACGCGATCGCCAGTGCCTTCAATACCGCCTGCATATTCATCCTGGTTGTTGGAATCACAACCACTGAGCAAAACCGCTCCAACGAGAAAATATCGCGCTATGTTTTTCATTAGATTTTCTTGTCCCCGATTTCGTCCGGGCTGGGGCCTTCGAGGTAATACACCCCCACGCCGACACGGAAAGTTTGTTGACCGGCTGCATCCGATTTCTCGCGCTCGAATTCACTCAGCCATTCGTTGATTTGCAGCAACAACGCTTGCCCTTCTTCGCGGCAGCGTTGGCGAATCGTTTCTAGGTCGTCAGCTGAAATGTTGTATGACACGGTGCGCTGCAGAAATGGGCCGGGTGGTTCACGGCCGATGTTGTGGTCCATGGTTTTCAACAGATCCGCTGCTGCAGTACCAAAAATGCGCAGGTTTTCCGCCATGTCTTCAATCGGTATATAAGCGCTAACCAGTAGCTGTACATGATCGCCGTCTCGTGCAACAGCTTTTATACGCAACAGCTCATCGATCAATGCCCGCACCGGAACATCTCTCGAATAATCCTTCACCAGAGTTGTAAAGCTGTCGCTTTGTGTCGGCTGCTCTTCCACCAGCAGCGGTTTGGGATTGCCCGTCTCATCGTGAAAACGCGGGTCGTTGGTCCAAGCTGTAATGACTCGCGCGGCCGGGTTGGGGGCATCCTGACTGTGTTCGGACAAAGGGTGTGGCCGGCTTTTTAGTTTGGCGATGTCCTTGCGATTGATTCCTGTCAGAACCGCCGTGCGGGAATTACTGGGTTTGCGCCCCGGTAACGAAAACTCCTGTTCCGCCACATCCACAAATACGTTCCGCGCGACATCCGAAAACGCCCGGTACGACATTCCATGCCGCATCAACAGCCGGACCATCGGCCTCAAAACCTTATAAAGCGCACGTGAAAGCGCCTGATGTGCAGAGCTCGTCATAACTCAGTGATACCGCCAGCGGATGTATGAACCCTTTGAACCAGCGCCAATTATGGGACAAAAACGTCAAAAAATGGCGCCACCTACATGCTTTTGTGACTCAGTCGAAATTATTCCCGGGAAATTTGGGATTATAGTGTCAAAACCACGTCGTTATACGGGGGTAAGGCGACGTGGGGAATCTCTGGCCAAGAAGGTTGACCCGCCCAACAAAGTTGGCTGGGCAACCCTTGGCTGGTCCAAAACCTTTAGGAGAAACAAGACCATGTTTTTGAAAAAAGCGTTAGCAATGAGCATCCTCACCGTGCCTGCTCTGATGCTGAGCGGTTGCGGTGGTAACGAGAATGCCTCTACCACCACAAGCACCGTTCCATTCTCACTGGCACTTACCGATGGCCCAGTCGACTCAGCCACTGCTGTTGTGATTGAGTTGACTGGTGTTTCCATCAAACCCAAAGGCGCTGAAGCCATAGTGGTTGAGTTCGATGAGCCACGCAGCATCAACCTGTTGGATCTGCAGGAAGGAGCAGTTACCGACCTGATCAACGGTCTTGAGCTGGAACCCGGTGAATACGACGGCATTCATCTGCATATCACCGCAGTGAAAGACGACGTTTTGGATTCCTACGTGGAATTCGAAGACGGCACCATCCAAGAGCTGGAACTGGAAGGCAAAGCTGACCACGGCCTGCACATCACTAAAAAATTCACCTTGGTTGAAGACGAGCCAGCGGAATTCACCATCGATTTCGATTTGCGCAAGTCTTTGAAAGCTGCTGAAGACTACGTAATTCTGAAACCACATCTGCATCTGGTTCACAACCATCACGCGGGCCATCTGCATGGCGATCTGGATCCAGCGTTGATCGCTGATCTCTGTGCCGATCCTTCCGTCGACCTGGGTGCTGTGTATGTTTTCGCCGGTGCGAATGCCATCCCAACCGACGTCAACGGCAGCGAATCTGATCCAGTCGCAAGCGCGCTGGTGAAACTGGCTCCGCACGGTGAATACCACTATCACGTCGGCTTCCTGGAAGCCGGTGAATACACCGTAGCCTACACCTGTGATGCCGCCTCTGACGTTCCGGATGAAGTCAACGAACTGACCTTCGCCGTTCTCGAGCCCGTCACCATCGAACCTCGCCAAGAACACGAGCATCCCTTCCCTCCCCACGCTCCGCATGAAGAATGGGATGAAAGCATCTGTGACGAAATTGCCAATGGCGGATCTGAAGAACCGGTTGAAGAAGAAGTAACCGAAGAAACAGATGTGGCTGAAGGAAGCGAAACTGTTAAACCTCGTCCAATCCCACCACATATCAAAAAATGGTGTGAAACCGGCGAACAGGAATGGCATCCAGCACCTGGCAAAGGCCCAAAACCACCAGTGCCACCCGTTGAAGGCGAAACTCCTGAAGAGCCCGAAACTCCCGTAGAGCCCGAAACTCCGGTAGAACCTGAAACTCCCGAGGAGCCAGAAACTCCGGTAGAACCTGAGACTCCGGTAGAGCCAGAAACTCCGGTAGAAGAAGTCGAAGTTTAAACCTCGACGGATTGCCTGTGTTCACCTGACTGGCAATTGCCGACCCTCGCTCGCTGTTTGAGCGAGGGATTTTTCGGCCTTTCACGCATTTTCAAGCCCGCGCCAATCCCACAATTTTCCTTGCGACCTCTGGTATAAAATCCCCTCGCGCTACAACCCAAAGGTGGATCCTATGGCCAGCCGCAATACCTCCCGCACTGCTCTCGTTTTCCTAACTCCACTCGCCCGTTTCGATAACACAACACTATTGTTACTTCGCCTTATGATCGGCAGTTTTTTGGTGTGGGGCGTACTGGACAATATCACCAGCGCTGCTCACATGAAGGAATTCGAGGATTTTCTTCGCCATTTTGGTTTTCCCTATCCCCCGGTTATGGCGCGCCTTTCGGTATGGGCACAATTTTTTGTCGGCGTGTCGTTTATTCTCGGATTACTGATTCGCTGGGGCGGAATTATCTGTGCCATCAATTTTGCAGTGGCAATTGTGATGGTCGACTCCCAAAGTGGCATACGCGCTTCGTTTGCATCTGCATGCCTCGTTTTTAGCGGGCTGTATTTTGCTGCTCACGGCGCAGGGAAATTTGCTGTAGATAGATTTTTTCTAAAATAATCCACTCATATTTCCGGAATTCACGCCGTTCATAACAAAGCAGTTGCATCCTTTTTGGCGGTTTTATAGGCTGGCCGCCCTTTGTCGATTTGATGTTTTGCAGTTCGACAAGGGTTATCGCTGTAGATCAGCGCTTGTAGCTTTCCGGTCATTTCCGCGTCCTCCAGCTATTCGCTCTACATCGTCTTTGCTTGCAGTTTATTAGGCGCCTTTATGAGTCAGCTTTCTCCACCCGATTCCCTTCCCAGTAAAGAATTTATTGTGCTTATGGCCGCCATTATGTCGGTGGTGGCACTGTCGATTGACGCCATGCTGCCCGCCCTGGGGGTCATAGGCCAGGATCTCAGTATCAGCAATCCCAATCATGCGCAGCTTATTATCAGCGCCGTGTTTGGCGGGCAGGCGGTTGGGCAATTGCTATGTGGTCCGCTCTCCGATGCGCTCGGGCGCAAACGCCTGCTGCTCATGAGCTTTGTGTTGTACCTGATCGGCACGGTTATTTGCGGGACTGCCAACAGTCTGGAGCAAATGTTGATCGGTCGCTTTGTGCAAGGCTTTGCCGGCGCAGGTCCCTACGTGTCGACCATTTCCATAGTGCGCGATCGCTGCAGCGGCTATGCCATGGCTCGCATCATGTCCCTGGTGATGATGATTTTTATTATGGTGCCGGTTATAGCGCCCACGCTCGGGCAATTTATGCTGATGCTGGGATCATGGCGATATATTTTTGGCCTGCTATTTTGTTACGGTCTTTCCATTATGTTGTGGAGCCTTTTCCGCCTTAAGGAAACCCTGCCGCCATCCCGCCGCGTGCCCTTCTCCATCGCCAATATCAAAAACGGCGCCCGCACCGTGCTCACCAATCGCACCACTGTGGGCTATATGATTTGCGCGGGCCTAGTATTTGGCGCTTTGATTGGTTATCTGAATTCCTGCTTGCAGATCTTTCAAAATATCTACGCCGTGGGCGATGCATTTGCGATTTATTTCGGCGCCTTGGCATTTACCCTCGGCCTTGCTTCCCTGTCCAATTCGCGTTTGGTCAAACGCTTCGGGCCTCGTTCCATTTGCCTCACAGCGCTGATCTGTTTCTGTAGCACTTCCGCTCTTTTATTACTCGCACAATTTTTTATTCCTGCGCCGCTGTGGTTATTTATGTCCTACGCCGCGGTGATTTTCTTCTGCTTTGGTTTGTTGTTCGGCAATTTGAATGCGCTTGCCATGGAACCTATGGGGCATATAGCAGGGATCGCTTCCGCTTTGATCGGGGCGTGTTCTTCCGTGATCTCCATTTCCACGGGCACGCTGATCGGACAACTGTTTAATCAGACCATAGTGCCTATGGTCGGCGGATTTTTGCTGCTGGGATTAATTGCTTTGGCAATCGCCGCCGCAGTAAAACCCGCGAGCAAAAGCGCGGATACGCCAGCCGCGTAAAGCGGAATAACTAAATAAAAGGGCAAAAAAAATGCGGGCAATGCCCGCATTTTTTATTTGTATGAAATGAATGTCTAATCAGTCACTTCAACCAATACCGCAAGGCCTACAGCCCCTGCCACTGGACCATCGCCTGAAATAAATCCTATGGTAAACAGGCCATAGCTTGCCGTTGAGTTCCAATAGCCTTTCAAGCGGAGATAACCGTCAGCCGCGTTGATTTGCAAGGTAGTAGCACCTTTATCACCAACAGTTGCCGTCACGACCCTTTCAGTAGCTGGAAGCGCATTCGCTAATATATCAGCCCCCAACCAACCCATTGATAGAGCGTTTATCCCCAAGCTGGCTGAACCCGCTGTATTACTGGTGAACGTCACAAACGAATCAAAACGGCTATTCGACATCTCAATTTGTGAGCCATAAAACCCGGTATTCAGGTACATAAGACGGTAGCGCTTACCAGTCAGATCGGGTGCATCGTTCGGGAGCTTAACAAAAAAGGTCTCGGCGAAACCGGCCTCATCACCATCTTCACCATTGGATCCCATCATTGCGGCAAAATCGGCGGTGTCATTGAAGTATCCATCCGTAAGCTCGTCACCAACCGTGATTCGACCATCCGCCGCAACCTCGATTGGAAACTGCTCGGCTTCGGTAGTCTCAGTGAACTTCCCGTTATATCCACCAGAATTACGGGTAATGCGGTTACGCTCCGCTGCCCCGTATGCCACTGATCCATTGTTGAATATCAATTCATTGGATTCTACTTCGATTTCCAAATGACCACTGGCATTCATCATGACGCCGCGATATACCCGACCGTAAGAGCCATTCACCGAAGCTGTCGTCAGACCCGTCGCTTTTTTGTAGAACACCTCGATTCCGCGGTTGACCTCGTCACCCACTGGCGCGTCGGGATTTAACGCTTTGTTACCATTGATATCGATGGTTTCATAACGAACAGCTGCTTCTTGGTTCAATTGGAAGAACAGGTTTTGATCGCGCACTTTCTGCAGACGGTATGTCACCGGCGGCCAGCGCCAGGCGTAATCCTCGTCAATTTCTTCGTCGAATTCGCCTTCAATGGTCAACACACCCGCTTTATTAAATGAGGCTGCATAGGTGTCGGACTCGTCATCTATACGAACCGAATAGTTCAACTCAAGATTCGCACCGTCATCGCCGTGCACACTACCCCAGGCGGTTTCTTCAGCGAGATGATCGACTTCCACGGTACCGTCAGCTTTACCCCTGAATTCAAATTCGGAGCGCCACATATCTACCGCAAAAGTACCCCACTCGAAGTCATTACTGTCGTGCAGAGCAAGTTGCATAGAGGCGCTGCGATAAGCTCCGGAAATGTGGGTTGCAGAATCTGGTTCCACCTGAATCACATCGATCTGTGCGTCGATAAATTCACCTACAGCAGCCTCAAGCTGAGCAAACATAGTGGAAAGGTCGCTGCCACTGGTGAGATCAAACTCTTCGACATACCCCGACAGCTTCACTACTGCCCCGGGCTCCAGCACTTGGAGGTCGGTCTCATTCTCAATAAATTTGCGCAGAATAAATTCCGACACTGGCGAAATATTGACCTCCTGATCCACAACCTGAGAGCGAATTTCCTTGCCGCCACCAGTAATTCTCACTACGAGATTACCCGCCAAATCGACGCCCGTCGGCAAAGGCAGGATGTATTTGCCGTTAGTGCTTGTATTAGTGGACGCAAGCACGCCACCCACCTGAGCACCGCTGTTATCAATGCGGATCAATTCCACCAACGCACCTTCAACCGGTTTTAGTCCTGTAATGGCGGCCACTGCGTCACCGATAAAAAATTTCAGCAAACGCTGCACCAAAGTGGGCTCTTCAAAGTCCTTGGCATCATCCTTAGGTACGCTTGCAGTACCCGTGATTACAATTTCAGGGTCGCCGCCGCTTGAACTTGAGGAGGACGAACTAGAACTTGAACTGGAGCTGGAAGATGCGCTGCTGGAAGAACTCGATGAGCTTGAGCTAGACGAGCTTGAACTTGACGAACTGGAGCTCGAAGAACTGGAACTAGAAGAGCTTGAGCTGGAACTAGAGGAGCTCGAGCTGCTTGAAGATGAGCTGGAGCTGATGATCACTCCGCCAGCAGAGCTGGACGACGAGCTGGACGATGAGCTCGAACTGGATGAAGAACTTGAGCTAGAGCTGGACGATGAAGAGCTTGAGCTGGATGAAGAGCTTGAGTTCGAAGAAGAACTGCTCGATGAACTCGAGGAGCTGGAAGAACTTGAAGATGTACCCTTATCACCGCCCGAACTATCGTGATGTTTGGAGTCGGAACATCCGACCATGATCACGCTGACGAACAACGCCAGTATCAATTTATTGATCATCTATTAATCCCCGCTGTTTCATATCTGCATATATGCGCCCACCAGCGAACATCAGATCAAAAACCGACGGCAGCACCCTACTGCCTCAAGGGAATTACCATTTCGTCAATTCTTTGACTTTTCGACTGGAGTTTGTGAGCAAATTTGAGTATAGGAAGGTTTGGCGGGTTTGCTGGCAATTTACGCCGGTACAAAAAATAAAAAGTTCAACGGAGAATTAAAAAATAAAAGCGGGTTGTTACCCGCTTTTATCTTATATGCGCTTGCTGGTAGTGATTATTCACCTTTCCTTTTCCAACGCTGTCTGACTTTCTCCCCCAACACCAACATGCTGGGCGTAAACAGCAATGTCAGTACGGTGGCAAAAGCCAAACCGCCGGCGATGGCACTGGAGAGTTGCGTCCACCACTGGGTTGAAGGTGCGCCGAAGCCCAGGCTGGGTTCGAGCAGATTGATATTGACTGCGAGCACCATCGGCATCAAACCTACAACGGTGGTAATCGAGGTGAGCAATACCGGGCGCAGACGCAGGCAGCCGGTTTCGAATGCGGCTTCCACCGCGGAATTGCGTTGCGAGCGGAGTTGGTTGTAGGTGTCGATCAAAATGATGTTGTTATTCACCACAATTCCCGCCAGACCTATGATGCCCATACCGACCATTACGATACCGAAGGACTGACCGTTAATTAATAATCCCAACAAGACGCCCGCCGTCGACAGCACAATTGCCGACATGATCAACATCGTTTCGTACCAACTATTAAATTGGAACAACAAAATCATCAGCATTAAAAAAATCGCGGTGATAAATGCGCTCACCAGAAAATTCGCCGCTTCTTGTTGATCTTCACTTTCACCCGCCGCTTTTATCTGCACACCTTCGGGTAATTTTGGAGCGCTATCCATTAAGGCTTTCAAACGCTCCGCGACTTGTTGGCCGGGTGCGAGATCGGATTTGATGGTAATCGCGCGATTGCCATCCACACGTTTGATCACGCTGGTTTTGGGCGCTGGCGATAATTTAATGAAATTGGTTACCGGCACCTGACCGCGTGCGGTATTGACCGTCAAACGCTCAACCTGATCGAGGGTGCGCCAGCTCTGCGGAAAACGTACGCGGATATCCACTTCGTCACTGGCGTCCTGCGGGCGATATTTCGCCAGCAATAATCCGTTACTAACCATTTGCACTGCGTTGCCGACGGTCAAAACATCCGCGCCAAAACGCGCCGCTTCCGCGCGATCAACTTCGATTCGCCATTCCACACCCGGCAAACTGCGGTCGTCTTCAATATCGACAAAGCCGCCGATTTTCTGCATTTGCGCAATCAGAATATCCGCCGCTTGATCGGCATCTTCCGGGTCCATACTGGTGACAATCAATTCGATGGGTTTGCCGCTGGAAGGGCCATTTTCCTGCTGGCGGAATTCCAATAAAACACCCGGAATATCTTTGGTGAGCTCGCGCATTTCATCGAGAATCAAAACCGCCGGGCGGCGCTCATGCCAATCGATAAATTGAAATTGCAAAACGCCAACAACATCCGGCGGCATTTCATTGCCAGCCGTGACCAAAGAGCGGGCGTAAAGCGCTTTTACTTCCGGTAAACCCTGCAAGCGATTTTCAACGCGTTGCAATAATTTATCCCGTTCATAAATGGATAAATCGCCGCGCGCACGCACCCATACCTGCGCGGATTCCGGTTCAATGGAAGGGAAAAATTCCACGCCGTGATTTAAGCGGGCGTAAGCGACATAGGTGGCTATAACTCCGGCTATCACAATGCAAAATGTAATGGCGGGGCGGCGTAAGGATTTTTGCAACACCGCCGCATACCAGCGGCCAAACGCGCTCAGCTCCACATCATGCGGCGCGGCTTTGCGCTGGGTGACCGATCCGAGCACCGGCAAAAAAATCAGCGCCATAAACAAGGACGCAATCAAACAAATAATGACCGTCGCCGGCAGATATTTCATAAATTGGCCGACAATGCCCGGCCAAAATAATAGCGGCACAAACACCGCGAGGGTGGTGGCGGTGGAGGAAATCACCGGCCATGCCATGCGGGAAGAAGCTTCTCCCCATGCACGTTTAGGCGGTAAGCCTGCAGCCAGATTTCGGTCGGCCGCTTCCGTGATCACAATAGCGCTGTCCACCAACATACCGGCAACCAGAATCAGGGAGAACAACACAATGATGTTCATGGTGTAGCCGATCATCCAGATCACTAAAATGCCGGCGAAAAATGAGCCGGGAATCGTAATGCCGACCAGAATCGCCGAGCGCATCCCCATGCTGGCAACAATAATGATCATCACCAGCGCCACGGCGGTCAGAACGTTGTTCAACAGGTCCGAGAGCATATTTTCCACTTCGGTGGACTGGTCCATGATGTAATGGACCTCCATGCCTGCGGGGAAATACTGCTTGGCCTCTTCGATAACGGCACGCGTTTTTTCAATCGTGGTAATGATGTTGGCACCAGCGCGCTTTTTAACTTCCAGCACTACCGCGGGCTTGCCGTTGATACGGGCAAAACCGGCCGGATCTTTAAAGCTACGGGTGATGGTGGCGACGTCCTGAAACACTACGGTGGTATCGCCGCTGACCTTGATAGGCATATTGAGGATGTCGTCGAGATTTTCGATCACCCCCGGCACCTTCATGGCCATGCGCCCTGCCCCGGTATCCAAACTACCTGCTGCCACCAGACGGTTGTTGTTGGAGACGAGATTGAACAGTTGCAGATAATCGATGCCGTAGGTTTCCAGAGCGAGCGGGTCCACGACAATTTCCAGCAGATCTTCGCGGTCACCGCCTATATCCACTTCCAGCACTTCGGCGATACCTTCAATGTTTTCCTGCAGGCGGCGGGCGATATAAACCAGCTCGTTTTCGGAAACCGGGCCCGCCAGGCCGACGGACAAAACCGGAAACAGGGCTACGTTGATTTCGTGCACCGAAGGCTCATCGGCTTCACTGGGTAACTTTGCGCGCGCATCGTCCACTTTGACGCGCACATCTTGCAGCGCCTTGTCAGCGTCAAATCCGGCATCGAATTCCAGCATCACCGAGGCGTGGCCCTCGTTGGCAATGCCGGTCATTTTTTTCACACCTTCGAGTGAGCGCAGCTCGTGCTCCATGGGACGCACCAGCAGGCGTTCGGCGTCCTCCGGGCTGATGCCGTCCAGAGTCATGGAGACGTACATCATCGGAATGGCAACGTCCGGGTTGGCCTCCTTCGGGATGACCTTATACGCGGTCAGGCCGGCGATAAATAAAAAGATCAGCAGCGTCGTGACCGCCCGGCCGCGGTCGATGGCCGCTTCGATAATGGCTTTCATTCGGCGGCCTCGCGCGTTTCCACTTTGTCTCCGGGGCGCACAAAGCCCGCTCCCTGTGTGATCAGACGCACCCGCTCCGGCAATCCGGTTACGGTCGTGCCGTCGCCTTCAAAACCAATGACCTGGACCTGGTGAAATTCCACCACGTTGGCGTCGTTCACTATGTTGATTCCCAATTCGCCTTTTTCGCCGAGGCTGAGCAACGCCGGTGAAACGCGATGAGCGTTAACCGCGGGCTGGTGGATACGCAAAGTGGCACTCGCGCCCGCTACCCGCCACAGCTCTGGATTCTGCGCGTGGACTTCAACGTAAAAACTGCGCGTCCCAGCCTCTGCAGCCAAGCTGACGAAATGCACCTCCCCATGCATTTCCCGCCCATCCAATAAAGTGACGGTTGCCTTCTGGCCGGGCTGGATCTGACCAATTTGCAATTGAGGAACCTGACCCGCCACTTTAACTTTGGTGGCATCCACCACCGTCATCAAAACTTCGCCGGGCTGCACCAACTGACCAACTTCCACATAACGGCGATCCACCCGACCGCCAAACGGCGCTTTGGGCTGGTTGTAGGCCACCGCCAGCTCCGCGGCTGCGAGCTCTGCCTGGGCTCTGGCGAGTTCACTTTCCAAACGGGCCAACTCGGTCTGAGAAATCAGCTTGTCGGAAATCAGAGTACGACCGCCTTCCAATTCCTTTTCCCGCAGACGCACATCCGCGCGCATCTGCGCCAACTTCTGGGTTCGCCCTTCATCGGACAGACGCAATAAGGCATCGCCCGCTGCGACTACATCACCCTGCTGCTTGAGGAGTTGCTCCACCCGGCCGGCGACCTGCGCTTTGACATCTACCAGCTGCCACGCGGTGATGCTCGCCTGCACCACCTGCTCGCGCTCTGCCGGTTGGGCTTGCGACCAGTGCACTTCCACTTCGGCTAAACGCTGCTCAGTCTTTACCTGCTCCCCAGGCGGCGTTTCCCGCGCGCGCTGCTTTTCACCTCCGAATAACCAGATCACCAACACCAATGAAAGAACGACAGCAATGACCGGCGGAGATGGCGGCCAGGACAAGAGTTTCTTTTGAGAAGCAGACATCAATCGGTTCCTTGGGAGATTGACCAAAGGGGGCAACATTACGACGGAGCGGGATTTTCAACAACAGGGGAAATGTAAAGAAAAAACGAGGTGCGCCCTCTGGGGGTCAAAAAAACGGCAGGTTAAACCTGCCGTTTTGGGTGTGCCTTTATAAGAAGGCCTTAAGGAGCAACTGCTCGTCCTGTGGTCGGGCTGATCTTGCCGGGGCACAGGCCGCGCTGTTTCAGGTTGGCCGCAATCTGCGGAATCGCTTGCAGAGAGTTGTTCTGATTCTGGTGCATCAGAATCACCTGACCGGGCTGCATACGTGCAACGGCATTAACGATGTTCTGAACGCTCGCGCCGTTCCAGTCTTGCGAGTCCACATCCCAAGTGATGGTGTAGAGACCCAAGGCACTTGCTGCAGAGCGAACATTGTTGGTTACCGTGCCGTATGGCGGACGGAAGATAGTCGGCTTAGGCGCACCAGCGTTTTGAATCGCCTGGTTGTTTCGGCTCAGCTGATCGGTCACTTGCTGGGTGCTGTAATTACCCATATCTACGTGGTCGTAGGCGTGGCTCTGGATCTCACCCACCTCCATCATTTGACGGATGGCCGCAGCGTTGTTGCCGATATTGGCTCCGTTCACGAAGAAGGTTACCGGGGTCAAACCGTTCTGCTTGAGTGAGTTGACCCAGTTGCTGGTATTGCCAGTCGGGCCGTCGTCATAGGTGATGGCCACATAACCGTTACAGTTGGACGGTTCAGGCTCTGGTCTGGAGGTATCCAACTTGCCGTCGGCAGAGTAAATCGCCAAGCCTGACAAAGTGCCATTGTCGACAACCGACTGCAGGGCAATATCCAGGGTACCGTCAGTTACGCGGACGTTTTCCACTACATATTCGTAAGCACCGTCATGGCCCACCAATGTGTACAGATCCACATTGGACAGAACTCTCTGACCTTCAACGGACACGTGGAATGAACGCGCTGCCGCTGCAGTGTTGAAGATCTCAGCCATAAACAGCTTGATGGTGAAGGTGCCAGTCGTTACAGGAATTTTGTAACTATAGGTGCCATAACGCTCGGTCTGGTACATGGCATCTGCAGTGGTTCCCGCAATAGGATCCTGCGTGGAGCTGACTGAACCGCCATCGTAATATTTATCTGCTTGGAAGGTGATTCCTTCGTAGGTACCGCCAGTGGTTGCGCCTGAATCAATCGCAATTACCAATGGCAGATTGACTGGCGATCCGCTGGAAGAGCTGGAGCTGCTCGAAGATGAGCTGCTGGAGCTTGACGAGGAACTACTACTTGAGCTGCTCGAACTGGAGCTACTGCTTGAGCTTGAACTGCTAGAAGAGCTACTGGAAGAACTGGAGCTACCGCCAGATGGAGAACCACACGCGCTGAGCACCAGTGATGCGGCTGCAAGCACGCTGATCAAACGGGCCGAGGTGTTAATTGTCATATAATTACCAATGTTGTTATTGTTGATCCGGACTAACAGTCCAGAAAATACCTCGTTCCGCAAAAACTTCTGTGGCGCGCTTCATAGTCCTATCGTTCGATCAAATTAGTACAGGGAAATGAGCAAATCATTACAAAAAATGACGTGAATTTATGACTATAAGGTGGGCCGCTACAGCAAATTCCTTTTATGTAGCGGCGCGGGGAATAAAAAAAGAGGATTGATTAACGCTCCCGGTGATACATACGTAACGCAATCGGAGCAAAAATCGCTGTAATGATTGCGGTAGCAATCAATACCCACACGATACTGCTGATATCCGGTGCGCCGTGCATCAAGCCGCGAGAAGCATTGGCAAGTTGAGTAACGGGATTGACGCTGACAAATGCTTGCAACCATCCAGGCATAGTCGCGGGGTCGACGAATACATTACTGGCAAAAGTCAGCGGGAATAAAAATAAAAAGCTGGTGGTCATCACCGATTCCGGCGATTTCACCAACATGCCAACGATGATCCAAATCCACGCCAGACTCGACGCAAAAATTTGTACCAGCACAACCGCTAAAATTACGCCAAGCAAACCTCCCTGCGGGCGAAAACCGAGAATAAAACCCAACCCCAACACCATAATCGCTGCGATGGAATAACGCAGCACATCGCCCAACAATGCGCCAAATACCGGCGCAGAAGGCCAAATGGGCATGGAACGGAAACGGTCATAAATACCTTTACTAATATCCGTATTCAAACCGACACCTGTGTACACCGTAATAAACAAAATCGTCTGCACCAAAATTCCCGGCAGCAAATATTGAATATATTCCTGCGGCGAACCTGCCAATGCGCCGCCGAATAAATAGGTGAACATCAAAGTCATCATCAGCGGAAATACGGTGACATCAAACAGCTGAAAAGGGACATGCTTGATTTTTAACAGCGCGCGCCAACCCAAAGCCATTGCAGCGGAAAACGTATTTAATGGTTTAGGTTTGGTGTGCTGGCTCAAAATTCCATTTATTGGTTGATTCTGGATCGGACTGTTCATATTGCCTCCGAGCTTTCTTGTGATTTTCCTGTAAGCGCAAAAAATACTTCGTCGAGACTGGGCGATCCCAGAGAGAATTCCGCCACACCAATTCCCGCATTTTCCAACGCTTGCAATATACGCATCGCCTCTGCAGGATCGGGCACTTGGATACTCAATCCTTCCGTAGTGGCTTGTGCAGGATTGGCGCCAACCAATTGCAATAAAGCTTCCGCGGAAAGTCTTTGCGATGGATCTTGCAGGTGAATTTTTAAAGTGCCGCTGCCAACAGACGCTTTTAATTCGCGACTGGTGCCTTCGGCAATTAATTTTCCGTGATCAATCACCGCTAAACGATCGGCGAGTTGATCAGCCTCTTCCAGATATTGCGTGGTCAACAACACCGTAGTACCGATCGCCGCTATATCGCGCACCATATCCCAAACCTGATTGCGACTGCGCGGATCCAGTCCGGTGGTCGGTTCATCCAGAAACAAAATTTCCGGTGTGATAATCAAACTGGCTGCAATATCAAGGCGTCGGCGCATACCGCCGGAATAGGTGCGCACTTGACGCCCGGCCGCCTCTGCCAAATCAAACGCGTTAAGTAATTCGCCTGTCCTTTGTTTGGAGTCGCGCCAGCTATGCCCCAATAGACGCGAGACCAGAATCAGATTTTCGTAGCCGGTCAGATCTTCATCGACCGAAGCGAACTGACCGGTCAAACTCACTTTGCTGCGAATGGCAGCGCCTTCCGTAGCCAAGTCATGCCCCAATACACTAGCACTGCCACCGCTGGGCGACAGCAAGGTGGCGAGCAGGCGCACCGTGGTGGTTTTGCCTGCGCCGTTAGGTCCCAACAGACCGAACACAGAGCCTTTGGCGACGCTCAAGCTGATACCATCCACTGCATGGGTATCGCCAAAAGTTTTGCGCAAATCATTGGTTTCAATTGCGTAATTCATAAATTTCCTTGCTTTCGGCAAAATCGATTATTCATCCGGAATTTCAGGTTCAACTATGGCTTGCAGAAATTGCAGGGATTCTTGCCACCCTAAATAGCAGGCCTCCGCCGGAATTACGTCCGGAATACCATCCTGCACAATGTTGATTTCCACTCCGCAGGATACTTCGCGAATATCCACCGTCGTTGTCATTTCACCCGGCAGCCCCGCATCGTCAAAGGTCGCGGTATAACTCACCCGCTTGCCCGGCACCAATTCTTTGTACACGCCGCCAAATGATTCGCTTTTACCCGTCGAAAAATTGGTGAAACTCATGCGCCAGGCGCCGCCGACCACAGGATTCTGCTCGTGTAGGGTGGCGATAAAACCCCTGGGCGGCAACCAGCGGGTAAACGCGGCGGGGTCGACGAACGCGCGATAAATCTTAGCGGGAGTGGAAACAAAAACGCGGTGTAACTTAACCGTATTTGACATGACGATATCCTCTCAATTGCGTTGAATTTATCCCTTAGTCGATCGCTGTTCTATGGATTCGACAGTCTCCCGAAAAATTTTGCGCGGCGTAAGCGGGGATCACAGGATATACCCCCTAGGACTACGGAGAACGACTCTGTTACAAATCATTACACTCCGTTGTCGTTCCAAAAATCTGCGATTAATCGTGCGCTGATCCCACTTCATGCCCATGTTCAATTATCGCAGGACAATTCCACGCGTTGATTCCTGTGCTCAGAGCTGCTTCATGATATAAAACAGCGCGTTCAACGGGAGTTGCATTGCGAATTGCATCCCACGCTATATAGGCATTAGAGGTCGTTTTGAGATTAACGAGAAGCATTGCATCCAATTTTTCTGCACGCTCTTCTGAACTTAAATTCGGGTATTCTGCAGAATTGACGAGCAGCGTAAATTGTTTGCAAAGCGTGTCAAAATCGGAGCGATTGGACGAACACGCCGCTGTCAATATCAAAAATCCAATAACAGAAATTCTTTTGAACATATTGTTAAGCTCCTGGTCCTGTGTCCATACAATCTTTCGGCGCCTGCGGGCCGATTTTGAGTTTAGCGTTGAGATCCCGCAGGGCCGTGCGCACACCTTCTTCGACAACGGGGTGATAAAACGGCATATCGAGCATATGTGCCACCGTCATATTTTGCTGCACGGCCCAACTCAATAAATGAGCGATATGTTCGGCGCGTGGACCGATCATTTCCGCACCTAAAAATAAACCTGTGCCATGCTCGCCGTAGACTTTCAACAATCCTTTATTCATCGCCATTACACGCGAGCGCCCTTGGTCCTCAAAGCTGACTTCGCCAACGGCATAACATTGGTTACAGCGCAGTTTTACTTGCGCGATATTCAAGCCAACACTGGCAATTTGCGGATCGCTGAAGACCACGGCAATAGGCGCACGGCGCAAGCCAGCGCGCAAATCCGGATAAATGGCGGCGTTGTGACCGGCGATTTTTCCTTCATCGGCGGCTTCGTGCAGCAGAGGTCGATCTGCGTTGACATCGCCGGCAATAAAAATATTGGAATTTCCGCACTGCATAGTGAAAGGATCAAATTCTGGAATACCTTGGTCATTGCACTTCACGCTGGTATTGCGCAGATTCAATTGCTCAACGTTCGGCATACGACCTGTTGCCGATAAAACGTAATCAAAGGTTTCTTCCACAGTTTTGCCGTAACGATCGACAAAACGAATCCTTACACCATCATCGTTGCCGCGCAGCCATTCGATAGTCGCTTTTGCGTCTATATAAAATTCTTCCGCAAGAGTTTTTAAGGCGTATTCGCGCACATCCGGATCGTGTAAACCAGCAAGATTGCCGCTGACACCAAACAGTTTGACATCCACCCCCAAACGGCTGAATGCCTGCCCTAATTCCAGGCCGACGACGCCGGGACCAAACACAGCCAATTTTTTGGGCAAGTCAGACAATTCAAAAATTGTATCGCTGGTCAATAAACGCTTGCCCGCCGCCTGCACCAGCGCCTGGGTTTTAGGGCGTGAACCTGTGGCTATAATGATGGTTTTGGCGATAACGCGATCGCCGTTGGACAGTTGCAGGGTGTGATCGTCGATAAATTCGCCGTAAGCTCTGATTTTGTGACCAGCGGATATTTTGTCGATGGAATCCAATACAAAGCCGACAAATCTATCGCGCTCGCGCTGCACCCGCGCCATGACCGCTTTGCCGTCGATGTGTGTTGCAGGATTGATGACGCCAAAAATTTTACTGTGACGACTGTGATGCGCCGCTTCCGCTGCGGCGATTAGCAATTTGCTTGGCATGCATCCCACTCTGGCGCAGGTGGTTCCCAGTGGCCCGCCGTCGATAATTAACACGCTATCTGTTTGCGCAAGCGCTGCGCGATATGCGGAAAGTCCTGCCGTGCCCGCGCCGAGAATAGCCACATCGATTTTGTGCGTTTTCATGGAATCCTCCCCTGCAAGAACAGGCAGGCAGGATACCGGATATTACTCCCGTTGGGCCAACCACTCCTGCAACTGATCTGCGGAGCCAATCAGTTGGCCATCGATAAAAACTTGCGGTGTGGTGCCGCGTCCGGTAACCGCTTGCAGTGAGCTATAGGTCACTCCGCACTTGCCCAAAACGATTTCTTCATAGGGGTAACCTGCCTGACTTAGAGCTTTTTTGGCGCGGGCGCAATGAGGGCAACCCGGTTTGGTAAACAAAGTCACGCGGCGCGGTTTTTTTGCCTTTGGATTGATGTAATCGAGCATGGTGTCGGCGTCACTGACCTCAAAAGGATCGTCAGGATCGTCGCGCTCGATAAACATTTTTTCGATAACGCCATCTTTTACCAGCATGGAATAACGCCAAGAGCGTTTGCCAAGTCCCTGCTCACCTCTATCCACCAACATACCCATGCCTTCGGTAAATTCGCCGTTGCCGTCGGGAATAAACAGAAGATCGTCCGCACCCTGGTCCGTCGCCCACACAGCCATCACATAGGGATCGTTGACCGACAGGCAGATCACCGAATCCACACCAGCGCGCCGAAACTCCGCTGCCAAATCCCGGTAGCGCGGCAAATGCGCGGAGGAGCAGGTAGGTGTAAATGCACCGGGCAAAGCGAATAACACAACAGTTTTGCCGTTAAATAATTCGTCCGAGGTGACTTGCGTCCATCGGTCCCCTTTCAATACACGAAACCTAACGTTAGGAACCCGTTGACCCTCGCGATTTTGGTTATGCATAAGAAACTCCCGCCGCCGTTTTTGTTTGTTCGCCAAGACGCGATGGAGCTGATGTCCATGGCGTAAGATAATTGGCCACCCTTTTTCTTTTCAGAGGCATATTTATGGCCAATGTTCTGATTCCCATTGCAGATGGCACGGAAGAAATGGAAGCCGTCATCGCCATCGACGTTTTGCGCCGCGCCAAGGTTAAGGTGTGCGTCGCATCGGTGATGCCCGGACGCACGGACGTCACAGCATCCCGAGGCGTTCGCCTCACGGCCGATGAACTGCTGGAAAACTGCGCATCCCAAACTTGGGACATGATCGTCCTGCCCGGCGGTATGCCTGGTGCAGTCCACCTGCACGATTCCGAATTGCTGGCGCGACTGCTGCGCGATCAATTGCATAACGATCGCTGGATCGCTGCCATTTGCGCTTCGCCGGCCGTGGTTTTGGGTCGGCACAATTTGATTCCCACCGCCAAGGCCACCTGCTATCCCAGTTTCCAGGCAGAACTCGCGGAATATATCGAGGAAGTGAGCGAAGCGCGGGTTGCGCAGGACGGCAAATTAATCACCAGTCAGGGACCGGGCACCGCTATGGAGTTTGCGCTGCTACTGGTGGAGGTACTGTGCGGTAAGGAACGAGCGGCAGAGGTGGCCCGAGGGATGGTCTACCAAGGCTGATTTGGCGGTCTATACTGTGGCGATCTGGCGGATGAATCCACCAGCGCGCCACGCTTCGGCGCATCCAATGGAAGCTGTATTTCTGGAGTATGCGCAGCAATGGATACAACCGCCGATCAAAGCAGTCTCGACGCCCTCACTAACGAACTAGAAGATCTTTATCAAGCTGGCCTCTACCGCCAAGCCTACGACCTGGGCGTTGCCAGACTGGGCAATCCCAGCGAATGGGTGTTACCGGAACTGCGCATTCTCGCCTCCCGCATTTTGAGTCACTTGGGCCTGTTACGCGCCAGCGACAGTCTGATTTACCGCCTGTGGCGGCTCAAACCGGACACACCGCGCCTCGCCTCCTATTACGTCTCCCTGATCCTGCGCCGCAAGGGTCCGCTGCAGGCGCTGCAGTTGATCAAGCAACTGGAAACCAGTGACAAACTGGACGACCAGGAGCGTCTGTATCTGCAACTGGAGAAAGTTGAGGTCTACAACGCCTACCGCGATTTCGGCGCGGCGGAAGATATTCTCGCCAAGATTCCAGAAGAAGAGCGCGACCGCTGGGTCCAATTCGCCAAAGCAGAAACCCAGCGGGCACAGGACGACTATGCCGGCGCTCACGGCACCATCGACCAAGTCATCGAGCAACATCCGCAGTTTCACTCCGCTCTGCTGTTCAAAGCGCGTTTGCTGCAACTGGCCGACGATCTCGCCGGCGCGAGCGCCCTGATCGAAGGTGTCTGGCCGCAGGTGCAAAGCTGGTGGATCGGCCGCGCGCTGTTTGATTTTTATATGGAGCAGAGGCGCTACGCCGAGGCGGAAAAAACCCTGCAACAGCTGCAAGACTTGCCGCCCTGGCAAGACCGGGATTTGCAAAGCCAGCTGAAATCCATGTGGGCGGATTTTTATTGCGCGCAGAAGGAATACGACAAAGCCCTGCCGTTTCTGCAATCCAAACAGTTTTTCCATAACCAGGTGGCGCAGTCGATCAGCAATCGCAAGAAAGGTGAGCGTCGCGTGCTGGATGTGCCCTTCGTGCGCCAGCGCAATATGACCTGCGCACCGGCAAGCATGTCTGCTATTACCACCTACTGGGGCAACCCCGTCCCCCAGGAAACCATTATCGAAGCCATCTGCTACGGCGGCACCCAATCCTTTGACGAACGCCGCTGGGGTGATGAAAACGGCTGGCTGACGCGGGAATTCGACCTGACCCTGCCGGTGCTGCGCGCCCTGATCGACCGGGATATTCCGGTTCTGCTGGGCACCGTGGAACCGGGCAGCGCCCACCTGCAGATCATCGTCGGTTACGATCTGGCCATGGGCACCTATTTCCTGCGCGACCCCTACTTCCCGCGCCTGCAGGAAATGCTCATCGAACAAAGCCACCGCTATTACGCCTCCACCGGCCCGCGCTGCATGGTGCTATTGCCACAGTTCGAAAGTGTGCGCCTGGACGGAATCGAGCTGCCCAACTCGGCGCTTTACGACCAACTGTATGCGATGAATAAGGCGCTCAAGGACAATCGGCGCGATCTCGCGGAACAAGCCGCGCTGCAAGCTGAAGCCCTCGCCCCAGGCCATCGCCTCGCGCTGGAATGCCGCCGCACCCTGGCGTTTTACGACCGGGATGATCAAGCCCTATTGGCGGTCGTCGAGCAGCTGTTGCAGCTGTTCCCGGACGATATCAACCTGCAACTCAGCAAACTCAATTGCCTGCTGGAGCTGGGGTCGAGCAGCGTGGCACTGGCGTATCTGGAATCCCTGGCGGCGCAGCCGGATTGTCATTTTCTGATTCTGGCACGCTTAGCGGATCGCCTTCGGCGCGACCAGCGCCAGAGCGAGCGCGTGGAGCGTCTGCTCAGCCAGCTGTTGCGCCGCCGTCCAACGCATACCCAAACCCTGTTCGCCTACGCCTGCATGTTGTGGGATCAATCCAAGTATCGCGAGGCCTATCAGCTTTACCGCTTTGCCACCTGTCTGGAAGATACCTATGACTTTTATGCCGACAGCTACTTCCGCGCCGCCCGTTATCTGAAGGAAACCGACACCGGCCTCAACTTCCTGCGCCAGCGGCGCGACAAGTTTGGTCGCCAGTCCAGCGGCCCCGCTGCGTCCTTGTACTACGCGCTGGATAGCCTGGACCGCACCGAAGAAGCCCTCACCGTCCTAGACCGTGCCGTGCAGGAACGCCCTGACGACGGTGAGTTTTTGCTGTTCTGCGCGCAAAAGCAGCTGTATGCCGCCCGTCCACAAAAAGCTCAGGAATTGGTGGAGCGCGCCGCGAACTTAAGCAAACCGGTGCGTCTGCATGAGATCCGCGCCGAAATTGCCCTGCACTTATTACAAAAAGACGAAGCCCTGGCCGCCTATGAACAGGTGCTGCAAATCGAGCCGCTGAACAGTCAGGCCAATCAGGCCATCATGCGTATCCATGCGGAAAATGGCGCCCTGCCCCTCGCCATTACCCATGTCGACCGGCAACTGGAGCGTTTTCCCGGCAACGCCATGCTGCTGCGTTTGAAGTACCAATGGCTGGATGAAAGTGACCGGGAAGCCAACGAAGCCGTGGCACGGGAATACATCGCGCAGCACCCCCAGGACTCCTGGGGCTACCGCACTTTGACCTACGCCCTGTTGGGCCAGGATCGCAAAGAAGAAGCTATAGCCGCCGCGCGCGATGCCGTCGCCATAGATTCAATCGATTGCACCAACCACGCCGCGCTGGGCGATGCCCTCCTGGTCAATCGCCAGATGCGCGAAGCGCGCGAGGCATTTCGCAATGCCATCCGCCGCTCCTGCGACTACGGCTACGCTTTCAACCGTTTGCTCTCGAGCTCGCATGACCCGCAGGAGCAGCGCGCCGATATCGAATTTATCCACGCTGAACTCCTGGCGCAGGTCAGCTACGGCGACGGCATTCTGGAATTCGCCGCCGCGGCGTCACGCTGGCTAGAACAGGACAAGCTGCTGGAGTTTCTGAACTTTGCCGTCGACGCTCGCCCCGACCTGTGGCAATCCTGGGTGGCCCTGGGAATTGCACAGCGCGACCAAGGCGCCAATGAGGAGTCGCTGGCAACCTTGGATAAAGCAGTGGAGAAATTTCCCCTGCTGCCTCGTATCCACTTCGAACGCGCCGAAACCCTGCGCACACTTCATCGCGACGACGACACTATCGCTGCCTTGCATCACACCTTGGAACTCAGCCCCGGCTGGGTACGCGTATCCAATCGCCTGTGCGAATTGCTGGAGCGGCGCGGCGATTTTGCTGGCGCGATTGAACTGCAGAAGAACGCCATTAAACACTCGCCTCTATCGTCCACGCCTTATGGTTACCTTGCTGACCTCTACCTGCGCACCGGTGAGCGCGACGAGGCGATTGCCCAGCTGGAGCTGGCGATCGGCCGCGATCCCGGCTATCACTGGGCCTGGACCACTCTGCACCGCCTGCGCAAGGAAGACGGGCAGGAAGCCGCTGTGTTTGACCGTTTCAAGGAACAGATGGAGCAATTCCCCAACCGGGTCGATCTGCTGCAAATCTACGCCGAACTCGAGCCTGATCCGGCGAAAATTACCACAGCTATTAGGGACTATTTCGAGCGTCGCCCGCTTCATATCGACCTGTGCGAAAAGCTTGTAACCGTGCTCGCGCAGAACGGCGATTTCGCCAATGCCTTTGCCTGGGTAAGCCCAGTGCGCTGGGATGGCAGCCCGCCGGTGGAAATCCAAACCCTGGAAGCCTGGTTGTACACGCAGCAGCACAACTATGTCCGCGCCATCGAGCAGATGCGCAAAGTGGTCAGCATCAACGGCAATCACTATGAAGCCTGGCGCTTGCTGGCCATTTGGGGTGAGAGGACCAATGACTCGGATCTGGTAAAACAGGCAGTGGAAAACTGCGTCCGGCTCTACCCCAACGACCCGGGAATTCTGTGTTTCGCCGCGGAAAAACTGCAGTCGGTGGACGACAGCCAAAAGCGCATCGGCGAGTTGTTGAAGCACGCGTTCGAGTTGAACATCGCCGACCAGTACATAGGTCTGACCTATATCGATCACGCGCTGGCCAATGACGATGACGAGGCGGCAAACAGCGCCTTGGAAAGGATGGAACGCCAGCTCGATAACAGCTTTGTCGGCCTGCGCAGGTTGCAAGTGGCAGCGAGACAGGGAGACAAAACCCTGGCCCTGGACGTACTCGGCAAGATCCTGCGCGATACCGCAAAAGGCAGCAATGTGCTGGAAACGGCGTGGAAAAGTCTGGATAAAGCCGGCTGGCAAGCGGATGCCGCCAAAAGCGTGGAAGAGCTTTATGAGCAACAGATTCCCCAGGCCGATCAAGCGGGGCTCTATCTGGCTCGTCACCGCCTGAACACCCTAAAGCCCAGAAAATTTGTCCGCACCCTGCGCACCATGTCGTTCGACACAGACTTTGAGCAGCGCTACCTGGAAGCCTATCTGCGCCACCTGAGCGCGCAAAAGAAAGATGTTCCGCGCGGTCTGCAACAACATTTGCGCAAACATTGGCGCAAAGACACTTTTAATCTTGGACTGGTGGGGTATCTGAAATACAACATCGGCCGCGTCCAGGAAGCCAAATGGCTGTTCAAGGAACTGGAAGGCCGCCCGGACGCGGAGCCCTGGGCGCTGTACTTTGCTTCTTTATGCAACCGCCATTTCGACAACTGGGAGAAAGCGGCGCAGCTGGTCGACCGGGCGCTTGCGCAAAACGAGGACATGTACCGGGAGGATCTGCAGGTCTGGCATGTACTGGACTGTATGCTGGCCAAAAAACCCATAGATGTCGGCACTATCGCTCATCTGTCCAAGCGCGACTTGGCGCCTTTGACCGAATACCCCTTATTGGCTGCACGAGCCTTGGCGGAATTGCGCAAAGGCGACTGTGTGCAGGTGTTTGCACAACTTTCGCCGCGGCTGCGCGATTGTCAGGTGGTATTCCAAAAACTCAAGGATTCACCTGTGCTGCGCGCCACACAAAAGCGTTTCCGCAAACAGTTGCGCGCACACTTGCCAGCCATGCCCTTCTACCGGCGCTGGTTCTGGCTGTGGCGGCTGGCGAATCATTTTTAACAGCAGTCTGCTCGCGGGTACTGCTGTACCCGCCCATAACCCGTTAATCGTTTTTGTTGTAGGCCGGCGCGATTCCCGACGAAAGCATTTGCTGCAATCCCTTTTTCTTTTTTGCAAGCAGAGCAGAACTTTGCAGTTGCAGGGAATTTTTGCCGTCCATCGCATTCAGAGAAGGTTGCGGTGATCACAAACCCCAGGGGGCCATACTGGCAACTGGGATCGCGAAGTGCTAAGGTTCGAGAATGATTAGCATCTACTCTCACACATTTATTGATTCTGGCGCGCCGAAACTCCCTTCCGGCTGTGCCTTGCTTCCTATGGGCGGTTAGGAACCACTTCCTAACCGCCTGTCCGCTTTTCCAACTGTGTATTTAATCGATTGACTGGTGCCGACTGGCACCTTTTCCTATTTTTGGAGATTTATTTATGACATTAGCCCAACGAGATACTGAGCCGGTTTCCATCGTCATCAGCAAACAGGATTACCAACGCCTTATGCCCCTGCTGCGCGACAGCGAGTTGGAACTTGCAGAAGCGCTGGAAGAAGAACTGTCACGCGCGGACATAGTGGGTGAAGAAGAACTGCCCAAAGACGCCGTTTCCATGTATTCCACCGTGACTTTCCGCGATCTGGATGCCCAGACGGATACAACTGTGACCTTGGTATTTCCCGCCGAAGCCAATATGGCGGAAAAGAAAATTTCTATACTGTCACCAGTTGGCGTAGCACTATTAGGCCTGCGTATAGGCGGCCGCATTCGCTGGCCTATGCCCAACGGAAAGCAGAAACACATCGAGATTCTGAGCGTTCAGCAACCCTGAACTGGAGAAAAGCATGTCGCACAACAATGTGTTCTGGAATCAGCTGCTGATGCGGGGCGATAGCATAGCGGGGATAAATCCGCGCGCTGAAGATGCACTTGAACAGGTGCTCGCCCAATTGGCCACACTGACGGAACAATACGACCGCGTTTTTGATCCCGCGGATCAGTTCGAAGAATACGTTGCCGTCAATTTCTGCCAAGCGCTGCAGCGTGCGCTGACGCCTCAGCCAGCTCAACGCATTTGTCGTGCTCAGACTACGCGGGCGCCCGAGCCCGCCGCGTCTCACGCTCCTGCTGCACAAGCAGTCCTCGATAACGCCCCACCTCAACCTGCGGCCTCTCCCACACAGGCCCCCGCACCCACATCAAACTCAAGCGCGAAAGCCCCTGACGCCGACTTCAAAGCGCCACGACCTTATGTAAATGCGAAAAAAACCGGAAAAAAACCGAATTCGCGAAAAGGCAAACGTCGATAACCTTCAATTCCACCAAGGACAAAATAGCAAGGACGCAAAATACGCTGATTCAATCATTCCAAACCTCTTACAACCCTAATTATCCGGGTGCAACAATTCCCGCCGCATAGGTTTCAAAAATCAATCATAAGCGCTTTTCAACACATCACTTCTCTTAAATAAATCCCGCAGCTTCGCCTTTTTTCACCCCCAATCATGGGGCAATCCATTTTCACCGAATCAACAGTTATAAAACTGTTCCACCTTAAAATTTCTGAAACAACTCCTCCGCAAAATCCAATTCAGTGCAATTTAAGTTACGAATGCATCATTAGTGAACAAAAAACAAAAAAATATAACCTGCTAACAAAAATGATTGTATTTGTAAAAATCAGGAAGTTATTCTTGCGCACCGGAAACCCTCAGATGTGTTCCACCACAACAGGAGACGCGGCATTTTTTATCTCGCCAACTGCGGAAAGCCCGCACAACACCAACCCTTTTTATTCATCTTGGGGTTACTGCTGACGCTGTCGGGTTATAACGCTCACGCACAGAGTCAAGTGAGCGTGACGCTCAATAAGATTGCACATCCTATTTATCTGTCCGTCGGAGACCATCCACCTCTACCGCTGAAATCTACCGACCAAGGAAAAACGCTCGATATTTCCTATATGTTTGGCGCGGGAAATAATGCTTTGCGCGTACGCGCCTTCAATCCCACCGCTCACAGAACAGAATTTTCGATACAGGTAACGGCAAACGGAAATACACCGCTTTCTATCAGCTGTCATACGGATCTTTCTCCTTGTGGCAGTAACGCGCAGATTTCTCAGGTTCAATTCAACGCAGGGTCTGGCGAAGACGAGACCGTCAAATGGGATTTGTTTTTTGACCAGACTTACAACATCTCTATTGAAAATGCTTTGCCGAAACGCAGCATTCAAGTTGTTCATAACGGATTGAATGAAGGCGAGTCCGGTTACATTTATATCAACAACACCTATACCGGATTTACCGTCGCCGACAACAAAACATTTTTATTGCCGCAGGGTGAATATCGAATTGCGGTTGGAGGGTTTTCAGAGGAGCCGGTGAACTTTGCAGGGTTCAAACCAGAAAATGGCACAGTTGTGGCCGTCGAATTGGAACACTCTACCTATTCCGGACGTTATTTTGAGCAGACAATTTCGCTAACCAGCGACACAGTGACAGACCTGACCAACTCCTCTCCCCTGCCAATACAGCATGAGTTAAGCATCATCATAGTCCCCGTCAAACATACGATCGCGTACAACAAGGACAATCAATTTGTCGGCAACTTCGCTTTGGATGAATCCTTGATTGAGCGCTTCTACAACATGATGATCGCGACAGATCGGGATTACGTCAGGCCGTTTTCTTATGGGCTGCACCGCTGGAATGTCAGCCTGCACCCGTTGGTAACAGAACCGGCAATCCGCCATGTCGATTGGGCAGTGGACACAGGGAGATTTGTGCACGAGGCAAATCTGCGCAGACTGCAGGATCAATACGATGTGGTGATGGTGCTCTATCACGTCGAAGGCTTGGGCACCTACGCTGGCGCCCTGAACGGCTACACCTTCGTACAGCAATCTTTTTATTCCAGGCAGAGAACGGTGGCCGACAGCACCGGCACACCGATATTGACGCGCAACACCAGCCTGCAAACCGGCGAGCGCGAGTTGCCCCACGAGGCGGCTTTTCACGAGCTGCTACACGTTGTGGAGCAATGGAATGCAGAGAGGCTATTCCATTGGAATGGTATAGATGGGCTTCATGGCGGCGAGCAGCACGGCTACGAGCGACGTGATGCAGGCAAGCCGCAAGTGGTATCCGGCTGGGCGCATTACCACGCGGAATTTATGCAAGGCCGGGTTCCCGAACCCAATAACTTATACCAAGGTGCACCGCCTGCGTTTCCCTCCGAATGCAATCAGAACTGCTCTCACACTGGCGTGTTTGACAGCATCCGCGACGGCTTTGGCAACTTGCATCGATTGCTGGACGACGGTGTTTATGCGCTGCGTAATAAATACAGGAGCAGTCGTTATCTCGATCAAAACCTCGGCACCAGCCCCAGTGGTGCAACATTGCCAGCATCTCTACACTGGTCTGTCGAACGGGTGGATCTGCCCAATGAAGATTTTTTCTTCCGTCTGCGCAAAGCGGATTCAACCGATCAATATCTGTCTGTAGACCCCGCCGGTCCCGCGCTTTATTTGGGAGCCCTGGAAACCAACGGTCGCTCAGACTGGTACTTGAATGGGCGCGATAAGGAATTCCACCTGGTCAATAAAGCCACTGGTCACTCCATCCACATGGAGAATAGCGAAACCGACTTGGAACTGGTCACTGCGGCGGAAGATGATCGCGTCATCGGCTGGTGGAGTTCAGCCTGGAACTTTATTCCGGTCAGCACCGGATCCTCCTCTTCCTCGAGCGGCTCAAGCTCGTCAAGTAGCTCAAGCAGTTCGTCTAGCAGTTCAAGCTCGTCGTCATCCAGCAGCTCTTCCAGCTCAGGCGCAACGTCCGGCGCGTACTGCAACTGGTGGGGAACGCCTGCGCCTCTCTGCCAAGTCGCCACCTCCGGTTGGAGTTGGGAGAACAGCCAGAATTGCGTTGCGCCCAGCACCTGCAGTGATCAACCCAGCCCTTATGGAATCGTCAACGGCAGCTCATCCGGTGGCGCGTCCGCACAATGCAATTGGTATGGAACACAGATCCCTATATGCCAAAACCAGCAAGTCGGCTGGGGTCGGGAAAATGACCGCGACTGTATAGGCACGTCGAGCTGCCCGAATTAAGTTCCGCCAACACCATCCGACGGCACCTCCGGGTGCCGTTGTCCGCAACAAATCCAACTTTCGTGATCCGCGCCAAACCTTAGATTGATCAAATTCACAGTTCATTTGTCATTAAGCGCTTTTTGACCACAAGGTTGCTACCATCGGCACACATTACAACCACAACCCGAAGGGTCTGCACCCGGGCAATTCATCCAATGGGTACTCTCATGGTCAAACGCAATCAACTCACCAGCAAATTGAGCGGCACCGTTGCTTTATCTTTGGCGCTGATACTGACGGCCTGTGGCGGCGGAACTGGCTCTTCCAGCAGTTCCAACTCCTCATCTTCTAGTTCGTCGTCCAGCTCCAGCTCTTCCAGCTCCTCCAGCTCATCTTCGTCCAGCAGCTCAAGTTCGAGCAGCAGTTCTTCTAGCAGCTCGTCCTCATCAAGTTCATCGTCCAGCTCTGGCGGCGGCTCTTTGTCTTCCTACTTCGATCAATTCCCCTGCGGTGTGAATTACGAAGCCATTGGCAATGGTGGCTGGAGTGCGTGTTATCGCGTCCAAGGCGGCATGGCTGCGTGCAACCCTTCCGGAAATCCGAAATCACAAACGCTGGTGAAATGGAATAACGGCACAGCTATCACCAACGTCGCTCACATTAACTCCGTTGATGACAACAACGTGGTAGTAGTGACCGATGACGGCAAAGCCTATTTCGGCAATATGAACAATGTTCCCTCCACTCCGATTGTCGACAGCGGCGCAATTGCCTCCACCGGCGGCAAAAACCCCATGTGCGTGCTGGTGAAAAACGGCAATAAAAAAGATGTGTTGTGCGGCAAAACCAATCTGACCCGCCCTGCATTGCCCGCCGATTTCGACGTTATGCAGCTCAGTGCTGGTTACGGCTTGGTGTGCGCACTCAACCGCCAAGGTGAAGCCTGGTGCTGGTCCGATGGCGGCAACTTCGGCGGCGGCTTGGGCACCGTCGTACAAAACACCCCATCGAAACTCCCCTTCTCTGAACCTGTGATCTTTATTGCTGCTGGTCAAAACGGCGTTTGCGGTATCAAACAGAGCGGTGGCGCTGAATGTAAATTCAGTTATTACGACAACCGCTTCCTGCCCTCTGCCAATATGGATCAACTGGGCGTAACTCCTGCCAACTTCGCGCCGAATGTCAAAGCTATTCAAATGGCGTACGGCAAAGGCGTATTCATTAATAAAGATGGCTCCGCCCAATACTATCCAGGCCCAACCACCTTAAATGTTGGCAAAGCCGTCGCTGCCGGTGGTGACCGCGCAGCTATAAGCGTGGTCAATGAAAATGGTGATGTATACGTCGTTGATGGCGGCACAGCTTCATTGGTAAGTGGCCAGTACAAAGCGGAACCGGCGCGCTGTTCTTTGTAATAACAAAAAGGAAATCCGCAAATAAAAATGCCGGCAGAATCAGCCGGCATTTTTTTGTCTTTAAACTCGTAAATCTTTATTCAAGGGATTCATTCAAACTCCATCCACCCCCAAGCGCCAAATACAGATCCACTGCAGCTCTCAATCGATCCAATCTCTGTTGGACGAGTTGGTCGCGGGCTTGGAAAACAGTGCGTTGGGCATCAAGCAAACTTAATAAATCGTCCCGCCCTTCACGGTAACGCGCTTCAACCAATTGCAAAGTGCGTTCAGCTTCCTTCAGAACTTCCATCTGTCGCTGTTCTAATTCTGCGGCGACAGCGCGGCGGTCGAGTGCATCGTTGACTTCCTGCACGGCAGTCAAAATATTCGCGCGATAACGTTCAACCAAGGTCACGCGTTGAGATTCACTCAATGCCACCTGATTGCGTATACGTCCAGCAGAAAATAGCGTCTGCGCCAAACTCAAACTCCAACTGAGTGTATCTGTGGGTTGCGCAAGCGAAAATAAAAATGGCGATCCGCGACTGGCAGAACCCGTTAACTGGACACTCGGCAACAAGGCTGCACGCGCAGCAGCGACATTGGCATCGGACGCTTGTAATTGCGCTTCCGCACTTGCCAGATCCGGGCGTCGCGTCAATAAATCCGCCGGAATACCAGCGGAAATTTCCGGCACATTTAAGCTCATTAATTGTTCTGCGTTTTCATTAGGCAGAACAAAATTTAATGACGATTCACCCACCAATAATGCCAGTGCCGCGCGACTCTGACGCGCTTGCAGTTGCAGCGGAATCAAAGAGGACTGCTGACTGAGCAAATTAGTGCGCTGGCGCGACACTTCAGATGCGGTAGCGACACCATTGCGATACCGCGCCTCGACAATTTGCGAAGTGCGCTCGGCAATACGCAGATTTTCCTGCGCGGTAGCGATGCGTTGCTGCAACACCAACCACTGAAACCACGCATTGGCAATTGCACCATTGATACTTAATTCCGACGCGACCTGATCGTACTGGCTAGCATTAAAATTGGCTCTGGCTGCATTAATATCTGCAGAAACCCTTCCCCACAAATCCACTTCGTAACTGGCGCCGAGACCTAAACGACTGGATTCATTTTTTTGCCACTCCCCTCCATCAAAACGGGAGCGTCCTGAGCCTGTGCTGCCACTGATATTAAAAGAGGGAAAAAGCGATGCGCCAGCAATACGCATTTGCAACTCCGCCTGCCGCACACGCTCAGCCGCAATGCGCAGATCAGGATTTTGCTGATGCGCTAATTCGATCAATTGATTTAATTGCGGCGACTGAAAAGACGCCCACCAATCTTTTTCAATCTCTACGCTTGGGACAATTTCTGCAGCGGCGTTTTGCACTTCCTGGGGAACATCGAATGCTGGCCGCTCCACTCTTTGAATGGAATGACAGGCAGTCATCGTCATTATCGACGCAACCAACAACCCGCGAGTTAAAACGTATTTTTTATTGTGCGAGGTTTTGGTCGTCGGAGTGCTCAGGGCACCGTGCGGCTTTCTGGAATCGGCGTAACCCCCCTGCAGGTGTGAGGCTTTCAGAAAACCGGCCGGCACCCGCCGTTGCAATTTACGAGCGAGATTCAAAAGAAATAAAAATTGCATCGTTAAAACCTCATTTGAACACAAGCTCGCGCGAGCGAATGCCGAAATAGCAAATCATTATTGTGGAAAGAAGTAGTGATCTTAAATTTTGCAGCGAGCACGGAGCCGGAAGTCTTTTGGAAAGCCTCGCGTCCCGGACGGACGCGGGGCAGCCCCCAGGGATGGGTTTACGGCGTTTTCCAAAAGACTTCCGGGTTCGTGCGCTCCCAGTTACGAAGCTCATACCAAAAATCATTCCGAAGCCAATGCCGCCACCGGATCCAATCCAGCTGCTTTGCGCGCTGGCAAAAATCCGAAAATCAAGCCGGTCGCAAACGCACAACTAAACGCTAATACCACTGGCATAACCGAATAGGAAACCGGCGTACCCAAAACACCCACCAATGCTGTAGCCGACAAACCTAAAACCACCCCGATAATGCCGCCCAGCGCCGACACCACCAGAGCCTCAATCAAAAACTGCTGCAAAATATGTCGCCGGCGCGCACCCGTCGCCATACGAATACCAATTTCCCGCGTCCGCTCCGTCACACTCACCAACATAATATTCATCACACCGATTCCACCCACCAGTAGCGAAATTGCCGCAATTGATGCGAGCAAAATCGTCATAGTGTTTTGCGTTTGCGAAACCGTATCGATCAGCGATGCCATATTGCGGATCGTAAAATCTTCCGTGCCGTGACGCGCGAGCAACAATTCCTGTGCGGCGGCTTGAGTTGCATCCATCAACGCGGGATCAGTAACCGCAATCGTGATATTGCGCAAAAATGTCTGACCAAAAATTCGCAAGCTCCCCGTGGTAAATGGCACCAACACCACATCGTCCTGATCCTGCCCCATAGGCGATGCGCCGCGCTCGCTCATCACGCCGATCACCTGGAACAAAATATTGTTGATGATCAAATACTCTCCGAGCGGATCCCGCCGACTGAATAATTTATCGGCGACGGTTTTGCCGAGCACCGCAACAGTCGCGTAGGTACGCTCGTCCTCTTCGGAAAAAAAGGTTCCATGAGCCACGTCCCACTGGCGCGCATAAATAAAATTGGAAGAAGTCGCATTGACTTCTGCGCTGTGATCTTCCGTGTCGTAGCGCAAGGTGTAACTGCCGGTTAATTCTGGCACCGCAATTAAATTCGGCAATTCGTTGAGAGCGTTGACGTCCTCGGGCACCAGAGTCGAAACGCCCCAGCGGCCACCGCGCATATTGGGGCCGCCCGGGCGCACCAACAATAAATTACTGCCCATGGCGCTGATGCTTTCCACCACCGCCTGTTTAGCCCCATCGCCAATCGCCAACATGGTGATCACCGACGCTACACCGATCACAATTCCGAGCAGCGTTAACACCGTGCGGAAAATATTGCCGAACAGGGAGCGCATGGCAGTTTTGCCACCAGCGGCGATCTCATCAATTAATGACGGCTCGCCGTGTGCGATAGCGTTATCCATGGATTGCAGCGATTTAGGCTCGGATTTCGGCCCCGCATCCGCCACTACACGCCCGTCGCGAACTTCGATCAAACGATCTGCGTGTGCAGCCACTTCCGCATCGTGGGTAATCAAAATAATGGTGTAACCCTGCTCGGATAAATCCTTCAGCAGTTTCATCACCTCGACGCCGCTGCGGCTGTCGAGTGCACCTGTAGGTTCGTCGGCGAGAATAATCTTGCCGCCGTTCATCAGCGCGCGCGCAATGGACACCCGCTGCTGTTGACCGCCGGAGAGCTGGTTGGGTTTGTGATGCAGACGCTCGCCCAAACCGAGCCGCGCCAGCAGGCCCGCAGCGCGGTCGTGACGCTCCTGGTGGGTCATGTCGGAATAGGTCGCCGGCATTTCCACGTTGGCCACGGCGCTCATGCCCGGCAGCAGGTTGTAGCTCTGGAAGACGAAGCCGAAAAATTCCCGGCGCAGGCGCGCCAGTTCGTCGTGATCGAAGGTGGCAACATCCCGGCCTTCAAACAGATATTGCCCGCCGGACGGACTATCCAGACAGCCAATAATGTTCATCAGGGTGGACTTACCGGAACCCGAAGCCCCCATGATGGCGACAAACTCGCCGGGGTAGATCTTCAGATCGATACCGTGCAATACCTGCGTTGCCACTTCCCCGTTGTGATAAACCCGCGTGATGCCATGCAACTCGATCAACGGCGTGCGTTCAGTGGGAGATGACATTAGCGCATCATCCTCATGCCGCCGCCGAAGCCGGGTCGATTCGCGTTAGCTGCTTGCGCGCTGCTGGCGTCGCCGAGGATGACCTGCTCGCCTTCCTTCAAACCAGAGAGTACTTCCGCGCGCACCCGGTTGCTGACACCGACGGTGACTTCGCGCTCTTCAATCTGGTCACGTCCAACCAACACTCTGACCGTCGCTTTGCGCGGAGTATTGGGATCCAAGGTTTCCCGGCGTCGCTCGCCACCACCGTTTGGTGGACGTCGTTCAGCAGCGCCTTCCGGGCGTGGACCGCTTGGTCCTGGGCCAAGGTTGGCGCCTGCAGGAGCCGTGTTATCAGCTCTGGGAGCCGGGCCTTCACCTTTTATGGCAGGGGCATCACCGCCCTTCTGGAAATTAAGCGCCGCCACTGGAACCTGCAGAACATTGCGCGCCTGTGACACCACAAAAAACACCTGTGTGGTCATTTGAGTCATCAAGACGCCATCAGGGTTGGGCACATCGAACAGTGCGTTATAGAGCACCACGTTGTTAAGAACGGTCGGCGTAGGCTCGACGCGATCCAGGGTGCTGTACCAGCGTTTACCGCCGCCGCCAAAGGTGGTGAAGTAAACCTGCATGCCCACCTGCAATTTGCTGATATCCGCCTCGGAAACCTGCGCTTGGACGGTCATGGTGGAGAGGTCGGCGATACGCAGCACGGTGGGCGCCACCTGATTGGCATTCAGCGTCTGGCCCTGGCGTGAGGTCAAGGACACAACAGTACCGGTCATAGGAGCGTAAATGCGCGCATATTCCAGGTTGGCTTCTTCCACCTGCAAGTTGGATTGGGTTTGCCCCAATTGCGCTTTGAGGGATTCCAATTGCGCTTCAGCGGATTGCAATTGCGCTTCGGCAGATTGCAGCTCTTCCGCGGTGGTGGCGTCTTCCTTGAGCAGATTCACTTGGCGTTGATATTTGATGCGGGCCAGCTTGAGCTGCGCTTCCCGCTCTTTGAGCTGCGCCTGCTGGTTGCGCAACTGCGCGCGGGTTCCTTCCACCCGGGCGGCATAAACGGTCGCATCTATCTCGGCGAGCAAATCGCCCTTATTAACCTTGCTGCCCACATCCACATGCAGCACCTTCAACTGACCGGATACCTGCGCCCCCACATCCACGAAATCCCGCGGCTGCAGCACGCCCGTCGCCGTTACCAGGTTTTCGATAGTGCCGCGTGTGACGGTCGCTGTGGAGAAGCGGGCCTGCCCGCCGGACTCGCGCATGAACAACCAGACTGCGATCAACCCCACCACCAGCAGCGCCAACAACAGCCATTTATAGCGGGCAAAAAAACTCGAGAAACTTGATCTCATGACAAACCTTCAATAGAGCGGAACGGCAACAAAAATTTTTGGAATGGGCAGATTATAGAGGCTGGGGGGAAATATTTATTCCCGCAGAGTGAGAAAAGAAATGTAAAGTTCCATGGATTTGTGTAAACAGAGAGGGATTTGTGTAAACAGAGAGGGGCAATGGCCAAAAATCAACCTGGGACTATAGACATCGAGCCCGGACTGAGTGAGGGATAACCTATGACTCTTATCAAAACCGCGCGATTGAACTGCATTTTTGTACTGACTGCCTGTACCGCTCTCAGCTCTGCTGACGATTCTTCCCCAACGGACATAAGCCGCAAGCCGATTTGAGGTCGTAGCCCTGCCGTTAAATAGCGCTAATCATCGCAAGATGGTGGAAGAAAAATTCAGTCTGGCGGGCAATCCGGATATTAAAAGGGAAGAGGTAAAGATATTTCTAAAAGATAAAGAGAATTCTCCACTTCATATCGGCTTTATCGCTTTGGCCTACGAAAATTCACCGGCAGCCGAATCCGCCTTACAATCCATCCAAACCGAAGGACATTTTAAAAATAGCAAGATTTTGACGCCGTATAAGGCACAACGTGAAAATAAGACATTATGTATTGTTTATTCTGAAACCTATTTTCATCCTGAGCGAGAATCCATTTCCGAGACCTTACTGCAAAACTGCGCTGATTTTGCAGCTCAGGCAAAGTCTCCTTAATAAACTCAACTACCGGCCACGGCTGCTGCCACGGCCAATAAATCCTCACCCTCCTCAAACTCCACGTGCCCCATGGGCACACCGCCCATATCCGGCAGATAGTGGGCTATGCCTTTGTGGCAGTCGATGCAGGTTTTTTCTCTGCTTGCCAATAAAGTGGAATGCATTTCCCGCGCGCGGGGAGATTGCAAGGTGAAATCCATATATTCGAAATTATGGCAATTGCGACATTCCAGCGAATCGTTTGCTTTCAAACGCCGCCATTCCCGTTCCGCCAGATGCCGGCGTTTGGCTACAAATTTATCGCGGGTATTAATTGAGCCGAAGATCCACCCCCACACTTCCTTTGAGGCTTCCATTTTGCGCGCAATTTTATAGGTCCAGTCGTGTGGCACGTGACAATCGGAACAAACAGCACGCACACCGGAGCGGTTGGTGTAATGGATAGTTGGCTTTAATTCCTGGTACGGGTTGTCATGCATCTCGTGACAGGTAATGCAGAATTGTTCGGTATTGGTGAATTCCAACGCTGTATTGAACCCGCCCCAAAAAATAATGCCGGCGATAAATCCGCCCATGCTCAAGGTGCCAAGTCCGATATAAGTCGAAGGCCGTCTGAAGATGCGCCAATATTCGCCGAGCATTCGCCACATAATTTACTCCGCGTTTCTTTCCAGACTTTTTTGCAGAACCGTGTCGATGCTCTGAAAATCGTTTTCCACTGCCCGCGGCACATCATGCTGCTCCACATGGCATTGCAGGCAAAAATACCGGCGTGGTGAAACTGCGGCGAGCGCTTGATTATCCCGGTCCAGAAAATGCGTAATACTCACCATAGGCGCGCCGGTTTCCGGGCTGCGACCTCGGCTGTGACAGCTCAAACACTGATTAAAATTTTTATCCACCTGATAATCGCGAATGGAATGCGGAATGGTGGGCGGTTGTTCGGGATAATTGCGCGGCGAACGGCGGCCTTGCACCAGTTCCCGCGGAATTTGCGGCGGGGAAAATTCGCGGCTCAAAGTGCCGCCGGGTCTGACGCCATCCAGCGCTGGGGCATCCAAGGGAAATTCGCGGGCTGCGCTATCTTGTACTCCGTTATCCTGCACTCCGTTATCGCCAACCCTACTATCCTGAGCAAATGCAGCGAGAGGCAGCCATAAAAACAAAAATAGGATTCGTTTCATAAGTGCTCGCCTCCTACGCCAGTTTGATCAGCTCAAGCCGGACCGCACATTTTTTGAAATCCGTCTGCAATGAAATAGGATCCGTCGCGTCCAGGGTCAATTTATTGACCAGCCGATTGGCATCGAAGAACGGAATGTAAACCAGCCCGCGCGGTGGTTTAACCCGGCCGCGGGTTTCCACCCGGCCGATCATTTCACCGCGTCGACTGACTACACGAACTTCACTGCCGCGGCGAAACCCTTGCTCGCGCGCGTCTTCGTAATTCATATAAATCAGCGCTTGCGATACAGCGGCATTCAGTTCCGGCACACGCTGTGTCATGGAACCCGTATGCCAGTGCTCCAGCACTCGTCCGGTGCTGAGCCAAAATGGATATTCCGCATCCGGCGCTTCCGCAGGTGGTTCATAAGGCACGGCAAAAATCAGTGCACGTTTATCCGGGTACCCATAAAACTGCACACCACTGCCTTTTTCCACATAAGGGTCATAACCTTCGCGAAAACGCCAGCGGGTTTCTTTGCCATCCACCACCGGCCAACGCAAACCCCGCTCTCGATGATAAGTGTCGAACGGCGCGAGATCGTGCGCTTTGCCGCGACCAAAGCTGGCATATTCTTCAAACAATCCTTTTTGTAAATAAAAACCAAATGATTTCGCCTCATCGTTGCGGTAATTGGCCTCGACATCCGACACAGGAAATTGATCCACCTGACCGTTGGCGAACAACACCTGATACAGGGTTTTACCGCGATAGCCAGGTGCTTTTTGCAGCAACTCCTGCGGCCAAATCTCTTCGGTTTTGAGATATTTGGAAAATTCCACCATCTGCCATAAATCCGAGCGCGCCTCGCCCGGCGGTGGCACCAGTTGATGCCAAAATTGTGTGCGTCTTTCAGCGTTGCCAAATGCGCCCTCTTTTTCCACCCACATGGCGCTCGGCAAAACCAAATCCGCCGCTTGAACGGACGCCGTCGGATACACATCGGACACTATGACGAAAGCTTTGGGGTTGCGCCAACCCGGAAGCGTTTCCTGCATCAAATTCGGTCCGGCCTGAATATTGTTGCAAACCTGTGTCCAGTAAACGCGAATAACTCCGTCTCTTAATTTGCGACTTTGCGTGACTGCGGCAAATCCCACTTTGTCGGGAATAGTGCCTTGCGGTAATTTCCAGATTTTTTCCGCTTTGGCGCGATGCTCCGGATTGGTGACCAACATATCGGCCGGCAAGCGATGGGAAAATGTGCCGACTTCACGCGTAGAGCCACAAGCGGATGGCTGACCTGTAAGAGAAAATGGGCTGTTGCCGGGTTCGCTGATTTTGCCGGTGAGCAAATGAATGTTGTAAACCATATTATTCGCCCAAACACCGCGAGTGTGCTGGTTAAATCCCATGGTCCAGAGCGACATCACTTTAATTTTTGGATCGGCATAAATTTCCGCAAGACGTTTTAACCGCTCCGCCGGAACGCCGGTTTCTTTTGCCGTATGTTCGAGCGTGTAGGGTTTTACAAAATTGGCAAAGTCATCAAAGGTAATATCCGTCCAGGTATTGGCTTTATCTGCGCCAGTGGCTTTGATTTGGCGCGGATCCTCCGGGCGCAACCCGTAGCCAATATTGTCCTGCCCGCGCACAAAACGCGTATGTTTATTGACAAATTCGCGATTGACTTTGCCACTTTGAATAATGTGATTGGCAATGTAATTGAGAATAATCAGATCGGTATGCGGTTTAAAAATAATGGGAATATCGGCCAGCTCAAAAGTGCGCGTTTCGTAGGGCGACATAGTCACCACTTGTACATGCTCATAAGACAAACGCCGATCGGTAATGCGCGTCCATAAAATCGGGTGCATTTCCGCCATATTCGAACCCCAGAGCACAAAAGCATCTGCGTGTTCAATATCGTCGTAGCAGCCCATTGGCTCATCGATTCCGAATGAACGCATAAAACCGGCGACAGCGGAGGCCATACAGTGACGCGCATTGGGATCCAGATTATTACTGCGCAACCCGCCTTTAAATAATTTGCTTGCAGCATAGGCTTCCCAAATGGTCCATTGACCCGATCCGAGCATGGCGACACTTTCCGGACCGGCGTCGCGAATCGCTTCGCGGAATTTGTCTGCCATAATGGCGAAAGCCTGTTCCCAGGAAATCGGCTTAAACTCACCGTTTTTATCGTACTGTCCGTTCTTCATGCGCAATAAGGGCGTGTGCAGACGATCCTGGCCGTACATGATTTTCGACAGAAAATAACCTTTCACACAATTTATGCCGCGATTCACCTCGGCTTTTACATCGCCGTGTGTCGCCACCACGCGATCGTCTTTGGTTGCGACCATTACACTGCATCCCACACCGCAAAAGCGGCATGGCGCTTTATCCCATTTGAGCGCGGTTAATTCCCGATTAGTAATTAAATTGGCCGCTTCCGGTGGAACGGGTAAGCCTGCTGCAATAGCGGCTGCCGCAGCCGCATTGGCTTTGGCAAACATCCGGCGAGTCAGTGTCATGGCTGTTCAGGCTCCTCCGTCAGTATTTCGTGATAAACCAACGCAGCACTAAGACAACCCGGCTGCGCGGCAAGATCATCCAAAGTATTAAGAATTGTGCGCTCGCTGTCTGCTTCGATAACCACCACCAATTTTCCTTGCGCACTTTCCGCGTGGATTTCCGCACCGGGCACATGGCCAAGCCAATGTTTTACGGCAGGCATATATTTCGGCCACACATGAACAATCACACTAGCGATATGCAGCGGTTTATTTTTGGGCATATCTGTTGCAATTAAACAAGCCATGGAGAAATCCAAGTTAGACGGGCCCGCGCGGCCCAGCAATCAACTGATACATCCAAAACACAAAGCCGTACCCACCGACCACAGCAACGGAAAGAATGGGAAATAAAAAGACAATAATGAAAATAAAGAGACGCCACTCCTTGGCTTTTAGATCGGTAATTTCGCCAGCATTATGATCGCTTCGGTTATAGCTGTCGTTATCCTGCGAGTTCATAAGAGAACCCTCTTTTTATTTTTCGATTCAGGCAATTTTTATTTCTGCTGCGTTTTTCGTTCTGCTGCGATTTTTCAGCTTCCTATTGCAGTTTAGCCAACAAATCTTTTCCACTACAAACCTCACACGTTATTTATTTGGATAAAAAAGCAATACAGTTCGTCAGCAAACATTAAAAAGAGCCATTTATCGGCCCATCATGAATCCACTATTTTTTTGGCGCACGAATGGACGGGTCTTTTAGGTCCTAAGGCCTCGGTTCAAAGCAGAGACCTATCGGGCTTAAACGGGAAATTTGTTGAATATGTCGTTCTCTTGCGGCTCGTTTCCTGGCATTCTTCCGCAGTCTTTCCATTCCACTCGTGATTGCCATGTCGAAAAAATACCGCGTTATCTCTCAGGCAGCCCCTGTCGCGGGCAAATCCAAGCTGGATGTCCACAAAGCGCTGCTGAAAATGAACCTCAAACCCGAGCAGGTGCAGCTGTTGCTGCTCAAGCCTTTGGTGATCAAAAAAGGGCTGGATAATCAGCAAGCCCTGGAATACGCCGAGCGCTTTTCCGCCGCGGGTCTGCGGGTAAAAGTTGAGTCCTATGAAGTGGCCGAACCGCCCACCGTCACCAGCGTGGAAAAGCAGCGGGACGATCTGTACAAAGAGCTGCTGCGCACCTTCGCCAATCCGTTACGCCCCGCAGGACTGGAAGGCCCGCCGCAATACAATTCCGCCGGCGCCATACTGGCGGCTCTCCCGGCGCCGGCTTTGTACCTATTATTGGTGGCTTTTACCGCCGGACTTTTGCTTTGGTACTTAGCCACAGGACACGCCGCTTTATTCAGTGGTTTGGACTTGCCAGAGGCGCTTGCCACACCGATAAAACTGGTCACTTTGGTGTTGCCGTCCCTCGCGGGAGTCGTACTGCTGGCATTTTTGCTCTCGCCTTTCTGGCCGCGCCCCGCACCGCAGGCGCGGGTTGCACTCGAAGCCAAATCTCACGCGCGTTTTCACCATCTGATCAGCCAAGTCACCGCTGCCATGGATGTAGCTGCACCCGAGCACATCGAGATTTCCCCTTCCGCGCAAATATCCGTGCAGGCGGCGCGCGGCATTTTCAGCACGCGTCGCGGGGATCTGCGCTTGGTGATTGGCTTAAGCGCTGTAGCTGGCATGAAGGTGGACGAATTTATGGCCGTGGTCGCGCAGCAGTTCGGCCGCTTTTCCAGCCCATCCGCATCAGCAGCGTCCATCTGGACTGAATCCATCAACCATTGGCTCGCCGAACAAACGAAAGAAGGTGGCCACTGGGACGAACGTCTGAATTTGTGGCGGGAATCCTATAACACCAAGCTTGTGCATCTACTGATTGGCGCAGCCAAATCTCTGCGCATGCTGGTACGAAAATTATTCGCCGGCCTGCTGGAGCTTAACCGCAAAACCACGGGCGGCAGGTTAAAAGATATTGGAGCCAGCGCGGACCTGTATTTGGCGCGGGTGGTTGGCAGCAGCCGTTTCGCAGCGACCCGTGCAAAACACAAGGCTCTGAGACAAGGCGTAGAGGATATTTACGCCTTGAATCATGCAGCGCTTTACCAACGCGAACAGCTGCTGACCAATATCCCCGCCGCAGTCGCAGAAATCACCCAATCCACCGAAACGGCGAGCGCGCCCGCCGTAGAAACCACCGAAATCGAAAGTCTGCAAACGGCCGCAATGCTCAATTGTGATCCAGCCGCCCAATTGCTGTTCGAAGAGTTCGACAAACTGTGCGAGGCCGCTACACTGCGCAGCTACCATCGCCGCGGCATTTCTGACGCGGACCGACTGCTGGTCGCCAATCAAAATATGCTGGCCGATCGGCAAGCCATACTGACGCAGGCGCGGGTACAAGCCATAGCCGCTTCTGCCCCGAGCCCGATAAAAGAAGACGGCACCGTCGATTGGCCCGGCGATGAAAGCGACAGAAAGTCCGGAGAAAAAAGCAGTACTGGAGAAAAGAATGGAGAGTTTGCGTAGCCTCGGCGATACCACGTTCCGCTGTTATGAAGCGGGCGACGGCGCCGAGACGGTGATTTTTGTCCACTGCTCAAGCGGCAGTTACAAAGAGTGGCGATTTGCGCTGGCAGATTATCAGCGCAAATTTCATGTTCTTGCGCCCGATCTGCTCGGTTACGGCGCCAATCCGACCTGGCCATCGCCGGTCAATCCTTATTCCGTCGACGATTTTGCGCTGCTGCTGTCCCTGATTCCCAAAGACCGTCCATTTCATTTGGTGGGCCATTCCTACGGGGCGATATTGTGTCTGGAAATTGCCCGGCGCTTGGCTTTACAAGGCCAGCAGCCCGCCAGCCTTTTTCTGATCGAACCACCCGCAGCCTATGCCCTGCGCAATTTATCCTCCCACTGGTCGACTTTTCTGAAAGTCAGCGGCAAATGCCGCAGCGCCGTTGCCCAAGGTTATTTCGCCAAAGCCGCGCGCGCATTTATGGGATATTGGATCGGCCATTTGGGATGGCTGCTGACACCGCGCCAACAAAAAAGCAAAATCATCGCCTCCATGGGCAAAGTGGCCTACGAATTCAGCCTGCTCTACGACAATCCCACCACTTTCAAGGACTACGCCATCCTCACCTGCCCCACCACCCTGGTATCCGGCTCCCGTTCACCTCGCATGGTCGCCGCCATAAACGAAGGCTTTCTCGCCCATTTGCGCAGAGCACGACATAAATTAATTAAAGGCGCGGGGCATATGTGCCCCTATACCCATTCAGCCGAAGTGAAAGAATTGTTAGATAAGCATATGGGGTGGGTGGCGAAGGAGATGGCGGGAACAAACAATGTCGGCGCTAAGATTTAGCTTTGTTTTTTGTTTTTGTTGAGCGCTTTTATTTCTGCAAAAAGCAGACGAGCTAAATATTCAGATAAAAAATTCCGCCGACGGCTGTATGAAGATTACCGGCCATTCTCTCACCCAGGGAAATGAGCCGGTAATTTTGTCCTTTGAATTGGATACACCAGAAAATGACGCGGACTGCCCCTGTAAATCACCATTAATCCACTATTCTGCCTCGCAAATAATTGACGGACAGACTTCGCCACTACTGGAAGGAAATTTTTCGATTTTGGGAATTAAGCAGATTGAGCTGCCGATTGCGGCACAACAAAGGCTGGCCTTTACCGGTCACATTTTCTTGTTTGAATAGCCTATAAACCTATTTCGTGCGCTATCTTAATTAATCAAAAATCGCAATTAATCACGAACACGCCGGCACCACCACCCCCGCAATTCCCGCCCACACAATCGCGACCAGCGACAGCACCAATAACAACTTCAACGTCGAGCGCAGAAATGGGCCGGCGTCGCCTTTGTAGTATTCGAGCAGGCGGGGCCAGTAGAGGAACAGGAGTGGCGGGGCGGCGGCGAGGATGGTGGCGAAGATAAGCAGCAGCGGAATTAATTGGCGGACATTATTTTGCAGGATGACACAGCTGAGCGTGTGAATTGAATAGAGGGCGATAAAGTGAATGGACCATAAAATAGGACCGACCAATACAGCAATGGACACGAATACGAAGGCTTCGTGACGGGATGCAAACCAACTTTTCATCCAATACCTCCGTTAATGATTCGTGGAAACCCGTGAATTAACAGCAGACCAACCAATGCCTGCCCGACCGTGTACCACGCCAATAAACAGGTATTTTCCAAACTGGCAAAACGCACCGAATCCAATTTACCGGTGAAATGCCGTGCAATCACAAATAACGCCATGATTAATACAGCGAACACCAACTGGCCATTCAACACACATGCCATATAAACCATGGCAGCATAACTTGTGTCTGTGGGACGCACCCCCAACTGCCACTGCGCAACGATTTCGCAAATAACAGCAGCTATAAGCGCGCAAGCGCCCAGAAAAATAAAAACAGGCGTTAAAGATTGATTTTTTTGTCCAGGTGGAGCGAGGGATTTTTGGGCGAGAAAAAATAACAATGCGCTTAAAAATAAAAACACTGCGCTAACGCTTGGCCAGGATAATGTCGGCAATTCTTGTGGCCATACATCAGGCGATACGATCCAGAGATATAAATAGGAAAATATAAAAGCGAGAAATAAAGAACCGGCGACCAACATCAAAATCACCATGGCCCACCAGCCGTGGCCCGCTGGACCCGTAATATACACCGGCAATTGATAACCTCCACCAACATCCACCGGCTCTGCCGGGCCTTTATCCAATTCCCACGCCCACACCAGACAACTAACGATGGCGAGCACACCGCAAATAATCGCGATGGTCACCGCCTTTATGGTCAGCAGCAGAAAAAACGCCGCGGTAAATACCGCCGCCAATACATGCGCCCAACCCGGCCCCGGCATGCGGATCACGTATTCCGGTTTGGCTTCTATGGCGGAAGTCACCAAGGTTTCGCGACTGTGAGTAGGCGCATTGGGCAGATAGTGCTGGCCCGCCTCCACCTGCGCGGCAAGGCCGGGTTGTTCCCATAACGGATCGCGGCTGGTGATATGGGGGATCGAACGGGTGGAATAGACATCGTTGGGCAGCCATTCGAGCGTGCCGGCATCCCAGGGGTTTTGCGCTACGCCCGGTTTGCGCCGCAAGGTGCGCAGCAAATCCACCACAAAAATCGCCACGCCAATGGCCAACACGTAAGAACCAATCGTGGAAATCAGGTTATAGGGTTCCCAGCCCAGGCCTTCTCTATAGGTCCACACTCGTCGCGGCATACCCATCAACCCGGCGATATGCTGAGGCAGAAAGGTGACGTTAAAGCCGATAAACATCAGCCAAAAACACCAGCGTCCCCAGCGTTCGGAAAACTGGCGTTGTAGAAACAGCGGCCCCCAGTAGTAAAAACAGGCAAACAACGGAAACACCATGCCGCCGATCAGCACGTAATGCAGGTGCGCGACTATGAAATAGGAATCGTGGGCCTGCCAGTCGAACGGCACCATGGCGACCATCACGCCGGTCAGCCCACCGAGGGTGAAAATAAACAACATACCGAGCACAAACAGCGCGGGAGTTGTCAGGCGGATTTTGCCCTTGGCCGCCGCCAGGGTGGCAATCCAGGAGAACACCTGAATACCGGAAGGCACCGCCACCGCCATGCTCGCCGCCGAGAAAAACGCCAGACTCAGGGACGGAATGCCCGTGGCGAACATATGGTGGACCCACAAACCAAAGCTAAAGAACCCGGTCGCCAGCAGCGCCACCACAATAAAGCGATAACCCACCAGCGGTTTGCGCGCGATGGTGGGCACAATCATGGACACCAGCCCGGCCGCTGGCAGGAAGATGATGTACACCTCCGGGTGGCCGAAAAACCAGAATAGGTGCTGCCACAACAGCGGATCACCGCCGCTCGCCGCAGTAAAAAACGGCCAGCCGAATGCGCGCTCTATTTCCAACAGCATGGTGGCGAGAATCACGGCGGGAAAGGCCACTACGATCATGCCGGCGAAGATCAACATGGCCCAGCCGAAGATCGGCAGCTTATCCAGCGACATACCCGGCGGCCGCGTGCGCAGTGTGCCGACGATGATTTCGATAGCCCCGGCAATGGCGGAAATTTCGATGAAGCCAATCCCCAGCAACCAGAAGTCGGCGTTATCGCCGGGGGAAAACTCCATCAAGGTCAGCGGCGGATACATAAACCAGCCGCCTTTGGGCGCAAGGTCGTAAAAAATGGTGGAGAAAAACACGGTGCCGCCAATGACATAGGCCCAAATGGCAAAAGCGCTTAAACGCGGAAACGGCAGATCGCGCGCGGCGAGCATTTGCGGCAGCAGCATCACCCCCAAGGCCTCCATGGCCGGCACCGCAAACAGAAACATCATGGTGGTGCCGTGCATGGTGAACAGCTGGTTGTAAAAATCCTGACTGACCAGATCGTTATCCGGCACCGCGAGCTGGGTGCGCATAATCAGCGCCAGCACTCCCGCCAGCAGAAAAAACACAAAGGCCGCGCCTATGTAGAACAGGCCGATCACCGTGTTATTCACCGCCGTCGGCAGGCGCCAGCCGGTAGGGGTTTGCCAGATGCGCAGCAGCTCTTCCTTCTCACCCGGCGGGCGCGGACCTGGATTGGGCAAATTGAGATCGGTCATGGCATCACTCCAACGCCACCAGGTAGGCCGCCAGCAGCGCCAACTCATCCTCGTTGAGAATCTCGTAAGGCGGCATCAGGTTTTGCGGCTTGATCTGCTGGTGACGGGCAAGCCACTGGCGAAACCCCGCCTGATCCGCCGCAAGAATGCCCGCACCTATGGAGAGACGGCTGCTGACATGGGTGAGATCCGGTCCAATCACGCCGGTCGCTGGAGTGCCGCGCACGGCATGACAACCGCCGCAGCCATTGGCGAGAAAGGTCTGCTCCCCCGCCGGATCATTTGCGCGGGTATCCTGCTTTTCCCGCTCCAGCCATTGCTGAAACTCCTCGGGCTCCATAGCCACCGCATAAAACGCCATCAATGCATGAGCGCCGCCGCAATACTCGGCGCATTGGCCGCGAGTGACGCCGGTTTGGGTGGGGAAAAAGCGCAGGGAATTGCTACGACCGGGGATCATATCCACCTTGCCGCCGTAGGCGGGCAGCCAGAAGCTGTGGATCACGTCCGCCGTTGTTAACGTCAGCTCGACCGGCTGACCGACAGGAAAGCGCAGCTCGTTGGCGCTTTCGGTGGTAGTGCCGTCCGGATGCTGATAGATCACCCGCCACCACCACTGTTCGCCTTCTATATGCACGCGCAGCGCCGCGCCTTCGGTGTCCATGGGCATGGCTTCAATCCGCAGCAATACAAACCCGTAGAGCAGCAGCCCGGTCAGCACGGCAATTGACATCACCATGCCCAACCACACCACCACCCCTTCCCGGCTAAGCGCCTGCTTGAATCGCCCACCACCCAACAGAGCAATTCCGGTCAATACAACCACCAACAGCAATAAAAACCCGCCGCCGATAAACAACACCCAGGTGAGATGAACGATGCGGGAGGCGTTGGTGCTGTAGCCACTAAAGGCGGATTGTTCGCCGGAGCAGCCGGCCAACAGGATGATTGCAATGATGATGGAGATAGGGCTGCGCATTAACGCGGCACCTCTGCCACTCCGTCCCGCAAAGGCAGCCCGGCAAAATAAGCGGCAACTGCATCAACCTGGGCATCCGTCAGACGCTTGGCCACCCGCCCCATCAGCTGACCATAGGATGTCTGCTGGCGCCCGCCCGAGCGCCATAGGGCCAATTGCTGTTTGATATAGGGCGCTGCCTGCCCGGCGAGCACAGGCACATCGGCGCGTTTGGGTTGACCGTGGCAGGACAGGCAGGCGGGCACATCCCGCGTGGGATCACCTTGATAGGCCAAACGTTGACCCAGCTCCGCATCGCCAACAGGCTTGTGCGGATACGGCGGCTCTGCCAGGGCGGCGTAATAATCCGCCAAGGCTTCCAAATGCCCATCCAACAAAGCCACCGCCACGGGTTCCATAAAGCCGCTTTGCCGCCGGTTGCTGCGGTATTCGCGCAGCGCCCGCAGTAAATATGCTCGCGACTGCCCGCCAAGGCGCGGCACATGCGGGCTTACCGCCGGCGCATCGGCGGTGCCATGGCAGCGGTCGCAAATGTTGATAGGGAAGATATTCATGCCGCGGCTTACCAGAGTTGTGGCATCCGGCGCGTCCATATGGGTATTGCCGCTGGCTAAGGATTGATAGGTTTTCACATCCATCGCAGGCAGCTCGCGCAGCAGGGTTGCTACCGCCCACATCTCGTCTTCCCGCCCCACGCCGCTCCAACCGGGCATGCCGGTGAACTGCAAGCCGTGGTAACCAATCCAGAACAGCTCGCGCACGCGCCAGCGGCTGGCGTTTTCCTGCAGCGGCGGTGGCTTGGGGAGCATATGGGAAAAGGTCGGGTTGACCGGCTGGCCGGGCGCGCCGTGACAGATGGCGCAATTGCCGTGAAAATGCGCCGCCCCCAAAGGCAGCAAATCGTTATCCAGGAAAGCTTGAGAAGTATCGCCGCTATTCACCTGCACCGACCGGCGCATGGCCATGGCGAGAAAGGCTTCCAGCCAATGGGGATGTCCAGCGGATGCGGCGATATTGAAGATGCCGGACCAAGCCACCAACAGCGCCGCTGCCACGCCACCTATCAATCCCATCCCGCCCCACAACAACCAGCGCCGCAAGGCTGACCTCATGCAGCGCTCTCCGCCTTGCCGTCCTCCTCCATAGTGCGCAGCCAGCGGACTACCAAAAGCACGGCGGCGAGGATATAGGTCATGGGGCAGGCAGTGATCATCAACAGGCCGGCCAACTGCTGGTCCACCAACTCCGGCTCGCCGTAGTCATGCCCGGCATAGAGCGCGCGCGGGGCAAATACGAGCAGCAAAGCCAATAGGCAGAACAATTTACCGGTGAGCAGCAGCGCGACGATTGCGCGCCAGACGTGATTACCTGCGTGCTGCAGCACGCTAAGCCAGAACGCGGTAGCGACTATAAATAGGGAGCCCTGCGCCACGGCCATCATCCCGTGGGATTCCATCAACCAGGTCAAAACCCGCGGCGAATGCCAGAGAAAGAACAACCCCAACTGCACCACCGTCGCCATAGCCAGAAAACCGCTGCTTTTAACGCTGGCAACCGGCCTGCCCCAACTCAGCCAAACCATGGCCGCCAGTGGCGCCAGCACCGCCATCAGCCCTATATGCAGCAGCATATGCTTGGTGAGATGCCCGGCTGCGGCCATATAGCAGCCCACCAACAACAGGGTCACGGCCAGGATGGCAACTTCCAGCGCAGTAAATGAGTTTCCGAATCGCACCCGCATGGCCCGCTCCGTCAGCGGCGAAAAACCCTGCCCTGCCGCCACAGTGGTTTACCGAAGCCGCCCGAACCGCTCCACTTACCCGCTAGTTCGGCGCAACTTCGCGCTAATTGCAGGTCATATTCCTCCCCTCTGTGGCGCGATTCCGTTGCCTATCCCACCTTTTACGGGCCTCTGATGCAGACGGGGCTTAACGTGAGCAGCCTCAGCCGTCATAATTGACCGCCATTTTTTGTGGCCCGGCAGGGCGTGCAGCCCATAAGCCAGGTCGCCACCCGTCAACGAATACGAGTCAGACCAATGGGAAGAACCTTCGAAAACCGTAAAGCCGCCATGGCGAAAACCGCCAGCATGAAAACCAAGCTCTACTCCAAATTCGGTAAAGAGCTTTATGTATGCGCTAAGAACGGCGGCGCAGACCCCACCGCCAACCTCACCCTCCGCCGCTTGATCGAGCGCGCCAAACGCAACCAAGTCCCCGGCCACGTTATTGAAAAAGCCTTGGATAAAGCCAAAGGCGGTGGCGGCGAGGATTACAGCACCGTACGTTACGAAGGATTCGGCCCCGGCAACTGCATGATCATCGTCGACTGCCTGACCGACAATAACAACCGCACCATCGGCGACGTGCGCACCTGCTTCAACAAAGCCAAGGCCAAACTCGGCGCACCGGGATCAGTGGCCCATATGTTCGACCACCGCGCGATCCTCTCCTTCAAGCACGATGACGAAGAAGCGGTACTGGAAGCCCTGATGGCTCAAGACGTAGATGTGGCGGATATCGAAAACGAAGACGGCATCATCACCGTTATCTGCCCGCACACCGAGTTCTATAAAGCGAAAACCGCCCTGAGCGAAGCCTTCCCCAACCTGCAAATGGAACTGGAAGAAATCACCTTTATTCCGCAAACCCAAACGGAAATTTCTGGTGAAGATGTGCAATTGTTCGAAAAACTCTTGGATATGCTGAACGATTGTGACGATGTTCAAGACGTGTATCACAACGCGGAAATCAAATCCTAAAAATCCCCTTATCCCCGCCCAGGCGTTCTAAAAACCTGTTTAGAACGCCTTTTTATTTGCAATTTCTGCAAAAATCTGTCTCATCCACATTAAGAATTTCAGCACAAAAAATTCGAATTTCCGGCTAAAAAAAGCGGATTTTGTCGGCATCTTTGACGTTACGTCGACGAGTCTTGAACCCCATGGGCCGATTGTGCTCTTATTAGCCCACCTTATGATCTCCACCCCTGGAGATCGCTAAATTTTGCCCAACTAGATGTTAAAAATAATGAATTCACATACCGATAAACTCTCCGTCATAGAAAAAGTCGGATACAGCCTTGGCGACCTCGCGGCGAATCTGATTTTCCAAACCCTCGTCACCTTCATCGCATTTTTCTACACCGACGTATACGGCATACCGCCGGGACAAGCATCAGTCATCATCTTTATCTGCGGTTGGGCTGGCGCATTTTTCAGTCCTGTTGTGGGCGTCCTGGCGGACCGCACCAAAACACGCTGGGGTAAATTCCGCCCCTGGGTTCTGTTTACCTCCATCCCCTTCGGTGTTCTGTCTCTGCTGGCGTTCAGCACACCGGATTTAAGCGATTCCGCCAAAGTCTTTTACGCTTTTGCGACCTATTTGGCGCTGATGCTGATCTACTCCGCCAACAACCTGCCCTACGCAGCGCTGAGCGGTGTTTTGACCGGCAATATGCAACAGCGCAACAGCTTGTCCGCATACCGCTTCGTAGCTGTGATGGTTGCGCAATTTATTATTCAAGCTTTGTTGCTGCCGCTGGTATTAATTGCAGGCGATGGTGATAAAGCGGTTGGCTTTAAAAATGTAATGACATTTTTCGCCATCACCGGTGTGATTTTCTTCATCATCACTTTCCTCACCACCAAAGAACGTGTTCAGCCGGTTGTAGAAAAATCTCGCCTCAGCGACGACATCAAAGATCTCACCAAAAACCTGCCTTGGGTTTTGATGCTGCTCGTTACTGTTCTGGTATTTATTGGCTTGGCACTGAAAGGCGGTAGCTACATTTATTACTTCCAGTACTACGTCAGCGCTCCGGATGCTGCGCGCTTTTTGGATGAAATCGGCTTCAACGCCTTTATCAACGGCCTCAACGGTGCACTCACCAGCGCTGGTTTTGCAGAATTCGCCTGGCCGGAAGATCCCGCCACTTCCATGTTCAGCTTGTTTAATGCCGGCGGCATTATTCTGATGATCATCGGTATCGGCTTTTCCAAACCGCTCGCGGATAAATTCGGCAAACGCGATGTGTACGCCATCGGCTTGGTAATTGCCACCGTATTTATGCTCGCCTTCTACGTATTCCCACCCGAAGCTGTTTGGGCGATTTTCATCTCGCAAATTCTGCACGGCTTCTTCTACGGTATTACCATCCCACTGCTGTGGGCGATGATTGCCGACGTAGCCGACTACTCCGAATGGAAAAACAACCGCCGCGCAACTGCAATTATTTTCTCCGCCATGTTGTTCGGCTTGAAAGGTGGTTTGACCATCGGCGGCGCACTGGTTGCGGGCTTGCTGGACCTCTATGGATATGATGCCAACGCGGCAGTGCAAACCGACTCCGCCATCAACGGCATTAAATTGTCCGTCAGCTTGTACGCATCTCTGCCGTTCCTGACTGCAGCAGCCTTGTTGTACTTCTACGAAATCAATAAAGCCAAAGAAATCACTATCGAGCGTGATCTCGCTGAACGCCGCAAAAATGCCGGCATCACTCAAAATGCATAACCGTTATTTTCAAAAAAAGAGAATTGATAATGACTCAAGAAATTCAGTACTCCGACGACATTAAAGAGAAAGCCATCTCCCAGCCGTTGGTGGAACATATCTACACCGCTGACCCATCTGCGCACGTATTCAACGGCAAAATTTATATCTATCCGTCGCACGACATAGATGCAGGCATTCCGTTTAACGACAACGGCGACCACTTCGGCATGGAGGACTACCACGTTATCTCCATGGAAAAACCCGGCGCGCCAGCGGTGGACCACGGTGTTGCACTGCACGTTAAAGACGTTAAATGGGCCGAGCGCCAAATGTGGGCGCCGGACGCTGCTTATAAAGACGGTAAGTACTACCTGTACTTCCCCGCCAAACGCAAAGACGGCATTTTCCAAATCGGCGTTGCTGTCAGCGATTCCCCCACCGGTCCATTCGTACCCGAGCCCGAAGCCATTAAAGGCAGCTACTCCATCGACCCCGCTGTATTTGCAGATGACGACGGCGAGTACTACATGTACTTCGGCGGCATTTGGGGCGGTCAATTGCAAAAATACCGCAACAACGAATACAACGAAAAAAATGAAGAGCCAGCAGACAACGAACCTGCATTAGGGCCAATCGTTGCCAAATTAAGTGCGGACATGAAAGAGTTCGCGGAAGCTCCGCGCGAAATTCAAATCCTCGACGAAAACGGCAAGCCCTTGCTGGCTGGTGATCACAAGCGCCGCTTCTTCGAAGCCGCGTGGGTATACAAATACAACGGCACTTACTACTTCACCTATTCAACCGGTAACACCCACCTGCTGTGCTACGCCACCGGCAACAACCCCTACGGCCCCTTCACCTACCGCGGCGTAATCCTCACCCCAGTAGTTGGCTGGACCACCCACCACTCTATTTGTGAGTACGAAGGCAAGTGGTACCTCTTCTACCACGACTCCACCCTGTCCAAAGGCGTAACCCACCTGCGCTCAATCAAAATGACAGAGTTGACTCACGATAAGGACGGGAATATTCAGGAGATTCATCCTTATAACCTTTAAGGATCAGCCTCTCTTCTTATTTGGAAAGCCGGCTTTATGCCGGCTTTTTCTCTGTGCTCAAAGTCATCAGTATTAATGTCCCCCACAACAGGAAGATATATATTCCTCTCTCTAGTGGCGCTATCAGTGCCCTGTGCCATATTGCCAATTTGGATGATCATTTCGCTGACGGAATCCATCGCGAATAAGCAAACAATAATTCATCTCGACACCGGCCTTCTCTACTTCCTATTGATCTCCGTTTTATGGCCAATGGCAGCAGTGGAATTCTTAGGAGGCAGCAACAAGCAAAACAGCAAACCATTGATCAGTTGGCTGATGCAGCACGCAGGTGCCGTATTTCTTTCCTGGTTTATCATCTGCCTACTTTTAGCGGTTATTGGCGGATTTGCTGTTCCCAAGGTTCTAAAAAGTCATGGATATCAACCCTGTCACAACCCGAACGCCATTCATAGGTTGGGCAAAGGAGAAAGCTTGATCTTTGCATTAGGGGCTTGCCCTCTGAACAATCAGCAATGGTGAGATCGCGGCGAAGGGAGCAGACCTTCACTTTACATCCACCGGCAATAAGCGCCACAGCTCCACTTGCTCTTTACCTAGCAATATCACGCAGCATTCGCTCAGCATTTCTTTTAATCGTGTAACGCGTTATTGAATATCGAACTGCCTTACCCCATCAAAAATCAACATCCATAGGGCTAACCACACCACGTTCATGAATGCCTATAACGTGCGTGTAGATTTGGGTTGTACTCAAATCACTATGCCCCATCAATTCCTGAATATTTCGAATATCCACACCATTACGTAATAAATTGGTGGCAAATGAATGGCGGAATGTATGGCAACTCGCCTTTTTATGAATACTCGCCGCCGCCAAGGCCGTCGCCACCGATCTGCGAATCTGCTGCTCACCAATGTGATGTCTACGCATCACACCGCTGCGCGGATCCTCTGCTCTGTTCGATGCGGGAAAAACATATTGCCATGCTGGACTGCGTGGCGCGGCGGGATATTTCTTTGCAAGCGCATAAGGCAAATAGACTTCGCCAAAACCCTCGGCCAGGTCTTGACGATGAAGGGCCAAAGCATAATCAATTTGCGTTTTCAGCGGCTCGATCAGAGATTTTGGCAAAAGCGTTCTGCGCCACTTTTCACCTTTTGCTGCTCGAACAAATATTCCATTCTGCGCAAAATCAATATCCTGGACGCGCAGGCGAACGGCTTCCATTACCCGCAGACCTGAACCGTACATCAAGCTTGCCACAAGCCTGTGAGTCCCATGCATACCTGCCAGTACGCGGATGGCTTCATCATGGGTAAAAACTGTAGGCAAACGACGACCTTTGTTCGCTTTGGCAAACTGAATATCGCCAACATTCATCTGCAAAAACTGTTTATAGAGAAAGACAACTGCATTTAATGCTGTTTTCTGTGTGTTTATCGCAACATGACGATTATTTGCCAAATAACTCAGCCATTCCTGGATATGCGTGGTTCCCAGAGTCTCCGGATGCTGCTTGTTATGAAAACGGATGAAATCAAGAATCCAGACGCAATACGTTTTTTCTGTCCGATAGGCCATGTGCCGCGCTCGCATAAAAGCACGAAGGCGGTCCATAAAACGTTCGGGTTTGGTGGGCAGGGGGATGGGAATATCATCCATATGCAGTTCCTTTGCCTGATGGTTAAGTGGTTGCCGGAAACGGTAATGCTTCGGCATGGTGCATGGCAAGCGCAGATTCGGTCGCCGTGACCGTTATTTCGGCGGGGCCGAGAAATCGGTCTATAATTCAAAAGGTTAGGTCAATTTTTCCGATTTGAGATATGAGTCGCAGAGACCGTTTTTGCAGACAAGCCCACTAGATTCACCCCCGGCTACAGGCTTGACGAGGCGGGGCTTTGAGGGTTAGCTTGGCGAAGTCTTGAACAATACAAAACGGTCAAGGAGATATCGGTCTCGGCGACCACGATATAAATGTTAGGCGAATAAAATTAGCAGGTATATAAACAATGAAAACTCAATATTACACTGCCACAAGTCTTGATGGATTTCTCGCGACTGAAGATGATTCTCTTGATTGGCTTTTCCCTCTCGGGGAACTTAACAATTCTAGTTATCCAGAATTCATATCTGAAGTAGGCGCCTTGGCTATGGGGTCAGCAACCTATGAATGGATGGTGCGCAATGCTGAGCAGGTAGCTAAAGAGACTGGGTCACCATGGCCTTATAACCAACCAGCATGGATATTTTCAAGTCGTAAGCTGCCCATGATTGATGGAGCAAATATCCATTTTGCAAATGGAGATGTACATCAAGTTCATAGAGAAATGAGAGTCGCGGCTAAAGACAAAAATATTTGGATTGTGGGTGGTGGCGACCTAGCTGGTCAGTTCTATGACGCAGGGTTGCTGGATGAAATTATTGTTCAAGTTGGCTCTGCCACCCTTGGTAAAGGCAAACCCCTTTTTCCGCGCTGTGTTTTAAGTCCAACACTCCAGCTTTTTTCCGTTCGCCAGCTAGGGGTAGGTATGGCTGAGTTACGTTATGCAGTGCATAAAAGTGTTTAGAGTATATGCGCCTAACAAGTCAATCAACTTCGCGCCTACGGCGCCGGACGCAGCAAAGCTGCGCCGGTTATTGAAGCGTTAGGCAGCCATGCGGCACAATTAGGTTCCAAGCAAATGAACAAGATAAATAAGCCAGAAGACGCACCAATTGCATTTCAAGATGCTTGGAATGCCCATGATATGAATGCACTTGGTAGCTTGTTTAACGAAGAAGCCACTTTCGTTAATCGTTTTGGACATTATGTTCGTGGTATAGAAGAAATTGTTGCTCTCCATGCTCCTATTCATGAAACAATTTACAGTGACTCCACGCTCAAAAATGAATTAATCGATGTTTCTCACATAGCCAATGGTGTCGCAATAATACATTTCTGGAGCCGTTTGTCTGCAGGCTCTGCTCATCCAGCCGGTCAGCATGAAGTCGACACATTAATTCTCGCAGTTTTAACGAGGCAAGATGAGTGTTGGCTTATTCAAGCACTTGAAAATGTTACGCTGACAAATCCTAGAACAGGTGAGGTGGTCTTGCGTGAAAAATAAAATGCCTAACAAGGCCAGTCAGAGGGACAGCCAAACCGCTACGCTTTGTCTGCCCCTGCTGGCGGCGTTAGGCATTCACGGAGGAAAGATGCATTCTGCTAGTAATAAGTATCTTCTGGCTGCGGCGATATGTTGTTTCGCTGCTGCACTTGCTCATCTGGGTTGTATTGTGTTCGGAGGCGATTGGTATCGTTTCTTTGGTGCAGGCGAGCAGATGGCTCGGATGGCAGAGCAAGGGCTTTGGTATCCGACAATTGTAACCTCTGTCATTGTCATGGTGCTTTTGGTTTGGGCGCTTTATGGCTTGTCGGGCGCAGGCGCAATTAAACGTTTACCTCTAACAAAATTGGCGCTAATCCTCATTGCCAGTATATTTTTAATTCGCGGCGTTTCCTTCGTCGGGTTAATGCCAATGTTCCCAGAAAACAGTTTGACATTTTGGTTAATTAGTTCTGGTATATGTTTGTTTATTGGCGGCCTGTTTGCTCTAGGTTCTTGGCAGCAGTGGTCAGTTTTAGGTGTAAAAAATGCCTAACAATACGCATCACTCGCTCCCGTCGGTCGCTGGGACGTCAAACGCTATCGCGTTTTTCCGCCCGTGTGCTTCGCGTTATGTGTCAGCTCGAAGATAACGGCTTCGGCCAAAACCAACCGAAAGGAAGTAATATGACGAGTGAAGGACTGAATGATTTGATTCTTTCTATATTTTTGGCAGTAAAAGATGATGTTCATGCTGATATCAAGACTACTACTTACAAATTACCTAAAGCTGCATTGACGAATGAAGTTATCGAGGCGCTGCAAAACAAATTCGGACATTACAAGAGCGTATCGGTAGCTGGGAATATCTTGAGTTTGGTCCACCCTGAACAAGAAGATCAATAAATACATATAGCAAAGAGGCAGCATCATTGTGCGTTATGTATGTAATCTAAAAATGGAGATAAATAATGAAAGATATAGAACAATGCCCTGAGTGTAAGGGGTATTTCACAGTAGAAGAAATGTTTGCCAACTTCCCGGGGTGCAAGGAATCAGAGGAGGTGTGCTGCCCTCATGATGGGTGCACTTATCACTATACCCGGCGTAGCAATGGTGTTTTCAGAACTTACAAAGCAGAGGCACCAAACACATAACAATCGCAAGCAGTCGGAAATATTTTACGCTCCTTGTTTTGCGGTTTAACGCTACGCTACCGCAAAACAATCCGCTCCAAATATTCCGCTGTTGCGGGCGTTATGCAGAAATATCATGAAATACATTCAAGAAATATTAAATTGGGCTCCTTCAGAAGCGTGGGTTGGATTAATTGGTGTTTTTTTTGGTGCATTTATTAGCATGATATCTGCGTTTATATCTGCAAGTGCAGCTAATAAGCAATTAAAGTTTCAACTGGAGCATGAAAAAGTACGGGCGTCGAAAACATTAAAGCGGGAGAAGATGGAGGAGTTATATCTATTGCTAGACAAATGGTTAAATAGTTTTTTTAGCAGATATATGAAGCTAACGTTGGTAATGAAAGGATCTATTTCATATAACGATTATCTAGACCAGATAAACTCTGATCCATCATCGAGCAATGTGGATTTCTCGCGCCTAGCGATGATTATTGAAATATACGGATCCGAATTATCGGATATATATAAAAGCGTGTTAGACGCGAGATCTTCTTTAAACGATATAGACATTCAGCATAAGCATGCATATAAAGCTGGCGACGTTGACGGCAGACGATTTATCGAACCATTCACAGGAGCTCAAGTAGAGCTGGAATCGAGGATTGAGCTGCTAAAGTCTAAGGTTGCAGAGGTGGCTCGTGGTGCATAATCGGGTAAGGGAAAGCTTCTAACTTTCCCTCCCCACAACACCCAGCATGCGGGTCCGCACTGGGCGTTTCCCTACCCGTAATGAATTTCCACCCAT
>JGI12383J13903_1000134_pt1 | contig 62088 bp, 46 predicted proteins | sample Passage237B_FD_13903 | JGI IMG/M metagenome (IMG submission 13903)
CATCGGCAGGCCGCGCGCGCCGGCGACTTCGGCGAGCCGGTCCACCACCGCGCGATCGCCCTCTTCGAAGAGCGTCTTCCCGAACGCATCGGTCTGCGACCGCGCCGTCGACGCGTCCCAGGGGCGCGTCAGCCGCCCGCGCGCGAGCGGGCTCCACGGGATCAGCCCGATCCCTTCCGCGTGGCACAGGGGCAGCATCTCGCGCTCCTCCTCGCGATACAGGAGGTTCAGATAATTCTGCATCGACACGAACCGCGTCCACCCGTTCGCCTCGGCAACGTGGAGCATGGTCGCGAACTGCCAGGCATACATGGAGGAAGCGCCGATATAGCGCGCCTTGCCGGCCTTCACGACATCGTGGAGCGCCTCCAGCGTCTCCTCGATCGGCGTCTCGGGATCGAAGCGGTGAATCTGATAGAGGTCGACATAATCGGTGCCGAGCCGGGCGAGGCTCGCGTCGATTTCCTGCAGGATCGCCTTGCGGGACAGGCCGGCGCCGTTCGGCCCCTTGTGCATCCGGCCGTGGACCTTGGTCGCGATCACCACCTCGTGGCGCGGGATCATTTCCTTGAGCAGCCGGCCGACGATCTCTTCCGACGTGCCGTCCGAATAGACGTTGGCGGTATCGAAGAAATTGATCCCCGCCTCGATCGCCTTCCTGACGATCGGCCGGCTCTCCGTCTCCCCGAGCGACCAGGGATGCGGGCCGCGAGCGGGGACGCCGAACGACATGCAGCCGATGCACAGGCGCGAAATATCGAGCCCCGTATTGCCGAGCTTGACGTAGCGCATCCGCCTCTCCCTGTCGCTGACGCGCCGGCGGACGCCGGTGCCGCCGCGATATGGGTGAACGAGGCGTGCGCGAAAAGCCCCTGCCGGGAGCAAAATCTTGCGTTTGGCCCGGGCTTGTGCGCGGGCGCGCGAGAAAGGTGTTGCGCTCCGGCGTGCGAGCCGACAGTCTTGCTGCGCCGCAGCGACGGAACGCTCGGCATTTCCGGTCGACGATGAACGGAGGGAGCAAGGTGGCCCGAGCGCCGCGACAGCAAGGGCTCTACGACCCGCGCCACGAGCGCGACAGCTGCGGCATGGGCTTCGTCGCGCATGTGAAGGGCGAGCCGTCGCACGCGATCATCGCCCAGGGCCTCCAGGTGCTCGCCAATCTCGACCATCGCGGCGGGGTCGGCGCGGATCCGACGATCGGCGACGGCGCCGGCTGCCTGATCCAGATTCCCGATGCGCTGCTGCGCGCCTGGGCCGAGGGCGAGCGGCTCACCCTGCCCGCCCCCGGCGATTATGCGGTGGCGATGTGCTTCCTGCCGGTCGATGAGGCCGGGCGCCAGGCGGCGATCGAGCGTTTCGAACATTATATCCGGATCGAAGGCCAGCTTCTCGTCGGCTGGCGCGACGTGCCGGTGAACCTCGATGCGGCGAGCGAATCGGTGCGCGCGACCATGCCGGTCATCCGCCAGGCGGTGATTGCCCGCGGCCCGGCGATCCGTGATCAGGACGCGTTCGAGCGCAAGCTGCTCGCGATCCGCAAGCAGACCCAGAATCCGCTCGAGGACGTGGCACGCAAGCGCGATCTTCCGGGCCTTTCCGATTTCTACATCGCCTCGCTGTCGAGCCGGACGCTTGTCTACAAGGGCATGTTGCTGGCGACGAAGCTCGGCGAATTCTATCGCGATCTCGCCGATCCGCTGACGCGATCGGCGATCGCGATGGTCCACCAGCGCTTTTCGACCAACACCTTCCCCTCCTGGCGGCTCGCCCATCCCTATCGGTTCATCGCGCATAATGGCGAGATCAACACGGTGCGCGGCAACGTGAACTGGATGAACGCGCGCCGCCGCACGCTCGAATCGCCTTTGCTCGGCGCCGATCTCGACAAGATGTGGCCGATCATCCCGCACGGCCAATCGGACACCGCCTGCCTCGACAATGCGCTCGAGCTGCTGATCGCCGGCGGCTATTCGCTGCCGCATGCGATGATGCTGCTGATCCCCGAGGCGTGGGCGGGCAACGAGGCGATGGAGCCGAGCCGCCGCGCCTTTTACGAATATCATGCGGCGCTGATGGAGCCGTGGGACGGCCCGGCCGCGATCGCCTTCACCGACGGGCGCCAGATCGGCGCGACGCTGGACCGCAACGGCCTGCGGCCCGCGCGCTTCGTGGTCACGGACGACGACGTCGTGGTGATGGCCTCGGAAAGCGGGGTCCTGCCGATCGCCGAGGACAAGATCGTCCGCAAGTGGCGGCTCCAGCCCGGCAAGATGCTGCTGATCGACCTCGAAGAAGGCCGCATCGTCGAGGATGCGGAGGTGAAGGCGCGCCTCGCCGATGCCGCGCCCTATGGCGAATGGCTGAAGGATACGCAGTTCAATCTCAAGGACCTGCCGCCGGCGGCCGAGCCGAAGCGGACCGACCCGGCCGCGCTCGCCGATCTTCAGCGCGCCTTCGGCTATACCGACGAGGACCTGAAATTCTTCCTGGCGCCGATGGCGGCGAACGGCGACGATCCGGTCGGTTCGATGGGCACCGACACGCCGCTTGCCGTCCTGTCCGACAAACCGCGGCTCATCTACGATTATTTCAAGCAGAACTTCGCGCAGGTCACCAATCCGGCAATCGATCCGATCCGCGAGGCGCTGGTGATGTCGCTGGTGTCGATGATCGGCCCGCGCCCCAACCTCCTCGGCCGGCAGGCCGGCACGCACAAGCGGCTGGAGGTCTCGCAGCCGATCCTCACCAACGAGGACCTGGAGAAGATCCGCGCGATCCACGACACGCTGGACGGCGCCTATCGAACGATCACGCTCGACGCGACCTGGCCCAAGGGCGGCGACGGCCAGGCGCTGGAGGCGGCGCTGCAGCGGCTGTGCTGGGAGGCGACCGAGGCGGTGCTCGCCGACATCAACGTGCTGATCCTGTCGGATCGCGGCACGTCGAAGGATCGGGTGCCGATCCCGGCCGCGCTCGCCACCGGCGCCGTCCACCACCACCTGATCCGCCAGGGCCTTCGGATGCAGACCGGCCTCGTCGTCGAAACCGGCGAGGCGCGCGAGGTGCATCATATGTGCGTCCTCGCCGGCTATGGCGCGGAGGCGATCAATCCCTGGCTCGCCTTCGATTCGATCGCCTCGCTCAGCGACTCGAAGGACGCGCAGACCAATTACATCAAGGCGCTGGGCAAGGGGATTTTGAAGGTGATGTCCAAGATGGGCATCTCCACCTACCAGTCCTATTGCGGCGCGCAGATCTTCGATTGCGTGGGGCTCGGCCGCTGCGTCGTCGACAAATATTTCACCGGGACGACCTCGCCGATCGACGGCATCGGCCTCGCCGAGCTGGCCGAGGAGGCGGCGCGGCGGCATCGCTTCGCTTATGGCGGCGCGCAGCAGCTCGATCCGGGCGGGCTCTATGGACAGCGGCTGGGCGGCGAGGCCCATGCCTGGACCTATGACAGCATCGCCCGGCTCCAGCATGCGGCGCGGGGCAACCTGCCCGACGAATATCGGGCCTTCGCCGCGGAGATCAACGAGCAGGAGCAGCGACGGCTGACGCTGCGCGGCCTCATGCGGCTGAAGCCCGCCGGGCCCGCCGTGCCGATCGACGAGGTGGAGCCGGCGGCGAACATCGTCCGGCGCTTCGCCACCGGCGCGATGAGCTTCGGATCGATCAGCCGCGAGGCGCATACGACGCTGGCGCTGGCGATGAACCGGATCGGGGCCAAATCCAATACCGGCGAAGGCGGCGAGGAGGCGGATCGCTTCGTGCGGCTCGCCAACGGCGATTCCATGCGATCGGCGATCAAGCAGGTCGCGTCGGGCCGCTTCGGCGTCACCGCGCATTATCTGGTGAATGCCGACGAGCTGCAGATCAAGGTTTCGCAAGGTGCCAAGCCGGGTGAAGGCGGCCAGCTCCCCGGCCACAAGGTCGATGCCCAGATCGCCGCCGTCCGCCATTCGACGCCGGGCGTCGGCCTGATCTCGCCGCCGCCGCATCACGACATCTATTCGATCGAGGATCTGGCCCAGCTCATCCACGACCTGCGTTCGGTGAATCCGGGTGCGCGCATTTCGGTGAAGCTGGTGTCGGAAAGCGGCGTCGGCACCGTCGCGGCTGGCGTCGCCAAATGCCTTGCCGACCATGTCGTCATCGCCGGCTATGAAGGCGGCACCGGTGCCTCGCCGCTGACCTCGCTGACCCATGCCGGACTGCCCTGGGAGATCGGCCTCGCCGAGACCCAGCAGACCCTGGTCCGCAACGGCCTTCGCGGCCGCATCTGTGTCCAGGCGGACGGCGGCCTTCGCACCGGGCGCGACGTGGCGATCGCCGCCTTGCTCGGCGCCGACGAATTCGGCTTCGCGACCGCGCCGCTCATCGCGGCGGGCTGCGTGATGATGCGCAAGTGCCACCTCAACACCTGCCCGGTCGGGATCGCGACGCAGGACCCGCGGCTGCGCGCGCGCTTCACCGGGCAGCCCGAGCATGTGATCAACTATTTCTTCTTCGTCGCCGAGGAACTGCGCGAGATCATGGCCGGCCTCGGCCTGCGCAGTCTCGACGAGATGATCGGGCGGAGCGACCTGATCGAGACGCCGGACGCCGCGCACTGGAAGGCGCATGGCGTCGATCTGTCGCGCCTGCTCGCCACCGTCGAGGGCGACGCGCGGCGCGGCGACGGGCCGATCCGCCGGGAGATCCGGGCGCGGATCGACGCGCGGCTGATCGAGGCGCTGGATGGGCCTCTGCCGGCGCGGATCGAGATGGCCGCGAGCAATGTCGACAGATCGGTCGGCGCGGTCGTCTCCGGCGAGATCGCCCGCCGGTTCGGAGCCGAAGGCCTGGCCGACGGATCGTTGACGGCCAGGCTCACCGGATCGATCGGCCAGAGCTTCGGCGCATTCCTGGCGCCCGGCGTCACGCTCGATCTCGTCGGCGATGCCAATGATTATGCCGGCAAGGGCCTGTCCGGCGGCCGCCTGATCGTGCGCCAGCCGGAGGGCGTGACGCGCGAGGCAGCGGCGAACATCATCGTCGGCAACACCTGTCTTTATGGCGCGACATCGGGCGAGGCCTTCTTCGCGGGCGTCGCCGGCGAGCGCTTCGCCGTCCGCAATTCGGGCGCCGTCGCCGTGGTCGAGGGGACCGGCGATCATGGCTGCGAATATATGACGGGCGGCCGCGTCGTCGTGCTCGGCGAGACGGGGCGCAATTTCGCCGCCGGCATGTCGGGCGGCATCGCCTATGTCTGGGATCCAGCGGGCACGTTCGAGGCGCGTTGCAACCCGGCCGGAATCGCGCTCGAGCCGGTCGATGATGGCGAGTGGCTTCGCGGCATGATCGAACGCCACCGCCAGCTGACCGGAAGCGCGCGCGCCGCCGCGATCCTGGAAAGCTGGCCGCGTGCACTGAACCAGTTCGTGATGGTGATGCCGATCGAGTATCGCCGGGCGCTCTCGGCGCTGGAGGCCGCGGCATGACCAATCCCACCGGATTCCTCGACATCGCCCGCCACGATCGCGCCTATCGGCCGGTCGAGGAGCGGCTGAAGCACTGGGCCGAGTTCGTCGAGCCGCTGCCCGAGACCGAGGTCCGCCTTCAGGCGGAGCGCTGCATGGATTGCGGCGTGCCCTTCTGCCATTCGGGCTGCCCGGTGAACAATTACATCCCGGACTGGAACGATCTGGTCTCGCGGGGCGAATGGCGCGCTGCGCTGGAGCGGCTGCACAGGACCAACAATTTCCCGGAATTCACCGGCCGCGTGTGCCCGGCGCCATGCGAGGCGGCGTGCACGCTGAACATCGACGACAATCCGGTGACGATCAAGACGATCGAGTGCGAGATCGTCGATCGCGGCTTCCGCGAAGGCTGGATCGGCCCGGTGTTCAGCCCGCGCGGCAGCGGCAAGCGGGTCGCCATCGTCGGCTCCGGCCCAGCCGGCCTCGCCTGCGCCCAGCAACTCGCGCGGATGGGCCATGCGCCGACCGTGTTCGAGAAGAACGACCGCATCGGCGGCCTGCTTCGCTACGGCATTCCCGACTTCAAGATGGAAAAGGCGCTGATCGACCGGCGCATGATCCAGATGGAGGCGGAAGGGGTGATCTTCCGCCCCGGCGTCGAGGTCGGGACGGCCATTTCGGTCGACCGGCTGATGGACGATTATCATGTCCTCGTCCTCGCCGGCGGCGCGGAGCAGCCGCGCGACCTGCCCGTGGAAGGGCGCGATCTTGGCGGAATCCATTTCGCGATGGACTATCTCGTCCAGCAGAATCGCCGCGTCGCCGGCCTCCCGTTCGCCGGCGCGCCGATCCTCGCGACCGGCAGGCATGTCGTCGTCATCGGCGGCGGCGACACCGGATCGGACTGCATCGGCACCGCGAACCGCCAGGGCGCGGCCAGCGTGACCCAGATCGAAATCATGCCCCGGCCGCCTGAGCGCGAGGCCAAGGGGCTGGTGTGGCCCTATTGGCCGGTGAAGCTGCGTACCTCCTCGTCGCAGGAGGAAGGCGCGGCGCGCGAATTTTCGGTGAAGACGCTGCGCGTCGAGGGCGAGAATGGCCAGGCGCGCGCGCTCATCTGCGAGCAGGACGGCACGCCGCTCAGCCTCCAGGCCGATCTGGTGCTGCTGGCGATGGGCTTCACCGGCCCGCGCGAGGACGGGATCGTCGGCAAGACCGACGCCCAATTGCCCCGCGCCGGATATCAGACCTCGCGGCCCGGAATCTTCGCCTGCGGCGACATGCGGCGCGGCCAGAGCCTGGTCGTGTGGGCGATCCGCGAGGGCCGCGAATGCGCCGAAGCGGTGGACCGCTTCCTCGCCGCCGACTGACGCCGAGTCCGTTCGCGGGGAGTCGCCCTGCCCGCTGCGTCGATGGACAGGGCGCGGACCGCTCACTAGATGACGGTCCCACCCATGCGGCCGGCCAGGATCGGCCGACACGGAATGTCACGGCGAAAGAAGAATGACGGGCAGCGGTCTCGAAGCCGCGTTTCTGGCGAACCGCGCATCGCTGCTGCGCTTCCTGCGCGCGCGCGGCGCGGGCGAGGCTGCGGACGATCTGCTCCAGGAAGCGTGGGTCCGCGCGGCGGCCGAGGCGAAGGGGCCGATCGCCGATCCCGTCGCCTATCTCTATCGCACCGCCAACAACCTGATGATCGACCGCAGCCGCGCGGTGCTCCGTGCGGCGGAGCGCGATCGCCGCTGGATCGATGCCCAGGGGATCGACCCCGACCCGCCGGGTGCCCCATCCGGCGAGCGCGCCCTGATCGCCCGCGAGGAGCTGGCCGCGGCGGAAGCGACACTCGCCGGGCTTGGCGAACGAACCGATTTCGTCTTCCGTCGCTTCCGGATCGAGGGGGCAAGCCAGCGGCGCATCGCCGAGGAGCTGGGGATCAGCCTCAGCGCCGTGGAGAAGCATCTGCAGCGAGCCTATCGAGCCCTCGCCGATCTGAGGAGGCGGTTCGATGCGGAATGAGCCACGCCGCAACGTCTTGGCTTCGAGGTGGTGCCGATGACCGAGCGTGACGAGAGAATCGAACAGGAAGCCATCGACTGGCTGGTGCGGCTCGGCGAGGCGGACGCCGGCGAATGGGAGGCGTTCACGCTCTGGCTGGAGGCCGATCCGGCCCATGCCGCGCGCTACGAGGCGCTGGCCGCTGCGGATCGCGATTGGGGCGCGCTCGCTCCCCCTGTCCGGCAGGACCCGCCCGTCCCGGTCCGGCGCGGACCATCGAGACGGACCATCTTCGGAGCCGCGATCGCCGCCTCTCTCGCGCTGGTGATCGGCTATGAGGCGATGGCGCCCCGTGACACGACCTATGCAATCGAAACCGCGACCGGGAGCCGTCGCACGATCGCGCTGGCGGACGGCGGGCGGATCGAGCTCAACGGCGGCACGCGGGTGACGCTCGATCGCCGCAATCCCCGCTTCGCGCGGCTCGACCGCGGAGAGGCGCTGTTCACCGTCGCGCATGACGCATCGCGACCGTTCGAGGTCGAGGCGGGCGACGCGCGAATCGCCGATCTCGGGACGGTGTTCAACGTCGTGCGCGATGCCGGCGGGCTCGAGGTCGCGGTCGCCGAGGGGGCGGTGATGTTCAATCCGGATCGCCAGGCGGTGCGGCTCGCCCCCGGCATGATCCTCCGCCAGTCGCCGGGCGAAGCGCCCGAACTGACGCGGGGCGGCGATCCTGCTGCGATCGCCGGCTGGCGCGAGGGCCAGCTGACCTATGTCTCGGCGCCGGTGGCCCGTGTCGCCGCCGATCTGGCGCGCAATCTCGGGGTTCCGGTCACCGCGGACCGGACGGCCGTAAATCGCAGGTTCACCGGCGTGATTGTCCTCGATGGATCGCCGCAAGCAGTGGTGAATCGCGCCGCGGGCCTCCTTGGGGGGGACGCGCGGCGATCGGGCGAGGGATGGACGTTGACGGTGGGAGCTGGTGCGACTCCCTGAGGCGATCTTTGCGATCCTTCTGATGGCGAGCGCGCCCGCGGCTGGCGCCACGGCGGCGCGCAGCCTCGATCTGCCGGGCGGTCGGCTCGGCGACGCCGTGGTCGCGCTCGGGCGCCAGGCCGGCGTCAGCGTCGGAGTCTCGGACCCGCTGCTCGCCGGGACGCGCGTCCCGGCGGTCCGCGGCCAGATGAGCCCGGAACAGGCGCTTGGCCGCCTGCTGAGCGGCACGCCGGCCAGCTACGTGGCGCTGGACGGACGCACCTTCCGCATCGTCCGCCGCGCCGCGCCCCGACGCGCCCTCCCCGCACCGCGCCCCATGTCGCCGCCACCGCAGGCGGCAGACGAGGAAGCGATTATCGTCACCGCGACGCGCCGGCCGATCCGCCTCGCCTCCTATGCCGGCGGCGCGGACATCGTTTCCGGCGACCGGCTCGGCCCGGCGGACGGGGCGCGGGGGACCGGCGCCCTCGTATCGCTGCTGCCCGAGCTTGCCGCCACCTATCGCGGCTCCGGGCGCGACAAGCTGTTCATCCGGGGTATCGCCGATTCGAGCTTCATCGGCCCGACGCAGGCGACCGCGGGCCAGTATCTGGGCGACACGCGGCTCAACTATAACGCGCCCGATCCCGATCTTCGGCTCTACGACATCGACCGGGTCGAGATCTTGCAGGGCCCGCAGGGCACGCTCTACGGGTCCGGCTCGCTCGGCGGCATCATCCGCATCCTCCCCAACCGGCCCGATCTCGACCGCGCCGAGGGCTGGCTGGCCGGCGGCGCCTCGGCAACCTGGCACGGCGCGCCCGGAGCCGACGCGGCGGGCATGGCGAACCTGCCGCTGGTGCCCGGGCGCGTCGGGCTCAGGCTGACGGCCTATGGCATCCAGGACGGCGGCTATATCGACGACAGCGCCCGCGATCTCGACAATGTGAACCGCGTGCGCACGATCGGCGGCCGCGGGGCGCTGCGCGTCACAGCCGGCGACGGCTGGACGATCGACCTCGGCGCGACCGGGCAGCGCATCCGCTCGCGCGACAGCCAATATGCCGATCGCGATGCGCCCCCGCTGACGCGCGCCAGCGCCGTCGCCCAGCCCTTCGGCAGCGATTTCCTGCTCGGCGACTTCACCGTCAGCAATGAATGGGGCCGGCTTCGGTTCGTCACCTCCCTCGGCGCCAGCCATCAGCGGCTTTCGGAGCGCTATGACGCGACCCAGGCCGGCGGCCCGCCCTCCGCCTTCGCGCAGCAGACGCGCACCACCCTGCTGTCGGCCGAAAGCCGCCTTTCCTGGCAGGACGACAATGGCTCGGGCTGGATCATCGGCACCAGCCTCATCTCCAACCGCGCGGAGCAGCGCCGCCAGTCCGGCGACGGCGCGTTCCTCGCCGACTTCAGTCGGGTGGACGACGATTACATCCGCGCCGCGCTGCCGGCGCAGACCGGCGTCGACAACCGGATCGAGGAAGCGACCCTGTTCGGGGAGGGCAGCCTCGCCCTCCTGCCCGGCGTCATCGCCACGGCCGGCGGACGGCTCACCCGATCGCACCTGTCGGGCTCGGCGCTCGACGTCTTCGTGCCGGTGCTCCAGCCGCTCACCGGCACCCAGGCGAGCCGCAACGAGACCGCCTTCCTGCCCTCCGCCGCCCTCTCGGTCGAGGCGGCCCCGCAACTCCATCTGTTCGCCCGCTACCAGGAAAGCTTCCGTCCGGGCGGGCTCGCCGTTTCGGAATTCGCGATCCGCCGGTTCCGCAACGACCATGTCTCGACGATCGAGGCCGGGCTTCGCTACGGACTGCCGGGCCTGCGCGCTTTCGATCTCACCGCGACGGCGGCCTATACGCTCTGGCACGACATCCAGGCGGACACGGTCACGATGAACGGCTTTCCGACCACCGCCAATATCGGCAACGGCCGCATCTACACGTTCGAAATGGCCCTCGGCTGGCGCCCTCTGCGCGGCCTGTCGCTCGCGGTCGCCGGCATCGCCAATGACAGCCGGGTGACCAACCCGCAGCCCAATATCGACATGACCAGCGATTCCTCGCTGCCCAACGTCGCCGATTTCAGCGGCCGGATCGGGGCGGATTACGAGACCAGGATCGCGCCGTCGCTGGATCTGCGCCTGTCCGCCGCGGCGCGCTATGTCGGCAAGTCGCGGCTCGGCATCGGGCCGGTGCTCGGCGAGCGTCAGGGCGACTGGCTCGACGTCACGCTCGGCGCCGAGATCGACCGCGGGCGCCACGCCTGGTTCCTCGACATCACCAACCTGCTCGACACCGCCGGCAACCGCTTCGCGCTCGGCTCCCCCTTCACCCTGGTCGACGGCAGGCAGGTGACCCCGATGCGGCCGCGCACGATCCGGCTCGGCTGGCAGCTGCGCTTCTAGCCGGCCCAGGAAAAAAGTTTCGCCTTCGCGGTGCGGGTTTGGCCGCGCCGCGCCGTCTTCCCGGCAACGACCCGCGATCCGACCGGATACGCAGGGTCTCAAGCAAAGGGAGCCCGTCCAGATGCGTCGCCTGCTGGCCTATTCCAGCCTTACCCCCCTGGCGCTCGTCGCCGCCGCCTTTCCCGCCCACGCACAGCGCAGCATCGACAATGCCGTCACCACGCCGGTCGCGACATCGACCGCCAATAACGGCGCGGCGGCGGACGTCAGCGTCACCGCCAACGGATCGGTCACGGTGACGAGCGGCGCCGCGGTCACGATCGACAGCGACAACGACGTTGCGAACGCGGGCAAGATCAACATCAACAATGCGAACAACGCCACCGGCATCCTCGCATTGCCCGGCCGCACCGGGGACATCACCAATTCGGGGACGATCTCCGTCCTTGAAGATTACACCCCGAAGGACAACGACAATGACGGCGATCTCGACGGGCCGTTCGCCCAGGGATCGAACCGCTTCGGCATCCGCGTCGCCCCCGGCGGCACCTTCACGGGCGCCATCGCCAATAGCGGCACGATCACGATCGAAGGCAATGATTCGGCCGGCATCGCGATCGACAGCGCGCTTTCCGGGACGCTCGCCAACAACGGCACCATCGCAGTCACCGGCGACCGTTCGTACGGCCTTCGCGCCGGCGACATCAGCGGCAACGTGCGGATCGCCGGCAGCATCTCCGCGACCGGCGAAGGCGCGGTCGGCGTCGCGCTCGACGGCGATATCGGCGGCGCGCTGGTGATCCAGGGCGCGATCGCATCGACCGGCTACCGATCGATCACGCCGCCGTCTGATACGTCGAAGCTCGACTCCGACGATCTGCTCCAGGGCGGTCCGGCGCTGCGAATTTCCGGCAACGTCGCCGGCGGAATCGTCTTCGCGGTTCCGCCCCCCGACAAGGATGCCAACAATGCCGACGAGGATAATGACGGCATCCCCGACGCGACCGAAGGCAGCGCCAACGTCGCCTCGCGCGGTGCCGCGCCCGCCGTCCAGATCGGATCGGCGAGCGAGGCGATCACGGTCGGGGCGATCGCCGGCAATGCCAGCGGCTACGGCCTTGTCGTCGACGGCGCGATCGCCGGGATCGGCACCTATGCGGGGGTCAATGGCAACGGCCTGGTGATCGGCGGGCTCGGCGGCAACGTGACGATCGCCGGCGGGATGGCCGTCAACGGATCCGTCAGCGCAAGCTCGAACGGCGCCAACGCGACCGCGATCCATATCGGCTCTGGCGCTAGCGTGCCGACGATCCAGGTGGCCGGCAGGGTGACCGCGGCCGGGGGCACCGACGCCGGCGATCTCAGCCAGGCGATCCTGATCGATCAGGGCGCGAATGTCGCCACGATCCGCAACAGCGGCGCGATCTCGGCCAATGCCGGCGCGAACGGCAGCGCCGCCGCGATCGTCGACCGCTCCGGCGGGGTCGGCCTGGTCGAGAACAAAGGCTCGATCAGCGCGAGCGGGGCGAGCGCCATCGCGATCGATCTCAGCGCAAACACTTCCGGCGCCATCGTGCGCCAGACCGAAGTCGAACAGGGTGCCACACCCCCCGCAATCAACGGCGGCATCCTGTTCGGCACCGGCAACGACCGGCTCGAAATCGCGGACGGCGCCGTCACCGGCGCGACCAGCTTCGGCGCCGGGGACGACACGCTCTCGCTTGGCGGCGATGCCGCCTACAAGGGCAATGTCAGCTTCGGGGCCGGCGCCGATCACATGGTCCTGGCGGGCCAGTCCACCTATTCAGGCAACGCTGATTTCGGCGGCGGCGCGGATCTGCTGGAGGTGAACGGCACCGCCTCCTTCCTCGGCGGGCTCGCCAACGGCGGCGGGCTCGACGTGCGCGTCGGCGGCGGCCGCTTCCAGGCGACCAACCAAGGCTCCGTCGCGCTCAATTCGATCGCGATCACCGGCGGCGGGACGCTTGGCGTCAGCATCGACGGCGCGGCGGGCACGAACACCCATTATGACGTCGCCGGCACCGCGAGCTTCGCCGCCGGCTCGCACGTCCAGGTCCGGCTCGCCAACATCTCGCAATCCGCCGGGCGCTACGAGTTCCTGAGCGCCGGGGCGCTGACCGGCGCCGACAATCTGACCTTCGATGCGACCGGCCTGCCCTTCCTGTTCAAGGGCGCGCTCGAAGCCGACGGCAACGATCTGGCGATCACCATTTCGCGCAAGACCGCGTCGGAGCTCGGCCTCAACGGATCGGCCACGCGCGCCTATGACGCGATCTTCGCGGCGCTCGACAAGGATAGCGCGGTCGGCAGCGTCTTCCTGGGAATCGCCGACAGCGCGACGCTCCGCACCCAGATCGGCCAGATGCTTCCCGATCATGCCGGCGGCGCGTTCGAGACCGTGACGACCGCGTCGCGTACCACGGCGCGCTTCCTTGCCGATCCCAACGCGCCGGTCGCCGATCTCGGCGGCGGCTGGGGCTTCTGGCTTCAGCAGGTCGCCTGGGGCACGTCGAAGAATCTCGGCGACACCGCCGCCTATGACGTCAACGGCTGGGGCGCGAACGGCGCGGTCGAGCGGCGTACCGGAATCGGCAGCTTCGGCCTCTCGCTCGCCTATCTCGCCGGACAGGATGCGAACGGCGACAACGACAACGAGGTTCGCACCGACCAGTTCGAACTCGCCGGCTATTGGCGGGTGCAGGCGGGCGCGCTGCACGCTTATGCCCGCGCATCGGCGGCGCGGATCAATTTCGACAGCACCCGCTCCTTCGCCGGCATCAGCCTCGCCGGCGCCGAGGTCGATCGCACGAGCGAGGCGGATTGGCACGGTTGGCTCTATTCCGCAGCCGCCGGCCTGTCCTACGAGCTCCGCTTCGGCCGCGTCTTGCTGCGCCCCGGCGCCGGCATCGATTATTATCGACTGACCGAGGGCGGCTATGCGGAGACCGGCGGCGGCGACAGCTTCGACCTCACCGTCGGGCGGCGCACCAGCGACGAGCTGGCCGGCACCGCGAACCTTTCGCTCGGCTACGAATTCGGCAGCCGCAGCCCCGATTCGATCTGGGTCAGGACCGAGATCGAGGGTGGCCGCCGCGAGATCCTCTCGGGCAGGCTCGGCGCGACCACCGCCCAGTTCGCCGACGGCGACCCGTTCACGCTGGAACCGGCGCAGCGCACCAGCGGCTGGGAAGGCGCGCTGAGGGTCATCGGCGGCAGCGGCGTCACCACGATCGCGGCGGAAGGCCATGCCGAGGAGCAGAACGGGCGCGCCTCGGTCGGCTTCCGCGTCTCCGTCGCGTTTGGATTCTAGCCGCCGCCCTCTTATCCTCGCCCCCGGCGCGTGGCGCGGGGAGCGAGGATATGGCGAACAGGATCGTCGTGACGGGCGCGGCCGGAAGCCTTGGCCGCGCCGTGATCGCGAAGCTTGCGAGGAGCGGCGTGCCGGTCGCGGCGATCTTTCGCAAGGACACCGCCGAGATGCCGTCGTCTGACGTCGTCGCGATCGACGGCATCGATCTGACCGATGCCGGGAGCGCGCGCGGCGCATTCGATGCGATCGCCGCGCGGCACGGCCCGATCGGCGGCCTCGTCAACGTCGCCGGCGGCTTCGCGTGGGAGACGGTCGGTGACGGCGGCGAGGACACGTGGGACCGGCTGTTCGCGATCAATCTCAAGACCGCCTTCAACGCCTGCACCGCGGCGATCCCACACCTCGCGGCCGGTGGCGCGATCGTCAACGTCGCGGCGGCGGCAGCGCAGGAGGCCGGCCTTGGCAACGCCGCTTATGCGGCCTCGAAAGCGGGCGTGCTGCGGCTCACCGAAAGCCTCGCCGCGGAGCTCCGGCCCAGGGGCGTCCGCGCCAATGCCGTCCTGCCGACGATCATCGATACGGCTCCCAACCGCGCGGCGATGCCTGACGCGGATTTCACGAAATGGGTGAGGCCGGACGAACTCGCCAACGTGATCGCCTTTCTGCTTTCCGACGAGGCAAGCGCGATCAATGGCGCGGCGATCCCTGTCGCCGGACGCCTTTAGTCAGCCTTGGCGGCGCCCCTCAAGGCGGCGGGGCGAGAAATCGGCCGGATCCACTTCGTTGGCGAGAAGCGAATCGCATAGCGGCGCGCCTTGCGCCAGCGCCGCGCCGAGCCGAGCCATGCCCGGCGCCGTCTGGACTCCATAGCCCCCCTGGCCGACGAGCCAGAAGAAGCCCGGCACCACGCCATCGAAGCCGCAGACCGGAACCCGGTCCGGCGAGAAGGTCCTGAGGCCGGCCCAGCTGTGCCGGATATGGCGGACGGGAATGTCCGCGGCCTTGCCGACGCGATCGACGGCAAGCGCGATGTCCCATTCCTCGGGCTGGATGTCGCACGGCTCGACGAGCGTCTCATCGGCCGGGGACAACAGGACGAGCCCGGCATCGGGCTTGAAATAGAATTGCTCGTCGATGTCGATCACCAGCGGCCAGCCCGCGATCGGCCCTGCGTCCGCCGGCGGATCGACCAGCGCGGCGGTCCTTCGCCGCGGCTCCAGGCCGAGGGGCGCGACGCCGGCCAGGCGGGCGATCTCGTCGCCCCAGGCGCCGGCGGCGTTGACCAGAATCCGGCCCTCGAACGATTCCGCCCCGGCCGATACGACCCAGGCATCGCCGTCGCGACGGATCGCCTCGACCCGCTTCGAGGTCAGCAACGTGCCGCCGTTGAGTTTCAGCCGCCGCAGATAGGCCTGGTGAAGGCCGTGGACATCGATGTCCGCGGCCCCCGGCTCCTCAAGTCCGCCAGCGACATAATCGGGCCGGAGCACCGGGCACAAAGCGCGCGCGTCCTCGGGCGAGAGCCGCCGTGCGAAACGGCGAATGTCCGGCTGGCCGGCGAACGCCTCGAGCCGCTCAAGCTGCTCCTTGTTCGCGATGTAGAGCGCGCCGCGCGCGCCGACGAGAGGCGCGTCGGCGAAGTCTCCGGGCGGGTGGAAGAACAACGGCTTGCTCGCGCGGGAGAGCGCGCGCACCGGCGGCTTGCCGTACATCTCGAAGAAGATCGCCGCCGATCGGCCGGTCGAATGGTAATTGGGCTGCGCTTCGGCCTCCAGCAGGAGGACCGAGGCCGATCCGGACAGCTCCGCCGCCATCGAGGCGCCCGCGATCCCACCACCGACAACAAGAAAATCCACGATCGACATCGGCCCGTTCGCGCATCCTTCCGCCACCGCCGGTCGTTCGCGGCGACCGGATTGGAGCCCGCTGTGCCAGCCACTTTCGGATTTGACAAGATATTTTCACTTCCAGCAAGACGGCGTGAAATCGCTTGCATTCCCTGCGCGGCGCCACAATTTCAGGGTGGCACGCTGTCGGCGCCTGAAAGTTTTTCTCGCGGTGCGGCCGACTCTGCCGCTATATTGCGCGCCGCTGAGGCGGGATGGGGACAAGGATGCTGAAGCCAGGAGAAACGCTGAGAAAGCTGCGGGCGGCGCGGGGGCTGACCCTGGATGAGGTCAGCGGGAAGACGGGGCTGGCGGCGTCCACCCTTTCGAAAATCGAAAACAACAAGATGTCGCTGACCTTCGACAAGCTCCAGCGCATCAGCAACGGCCTCAACATCGACATTTCGGAGCTTTTCAAGAACGGCGCGCCCGAGCCCGGGGGGACCGAAGGCCCGCGCGGGCGGCGGAGCGTCACGCGCGCCGGCGAAGGCGAACTCATCGAAAGCCAGAATTATCTTCACCGTTACGCCGCGACCGATCTGCTGAAAAAGCAGTTCGTTCCGATCATCGCCGACGTCATGGCGCGCAGCATCGAGGATTTCGGCGAGATGGTGAACCATCCCGGCGAGGAATATTCGCTGGTGCTCGAAGGCGAGATCGAGCTCCACACCAAATATTATGCACCGCTGCGGCTCGGCGTCGGCGATTCGGTCTATTTCGACAGCGGCATGGACCATGCCTATATTGCCGTCGGCGAAGGGCGTTGCCGGATGCTCTGCATCTGCACGCCCTCGGATCACCCCGGGCTCGTCGACATGGCGAGTCCCTAGCCGGACCAATGCCTTCGCCATTTCGGCAAGTCTTTTTCCAGATCGATAAATTTTTGTTGCCTGCGTCGGCCAAGCGCCTACGATGGTTCGCAAACACCATCAGGGAGGCGGAATTCATGCGGATGCGCGCCACAACCGGTCGGGTCGTTGGGGCGCTGGCCCTTCTGCTCTCGCTGGGGGCCGCGGCGCCGAGCCGGCAGCCCGCCTTCGACATCGTCATTTCCGGCGGCCGCGTCATGGATCCGGAAACGGGCTTCGATCGAATCGCCAATGTCGGAATACGCGGCCATTCGATCGTCGCGATCTCGACGACGCCGCTCCACGGCCAGGTCGAGATCGATGCGCGCGGCAATGTGGTCGCGCCCGGCTTCATCGATCTGCACGCGCATGGCCAGATGCAACTCGCGCAGCGCTATCAGGCGCATGACGGCGTCACCACCGCCATCGATGCGGAGGCCGGCGCACTGCCGCTGGCGCCCTATTATCAGGCGATGGCCGGCCGCTCGATCATCAATTACGGCGTCTCAGCCTCGCATCGTTGCGCCCGGATCGAGGTGATCGGCGGCGTGCCGTGCGGCGGCCATTTCGCGACCAACGAGGCCACCTACCGCGTGTGGACCCATGCCGGGGCGGCGGGCGATCGTCCCTTCACCCAGCCGGCGACACCGGAGCAGCAGGCCCGCATCGTCGCCCTCCTGCGCCAGGCGGTGGACGAGGGCGCCATCGGCGTCGGCCTCGGTCTCGAATATACGCCCGGCGCCGGACGCTCGGAAATCTATGACATTTTCAAGATGGCCGCCGACATCAATGCGCCGGTCTTCGTCCATGTCCGCCGGCGCACGCCCGATGCCGCGCCGGGCGTGCCGATCGCGGTGGTGCAGGAGCTGATCGCGGACGCGGCGGTCACCGGCGCCTCGCTCCACATCTGCCACGTCCACAGCACCGGCCTTGGCGACACGCCGGTTCTGATCGACATGATCGACCGGGCCGAGGCGCGCGGGATCGACGTCACCAGCGAAGCGTATCCCTATACGGCGGGCAGCACGATGATCGGCTCCGAATTCTTCGCGCCGGGCTGGCAGCAGCGTTCGTCGATCACCTACAGCGATCTCCAGTGGACCGCGACCGGCGAGCGGCTGACCGAGGAGAGCTTCAACCGCTACCGGCGCGAAACGCCGAACGGGATGGTGATCGTCCACATGATTCCCGACGCGATCGTCGACCAGGCAATCGCCGCTTCCAATCTCCTGATCTCGTCCGACGGACAGCCCTGGATGACGCAGGGCGAGCATCCGCGCGGCGCCGGCACCTTCTCGCGCGTGCTCGGTCGCTATGTGCGCGAACGCCACACGCTCACCCTGATGGCGGCGCTGCGCAAGATGACCCTGCTGCCCGCGCAACGGCTCGAACAGATCGCGCCCGCGATGCACAACAAGGGCCGGATCCGCGTCGGCGCCGATGCCGACATCGTCATCTTCGATCCCAACCGGATCATCGACAATGCCACCTACGAGCATCCGATGCAGTTTTCGGGCGGCATCTCGACGCTGATCGTCGGCGGCACGCCGGTGATCCGCAACGGCGAGCTCGTCGCGAACGTGTTTCCGGGCCAGGCGGTGCGTTCGCAGCCGACAGCGGCGCGCCGGCCGGCGACGAACCGCCCGGCGCGCCGCAATACCGCCTAGCCTTCCTCTCCCGACAGGAACTGCGACATGAGCAAAGCCCCCAGCCTGTTCCAGCGTCTGATCCTGCCGGGCTTCGCCTTCAAGGCGGTGATCATCGGCGGGGGCTATGCGACGGGGCGCGAGCTCGTCCAGTTCTTCTTCCCGAGCGGGCCGCTCGGCGGCGTCATGGGCCTTCTCTTCGCCGCGGCGATCTGGAGCGTCGTCGCGACGCTCACCTTCCTCTTCGCGCTGGCGACCGACAGCTATGACTACCGCACCTTTTTCAAGCGCCTGCTCGGCCCGGCCTGGCCAGCCTTCGAGATCATCTACATCCTGCTGATCCTGCTCGTCCTCTCGGTGTTCGGGGCAGCGGCGGGAGAGATTTTCAGGCTCGCCTTCGGCCTGCCGCCGCTCGTCGGGACGCTTGCCCTGATGAGCGCGATCATCGTCGTCGTGATGGCCGGGCAGCACGCGGTCGAGAGCGTGTTCAAATATGTCTCGATCTTCCTCTATCTCGTCTACATGCTCGTCGTCGCGCTGTCCTTCTACAAGCTCGGCGACCGGATCTCCGCCGCCTTCGCGATGGACGTGCCGACCTCCGGCTGGGCGATGGGCGGCCTCACCTATGCCGGCTACAATCTCATCGGCGCAGTGGTGATCCTGCCCGTGGCGCGCCACCTCACCAGCCGGCGCGACGCCGTGATCGCCGGCCTGCTCAGCGGGCCGCTGGCGGCGCTTCCCGGCCTGCTCTTCTTCCTGTGCATGACCGCGCTCTACCCTGGCATCGGCGACGCCGTGATCCCGTCCGACAGCCTGCTCGCGGCGCTTGGCATGCCGATCCTCCACGTCGTCTTCCAGCTGATGATCCTTTCGGCGCTGCTCGAGAGCGGCGTCGGCTTCGTCCACGCGGTCAACGAACGGGTCGCCAGCGTCTACCGCCTGCGCGGCCGCACGATGTCCCATTGGGCGCGCTTCGGCGTGGCGACGACCGTCCTTGTCGGCGCGGTCTTCGTCGCCGCGCGCTTCGGCCTCGTCGAGCTCGTGGCGCGCGGCTACGGCGCCTTCGCGTGGCTGGTCCTGGCGGTCTATGTGGTGCCGCTTCTGACGATCGGCACCTGGCGGCTCCTCGCCGCGCGCAGGCCCGGCGCCGCCGCGACGGACGAAGCCCCCGCCTCCATCGGCTGAAAGAGGACGCCCCACCCCACCGGACGCCCCACCCCACCGGGCGGCAAGAAAATGGCCGGCTGACCGGGGACGTGTCGGTCAGCCGGCCGCCGGCCCCTGGGGGATTGAGAGTGGGGCGGCGAGGGGAAGCCTTATTCCGCCGGCTGTGCCGCAGCGGTCTGCATCGGCGGATCGAACGGCTCCGAGGCGCCGCGCGGCACGATCGGAAGGATGATCTCCGACGTGTAGCGGCGGTCATGATGCACCCGGGTGTGGGCGATCGCGGTTTCGGTGCCGGAATCGGAATTGGCCGTATTGAGGTTGCGGCCGAACACCGGGAAATCGCTGCTCGTCACCTCGACCCTGAAGCGGTGGCCGGCACGGAAATAGTTGCTGGTCGGGAAGAGATCGACCGGGATCCGATAGACCTGGCCCGGCTGCATCAGCTCCGGATCGGACATCGAGTTGCGATATTTCGCGCGGGCGATCCCCTCGGCGATGTTGAGCGACCGGCCATCGGGATAGACGTCCATCAGCCGCACGACGACGTCGGTATCGACCACGTCGGAGGAGATATAGATGTTGGCGCGCACCGGCCCCGTCACCTCGACGTCCTCGGCCAGCGGCTGCCCCGTATAGACGAGCACGTCGTCACGCTGCTCGACCGATGCGTGGTCGACGCTGCCTTGCGGCAGGCCCCCGCGCGCGCCGGCGGTGCGGCTGCTCAGCGACGGCACCGGGTGGTTGGGATCATAGGTGAAGGTGTCGGGCGCGCCCCGGCCGTTGCCTTCGACAAGCATGCCGTCGCCGGCGGCGGTGTTGGCGTGGCCGCCGCTCGACAGCCGCATCGACCGATACTGCGTTCCCGGGATTGGGAAGGCATCCGCCTGCCGCCATTGGTTCAGCGCGGGGAGGAAATAGATGAAGTTCTTGTGGGTCGGCGCTTCGCGACCGAGCAGGACATGATCCATCCAGCGGTCGCGAAGCGAATCGAGATCGATGATCGCCTGCGGCCCGGCATCGAGCGCGCCGATGACACGGTTGCGGTTCACGCCGTGGAGCCATGGCCCGATCACGAGGACATGATTCCCGGGCGTTGCCGAATGGCCGCGCGCATTCTCGTAATTGCGCACCGCGCCGAGCAGCTGGCCTTCATACCAGCCGGTGACGTTGAAGGTTGGAATATCGCGCCCGGGCGTGTTCCCGGTCGCCTGCAGCGGCTGCCAGTAGGGGCCGAAGCGATCCTCGCGCATCGCATCCTCCCACGCCTGGACGCGGCGGCCGTTGCGCTGGTCGATGGTGGAGAGCGGGAGCGCGGCCATCACCTCGCCCCAGTCGAAATCCTCGACCTCGTGCGGATGGTTCACCCGGCCATATTCCTGCATCATCCACGTGAAGATGAGATCGAGCTTCGGAACGCCGTTGAAGCGGACGAAATCGCCGAAGCCGTCGGCCGGGGCGACGTAGGAAACGATCGCGCTCTGGTGCGGATTGCGCTCGCGCCACAAGTTCCACTGCGAATTGCCGCTATAGGACGCGCCGATCGTCGCCACCTGGCCGTTCGACCAGTCTTGCTGCGCGATCCAGTCCAGCACATGGGCGCCGTCGGCGGCATCGCGGAACGGCGCGAAGTCCCCGCCTGAATCGAAGCGGCCGCGCACGTCGACCGAAACATAGGCATAGCCGCGATTGACGAAGTCGATCACCTGGGCCGCGCTCGCGTCCTTCCCATAGGGGGTCTGGAGGAAGACGGTCGGGTGCTTCTGGTCGTCCGCCGGACGCAGCACGGTCGCCGACAGGCGCACGCCGTCGGGCATGGTGATACCGACATCATATTGCGCGATCGTGTTCGGGTAGCGAAAGCCGACCTGCGGCGGGCTGGCCTGCGCCGATGGCTGGTCGGCCTGCGCGACCGAGCCGGCGACGGCGAGCGCGAGGCTGGCCCCCGCCAGCAAAAACGTGCGGAACGTCTTCATTCTCGTCTCCTTCCACCGGCGCGCCGCCGATGCTCACATGTTGAAGCGGATGCCTACGCGGAACACGCGTCCGAGGACGTCATAGAAATTGGGGTTGGCGGCCTCGAACACGAACGGCGTGCCGCTCGGCCCGGGCGCGACCACCGCCGGATCCTTGTTGAAGACGTTGATGACGTTGAAGAAGAGCTCCGCCTCTCCGCCGCCCGGCGTGTGCAGCCGGCGCGCCAGATAGGCGTCGAGATAGAAGGCGCCAGGAATGTGATTGTCGTTGATCGTGCGGTTCGCGATCGTCGACGTCGGGCAGCCCGACGTGCATTCGATGAAGCTGGTGTCGTAGACGCCGGCGCTGACGCCGCGGCCGGTGATCGTCGCCGTCGTGTTGCGGTTCGAATAGGTGATCGAGCCGCGATAGATCCAGTTGGGCACGCCGAAGGCGGCGGCATTGCTCCCCGCCTGGTCGGTGGGCGCATCGATGCCGTTGTCGGTAAAGCTCTTGAGATAATGGGTGGCGAGCAGGCTGAAGGTGAGGTTGCCCGAAAGCCCGCCGGAAATGTCGGCGAGATTCATCCGGTAATCCGCCTGGAAATCGATGCCGCGCGCAATCTGCGACACAAAGTTGAACGGCTGGAGCCGGATCTGGGTGATGACGTCGGCGCCGTTGACCGTGCCCCGCGTGATCGCCGCGCAATAGGTCGAATCGCCCGCGAAGCAGCGATCGACGATCGTCTGCGCCGAGACCGATGCGATCGCTCCCGAAATCTTGATGTTGTAATAGTCGGCCGAGACGCTGAAGCCCGGAATGAAACGCGGCTGAAGCACCACGCCGAGGCCCAGCGTGTCGGCCACTTCCGGACGCAGATCCGGATTGCCGGTGACGAGCCCCTGATAGGCGGTGAGCGCGTTGCCGTTGAATGGATCGATGACCGTGTTCTGGTTGAGGCCGCCCGCGTTGAACAGTTCGAGCAGGTTGGGCGCACGGATGTCGCGCGATCGGGTGGCGCGGAAGCGAACGCCGTCGATCGGCGTCCAGGTGCCGCCAAGCTTCCAGGTCGTGACCCGGCCCGACGTGCTGTAGTCGGTGAGCCGGACGGCGCCGTTGAACTCCAGCTCGCGGGCAAACGGGAGGTCGCGAAGCAGCGGGACCACCGTTTCGAGGAAGCCCTCCGTCACGTTGTAGCCGCCGAAGGTCGGCAGGTAATTGCCGACGAAATAGCCGTTGGCCCCGCCGATCGGATCGACTTCGCCGCTGATCGCCTCGCGGCGATGTTCGACGCCGAGCGCGATCGAGACCGGACCGGCCCAGATCGAGAAGGGCTCGCCGTTGATCGAGGCCGCGACCACGTCCTGCGTGATCCGGTTGCGACGGAAGGACGTGCCGGTCAGATAGTTGATGACATCCGGTCCGTTCACCCCGACTCCGAAGAGATTGTAGGGGACGCAGCCATTGGTCGGATTGGTCAGCGTCGAGCGGCAGACGATGTTGCCGCTCACCGGATCGCGCACGGCATCGATCGCGAGCGCGAATCGCGACTTGTTGAGATTGTCCGGCGAGGTTTCAAGCAGCCGCGCGACGCCGCGCTGGTAATAGGCGTTCCAGTGCCAGGTGCCGCCAAGGGCATGGAGGCTGCCGTTGGCGCCGATCACGTAACGCTCGACCGTGCGCTTGTTGTCGGTGCCGAGCGCGGGCAGATCCCCGTTCATCGTGCCGAGCGTGAACTGGCTGATGCCGAGCTGCGCCGCCTGATCCGCGATCGATTGCGGCAGGAAGGCATTGGTCGCGCTGACCACGAGGTTTCCGACATTGAAGACCTGGCAACACAGCGACCGCACCGTCGAGTGGCTGATCGAGAATTGCCCGAACAGCTCGACATCGGGAAGGATGTCGTAGCCCGCGCGCAGGAACAGGCTCTTGCGATTTTGCTGCGGATCGAGCGTCTGGACGTTGGCGAACAGGTTGCTCGCCCAGTCGCCGCCCTGCATCACGCCGCCGCTCAGGATCGGACCATAGTTGAACTGGTAGGGCACGCCGCCGGCGCCGAAGGCGGTGCCGCGCAGCGCCGTGTTGGTGATGATGCCGCCCGCCGTCGCATTGGCGAGCGCGACCTGCGGCAGCAGCAGCCGCTCGGGCTGGCCGTTGGTGGGCGTATAGGCCGGGTTGTTGATGATCTCCCAGCCTTCGCGGTCCCAGCGTCGCCCTCCGTCGCCGTCGGTGCCTTGCACCCCGCTCATCTCGCCGCTGATGATGAGATGGCCGCGATTGTCGGCGAAGCTCAGGCCGCCGGCGATCGATGCATCCCAGGTCCGATCGTCTCCGTAAGTGGTGATGCCGCTGGACGCCGAGGCGCGGATGCCGGTGAAGCGGCGGTCGAGAATGAAGTTGACCACGCCCGAAAGCGCGTCGGAGCCGTAGGCCGCCGAAGCGCCCCCGGTCACCACCTCCACGCGGGAGATCAGCGCCTGCGGGAAATCGTTGACGTCGACGAGGCCGGAGGCGGACGAGGCGACCGAACGCTGGCCGTCGAACAGGATCAGGGTGCGGTTCGCGCCGAGGCCGCGCAGGTTGATCGCGTTGATGCCGGCGGTGCCGGTGCCGATGCTGCCCTGGCTGTTTTTCGGCGTGACGCTGCTCGAGACCGACGGAAGCGTGTTGACCGCATCGGCGATGTTCTCGCGCGCGGCGGCGCGCAGCTGTTCGGCGCCGACCACGGTCAGCGGCGTCGGCGCCTGATAGCCGTCGCGCGCGACGCGCGTGCCGGTGACGACGACTTCGGTGGCAGCCTCCTCCTGCGCGGGGGACGCCGCGGGCGGCTGGGCATCTGCGGCCGCAACCTGGGGCTCTTCGACGGGGGGCTGCGCCGGCGCGCTCTGCGCGAACGCCTGTCCGTGCGCCGCGACCATGGCCGCAAGCAGCGCGACCCGGCTGACATGCATGTGACGCCCGCGAATGAGATCGATGGCGGCTGGACCAAACGGCTTCATCGTGGCCTCCCCTGCACGGTGAGCGACACCCTTCTCACCAGTTATGACGAAACTGAAACGCTTTTACGTTTTTTGCAACTAAATTCTATATCGGCAAATTGACCTATTCCCCGATACCTCCCACACCGACCCATGCGCGGGCGGAGAGACGCCGAAGAATAGCGATTTCACAGCGTGTTAGCAGCGTTTCCCCGAGGCACTCGCGTTCGGCCGGGCGGGCGGATCAGGAACCGCACCGCTTTTCCAGATCGTAAAAATGGCCACCATGAGCGCCGGCATGATTCATCGTTCGCCTTGCCGGGGCCCGGCCAAAGGCCGAACCGCAAAAGCACCGACCAAACATCATGGGCCCCACAACTCATATTCTGTTCAGGCCCTTCCTCATGACGCCCATCATCGGACGGGTGAGGCTCGGTCCGGCATCAGGCGCCCCGACATAGCGAGTATGTCCATGGAGACCCGGAAGCTGATGGAAGCTGTCGTTGTCGGGGAAGCGGGACAGCTGGAGATCCAGCCCGTGCCCCTCCCCCAGGCGAAGCATGACGAGGCGATTGTCGAGCTCCATGCCACCTCGATCAACCGCGGCGAAGCGCGGCGTGCAAAGCAGGTTGCCAAGCCGGGGTTCCGGCCGGGCTGGGACGTCGCCGGGGTCGTGCGCCAGGCCGCCGAAAACGGCTGCGGGCCTCCAGTCGGCGCGCGGGTCGTCGGCCTGCTCACCGGAGGCGCCTGGTCGGAATTCACCGCCATTCCCGTCACCGCGCTCGCTGAACTGCCACCCGGCATCAGCTTTGCCGAGGCCTCCTGCCTTCCGGTTGCCGGGCTGACCGCGCTTTACGCCCTCCATCGCGGCGCAAGCCTTGTCGGTCGGCGAGTGCTTGTGACCGGCGCGACCGGCGGGGTCGGCCATCTTGCCTGCCAGATCGGCCAGGCATCTGGCGCCACCGTGATTGCCGCCATTCGCGATCCGGCGCACGAACCATTCGTTCGCCGCTTCGGCGCCGATGCAGTCGCTTTGATCGGCGACGAAGCGAGCGCGGTCTCCCGATATGGGCCTTATGATCTGATCGTCGAATCGGTCGGCGGCGCGATGCTGGAGGCCTGCCTGCCGGCGTTGAGCCCCCACGGATTGTGCGTCGCCTTGGGCGTATCGGGGGGTCGCCGCTTCAGCCTGGATGCCGAAGCATTTTTTCGCGCGAGAGCCTCGCTCACCGGCATGGTTCTGTTCCACGATCTCCAGACGATCGAAAGCGCCGCCACCGGCCTTTCGCGCCTGCTCTCGCTGATGGCGCGGGGGAAGCTCCGGCCCCATATCGGTGGCCGACGGCCCTGGCTGGAGATCGATTCCGCGGCGGACGACCTGTTGAAGCGTGCGATGCCGGGGAAGATCGTGATCGAGCGACGGCGCGACGAGCATTGACGTGAACGGCGCCGACGTCCTGGAAATCAATCAGGCCTGCGCCCGGCTCGTGGCGCTTTATTGCCGCTATGTCGACGACGGCGATCATGCCGCGCTGATCGATCTGTGGACAGAGGACGCGGTGTGGACGTCGATCGCCGGACCGATGACCGGACATGGCGAGATCGCCAGATACCTCGCCAGCAAGCCGGCGACCGTCTCGCGACACCTGTGCGGGAATCTCCTCCTCGATGTCATCGATAGCGACAACGCGGTGGGAAGCTGCGATTTCATCGCTCTCATCGGGACCGGCGATCCCGATCGCCCCGTCATCCAGAAAGCCGGCCGTTACGAGGATCGCTATCGTCGCACGGCCAATGGCTGGAAGTTCGCCGCTCGAGTGATGCGTCTGGCGGAGCTGTAAGCCGGCCCCAGGGCGTTGATGTCGCCGGCGCTCGCTTGGTCGGCGCACCTCCTCAAAAAGAATGTCCTTCGGTACCCGCGAGTACCGAAGGACATCCCAACGTGACCGGGGGACGTCAGAAGTCGAACGTCACCTGCATTCCTCCCTGACGCCCGCGACCGAAGAAGGTCGAGGCATAGTTGGTCGAATCGATCGACCCCAGAATGCGGTCCGTGTTCAGGATGTTATCGACATAGAGCTCAATCCTGGCGTTGTGCCCGACGCCGATATCGACATCACTCAGCGACAGGCGCGCATTGAGGAAGCCCTGGCCCGGTGCTCTGATGCGATCATTGTTCACGTTGATCCGGGTGAGCGCGAAAAAGTAGCGCGCGCTCTGATATTGATAGTTCACACGGGCATTGAGCTGGCCGATCGGCGTTGGCACGGTATAGCGCAGGCCCGCGTCGAAGGTCAGCTTCGCGACATAAGGGAATTTAGCCTCGTCCGCGACGTTGATGTCCTCGGTCCCCGTGAAATACGGGAATTGATCGTAAACCGGATCGACATAACCGATATTCCCGTCGAAGGAGAATCCTCCCCCGAGCCTCGCGGAGAGCTCCGCTTCGATGCCGGTATAATGCGCACGGCCGGCATTGGTCAGCGTGGAGACGCGAATACCGGTGACAGGATCGGCGATGCGACCCGACACCTGCAAATCCCGATAGCGCGAGTAAAAGGCCGCAAGATTGAACCGCACTCGGGACCAGAGTTCGGATTTCAAGCCGATTTCGTAGCTGGTCACCAGCTCGGGCTTGAACGACTCGAACGCCGATCCAGGGACGAACCCGCCCGCCTTGTAACCGGTGCTGAAGCGCGCATACGTCATCACACCCGGCGTCCACCGATAACCGACACTCGCCAGCACGCTGGTATTGTTGAAGGTGTCGGAACCGGTGAAGCTCCGGTTCTGGACATCGTTGACATATCCGCGATCGTCGATCGCCTTGCGATCTTCGGTGTAACGGATGCCGCCGGTCAGATCGAGCCGGCCGCCCAACGCGCTCGGCCGCCAGGTGACCTGTCCGAAGCCGGCCCAGCTGTCGGTCTCATAATCATAGTCCCTGCGCGAGAATGTGTTGGTCCCCAGCCCGTTGGGAAGGAGCCTCGTGTTGAAGTTGACGTTGTTCTCGCTCAGCCGTTCCCGGAAATAGAAGAAGCCGCCAACGACGTTGAAATCGCCAAACCTCCCGAGCAACTGCACCTCTTCAGAGAATTGATGCTGGTTGAGATCGCGGATGGGCGTTTGAAGGGGGGTGACCTCGGTGATGATGTAGCCGTCCGGGGACGACGCGTCTTGGACCCTGCCCAACAGGAACGGCTGGGAAGACGCGTTCGCCGGCCGCGATTCATCGGCTTCCCGATAAGCGGTGATCGACTTCAGCGAGAGTGAGTCGCTGAGTTCGTAGTTGAGCGTCAACGCGTGGCCGCGGTCCGTCGCGACCTGACGCGGAAAGGTCCGACTTTCCTGAACGTCCAGTTTTGTCGGCGAGATGATGATCGAGCCGCCACCAAGCGCGGCCGACTGATTGAAGTAATTGAGCAGATCCTGATTTACGAAGAAGATAATCTGCTGGTTGTACGATACGCTTCGATTGTTGTTGTAATCGAATTCGTACTCGGCCGAGAATCGTCCCCAGTTGCCAGCGAGGCGCAGGTCCACGCCGTCGGCGTTGAGCGCGCCCGCCCAGCGGCTCGACGGTAATCCTGGATTCTCGACCACGCCGCCGATCTGCCGATGATAATAGCTTCCCCGGAATCGCAACCCCGATTCGCCGATCTCACCGCTGTTCAGTACCGCTCGGGTGGTGAATTCGTGATCCGAGCCCACGCCGATCGACAGCGTTCCACCGCTGTCGCGGGTGGGCGCGGGAGTGAAGATGTTGATCGCGCCGCCCGTCGTGTTGCGCCCGAAGAGCGTGCCCTGCGGACCGCGCAGCACTTCGATCCGGTCGATAATTCCCAGCTGGGCGAAGTTGAGCGACGTGCGAGGGCGGATGACCCCGTTCACATAGACGGAGGTGGGTGCATCCAGATAAGGGCTCGGATCGTTCTGCCCGATGCCGCGGATGAAGATGTTGCCGCCGGCCCCCGCGCCAGTCGCCGGGGTGACGATGAGATTCGGTGCAAGCGACGTCAGGGTTCCGATATTTTCCGGCCGCAGCTCCGCCAGGCGCGTCGCCGAGAAGGCGGTTACCGAGACCGGAACATCCTGAAGGCGCTCCTGGACTCTGCGGGCCGTGACGACGATGTCTTCCATCCCGCCTGCGGCTTGCGCAGCGGGCGCCGGCGCATCGGCCGGCCGCGTGGCGGCCGTCTCTTGCTCAGCTGTTGGATTGCCCGCCTCCTCGGCGGGATCGAAGGCGTACGCCATGGCCGGCGTCCCGCTCGCCGCGGCGGTAGCGATCATCGTAGCGATCGCCAGATGACTGACCTTGATGCCAATCGGCATTGTGCTCTCCTCCCTCCATCGACGGCTTCGGAACCGAGATCGTCCGCCGTCTGCCCCTCGGCCTGAAGCCAAGTCTGCTGCCCCCGGCTTGTTCACCGCCGGTTGTCTCATCGTCCTTCCAACACCCCCCTCCCGCCAAGTGACGATCCTTAGCGGTCCGGCCGCCAAAATGTTGTCGTCACCCCCCAAGCGCCGAAGCCCCTGCGATCCCCGATCGGTGCCCGATCGCCGGATCGGCAGCCGCCGCTTAGTGCGGGCTTGAAAAGCCCATCAACTGGTCCGCGACCAGGCCGAATTGCGCGTCGGCTTCGGCGGCAAGGCAGGTGCCTTCCTTGTCGAAGAGCGGATCGCGCGTATTGAGGGCAAGGCCGAGCGAGGTCGGCCAGCCGCGCAGGGCATGGGCGATGCTCCGCAGGGCTTGCAAGGTCATGTTGGCGCCCTGCCAGCCGGCGCCGGTCGCCACACATGCGATTGGCCGTCCGGTAAAATAGGGACGAGAGTCCCGCGCCAGATCCTCCACATAGTCGAGCGCGTTCTTCACGAGTCCGGAGACGCTACCATGATATCCAGGCGATCCGATGACGACGCCGTCGGCGCGGCGCAGTGCGGCGACCATCCGCTCGGCCGCCTGCGTCCGATTTGCCTCACCCGGCGCATACATCGGCAGGTCGATGTCGCGGCCAGCAAACAACGCCGTTCGTGCGCCGCGCCCTTCGGCATGAGCAAGGACGCGGGCAATCGCCCGCTCGGTCGTCGAGTTCGCCGTGAGGGCGCCTCCCAGACCGACGATGAATTTGGCGCGACGGGACATTGCTGTTTCTCCGCGACGCAGGAGACACCCGAGGGGGCATTGGCGCCACCTTGCAAAGTTCGGCATTGCCCCAACAAATATGCCGCGAGCGCTGCACAGCTTTAGGTCGACAGCGCCGATGGCCTTCTTCACGAACCAGTGATGCCCGGTCGTCTTCTCGCCCTCTTCGATCCGTTCGTCGCCGGACTGATCGGCATCCTGCTCCTCGCCACCATCGCGCCGCCGCAGGGAGCCTGGGCGGCAATAGCGAGCGACGCCGCGAACGTCGGCATCGTGCTGCTGTTCTTCCTCCACGGCGCGAAGCTTTCGCGGCAGGCGATCCTCGACGGGGCGCGCAACTGGCAATTGCATCTGGCGACCCTTGCGACGACCTTCGTGCTGTTCCCGTTGCTGGGCATGGCACTGACGTCCCTGCCCTTGTTCGATCGCACGACCGGGATGGGTCTGCTGTTCCTCACGCTCCTGCCCTCCACGGTGCAGTCATCGATCGCCTTCACCTCGATCGCGCGGGGAAATGTGGCCGGAGCGGTGTGCAGCGCCTCATTCTCCAACCTGCTGGGCATCGCCGCGACTCCCCTGCTCGTCATGTGGCTGATGGGCGGCAATGGAGCGGGGATCTCGATCGAATCGGCCAAATCCATCGCGCTGCAACTGCTCCTGCCCTTCGTCGTCGGGCATCTTTCCCGCCCGCTGGTCGGCGCGTTCGTGGCGCGCCACAAACGGTTCGTGTCCCTGGTGGACCGTGGATCGATCCTGCTGGTCGTCTACACGGCTTTCGGGGCAGCCGTCGCGGAGGGACTATGGCAGCGGCTGCCACTGTCCGGCCTGGCGCTGATCCTGCTCGGGTGCGCAATCATCCTTGGGATCGTGCTGATGCTGACCTGGTGGCTGGGCGGCGCGCTGGGCTTCAGCCGGGCGGACCGCATTGTCCTGCTGTTCTGCGGATCGAAGAAGAGCCTGGCCTCGGGCGTGCCGATGGCCGGCGTGCTGTTCCCGCCCGCCCAGGTTGGCCTGGTGCTGGTACCGCTGATGATCTTCCACCAGATTCAGCTCGTCGCCTGCGCGGTGATCGCGCGCCGGCTGGCCCGGTCAGCTCCGACGGACGAGTAGGGCGTCGACCGCGACGATCGTGTCGCCGTTGCAGATGATCGGGTTGATATCCGCGCCGTCGAGAAGGTCTCCATGATCGGCGAGCAATTCGGAGACGCGCGCGATCAATTCGCCGAGCGCCTTGCGATCGACCCGAGCCCCACCACGATAGCCGTCGAGCAGGACGCCGCCTTTCAAACGCTCCAACAGAAGCTCTCCGGCCGCGGGGCTGACGGGCACGCTCGTCAGGGCCCGGTCCTTGAGCAGCTCGACGAAGACTCCGCCAAGGCCCACCACCAGCATCTGGCCGAACACGGGATCGCGTTTCGCGCCGATCATCATCTCGACGCCGGCCGGGATCATCGGCTGGACGAGCAGTCCGTCCACCCGCGCTCCGGGCGCATGGGTCGCGGCATTGGCCAGCACCTGCCGGGCGGCGGCCAGCACGGTAGCCCGGTCCGCCAGGTCGATCGCAACCACACCGGCTTCGGTCTTGTGGGCGATGTCCGGCGAATCGATCTTCACGACCACCGGATAACCGAGCGCATCAGCCGCGTCGGCAGCCTCCTCCGGCGACGCCGCCAGGCGATCGGTCACCACGGTGACGCCATATTCGGCGAGGACCGCCTTGGCCTGCCTTTCCGTGAGGATCATATCGGTGCAGGCGCGCAGCAACGTGCCTGCGCGCGTGGCCGCCTCCCTGTCCACGATCCGGCCACCCGTCGACACGCCCAGTCGGTCAACCCGCGACGCGGCCCAGTCGCGCAGCGCGGCCATCGAGGCGAAGCAGCGATCCATCGACCGGAAGACCATCTGGTTCGGATCGCGTTCCGCCTCGATCAATCCCGGCCCGGCGAGATATTCGGTGATCCACACATTGCAGACGCGCTTGTCATATTTGGCCGCAAGCTCGCCGAAGGCCCTCACCCGATTGGCGGTATGCACCGAATAGGGATGGGCCGTAACCAGCGTACCATAAGCCGGATCGGACAGCAGCAAATCGACGCAGGCGAAGTAGCCGTCATGGTCGTTGGCGAGGCCCCCGGTCACGTCGCACGGATTGCGGGCCGTGCCGAAATCTGGAAGCTTCTTCTGCACTGCGGCCCGGATATTCTCATCGGGCTGCGGCAGCTCGACGCCATGCAGCTCGGCTTTGTCCGCCGCCATCACCGATGCGCCGCCCGAACTGGTCAGCACGATGACGCCCCCGGCCGCATCCGGATCGGCCTTGGCGCAATAAGCGGCGGTCTCGATCAGGTTCTCGAACCCATCGACCATGATCGCCCCCACCTGCTCCAAGGAGGCGACGAAGGCGTCGTGCGTGCCCGCCAGCATCCCCGAATGGGTCATTGCCGCGGCGGCTCCTCCCTCGCCGGTGCCAAGCTTGTGGACGACCAGCGGCTTGCCCGCGCGAAATGCGATGTCGGCCGCCTCGAGCAATCGTGCGCCACTGGGGACCGCCTCGAACACACAGGCGATCGCGGTGCAGGCCGGAGCCTCGGCCAGATAGGCGATATAGTCCGCGACATCAACGTCGCAGCTGTTGCCGGAGGTGAGGATGTGACTGAGCGAAACGCCGCGCTGGACCGCCTGCGCGCAGGCGAAGCCGAGCCCGCCTGATTGGCTGACCAGCCCGACAGCGCGCGCCTGGGGCGCGACGATTCGGTCATCGATCCGCAGGACGGGCGTATTGGTATAGGTGAGCGCCGCGCCATCGGCATAATTGACCGCGCCCAGGCAGTTGGGGCCGATAATCCTTATGCCGGTATCGAGTGCGATCGCAGCCAGTCGCTCCTGCTGGCCACGGCGGTCCTCACGACCGGTATCGGCATAGCCCGCGGCGAAAATGATCGCCGATTTCGCCCCGGCAGACGCCGCGTCCAGCAAGACGTTTTCCACAGCGACCTGCGGGACGGTGATGATCACGCAGTCGGGCGCATGGCCGACCGAGGCGATCGACGGATGACAGGGCGCACCGTCAATTTCGGTATATTTCGCATTGACGAGGTCGATCGCGCCTTCGAAGCCGAGCAACCGGAGTTGCCCGAGCGCGCGGGCGCCGGCGCCCCTTGTGGACGGGCTGATCCCGACGATCGCGACCCGCGCAGGATTGAGGATCGGGTCGAGATCCCGATGGCGATAGACGCCGCGCGTTCCGCTGTTCACCTGGCTCCCCCGTTACAGAATTGTCCTTGCGCCGACCCTGCCCGCCAGCCGGGGCAGCGCGCCAGCAAGCTGCGCTCGCACCCTGCCTGATCAAAAGTCACAGCGTCTCCCCGGACCCCAGGATGATCGTCGCCTGGCTCGCGAGCACGCCCCCATTGCCGTGGGCCAGGGCGACCTCGACGCCAGGCTGTTGCCGATCGCCGGCCGTGCCCGCGATCTGTGCCGCCGCTTCGACGATGGTGAACAGGCCGAACATGCCCGGATGACAATAGGAAAGGCCGCCTCCGCTGGTATTGACCGCAAGCCGCCCGCCCGGGGCGATCGCGCCGTCCTCGACGAAGCGCCCGCCTTCGCCCTTCGGGCAGAACCCCAGATCCTCGAGGAACAGGATCGTATTGATGGTGAAGGCGTCATAGACCTGCACGACATCGACATCGGCGGGCGTCACGCCGGCCTGAGCGAAGGCGCGCGGGCCGCTTTCGGCCGCGCCCGTGACGGTCAGATCGGGCATTGACGAGATATCCCGGTGGGTGGCCGCCTGCCCCGCGCCCAGGACATAAGCCGGACGCTTGGCATGATCGCGGGCGCGATCGGCACGCACCATCACGATCGCTGCTGCGCCATCGGTGACCACACAGCAATCGCGGGTGGTGAGCGGGTCCGACACCATGCGTGCCGCCAGCACGTCGGCAACGCTCAGCGGATCGCGCATGAATGCGGCAGGATTGAGCGCGGCCCATTGCCGCGCGGCCACAGCCACTTCGGCCAGCTGCGCACGCGTCGTTCCATATTCATGCATGTGCCGCGCCGCCGCCAGCGCATAGGCGGACACCGGCATGCGCGGCTTGAACGGCCCCTCGTAGGTTGGGGGCAGGCTCGATCGGACCAACTTGCCGGCGCCGCTCTTCTGGTTGCTGCCATAGGCGATCAGCGCGACATCGCACTGGCCGGACGCGAGAGCGAGCGCGGCATGCGCGACATGCGTCTGAAAGGCAGAGCCCCCAGTGCGGTTATTGTCGGTCAGCCGGGGCCGCACGCCGAGATATTCCGCCAGCGTCATGCCCGAGAGGAAGTCGTCAGGCAGGCCGATGAACAACGCATCGACATCGGCCGGTGTCAATCCTGCCGACGCCAGCGCGCGCGTGCTCGCGGCCGCGGCCAGATCGATCGAACTGAAGCCCGGCGACAGCCCTTCGCCAAAGGTCGCGTGCCCGACGATCGCGGTCTCGCCGCGCGGGAACCGATCGGTGCTCATGCCGGATCGAACACCACAATCGGGCCGTCCTCGCCCGCCGCGATACGCGCGCGCACCGCCATTCCGATACGCACATCGCCGGGATCGATCCCTTCGACACGGGTCATCATGCGCACGCCTTCGGCCAGATCGACCAGCGCAACATTATAGTCGCGGGCACGGGGTTCGTTTCGTACCACCGTTGTCGAATGGACGACGCCGCTGCCGCTGGCGGCCACCCATTCGAGATCGAGACAACCCGTCACCGGCTCGGCGACCCGGGGATAGAAGATGAAGCGGCCGGTTGCGCGTGAGCGCTGGAGCATGAAGCGGCCCTCCTCAAGAAAGGCGCGAAACTGCTGGTCGGGTCCCATCACGCGGCCTCCAGAATGCGGCGGAGCGCTGCGCGGTCGAGCTTGAGCGAACCGTTGCGCGGCAGATGTTCGACGATGGCGATGCGCACCGGCGCGGCCTGCGGCGAAATCGCGCTGCGCACAGCGTCGATCAGCGCCTGGACGTCTGGCGGCGCCGCGCCTTCGCGCAGCTGTATCGCCGCCACCGGAACTTCGCCAAGGCGCGGATCCGGCAGGCCGACGACGCCCGCATCCTCCACCGCCGGATCCCTGCGCAGCACTTCGGCGATCGCCTCCGGCGAAACCTTGAAGCCGCCGCGGATAATGACGCTGTCGGTTCGACCCTTGAGAAAGACGAAGCCGTCCGCGTCAATCCGGGCGAGATCTGTCGTCGGCACCCAGTCAGCCGAGACACGCGGGGCCAACACCTCGAGTCGGCCGATCTCTCCCGCGGCCTGCACCTGGCCCGTGTCGGGATCGGTGACACGCAATTTTATGCCCGGCCGGGCGCGCCCCACGCTGCCCAGCTTGACGTCGCGATACCTGCGATGATCGGCGATCGTCCAGTTGGCGATCACGCCGCAAAACTCCGTGGCGCCATAGTTGATCAAAACCGGAATCCCGTAGCGCTCCTCGAATTCGCGCTGAACCGATGGATCGAGCGGCGCCGAGCCGCAGCGCATCGCCGGGATCGACGACATCACCTCACGCGGCACATCCGAATCCAGCACCATCCGCATCGCGGCCGGGGGAAGCGACATGAAGGCCGATGGACGATATGCCTTCACGGCGCGCACCCATTCGTCAACGCTGAACCGTTCGAGCAGCACTGCCGGCTGGCCGCGGACGGCGCAGGTGATCAGCCCGAACAGGCCGCTGATATTGCCGAGCGGATAGAATTGGATGAACGGCGCACTGGCGTCGGTCGTATTGGCCTGCGCAGTGGCGACGATAGCGTCCTGGACCGCCGCCGCCAGCGTCGCATAGCTGATCGGTACCCGCTTGGGCGGACCGGTGGTGCCGCTGGTCAGCATCTCGATCGCCGTGTCGCTCGGGGCGAACTTGCGTCCGGCAGCAGCGGTCCCGGGGACGTGCGTAACGGCGGCGATGCCCCGTTCGCCGCCCAGCGCGATTCCGAGCATGCCCGCATTCACCGCCGCGCCGCGCAGTACGTCCTCCCAGTCCCCGGCATCGGCGATAACCGCGCCCATCGCGAGCGCGGTGAGTTCCGCGGCAAGGTTCTCGCGTGCCTGATAAGCGTGAAGCATCACCACGTGGCGTCGCTGCGAGAGCAGCCCGAACAAAGCGGCGACATGCGGCGCGCGATTGCGCGCGATCAGGCCCAGAGGCGCATCGGAGGCAACGCCGGCCTTTTCGAGCAATTCGAGCACGGCCTGTGAGATGGCGCGAACCTGGCCGAGCGAAACCCATTCGCCGCGCACCTCCAGATAGGGGCGCTCGGCATCGCCCGCGAGGACGTCGCGCAGGGCCGAATCGAGCGCCAGCGTCATGCCTCGATCCCCGGCGGCTGGCAGGCGAGCAAAATCCGCTGGTGGGCGCGGCTGGACCCGGCAATGTGAAGCCAGAGCTGGGTGCGGCGGACGAAGAGCTGCGCGTCGCATTCCTCGGTAAAGCCGATGCCTCCATGCACCTGCACGTTGCCCCGGCTGTTCTGCAGCGCCGCGTCGCCCGCGATGAGACGCGCGGCCGAAACCTGAAAGGCAGCATCGCTCCTCTGCCCGCCGAGCGCCAGGGCTGCGAAGCTTGTCTGGGCCCACGCCGCTTCACAGCGCAGCGCCATGTCGGCACAGCGATGCTTGATCGCCTGGAACGCTCCGATCGGTTGACCGAACTGCTCGCGCACCTTGGCATAGGCTACCGCCATGTCGCGCGCTGCTTCCGCGGTGCCCACGAGGATCGCCGCAACCCACAAGGCGAAGCGGCGGGAGGCGAAGTCATCGCCGGCCGGCGCGTTGAGCGTCCCACGTTCGAGGATCACGCTGTCGTCGATCGCGCGGCTGGCGACGGGGTTGGCGAACGCGCCCTCCTCGACCAGGGCCAGCCCCTCGCCCGCGGCGATGCAGGCATCGCCCGGCCGATGATCGAACCGGTACCACGAACCGTCTCCGGCCGGGATCGCGAGCGACGCTCCACGGCTGCCATCGATAAAGGGGGTCGGTTCTTGGGCGAGATGCGCGGCGAGCATCGTTGCCGCCAGCCGCGGGCCGACGAGTTGCCGCCCGGCTTCGCGCATCAGCAGGATTTCCTCGACAGCGCCGCAGCCGAGGCCGCCCCTGTCCACCGGCACGCCCAGGCCCGCCCAGCCGAGCCCTGCCAGCTGACGGATCAACGCGTGGTCCGCATCTGTCCCTTGATGAAGCCGGGCGAGCGGGGCCTCCGCCGCAAGCACCTGCGCGAAATTTTCCGCCAGCGCCTGTTCTTCGCCGTTGGGAAGCAGATCGATCATTTCGTGCCCCGCGGCAGGCCAAGGACGCGCTCGCCGACGATGTTGCGGCGAATCTCGGTGGTGCCGCCCGCGATCGAATGTTTGAACCCGTCGAGATAGCGGTAAACCCATTGGCTTGCCGCGCCTTCCCGCTCGACCGATCCGGCGCCCAATATGTCGAGTGCAAGCCCGTGGACCCGCTGGAAGAGTTCGGCGAAATAGAGCGAGATCATCGCGCCTTCAGGCCCCGGCACCGGCGAACGGAGTGCGCGTGAGATCGCCGCATAGGTCATCGCCCGCATCGCGGCGACCTCGGCGCGGACCGTGGCCAGCCGCGCGGCGATTTCGTCGTCCTGGATCGCGCGCTTCCCGGCGATCGGCCCCGGCACCTCGCCCGCCAGCACGATCAGCTCCTCGATCGTGCGCTGCAGCTCCACCTGATGCGGAATCATCGCGGTGCCGCGCTCGAAGGAGAGGGTCGACATCGCGACGCTCCAGCCCTCTGTCAGCCCGCCGACGACGTTGGACAGCGGGATTCTCACATTGTCGTAAAACACTTCGGAAAAGGTGGTGGCGCCGGCCATCGTCCGGATCGGTCTCACCGTGATGCCCGGCAGCTTCATGTCGCAGATGACCCAGGCGAGCCCGCGATGGCGGGGCAGATCAGGATCGGTGCGGACCAGCAGTTCCTGCCAGTCCGCGACGTCGGCATAGCTCGACCAGATCTTGCTTCCGTTGACGACGACATCGTCCCCATCGACCGTCCCGCGCATACGTATGCCGGCCAGATCCGATCCCGCTCCCGGTTCGGAGAATCCCTGGCACCACACGGCCTCGCCCGACAGGATGCGGGGGACGTGGTCGGCCTGCTGGGCCTCCGATCCGCGCGCCATCAATGTCGGCCCGCCATGGTTCAGGCCGACGAACATGCACCCGGGTGGGGGCGCGCCGGCATGGGCATATTCCTCGTGCCAGATCAGCTGGTGCATCAAGCTGAGCCCGCGCCCGCCATATTCGGTGGGCCAGGCGATACCGCCCCAGCCGGCTTCGAACTGCCGTCGTTGCCAGGCGGTGTCGAACGCGCGCATCGCCGCGCCTTCTTTCGGGCGCTCCTCGATCGGGATGTTCGCCCTCAGCCAGGTGCGAACCTCGTCGCGAAAAGCGCGGTCCTCGGCCGAGAAACTATATTCCATTGCTCAGCGCCCTTCGAACCGGGGTGTACGCTTCTCACGAAAGGCGGCGACGCCCTCGCGATGGTCGGCGGAGCCGAAAGCGGCCGCCTGGGCAAATCCCTCTAGCGCGAGATAGGCTGCCGCATCGCCGTCAAAGCCCCGGTCGACCAGCCGCTTCGTCAGACCGAGCGAAACGGCGGGACCTTCGGCCAGCTGGCGCGCGATCGCCTCCGCTTCGCTCTCCAGCCTGTCGGCCGGGACGATCCGACTGACCATGCCGATCGCCAGCGCCTCCGCAGCATCGACCTTCCGCCCGGTCAGCAGGATGTCCTTCGCGCGAACCACACCGATTGCGCGCGGCAACGTGCGGCCGAGCCCGTAATCGGCGACGACACCCACCAGCGGGAACCCGGGCACGAACAGCGCGTCGTCTGCGGCAATGATGATGTCGCCGACCATCGCCAGACCGAAGCCGGCGCCGACCGCGATACCGTTGACCGCGGTGACGATTGGCTTTTCGGCTTCGATCAGCGCCCGCAGCCACGCATGGCTGCGCGCAAGCCGCGCGCGCGATTCCTGGGGGCTCGGGATCGCCTCCATGGTGCGCAGGTCACCGCCGGCGCAGAAGCTCCTGCCCGTTCCAGTCAGCAGCAGGCAGCGAACGGCCTCGTCCGCCAGCAGCGCGGGTACCGCCGCCTCAAGCGCGGACCGGATGGCGGGACTGAGGGCGTTTCGGGTCTCCGGCTCTGCCAATTTCAGGACGGCGACGCCATTCGCCACCGTCTGGATCACCGCCTCAGCCATCGCCCGTCCTACAGCGCCATGTCGCCATCGAGCATGCGCTTGGAGATCAGGCGCCGCAAGATTTCGGCGCTCCCATCGGCGATGGTGATCTTGCGCATCGCGATATAGGCGTCGGTGAGAAACATCTCATTGGTGAAGCCCATCGCGCCGAACGCCTGGATGCAGCGATCGACGCATTGCTTGGCGGCGTCGGCGGCGAAGCACTTGGTCATCGCCAGTTCCTTCGAGGCGGCCTGGCCACGGTCGAGCAGTTGAGCGACGTTGATCGCCATCAGGTGCGCAGCGTGGATCTGCATCGCACTCTCGGCGAGCGGGAAGGTGACACCCTGATTGGTGGAGATCGGCTTTCCAAAGGTCTTGCGCAGCTTGATATGCTCGAAGGCCTCGTTCAGCGCCCAGCGCGAATAGCCGACCGCCCGGGCCGAATTGTACATGCGGCCCAGGCCGACTCCCAGCATCGCCAGCTTGAACCCATTGTCCAGTTCGCCGATCAGCTGGTGCGGTTCGACGCGGATGTTCTCGAACTTCAGCTGACCCTCGACGGTGCCCGATTGGCCCCACATCTTGATCGTGCTTTCCAGCGTGTATCCTTCCGCGTCGGTGGGGATCAGGAATGCGCTGATGCCTCCCTTGCGGGCCGCCGCCTTGTCCGGGTCGGTGACGGCGAACACGATCGCATAGTCGGCGTGAACACTGTTGGAGATCCAGATCTTTCCGCCGGTGAGGCGCCACCCCTCCCCCTCCTGAACCGCGCGGGTGCGGATGCCGGCCGCGTCGGACCCAGCCTCCGGCTCCGACAGCGCGAAGCACATCGTCTTGTCGCCGTTCATGATGCCGGGCAGGATCTCGTCGCGCAGCCTGGGCGACGCCTCGGCGAGGACCGGGCTCGGGCCCTTGGCCCAGTGGCTGATGATATAATAGGAAAGCCAGTGGCGGGGGCCGCACAGGCGCGAAATATATTCCCAAGCGGCAAAATAGGCGAGCAGCCCCATCCCTCCGCCGCCGAGGTGCTCGGGCACGCTCATGGCGTAGAAGCCGGCTTCGGCGGAGGCCTTTCGCACTTCGCCGATAATCTCCCAGACCTCGGGCGAAAAACGGCCGTCGGGCGTGTATTTCCGTCGTGAATCGGCCAGCAGATCGGCGTGCTTTTCGTGGCGCGTCAAGATTTCGGCGCGGATGAAGCCATCAAGAGCGCCAAGGGTCGCCGTGATTTCTTCCGGATATTCGAAAGCTAAAGCGCCCATGTTTCCCCGATGGCTTCCCGCCGGGCCTCAGGTCCGGCTTGCGGACAAGCTTTGGTCAGGAGAGGGTTGGCCGCCAGCGGTTATCGCTTGGGTATACCCCGATATTTTGTCCGGCTGTTCGCCCACAATTTCTCGCCTCCCTCCCGAGCAATAGCTGGTGGTCGCCAGTTGGCCGCGCGGGTTCATATCCGGACTGCTGGAGGCGAGACGAAGCGTGGCTGAGATTCTGTCGGGCATTAAAGTTCTGGATCTGACACGCGTCGCGTCCGGACCGTGGTGCACCCAACTCCTTGCCGACATGGGCGCGACCGTCATCAAGGTGGAGCGCCCCGGCTCCGGGGACGACTCCCGCAGCTTCCGTCCGTCCGTTGATGGCTACGAGCAACTCTCCGCATTCTTCCTTGCGCTCAATCGCGGCAAGCAATCGATAACCATCGACATTTCGACGCCCGAGGGCGCCGAACTGGTGCGCGAACTGGCGCGCGGGTGCGATGTCATGGTCGAAAATTACAAGGCCGGCTCGCTGGTCAAACACGGCCTTGACTACGAAACCATGCGCGCGGCGAGCCCCGAGATCATCTATTGCTCCATCACAGGCTTCGGGCAGACCGGCCCGTCCGCCCGTCAGCCGGCCTATGATTCCATCCTGCAGGCGATCGCCGGCCATATGAGCCTCTGCGGCGATCCCGATGGTGAACCGATGCGTACCGCGATCAACGTCACGGATTTGACCACCGGCTATTGCGCTGCCGTGGCCATTCTTGGAGCGCTGATCCATCGCATCCGAACGGGAGAGGGCCAGTTCATCGACGCGGCGATGCTTGACACCTCCGTCGCCCTGACGGCCCAGTTCGCCAGCGGCTACCTGACCACCGGGGAGGTGGTGTCTCGCGCCGGCAATCGGGCGCCCAACACCTTCCCCTCGGGAGTCTTTCATGCCGAGGATGGCGACATGGTGATCGTGTGCGGGAACGACCGCCAGTTCCGGTCGCTGGCCTCGGCGCTCGGGCGCCCCGAGCTCGCGGATGATGCCCGCTTCGCGACCAATCGGGCGCGCCGCCAGCATCATGCGGACCTGAGCCTGCAGATGAACGAGGTGCTCGGCGCTCGCAGCGTCGCTCATTGGGCCGCGATACTGGACGAAGCCGGCATTCCCAACGCCGTGATCAATACGATCGATCAGGTCTTCGAACATCCGCAGGTGCGTCATCGCAAGCTGCGTCGTGATGTGGCGCAGGCCGACGGCCGCACCCTGCCGACGGTGCGCAGTCCGCTCAATTTTTCCAGGACTCCCGCGATCGATGGGCCGACTCCGGCGCTAGGCGCGCATACCGAATCCGTGCTTCGCGCGATCGGGAAAAGCGATGGCGAAATTTCGAGACTGCGCGCTCGAGGCGCGATCTAGTGTCGGCTCGCGCATTTGGCGATCCGCCCGGACCGCGACAATGTGAACGTGAAACAGAGCATGTGAGGAGATGGAGATGAGCGTACCCCAAAGGCCGCAAATCGGCTCACTGCCGCTGCGCTTCGGCTATTCCCCGGCCGATCAGGCGGTGTGGCGCAAGGGGGATGGATCGGGTCTCGAATATCGCTCTCTGGGGCTGGCCGACGCCTCGCAGGGCCTGCTTGACGCCCAACTCGTCCGCGCGGCGAAGGCCGGGGTGCGCCAGGGGTGGTATGATCCGTCGGATGAATTCCACTATCTTCAGGTGCTGGCGGGATCGCTCACGCTGCGAACGTGGGACGGTGAACGCCTGACGTTGACCGTGGGCGACGCGGTGGTGCAGCCGCCCTTCACGTTGAACCCGGACGTGTACGAATATTCCGACGATTACGAAGCGCTGGAATTCGCGAGCAAGGGCAGTTTCGAGCATATCGACCGCTTTCGCGAGAAACATGGTCTTACCCGGACGAGCGAAGCACCCAAGGAGGCGGTCATCACCCACGATACGCCGGAGACCTATATCACCGGCGACGGACCGCGTTCCTTCTTCACCTATCGCGATCTCGGGGCCACCGCCGCTTCGAACCGGCGGATGCACATCCACGTGGTGGGCATCGCCGATCAGCCGCCGGGCGGCACCGGATGGCACACGCATAGCATGGACCAGTTTTTCATGCCGATCACCGGGTGGCTCGATATCTGGGTCGAGGGCTTGGGAAAAGTCCGGATGAAGCGCGGCGATGCGATGTTCATCCCGGCCGGCATCCGCCACAATGTGACGGAATTCACGCGCGACTATACCGTGGTGGAAGCGTGTATCCCGACCGACTATGACACGCTGGACGCCACTGATCCGGCGCAGGACTGAGCTGATTTCCCTTGGGGCCCGGCGCCGGATGGCGGCCTCAGGCCGCCTGCAACGCAGGCCCTGGATCGGGCGCCTGCCTTGCCTCCTTAGCCATGTCCGCCGCGACCTCCTGCATCAGCCAGTCGCGGAAGATCCGTGTCTTCGCCTCGATCCGGCCGGTCTTGTGAAGGAAGAAATAGCCGCTCTCACGGGCCATTGCCGGGAAGGGCGCGCACAGCTCGCCGCGCTCGATCTCGCCCTTCACCAACGCGACCTGGCTCAGCGCGAAGCCGAGGCCCTGGCGCGCCCCTTCATAGACCAGGCTCGACGTTTCGAACGTGATCCCCGGCTCGAGCTGGACATCGACGCCGGCAAAGCGGAACCAGTCGCCCCAATCGGCAATGCGATTGCGCGAATGAAGTAGCGGCTGGTGGACAAGGTCGGCCGGCGTGAGGTTCCGCCCCAGGGACTCGATCAGCGCCGGGCTGCAGGTCGGAGTCAGGCGGTCCTTGAAAATCAGGAGGCTGGAGACGCCCGGCCACTCCGGTCCGCCGTGGCAGATGTTGACGTCGAGATCATCGCGCTCGAAGTCGGCGGGCAGCAACGAGGTCGAGAGATTGATCTCGATCTTCGGATGCGCGGCGCGGAATCGCGGGAGCCGCGGCAGCAGCCATCGAAGCGCGAAGGTGAGATAGACCCGCGCCTTCACGACGTTGCTCGATTGGCCGCGGGTCATGGCGGTGGCCTCGCCGATCGTTTCCATCGCGGGTTGGATCGAGTTGAGATAGGCCTGGCCAGCGTCGGTGAGCACCAGCGCCGAATTGTGCCGCTCGAACAGGCGGCAGCGCATATAGGCCTCAAGCACCGCGACCTGCCGGCTCACCGCGGTCTGTGTGACGCCGAGCTCCTCGGCCGCGCGGGTGAAGCTGACATGACGACCCGCCGCCTCGAACGCACGCAAGGGGTTTAACGGGGGCAACATTCTCTTCATAAACCTCTCCGCCTTCATTCTTGTCGGTCGAATTCTAGACCAACATTAGCGATATGCAAGCAGGACGGAATGGGACAGGAGTGGGAAAAGGGGACTGAAATGACCAAGGGCCGCTATCGCGGACTGGATCTGGCGTTCGATGCGGGCGTCGCCACCCTGACCATAAATCGCCCGGACGCGGGCAATGCGATCGACACGGAGACACATGAGTCGCTGGAACGGGTCTGGCCGGACCTGGCCCGACAAAAAGATGTGCGGGCGATCGTGCTGACCGGCGCGGGACGGACATTCTCGACCGGCGGCGACATCAAGACGATGGCGGCGCGCGCGGGCAGCGACGACGGCTGGGACCATCTTCTCGGCATTGGCCACGCGGCGAGGCGGCTGATGGTCGGCATGCTGGAGGTGCCGCAGCCGATCGTCGCCGCAGTCAACGGCCACGCCACCGGCCTTGGCGCAACGCTGGCGCTTGCCGCGGACGTGTCGGTGATTTCGGACGCGGCCAAATTCGGCGACACCCACGTCAATGTCGGGCTTGTCGCCGGCGATGGCGGCGCGATCTTCTGGCCGCTGTTGATCGGCCCCAACCGCGCCAAGGAGCTCTTGATGCGCGCGACCTTGCTGCGCGGGGGCGAGGCGCATGCACTGGGCCTGATCAATCATGTCGCCCCGGCCGAGCAGGTGCTCCCGATGGCGCAGGCGATCGCCGCCGAGCTGGCTGCCAAGCCGCCGCTCGCGGTGCAATGGACCAAGATGACGGTCAATCGCGGCATTCGGGCGCAGCTCGAAGCCGTACTGGAGGCTGGCCTGGCGTGGGAGATGCTGTCGATGCAGAGCCGCGACCATGGAGAAGCGGCGAAGGCAATTGTCGAAGGGCGGGAACCCCGGTTCGAAGGGCGTTAGATCGTCCGCCGCTTGATCAACTCGCGGCCGATGATCAGCTGCTGGATTTGCGTCGTGCCTTCGTAGATTCGAAAAAGCCGGACATCCCGGTAGAAGCGCTCGGCAGGGGTCTCACGCATGTAACCGGCGCCGCCGTGGATCTGCACGGCGCGATCGGCGACACGGCCCACCATTTCCGAGGCGAACATCTTGGCGCAACTTGCTTCCAGCGAGACCCGCTCGCCAGCGGCATGCCGGCGGGCGGCGTCGCGAACCATGGACTCCGCCGCATAGAGTTCGGCACGGCTGTCGGCGAGCATCGCCTGGATCAGCTGGAACTCGCCGATCGGCTGACCGAACTGCTTGCGCTGCATGGCGTAGCCGAGCGCCTCGTGCAGGATGCGCCGCGCCTGTCCCACACAAACCGCAGCCACATGGATGCGGCCGCGATCGAGAACCTTCATCGCGGTCCGGAAGCCCCTGCCCTCCACGCCACCGAGAATCGCCTCGACCGGGACGCGGACGTCGTCGAGAAACAGGTCCGCGGACAGCGCACCCGCCTGCCCCATCTTGCGGTCCTTTGGCCCGATGCGGACGCCGGGCGCGTCTGCTGGCACAAGAAAAGCGGTGACGTGCGCATTGCCTGGCAACCGGTCGGGCGCCGTGCGCGCCATCACGGTGATAAGGCCCGCGAGCGGTGCATTCGTGATGTATCGCTTGGCGCCGTTCAGAACATAGTCGTCGCCATCGCGCCGCGCGCTCGTACGCAAAGCCGCGGCATCGGAACCCGAGTCCGGCTCGGTCAGCGCGAAACTGCAGATTATTTCGCCCGAGGCGATGCGCGGCAACCACTCGGCCTTTTGCGCGGGGGTGCCATCCATCACCAGCCCCTGCGATCCGACGCCGAGATTCATGCCGAGGATCGAGCGGAAGGCGGCGGAGGCCCAGGTCAGCTCGATCACCAGCTCGATCTCGTCGGTGATGGAGAGGCCGAGCCCGCCGAATTCCTCGGGGACGGTCAATCCGAACAGGCCGAGCTGGCGCATCTCCTCGAGGAGGGCGTCAGGAACCTTGTCGTTTTCGGCCACTTCCGCTTCGAGCGGCACCAGGCGCTCACGCACGAAGCGGCGAATGGTCTGTCGCAGCGCTTCGAACGTCTCCCGGTCCATTATGCGCCCTCGAGCCCGACAATGGCGATCGCCGCGACGCTCTGGTTCGGCATCCCTCCCAGATTGTGCGACAGGCCCAGCGAAGGCGGATCCATCCGCTGCCGTTCGCCTGCGCGCCCCAGCAGCTGGAGATAGTTCTCGTAGATCATCCTGAGGCCCGAAGCGCCGACCGGATGGCCGAAACACTTGAGGCCGCCGTCGATCTGGCAGGGATTGGCGCCGTCGGCATCGAAGCGGCCATCGAGCACGTCCTTCACAGCGCCACCTTCCGGGCACATGCCCAGATCCTCCATCGTCACCAGTTCGGTGATCGAAAAGCAATCGTGGACCTCCATCAGGCTGATCTGCCGTCCGGGATCGGTGACCTCCGCCTCGGCATAGGCACGGCCTGCGGCGATGCGGGTGGTGTGGACATAGGAGCCATCCCAACCTCGCCCCTGAAGCTCCCAGCCGTTCGAGACGGCGAGCTGGAGCGCCTTGACCGTGACGAGGTCCTTCTTGCCCAGCGCACGGGCGATCTCCGGCGTGGTGACGACCGCGCACGCGGCGCCGTCCGAGACGCCGCAACAATCGAACAGGCCGAGAGGCTCGGCGATCATCGGCGCATTGAGCACAGTCTCTTCGTCGACGACCTTGCGAAGATGGGCCTTCGGGTTCCTTGCACCATTTGCGTGGCTCTTGACCGAGACATGCGCCATCGCCCGCTTGAGATCGTCGCGATCTATCCCGTGACGAGCGGCATAGGCCGAGGCCAGTTGGGCGAAGTTGCCCGGCGCCGATCCGACCACGCCGACCATGTCGAACATCGTCCCGCGGGTGCGGACCGGCAGCCCGCCATAACCGGTGTCCTTCAGCTTCTCGACGCCGATCGCCAACGCGATGTCCGCCGCGCCCGAGGCGACCGCATAAACTGCTCCGCGAAACGCTTCGGTCCCGCTCGCACAGTAGTTCTCGACCTTGGTGACCGGAACGTTGCCCAGCCGCAGCGCGATCGACGCCGGCACGCCGGACGGGCCGATATTGAGCGCGTCGAACGCAACCGAAAGCCACGCCGCCTCGATTTCGCCCGCCCCGATCCCGGCGTCCGCCAGCGCCTCCAGATAGGCCTCGACCATCAGGCTGTCGGCATCGGCATCCCATCGCTCGCCGAAGCGCGCGCAGCCCATGCCGAGAATTGCGACCTTGTCCTTGATTCCGCTCGCCATGCTTCAGGCCTCCCGCTCGGCCGGGGCCGCTTTCCAGAAATACCGGATGAACTGGCGCTGCCTGTCGAACGCCTTCACGCGGAACATCATCCGCATCTCGCGTCCAACGGCGACGTCTTCCGGTTCCGCGTCGCAGAATTCGACGTTCATTCGCCCGCCACCCTCGAAATCGATCAACCCATACCAACAGGGCGGATCGGGGGAATAGGTGAGGTTGTCGGCGGTGAAACTGAGGATGCGCGCTGGCAGCTCCGCCATCGGATGGTCTTCGAGCGTGCCGACCGCATCCAGATTGCCGCCGAGCGGGATGTCGCTCTTGGGGAACTGGACCTCTCCCGTCCTTGGGTCGCGGCCGCCGACCAGCCCCAGCACCGCGCGACGCTGACGCCACAGCGCGGTGAGCGGCTGCTTCTGGTCGAATTCCGCGCGCATTCCGGTTTCGAGTTCGAGATGGCCGGAGAAAGCGAGGAACTTCAGATAATTGACCTCTTCGCGCCGGCGCGCGAGCCACCCGGTCACGGCCCGACGCCTGGGGAGCGAGGCAATCGCATCAGTCACTTCGAACAGCACGGCCTCGCAGCCGTTGCCGAACCCGGCGACCAGAATGCGCTGCCCCGGCGTGGCGCGCTCCAGCGCGTGGACGAGCATCAGCAGCGGATGCGCGATCCCGCTATGGCCGACGCTCTGGCCGAGATCGTCGCGAACCGCCTCGGGACGGATGCCGCAGCGCCTGGACATTGCCTGCGCGACACCCCGTGGCGCTGGCAGGATGAAGGCGTCCACCGCATCCGCTTCGATCCCCGCCTTGGCGAGCACGCCATGGATCGCGCGCGGGGCAAGGCCCGCATAGCCTTCGTCGCGCACCCAGCGGGCTTCCCATTCATAATCGGCGGCCTCGCCCGCGGCGCGAAAATGATCGACGAAATCGGCCGAAACGCTGTGACTGGCCAGAAGCTTTGCGACCCCGCCGCCCGGACCGAGCAGCACCGCCGCAGCCGCGTCCCCCTGGACCAGTTCCGCCTCCGATGCGGGCCGCGCCTTGCGCTTGTCGGATCCGATGGCGAGCACAGTGGCACCGTTCGCGGCGGCGACGGCCAGCCCCTGCACCATCGCCGAAAGCCCGGCGCGCTGGCTGCCGGACAGGTCGGCCGTGGCGATATCGTCCGACATGGCCAGCGCCTCCTTGACGATGCCGGCGTTCTGGCGATCGGCAAAGGGCGCGGTGCTCGATGCCAAGAGCAGGGATGAAACCGTGCCACGGTCGATCCCCGTGAGGCAATCGCGCGCGGCCTCGACCGCCATCGTGACGGCGTCCTCGTCCCAATTGGCCATCGCGCGCTCGCCCTTGCCATGGGCGCGCAGGCCTGGCGCATACCAGCTGTTCGCAGCGACCACGGCCGCGCGCTTGAGGCGAAGGCGCGGGACATAGGCGCCAAACGCGACAATGCCGACCTCAGTCATGCTCGAAATACCCATTGTTGATGGCGACGAGCCCGCGCTCGACGACGGTGACGCGAAAAGCGCCGTCATTCCAGATTTCCACGCTGAGCGTCTCACCCGGAAAGACCGGCGCGGAGAAACGCGCATCGAGCGAGCGCAGCCGCGCGGCATCACCGCCGCAGGGCCCCATCACGATCGCACGGCACGCGATCGCGTAGGAGCACAGGCCATGCAGGATCGGGCGATCGAAGCCGGCAGCCTTCGCAACCTCCGGGTCGGCATGGAGCGGGTTATAGTCGCCGGAGAGCCGATAGATCAGCGCCTGTTCAGGCCGAGTCCCGAGCTCGACGATGCGGTCAGCCGGCCGCTGGGGGATCGGATGCGGAGCCGGCGCACCCGTGGACTGCCCGCCGAACCCTCCGTCGGCGCGCAGGAAGGACGATCCGCGCACCGTCGCGATCGCTTCGCCGGTTCCCGCATCCGAAATCTCTCGCTTCCAGAGCAGCACTGCGCCCTTGTCCGCGCCTTTGTCGTAAATTTCCTCGATCCGCATTTCGCCCTTGAGCGATCCCTCCACCGGGATCGGACGGTGGACGCGCAGCCACTGCTCGCCGTGGAGCAGCTTCTGCCAGGTGAGGCCGTATTTGGGATCCTTCTGCCAGAAGCCCGGATGGGTCAGCACCGCGGCGATCGACGGAAGCGCCTGAAGGCGCGGCTCATAGACGAAATCGAGCTCGCGCGGCTCGATCCCCGCGCCGGCGCCGAGCGCATAGAGGATCGTGTCCCGCCGCGTGTAATCCTGCCGAATTTCCCATGCCGGCAGACGCATCAGCATGTCGTAATCGAGCGGCATCGCCTCAGATCGGATCCCAGGCGAAGATCTCGGACGAAAGTCGCAGCGGCTCGAAGGACGGCTTGAGCGCCGGGACGAGGTCGGAGGCGATCGTCTCGGGAGTCCAACCCTCCGCCCGATGCGCGGACCGGATCGGCATGGGGCGGTTGAACAGGAAAATCTCGTTCTTGCGCGTGCAGAAGATCTGGCCGTTCACGTCCGCAGCCGCATCCGAGCACAGGAACACGGCAAGGGGGGCGTTCTTCTCGGGGGTCATCGTCTTGAATCGCTCGACCCGCTCGATCTCCGCAGGCGTGCTGGCGGGGATCGATTCGGTCATCCTGGTCCACGCAAATGGCGCGATGCAGTTCGAACGGACTCCGAAGCGCTGCATGTCAAGAGCGATCGAGTTGGACAGGCCAACGACCCCCATCTTCGCCGCCGAATAATTCGCCTGACCGAAGTTGCCGATCAGCCCCGACGTGGACGTGAAATGGACGAAAGCGCCCGAGCCTTGGGCACGGAACTGCAACGCCGCGGCATGTGAGACGTAGAAATAGCCGTTGAGGTGGACGTCGATCACGTTCTTCCAGTCGGCGACCGACATCTTGTGGAAGATCACGTCTCGCAGGATTCCTGCATTGTTGACGACCGCATCGAGGCGCCCGAACTTCGAGACCGCGTCGTCGACGATGCTTTCGGCGCCCTGCGGGTCGGCGATGTTCGCGGCGTTGGCGATCGCGCGCCCGCCGGCCCCCTCGATCTCGCGGACGACGTCCTGCGCCGGCCCCTCGTCGGCGCCGTCGCCGGTCGCCGAGCCGCCATAATCGTTGAGGACCACCGCGGCGCCCTGCTCCGCGCATTGCAGCGCAATCGCACGACCGATGCCGCGTCCAGCACCGGTTACCGCGACAACTTTCCCTTCCAGCAGAGTGCCCACCATTCGCTCCCGAAGTCGATTTCGCGAGCAACGATCGGGTCTTGGCTGCCACCCTTCAAGCGAAGGAAAGTGCGGCGCACCCCAACTTTAGCGTCGGTGGGGCCGGCCCTCGGCCACTGCCTCGGCCGCGGCGACCAGTTTGTGCGCGGTCGCGATCAGCTGAGCCCCTGTCGCCTTCCAGCCGAAAGCAAGCAGCGCCAGCGCGATCTCCACCGTGCCGCCCCGCGAGACCACCGGCGCCTGGATCGAGGAAACGGCATAGATTGCGGCCAGATCGATATCGTCGAGCAGGTAGCCGGCCATCCGCCGCGCGGCGACGATCGACTGGAGCTTGCGATCGGGCGAGCGCGCGGTCCACGCCTCGGCAAGCTTTTCATGCAACGGATGATCCGCGGGCAGATCGAGCCCGACAAAGAAACCGCGCTGGCGCCCGATCTCGAACGAACGAACGAGCCGCTTGACCTCGTCATCGCTCAACGGCGGATCGGCGCGATCGAGATAGTCCCTGAACGCCTCCAGTTCGGCCGTGGCGCCGAACGGCGCGCCATAAGGCGGCGAGAATGGCAGGCGAACGCCCGTGCGCCCGATTCCGCTCAGCGGATCGCCCCGCCCGGCGGACGCGACGACGACCAGCTGATCGCCGGCCAGCGCCTCGCACGTCGCGGTCATGTTGGTCTCGCGCGCCAGCTTCTTGAGCACCGGGAATACGTCCGTGACGTCGGGAAACCGGGTCAAGGCTGCCTGGCCGACCGCGATGGCCGCCGGCCCCAGCGAATAATAACGCTGGACGGGATGCTGGATCACATATCCCGCATCGACGAGCGTATTGAGGATCGAAAGGCAGGTCGACTTACTCATCCCGATGCTGCGCGACAGCTCGGACAGTCCGTAAGTCCCCGACGGGCGAGTGGCGAGATATTCCATCACCTGAAGCACGCGCATCGTGGGATTTGACAAGGGCTTGGGCATTACGACCTGTTCTTTAGTATGAAGCGTACAGACGCGGGGCCGCCGGGTGATCACAGAGCGGAATGAAAGTGTCAAACCGCCTGCGCTTTACGCGGGCACCCACAGCCACATCGTCGGTCCCGCCGCCCAGTGGCTTGCGGCAGTCTCGCGACATGGAAAGGCTCGTGGCACCGGGTGTGGGAGACGGCTCGGTCGCGCCCATAAGCGCGTCGCTGAGTTGGTTGCGCATGCCGCTGAGTGGTCCGCTCTCGTTCATCAACCTTTGGGTGATTGATGATGGCGATGCCTGGACGCTGATCGATTGCGGCCTCAGCGACCGGGATACGCGGTCCGCCTGGCAGGCGGCGCTCGCCAATCCGCTGGCGGATAAGCCGGTCGGCCGCATTCTCGTCACGCATGGTCATGCCGATCATCTTGGCGCCGCTGGCTGGCTGGCGCGAGAGACGGGCGCGCCGTTGTTTATCGCCCGCGGCGAATTTGCCGCGCTTCAGAATGCGCTGGCCGGGGACGACCTCCCAGCACGCACATTCTACACCGCCGCCGGCCTCGACGCGAACGCCATCGACGCCTGGGTCACCCGGATCCGCGACCAGCTCGATTATTATCGCCCGCTTCCCGACGCCGGTGCGCCGCTCCAGGCGGACGAGACGATCAGGATCGGCGGGAGGGAATGGCGAATGATCGGGTGTAGCGGCCATTCGCCCGAACATATCGGCTTCTGGTCCCCGGATGATCGCATTTTGGTTGCCGGCGATCAGGTGCTCCCGCGTTTCACAGCGAACATCAGCGCCTGGCCCGGTCCGCCGGACTACAATCCTTTGGCCCACTGGCTCGACGGACTCGGCGCACTGGAATCCACCGTGCCGGACGACGTGCTCATCCTGCCTTCGCATGGCGATCCCTTTCGCGGCCTGCACGCGCGGATCGCCGAGATGCGCGCCGGCCATCACGCGATGCTTGCCCGGATCGCCACGGCGCTGGATCGCCCGCGACGGATCGTGGACCTGCTCGACGCCGCCTTCGGCAAGAAGATCGGGCCACATCGCATCGGCGGCGCGATCGGCGAGGTCGCGGCATGTCTCCAGTGGCTCGAGGCGCAGGGGCGCGCGATGCGGGACGGCGACGAAGGCGGCGTCCATTGGTGGCGCCTCAGCGGCCCGTGAAGACTGGCCTGGTCTTTGTCTGGAACGCCGCGATCGCCGTTTTGAAGTCTTCGGTGCGGTTGAGAATGGGGACGTAATCGAGCTCACACGCGAAGGCGTCCTCGATGTCGTCGATCCCGCGCGCGTAGGAGGCCTTTGTATAAGCCACCGACAACGGGGCCACCGCGACGAACCGGTTGGCCAGCGCCACCGCAGCGGCCAGCGCCTCGCCGGTTTCGACCGCCTCGTCGGCCAGCCCGACCGCGCCAGCCTCCTCCCCGCTCACTTCATTGCCGAGAAGAATGATGCGTTTGGCCCGGGCGAGCCCGACGCGCTCCTTCAACGACCACATCAGCCCCATGTCGCCGATCAGCCCAAGTTTGCAGAACGCAGCGCCGAAGCGCGCGGTTTTCGCCGCGATCACCTGGTCGCACGCCGCGGCCAGCGCGAAGCCCCCGCCGAAAGCCAGTCCTTCCACCGCCGCCACGAACAGCTTTGGCGAGGCGACGATCGCGCGCACCAGCTGATGGACTTCTGCCATGTTTTCGCGGGTCTTGATCAGGGTCCAGGGCGCTTCCTCCTTGCCGACATTCGAAATGTCGGCGCCCGCCGAAAAGTGGCCGCCGGCGCCGGTCAGCACGACTGCGCGGCAGTCCTCGTCGAGATTGAGCGTCTGAATCTCGGAAATCATCGCCATTCGCATGTCGCGGGTGAAGGCGTTGCGCCGATCTGGCCGATCGAGGGTCAGGATCGCGATTTTCCCCTCGCGCGTGAGTGTCAGTCCTTCCACCATCACTTCCCCTCCACCTTCAGCACCCTGAGCGCGTTTTCTCGCAGGAATTTGGGCCAGACCTCATCCCTGAGCGGCACGTCGGGTAGCTCCGCGAAGCTGCGCTCAAGGCTCAGTCCCGAGGGATAATAGCCTGCGTACATGACCTTGTCGGCGCCGCGCTTGTTCGCGAACTCGATGACGTCCCTGGGAAAATATTTGGGCGCGAACGCGCTGGTCGAATAATAGAGGTTGGGCCATTTGAGGAGCAGCTTGACCGCGAGATCGGTCCACGGCTCACCGCCGTGCCGCATCACGATCCTGAGATCAGGAAAGAACCAGCAGACCTCATCGAGCAGCCCCACATATTGCGGCTTGTAGGGCATCCGCGGCCCCGGCACACCGACGTTGATGAAGATCGGAATGTCCAGTTCGGCGCACTTGGCGTAGATCGGATAGGCGCGCTTGTCGTCGATCGCGACATCCGCTCCGCAGGGAAAGAAGCTGGCGGCGACGGCCCCGAACTCCTCGACCGCGCGCTTTATCAGACTTACGGCATCCATCCCGTCCTTTGGATCGATGAGCACCTGACCGAGGAAGCGATCGGGATGATGCGCGAGCGCGGTCAGCGAAAGATCATCGCCGACGCTGATCAGCGCTTTCTCGATATTGTGCGCGTCCATGTCGCGCAACGTGTCGCCGATCGGGTCGACGATGCGGGTGGGATCGACCGGATCCTTGAACATGTAGCCGGCGGGATGAGCGAAGGCATTTTCGCGGCTCTCCTTGTCGCGGAGCAGCCCGGCGTAACGCTCGCTCCAATTGTTCGCTCCTCGCGGGAGATCGAGCATCGTGTCGACCACGCCCACATCCCGTGGAAATCCCATCTCCTCTCCCCTTGTGCGTAGTTCTAATTAACGTATAATCGGTCGAATAGTCGACCAAGGAGAGGGTATATGAATTTGGAGCTGATGCAAGCGCCCGCAGCCGAAATCGGCTTCAAAGGCGAGATTCTCGACTGCGATGCCCATCTTTATATGGAGCCCGACACGATGGCCGAGATCGTCGGCGAGATCGGTGGCGGGTTCGTTCTCGAACATGTTCGCAATCAATATGCGACCGAGCAGTTCCACAAGGACAAGGAAGCGGGAAAGACCGACGTCTGGAACATCAAGGGATTGGGCGCGCTCGGCGCCTATGATGCCGAGGAGCGCGTCGCGGCCATGGATGCAATGGGCGTCGCGCAGCAGCTCGTCTTCCCGAACACCGCGCTGCGCGAATTGCGGATCGATTCGGACGCGGCGCGCGCGGCGATGCGCCGCTACAATGACTTCGTGATTCCCTGGACCAGGTCGACGGGAGGCCGTGCCCGCGCGGTCTGCCAGATCAACATGAGCCAGCTCGACCCGGCGATCGCCGAGCTGGATCGCGTTCTGGCCTCCGGCGCCACCGGCATTCTCCTCTCCTGCGCCTCACCGCCGGGGGGTGTCTCCCCCGCCAATGAAGCATGGGATCCGTTCTGGGCACGACTGGAGGAGGCCGACGTGCCCGCCCTCCTCCATCTCTCCTCGGGCGGACTGCTGACCAGCGATGCGGACGACCCCGTGATCCCGCCGCGCGAATTTTCCGAGGCGCGCGCGCTCAAGGCGAGCTTTGCGATGCGTCCGGGCGCCGAGGAGGCGATCGGCCCGTTCTTCATGCTGGTGGCGCACCTGCCGGTCGAAACCTACCTCATCTCTCTGGTGATGGGCGGCGTGTTCGAGCGATTCCCCCGCCTGCGCTTCGGCGTGATCGAGTGCGGCGCCGGCTGGCTCGGCCCGATGGCGGAGAGGATGGAGCAGCATGTCGAGCTACTCGCCAAGGTCGGCGTCACCTATCCGCTACGGCCCAAGGAATATATCCGTCGCAACGTTCGCATCACGCCGTTCTGGCATGAGAGTATCGATACGATGGTCGAACGCCACGGCATGGACGAAGTCTATGTGTTCTCGACCGATTATCCGCATGTCGAAGGCACGCGCAATCCGATCGGCAGGTTCAAGAAGACGATGAACACGGTCGGCAAGGACTATGACCGCAAGTTCTTCGTCGAGAATGCGAAGCTGCTGTTCCCGGGGGCTTGAGGGGACACGGCGCGAGGGCCGCCGGAGCGATCCGGCGGCCCTCGATGATTATCCAATGATACGAAGCGCGGTTCCGGCGCGTCCACAGAGGCCCCGGGGCGTCCGCAGCCGAAGCCTCAATATCCGGAGGCGACCGCGTAGCGTTCGAGATGGTGATCGACATCGCCGAAGAGCCGATCGATCACCGCGAGCTTCTTGTGGAAATAGCTCACGGGGTGCTCAAGGGTGATGCCGATCGCGCCGTGCAGCTGAACCGCCTGTTCGCCGACATAGCGGCCTGACTCGCCGACCTGCACCTTCGCGGCGGACGCGGCGCGCGCGCTCGCGACTGGATCGTCGGCTTCGGCCCTGTCGGCGGCAAGCATCGCGATCGAACGGGCCTGCTCGGTCATCACCACCATATCGACCATGCGGTGCTGGAGGACCTGAAAGCTGCCGAGCGGCTTGCCGAAGGCATGTCGGGTGCGGAGATGTTCGAGCGTTATCTCGTTCAACGCGCTCATCGCGCCCACCGCCTCGCTGCACAGGGCGGCGATCGCGCGATCCGTGGCGCGCTCCAACTCGGCAAGCCCGTCTGCGGGCTCGCCCAGGCGCTCCGCCGCAACATTGGTGAGTGTGAGATCGCATGATCCGCTTAGGTCGATGTTGCGCCATGTCTCGATGTCGAGCCCTGCCGCATTTCGGGGCACCAGGAAAAGCGACAGCAGTGCATCACTGTCGCGCGCCGAAACGATGAACAGGTCCGCCGTGGCGCCCCCGAAAACCAGCGTCTTCACCCCCGTGAGCGCCCCCTGAGACGCGGCCGTTTCGACATGATCGAGGCGGTAACGCGAGTGTCGCTCCGCCGACGCGAGCGCCACACGGAGCGAGCCTGCTGCGATCTGGGGCAGAAGGCGCGCCTTCTGCTCGGCGCTGCCGAGCGCGTCGATCAGGCCGGCGCCGACGACTGCGGTCGCCGTCACCGGCTCGAAAACGCATGCGGCGCCAAATACCTCGAGAACGGGCATGATGTCGTGTAGCGTCCCACCGATCCCGCCATAGGCTTCCGGTACGAGGATGCCCGGCACGCCGAGCTCAGCGATCGCGGCCCAATCCTCGTCAATCGCCTCGACATCGGCCGTGAAGGCCGGCAGCCGATCGAGATAGGAGAAGCGGTCGCGCGCCAATCGCTCCGCGCTTTCGCGCAGCAGCGTCTGGATTTCGGTGGGTTCAAAATTCATGCGTTACCAAGTCCAAGCTCATGGCGGGCAAACATGTTGTGCTGCACTTCGCTGGATCCGCCGGCGATTGAGAAGGTGCGCGATTCGAGCCAGGCCGCGAGCGCCTTCCCCGCGCGCCGCGCCGCCTGAGCCGGAGCGTCCGAGCCGGTGATCCGCGTGCGCACGTCGAACGCGGTGCCGTAGGGGCCGATCACATCCGCGATCAGGCGAAGCATCTCCTGTTCCACCTCGGCGCCCTTCAGCTTGACGATGTTGGGCGCCCCGCCGAGGGGTCGTCCGTTCTGCTCGGCGTCGAGCAGGCGGAGCGTCGTGACCTCAAGCGTGTCGAGCGCGATTTCGGCCTGGGCGATCCGGCGCCGGAAATCGGGGCGGGCTATCATCGGAACCGGGCCATCCATCTCGCTGCGCGCCAGGGCCTTGAGCCGGGTCAGGTGTCGTTTTGATTCACCCAGTCGCGCGAAGTTGAACCGCTCGTGGGCCAACAGCGTGCGCGTCTCCTGCCAGGCGCCATTCTCCGTCCCGACGACGTTCTCCACGGGTACGCGGACATCGTCGAAGAACACCTGGTTGAAATGATGCTCGCCGCTCATGTGAAGAATGGGGCGGATGGTGACGCCCGGCGCGTCGGTCGGGATGATGAGCTGGGTAAGGCCCCGCGCGCCTTTCTGGCTCTGGTCGGTACGCACCAGCGCCAGGATCAGGGTCGAATTGTGTGCGTCGCTGGTCCAGATCTTCGATCCATTGATGACGAAATGATTGCCGTCGCGATCTGCGCGGGTCTTGAGCGCGGTGAGATCAGATCCTCCACCCGGCTCGGAGAGACCCTGGCTCCAATGATCCTCGAAATTGAGGATACGCGGCAGATAATAGGCCTTCTGCTCCGGCGTGCCGACCGCCATCAGCAGTGGCCCGACCAGCTTTTCGGGCGCCGACCGAATGTAGGGCGCTCCGGCAACGGTCGTGATTTCGGTGAACAGATGCCGTTGGGTTAGCGTCCAGCCGGGCCCGCCATGTTCTTTTGGCCAGCTCGGCATCGACCAGCCGCGGCTACGGAGGATATGCGGCCAGATCAGATATTCCTCGCGACTGAAGCGCTCGCCGGCATAGGTCTTACGGGCAATTTCGGCCGGAAGATTCGCCGCAACCCATTCGGAAACCATGCGGGCGAATTCAAGCTCCTCCGTGGTGTAGCCGAGGTTCATTTGCGCGCCTTCTTCCGGTCGCGAAAAGCCTGCATCAACGCATGGGTCTCGGGCGTCTGGAACAGGATCGAATTGGCGACGCGGTCGAGCTGACGGCCATTGGCGCGGTCGGTATCGGCGATGATCTCGATCATCGTCTTGGCGAGCGCCATAGCCTCCGTCGAGCGCTGGAGCAGATGCTCGCAAAAGGCATCGACGCCGGCATCGAAATCCTCGTCGTCGAACACCTCGTGGACGAGGCCCATGATCAGCGCCCGTTCGGCAGCGACCCACTTGCCAGCCATCACCAGCCAGCGCGCCCAGTGCGGCCCGCAGATCCGCGTCATGCGGCTCATCCCGCCGGAACCTGGAAGGTGCCCGAGATCGATTTCGGGCAGGCCGTATTTTGCGCTCTTCGCGGCGAGCCGGAAATCGCAGGAAAGCGACATTTCCAGCGCCCCGCCGAGGCACGGCGCATGATGCGCCACCACCACGGGCTTTTCCACGGCCTCGATCTTGTCATTGATCGACTGCAGGGATTCACGGTCGACGCCGCCACGATACCAGCGGCGCGCCTCCATCGTGCTGCCCTTGAAATCGGGAATGCCGGCGCCGACGAAGTCCGAACCCGCCGAGAAATAGCGCCCCTTGGCGCGAATGAGCATCAGGCGCAGGTCGCGGCGCCGCCCGAGTTCATCGACCGCCTTGGATACCGCGCCCGTCATTTCAGGCGTCATGGCGTTCAGCTTGGCGGGGCGATCGAACGTCACCTCGATGATCGGGCCACGTTCGGCCACGTGCACGACTGTCTCATCCATCAGATTGCTCCCGCCTTGCGTAGCGTGTCGATCTTGTCCCTGTCGTAGCCGAGCAACCCGCCAAGGATTTCATCCTCGTGCTGCCCGACCTCGGGAGGCGCGACCGGATCGGCGGTCGCCATCTTGGTGAAGCGGATCGGGTTCGCGAGCAGGCGCACGCTGCCGGCGCGCGGATGTTCCACCGTGCGCACCATTCCCCGCGCCTGGATCTGTGGATCCTCGAACGCGTCGCCGATGCCGTTGACTGGGCTGCACGGAACCTTGGCCTCGACGAGCGCAAGGTACAGGTCCCGCACTGTCCATGTCGACATCGCCTCGTTGAGGATCGGCACCATGTCGCGACGGTTGGTGACCCGAAGGCCGTTAGAGGCGAACCGCGGGTCCGCAAGCATGTCTTCCCGCCCGATGACGCGACAGAAACGCGGGAACAGCGCGTCCGTGCCGGCGGCGATCATGATGTGGCCGTCCTTGCACGGGAACACGCCCCCCGGCATACCGCTCACGCCCTGAGTGCCGACGCGCGCAGGCTGTTCGCCCGTGATCGCGTAGTGCATCGCAAAATGCGAGGTGAAGGCGAGCCCGCAGTCCAGCAGGGACATGTCGATATACTCGCCGGTGCCACCAGCCGCGTCGCGCCGGTAAAGCGCCGCCAGGATGGCGATGTCCGCATAAAGCCCGGTTGCAAGATCGATGATGCTCGGGCCGGCCTTCATCGGTCCGGCGCCGGGCTCTCCGTCGGGGATGCCGGTGGTGCTCATGAAGCCGCTCATCGCCTGGGCGATGGGATCGTAGCCGGGTCGAAAGCGGTAGGGGCCGGTCTGCCCGAATCCCGTGACCGAGCAATATATGAGGCGCGGGTTGACCTTCTTCAGCTGCTCATAATCGAGCCCGCGACGCGCGAGATCGCCAACCTTGTAATTCTCGATCACCACGTCGGCTTTGGCGACGAGGTCGCGGATAAGCTGTTGCCCGCCCTCCGACGCGAGATTCGCGGTGATCGATTTTTTCCCACGGTTGGCGGCGAGGAAGGTGGGGGTCTGATTGACCGTGCTGCCGTCCGTCCCTTGCAGGAATGCAGCCCCGTAGACCCGGCTCTCGTCGCCGGTCACGGGCTTTTCGATCTTGATGACCTCCGCGCCCAGATCCGCCAGCATCTGACCCGCCCAGGGACCGGCGAGCACTCGACTCATATCCACCACGCGAATGCCCGTCAGCGGCTGGTCCGCCATAATCTGCCCACTCCTCTGCTATGTTTCAGATTTGGCCCGGGCCGAGGCGCCCCGCCACCCCTCAGAAATTGGCACAAGGCCGAGAAATCGTCTGGAGGGCGCACGCCCGATGCGGGCCAACTTTTGGTTGCTTCGCCGCCGCTGCATAGGTCGTGGTACCGGATGCTAGTCTCTGGAAGGCTCGCAGCAAGAGGAATCCCGCTTATGTCGCTACTGCCGATCGATGGGGCCGAAACCAGAACTGTTGCGCCGCCGATCGCTGCCACGCCGCGCGCCTACGTCCTCGTGATGCTCACGCTCGTCTACATCATGAACATGATCGATCGTAAGATCGTGACCATCCTTCAGGAGCCGATCAAGCACGAGTTCGGCCTGATGGACTGGCAGCTTGGACTGATGAGCGGCTTCGCCTTCGCCACCCTCTATGCCGTGGCGGGCTTTCCGATCGCGCGCTATGCGGACCGGCCGACGAGCAACCGCGTCAACATCATTTCGGGGGCGCTGGTCGCGTGGAGCGCGGCGACGGCGCTTGGCGGCATCGCGCAGAACTATATACAATTGCTGCTCGCGCGGTTCGCGGTCGGCATCGGGGAAGCTGGCTCCGGACCGCCCTCGCATTCCATCATCGCCGATCTCTTCAGGTTGAGCGAGCGGGGCCGCGCGATGGGACTGTTCGCACTCGCTTCACCGATCGGCATCGCGGCGGGCCTTTCGATCGGCGGCTATGTGGCCGATCATTTCAGCTGGCGGGTGGCCCTGCTTCTCGTCGGTCTGCCAGGTCTGCTGCTCGCCCTCGTCTTCCGGGCGACCGTGATCGAGCCGCGTCGCAGCCAAGCCGTGGGGCAAGCGCGGCCGGCCGATCGCCCGGGTTTTCTCGAGACGTTGCGGACCATCGGGCGAAAGCGCACCTTCCAGCTGCTGGTCACCGGCGGCTGCCTCGCGGCCTTCACGAACCTCGGTATCCAATACTGGTACCCGACCTTCTTCATGCGCTCCTTCGGGCTGACGCTCGGAGAAGTCGGACTTGCCTGGGGCGTGGCGTCGGGCACGGCCGGCGTGGTCGGCACATTCGGCGGCGGCTGGTTGGCCGACAAATTCGGCAAGAACAATCCGCGGGCCATCCTCCTCGTCCCCGCCTGCGGCATGGTCCTCGCCCTGCCCTTCCACATCGCCGCGGTCACGGCCGCCGAATGGCACGTCGCCCTCGCGCTTCTGCTGGTCCCGACCACGCTGACGACGCTCTGGGTTGCGCCGAACATGACCCTGAACCAAGGCCTCGCGCCGCTCGCGATGCGCGCCACAATCGTTGCGCTCAGCACCTTCCTCGTTAACCTGGTCGGCCTCGGACTCGGGCCTATGGGCCTCGGCTATCTGAGCGACGTGTTCACCTCCTCCTATGGCAGCACCGAAGCAGGCCTGCGCATCGCGCTGATCGCAATCAGCCCCGTCTACCTGCTCAGCGGCCTCTGCTTTTTCGCGGGCTCCTTCTTCATCCCCCGAGACCTCGAAGATACTGCCGTCGCCGTGAAGCCAGCCTCCTGAAGCGCAATCTTGTGAGCCTGACCCGATCCCAACTGGGCGAGAAGCTGCGGCTGCCCGTATTCGGCGCGCCGATGTTCCTGGTCTCGGGCCCAGGCCTCGTGATCGCGCAATGCCGAGCAGGCATCCTGGGTGTCATGCCCGCACTCAATGTCCGCGACCCGGATCGACTGGGAAGCACGCTCGCAGAGATACGCGAAGCCCTGTCGGGCGAACCGGCCGCTCCGTTTGGCGTCAACCTGATCGCCCACGCAAGCAACCAGCGCCTCGCGCACGACCTTGAGGTTTGCGTCGATCAGCGCGTCCCGCTGATCGTCACGTCGCTCGGAACGTCCGAAGACATTGTAAGGCGCATCCACTCCTATGGAGGCCTGGTCTTCCACGATGTGACGAACACGCGCCACGCGCGCAAGGCGGTGAAGGCCGGCGTCGATGGCATCGTCGCGGTCGCGGCCGGCGCGGGGGGACATGGCGGAACGATCAGCCCGTTCGCCCTTTGCCGGGAAATCCGCGCGATCCACAGCGGGCCAATCGCGCTTGCCGGGGCGATTTCCACCGGCAGCGATATCGCCGCGGCCAGAGCGATGGGGGCCGACTTCGCCTATATGGGCACGCGCTTCATTGCGACGGAGGAAGCGAACATTTCGGATGGCTATGCGCAAATGCTGCTCGCGGCCACGGCCGAAGACATCGTCTACACGCCCCACTTCTCGGGCACGCCGGGCAATTATCTGAAGGCCAGCATCGTGGCGGCCGGACTCGATCCCGACGTGGTTCGGCGCGCAAGCGGCGGCGCGATGCAGGTGACCGACGAGGGCGTAAAGAAGGCCTGGCGCGACATCTGGAGCGCAGGGCACGGGGTTGGGGCAACGGGAGAGGTCATGCCCGTCGCCACGCTGGTCGATCGACTGGAAACCGAGTTTCGCGCCGCCGGTGGCGCTGTTGGAAGGATTTGGAGATGAAGGTCCTGGTCGCCGTGAAGCGGGTGATCGACTATAATGTGAAGCCGCGTGTGAAGGCGGATGGCACGGGGGTCGATCTTGCCAACG
>JGI12383J13903_1000138_pt1 | contig 61869 bp, 67 predicted proteins | sample Passage237B_FD_13903 | JGI IMG/M metagenome (IMG submission 13903)
CCCCCCGCCGTGCCGATGTTCCACGCCAACGGCTGGGGCATCCCCTTCGCGGCACCGGCGGCGGGCGCAAGGCTCGTCCTGCCCGGCCGTCACCTCGACGGCGCGAGCCTGGCGCGGCTGATGCGCGAAGAGCGCGTGACGGTGGGCATCGGCGTCCAGACCGTTTGGCTGGGCCTGGTCGACCATCTCGACGTGACCGGCGAGACGCTGCCCGACCTCGAGCGCGTCCTGATCGGCGGATCACCCTGCCCCGAGGCGCAGATCAGGCGGATGGAATCGCGGCTCGGCGCGCATGTCCAGACCAGTTGGGGCATGACCGAATTGTCGCCCGTGGGCACGATCGCGCCGCCGGTCGGCACGCAGCGGCCCGGCGACGATGCCGGCCAGGTGCCGATGGGGCTCGATCTCAAGCTGACCGACGAGGACGGCGTCATCCTGCCCGAGCAGCGCGGCGTCGTCGGTCGGCTCTACGTGCGCGGGCCGAGCGTGGTCGATCGCTATTTCGGCGAGACATCGGATGCGCTCGATGCCGACGGCTGGTTCGAGACCGGCGATCTCGCGACCATCGACGCCGAGGGCAACCTGTCCATCCGCGGCCGCGCGAAGGACCTCATCAAGTCGGGCGGCGAATGGATCAACCCGGTCGAGATCGAGGCAATCGTCGGCCGCGATCCGGCGGTCGGCCAGGTCGCCGTCATCGCCTCGCCCGATCCCAAATGGGGCGAACGCCCGATCCTGGTCGTCGAGCCGCGACAGGGCAAGCAGATCGATCGCGACCGGCTCGTCCACGCGCTGCGCGGCGAGGTCGCGGATTGGTGGATTCCGGACCGGATGGCGCGGGTGGCGGCCATGCCGCTCGCCGCGTCCGGGAAAATCGACAAGAACCGCCTGCGCGAGGACTTCGCCGAAGGCCGGCTGAACGGCGAGCCGCTCGCCCGCTAACGCTGGCGGCACGCCTCCGTCGCCGGCGGGTTGCGGGGGGACCAGAGGCCGACATTCCAGTTCCAGCCGATCCCTCCGGCCGCGTTGCGGCGGCACACCACTTCCTCGTTCAGCTCGTACATGCCGGGCATGAGGTTCGCCGAAAGGTGCGGCGTGTCGGTGAAGTGCATGTAGGCACGCTCGGTGCCATAGGGTGCCCAATCGGGCGCGTTGGCGGCGCGCGGACGGCCATCGCGCGCGAAGCTGGTCCAATAGCCGGTCATCGCATCGGAAAGCGCGGTCTCGCCGGCGGTGCGCGGCGGGTTCGGCCAATAAGGCGGCGTGCCGTCGAACGTGCCGAAGACGAAGGGAAGCTCGCTCGCGTGGAAGGCGTGGAGGCCAGCCTGGTCGGCCGCCGGATAGGCGTGATCGAACAGGTAGAGATAGGAGGGCACGCCCAACGCCGCCTGCGCCCGCGCGACCTTCTCCGATGTCCAGCCGTAAAGCTGGTCGCGGGTCGTCGCGAGGATCGATTCCATCATGTCGCTCGACGGATAGAGCCGCAGGAACGCATCGGCGAGATCGCCATAGGTGCGGCGGATCTGCGCCTCATAATCGGCCGCGCTTGCCGGCGGCTGGGCGGGCGCGAGCACCCGAAGCGAGCGGATTTCGCCGGCGTTGAAACCGATGAGGACGGGCACGTTCGCCTGGCGCCCCGCATTGAAGGCATCGACCATCTGCTCGGGAAGGACATGACCGTCGACCGCGGCGAACGGCGCGAAATGGGCGGCCGCAGCGGCAGCGTTGAGCGTCGCCGCGTCCATCCGCCTGAGCGCGGCGACATCCGGCGCCTGGACCGCCGCGCCGAGCAGCGCGCCGGCTTCCTCGGCCGCCGGCCAGCCATGAACGCCGCGCTTCAGCGCCGGCATCGAAATCATGTAGCCGCTTTCGGAGATCGCCTTGCTGAACAGCCCGCGCGCATCCGGCGCGACCATCAGGTAGAGCACGCTGAGCGCGCCCGCCGATTCGCCGGCGATGGTGACGTTCGAAGCGTCGCCGCCGAACGCGCCGATATTGTCCCTGACCCAGCGCAGCGCCGCGATCTGATCGAGCAGGCCATAATTGCCCGAAACATGATCCGGCGATTCCCGGCTGAGCCCTGGATGGGCGAGATAGCCGAGCACGCCGAGCCGGTAGTTGATCGACACCACGATCACCCCGCGCTCGGCGAGCCGGGCGCCGTCATACATCGTCTCGCGGCTCGATCCGGTCCACAGCGCGCCGCCATGGATCCACACGATCACCGGCGCGTGCTCCGCATGGGCGGGCGTCCAGATGTTGAGCGTCAGGCAATCCTCGCTCTGCGGCAGTGGCGTGTCGACCGAATAGATGGTGTGGAGCGAGCCCTGCGGCGGCTGGATGCAGGCGGGGCCGAACGCGGTCGCAGGCCGCGTCCCCTGCCAGCGCGGCATCGGCGCTGGGGGCCGCCAGCGCCGCTCTCCGACGGGCGGGAGCGCGTAGGGGATGCCGCGGAAGACGCGCAGATCGCCCTGGGCCTCGCCGGCGAGGGTGCCGGCCGGCGCATCGACGACGGGCGGCTGCTGTGCGGCGGCCGGCGCCGGCGCCCCCGCAAGCATCCCGGCGGCGCTTCCAACGGCAATCAGTCGACGAATCATGGCGTGGCTCCGTGCGATTCGGCGCGGCCCCGGCCAAGGATCCGCGCCAGCCAGAAGAAAAGGACAGCGGCGATAAGGTAGAAAGGCGTCAGCGTCAGCAACGCGACCTGAAGCGCGTGGTCGACCCCCTGCCCCGCGAACCAGTCGCTCGCCGCGCCGACATAGGTCGGGCCGAGGCCAAGACCGATGAAGTTCATGATGAGGAGCAGCAGCGCACCCGACATGACGCGCTGGTCCGGCCGCACCTCCTCCTGGACGAAGGCGACGGCGGAGGAGAGATAGAAATAGTTGAGCGCCATCGCGCCGGTCAGGCAGACCAGCGCGACCGGCCAGGACGGCGCCAGCAGGAAGCCGAGATAGAGCGGCAAGGCGGCGATCAGAGATACCGCCGGGATCGAGGCATAGGCGCTGCGCCGCCGCGACGTCATCCGGTCGATCAGCCGGCCCGAGACGATCATCCCGCCGCCCATGCCGACAAGAACCGTGAGGGCATACCAGATCGCGACCTGATCGAGGCCCATCCCCTTTTCGCGCATCAGGAAGAGGACGGTGAAGTTTCCAAGCCCGTAGGTGATGAACTGGGTGGCGCCCGATCCGAGCGCCATCAGCATCAGCGGCAGGCGCGAGAAGAACATGCCGGCCGTTTCCCAGAAACCCGCGCCCGGGGCCGCTTCGCCGGACGCGCGGTCGAACGCGCCGCGCGGCGGTTCGCGAACGATCAGCTTCACTGCGATCGCGGCCACGATTCCGACGCCCCCGATGACGAGAAAGGCGTCGCGCCAGTCGAAGGCCGCCGCGATCGACGCGCCGAACGCGATCCCGGCCGCGGCGCCAAGCGGCGGACCCAGATTGTAGATGCCGAAGGCGATGCCGCGCCGCCCCGGCGGGAAGGTGTCGGTGATGATCGCATAGGAGGGCGGAACCCCGCCCGCCTCGCCGAAGCCCACCGCCATGCGCGCGGCGACGAGCTGGCCGTAATTGGCGGCAAGCCCGCAGGCGGCCGTGGCCGCGCTCCAGATCGCGCAGGCGATCGAAAGGATCGTCACCCGGTTGGTCTTGTCGGCGAGCCAGCCGATCGGGATCGCGATGAAACAGTAGAACAAGGCGAAATAGAGCCCGCCGATCCGCCCCAGCTGCCCATCGGTGATGTGCAGTTCGTCCTGGATCGGCTTGGCAAGGATCGACAGCAGCTGCCGGTCGAGGAAGTTGAGCACATAGATGCCGCACAGCATCCACAATACGAGCCACTGCCGGGCGGGCTTCGCAGCCTGCGCGGCGATCCCTTCGGCGGCTGCACTCCCCGATTCGGGGGCGCCGGTCGTCGCGCTCACCTCATTGCTCTCCCATATCTTTTCTCCTGACAATGGGCCGAAGCCGGGAGCGCGTCAACATACACTATCACGTGCGTGAATATTATTTGCGGCCCGGAAGTGGGTTGACGTTAGGGGCCCGACGTTCAAAAGCCATTGTGTGACCGCGACCACCCGCCCCCGCCGACCATCGAAAAAGGCCGAGCAGCGGGCAGAGATGATCGAGAAGATCCTCGACGCCGCCGAAGGCCTGTTCGCACAACACGGCCTGTACGGAGTCACGCTGAAGGACGTGGCCAAGCAGGTCGGCGTTCATCATACCCTTCTCAACTATTATTTCTCGGACAAGAAGACCTTGTTCGACGCCGTGTTCGCGCGCCGGGCCGTCGTGACGAGCGAACGGCGCATGAAGGCCCTCGACGATTATGACGCGGCCACTGAGGGCCGGCCGACGGTCGAAGGCGCGCTGCGCGCCTTTCTGGACACGGATCTCGATCTCTATATCGAGGGCGGCGAGGGCTGGAAGAATTACGCGCAGCTCGGCGCGCAGGTCGCGAACGCGCCGGAATGGGGCGCGGAGCTGATGGACACCAATTTCGACCCCGTCGTCCTGCGGCTCATCGATCTGCTTCGCAAGGCGCTCCCCGAATGCGCCGATGAAGACATTTTCTGGGGCTATCATTTTGTCACCGGCGCGCTGATGCTGACGCTCGCCCGCACCGGACGCATCGACAAGCTGTCGGGCGGCTTGTGCCGGTCCGAGGATTTCAGCGCGGTCAAGGAACGCATGGCGACCTTCATGGCCGCCGGCTTCATCGCCGTATGCCGGGAACGCGCCGGGAAACGCAGCCGATAACCTTCGCTATCTTGTGAGTTAATATCTCGCACGTTATGCCTGCCTCAAACAGGCAAGGAGCGATGAATGACTCTCCAGGATCGCGTCGCGATCGTCACCGGCGCCGGGAGCGGCCTTGGCCGTTGCCACGCCCTCTATCTTGCCCGCCAGGGAGCGCGGGTCATCGTCAACGATCTGGCCGCCGAACCGGCCGAACGGGTCGCCGCGGAGATTCGCGTGGCCGGTGGCGAGGCGATCGCGGCCGCGGCCTCGGTGACCGACGAAGCCGCGGTGGCGGCGATGGTCGATGCCGCGATGGCGCGCTGGGGCCGCATCGACATCCTCGTCAACAATGCGGGCATTCTTCGCGATCGGAGCTTCGCGAAGATGACGATGGACGATTTCAGGCTGATCGTCGATGTCCACCTGATGGGCGCCGCGATCTGCACCAAGGCGGTGTGGGAGATCATGCGTCGGCAGGCCTATGGCCGCATCGTCATGACCACCTCATCCTCGGGCCTCTACGGCAATTTCGGTCAGGCCAATTACGGCGCCGCCAAGATGGCGCTCGTCGGCTTGATGCAGACGCTTGCGATCGAGGGCGAGAAATACGGGATCAGGGTGAACTGCCTCGCACCGACGGCGGCGACCGGCATGACCGAGGGCGTGCTTTCCGACGCCAGCCTCGCCGCACTCGATCCGGCGCTCGTCAGCCCCGGCCTGCTGCTGCTCACCAGCGATGAGGCGCCGACGCGCGCGATCCTCGCCGCGGGCGCCGGTCATTTCGCCGCGGCGAACGTGACCCTGACCGAAGGCCGGTTCGTCGGCGCGCGCGACGATGCCGGCGAGCAGGTGATATGGCACTGGCCCCAGATCTCCGACCGGAGCGGCGAGATCGTCCCCCCTTACGGCTTCATGCAGGCGGAGCGCGAACTCGCGAGTGCCGGAATGGACGCGCCGGTGATGGCGGCGGCGCGGTGACACGAGGGGGCGCGGGCCCGATCTCGCGACGGGCGCTGCTTGCCGGCGCCGGCGCTGCGATCGGTGCGAGCGCCCTCGCCTCCCCTTCCACCGGTTCGCGCGGACGCCGCCCCGCGCCGCCGGGCTTCCTTTGGGGCACCGCCATCTCGGCTCATCAGAGCGAGGGCAACAACACCAACAGCGACGCCTGGCTCGCCGAGAATATCCGTCCGACGCTGTTCCGTGAACGATCGGGCGATGCCTGCGACAGCTATCATCGCTTTGCCGAGGACATCGAAATCGCCGCGAGGCTTGGCCTCAATTGCTACCGGCTCGGCATCGAATGGTCGCGGATCGAGCCGAGCGAGGGCCAGTTCTCCAACGCAGAGCTCGATCATTATGCGCGGGTGCTGGAGACGTGCCGGGCCCACGGCCTCGCGCCCGTCGTCACGTTCAATCATTTCACGACCCCGCTCTGGTTCGCTGCGCGCGGCGGCTTCGAGGTCGAGGATTCACCCGCTCTCTTCGCCCGCTACTGCCGCCGCGCGGCCGAGCATCTGGGCGGGCTGATGCACCTCGCGACCACCTTCAACGAGGCGAACATCCAGCTGCTCGTCCGCCTCCTCGCCCTCTCCGACGAGGCGCGCGCCGCGGTTCGCGCGGCCAATGAGGCGGCGGCGCGGGCGACCGGATCGCCCCGCTTCTCGCGCCTCGCTTATGCCGATCCGGAGATCGCGACCCCGATCATGCAGGAGGCGCACCGGCAAGGCTATCGGGCGATCAAGGCGGCGCGGCCCGATCTGCCGGTCGGCCTCACGCTCACCACGCAGGACATCCAGGGCGCGACGCCCGATGCGCCGGTCGCCCGCTTCCGCGACCGCCTGTACGGCAGCTGGCCCGACGTCGCGCGCAGCCATGCCGATTTCTTCGGCGTCCAGACCTATACGCGCTTCCGGGTCGATGCGAACGGCATCGTCCCGCCGCCGCCCGGGGCCGAGCTCACCGCGAGCGGCTATGAATTCTATCCGGAGGCGCTCGCGGCGACGATCCGCTGGGCCCATGCGACGATCGGCAAGCCGATCTACGTCACCGAAAGCGGCATTGCGACCGACAACGACCGGCGGCGCATCGCCTATATCGATCGCGCGCTCGACGGCGTGCGGCAATGCCTGGACGAGGGGATTCCGGTCCACTCCTATCTCTACTGGTCGCTGCTCGACAATTTCGAGTGGACGTCGGGATATGGGGTCCATTTCGGCCTCGTCGCCGTCGACCGCAGCACGTTTCGGCGCACGCTGAAGCCGAGCGCGCTCCATTTCGGCGCCCTTGCGCGGGCAAACCGGATCTAGGCCTCGGCGCGCTTCGCGATTTCCTCGGCCGCCTCGGCAACGCCGGTATTGGCGGCGGGAACCCCAGCATTGACGGCGAGGAGCATCAGCGTCTCCCCTCTTCATCGCGGCGCCGCTCCCTCAGGGCTGCACGATCTTCCGGCGCGGACCAATATAGTTCTTTACCCCGGCTTCCGATCCGAGCGCATGGATGCGGCCGTCCATCTCCTCCTGCCAGATCAGCGATTCGATCGCGATGTGCATCGGGTGATCCTGGACGGTCAGCGTCCCCTGGTCGACGGGGGAGCCGTCCGGCGAACCCATATAATGGGCATGTTCCGACCAGCCGGGCGCCGACAGCATGAGATCGCCGACGCCCCATTCGTAGGTCTGCCCGTCGACGACGCTCTTCCCGCCATTGCCCAGGAAATAATAATTGATCGACGAGGAGCTGTGACGATGGCCCCGCTTGACCTCGGGCGGCCGGTTGCTGCGGGTGCCGCCGGACATGGTCGCGAAGAAGCTGTGCGTGGTGCCGTTGCGGCGCTCCGTCGCCGGATTGTAGAGCAGCATGATCCCGCGATTGTTGGTGCGCGGCGCGAACGGCAGGTTCTCCCGCACCTTTGCCCAGGGCCAGTGCAGCGCCTTCGATTCGACGACATCGATATCGACCAGATATTCGTAGCTGCGCATCTTCGCGCCGCCGGTTTCCAGATCGACCTCGAACGCGGATTCCTGTGGCTTCCACGGCTCGGTCGGGCGGGGACGGCGGATGATGGAGGGGTCGGGATCCTCCTCGACATAATGAACGCCGAGCTTTTCGAGCACCGGCGCGTTCGAATAGGTGAAGCACACGAACAGGTCGTCGCCGGTGTTGCGGTGGCGATAGACCTGCATGGACGGGATGTTGCACACATCCCACTTTTCGAGCCGGATCTGCTCGCCGCTCACTTCGACCACGCCGGTCCCGCGAACGCACATTTCGAGCTGGTTGGAGTTGCGGCGGATCGGCGCGCTCTCCTCACCGGGCTTCAGCACGTTGATCGTGACATCGGTTCCCGGCGCAAGGCCGAGCCCCGGCGCCTTCGCATAGGGATGGACGACCGCGCTGGCGCGACGGCCGTTGTCCGGGCGATCGAGATCGGCCAGCCGCTCGATCTCGCGCTCGATCGAGGCGCGCGGAACGACGAGCGCGGGCCAGATTTCCGGGCCCGACGGTTGTGCGCCGCTGCGATCGAGAAATTGGGGCGTGAGTTCGGTCACCTGTCCTGCCTTTCGACTCCTGTGCCGCCTTCTTCCTGTGCGGACACCAACATTCAATCACACATGATTGTTTTTGTTCCGGCGCTCGTCAAGTCGGGACGGCGTCGGTTCGCCGGTCGCCAGCGTCGGGACGGACCTGCGCGAGCAGCCGCGTCGCGCCCGCGCGCAGCAGGCCGATATCGGTCCCGACCGACACGAAAAGCACGCCCTGCCCCAGCCGCGCTCGCGCATCCTCGGGATCGAGCGCGAAAATTCCGGCGGGCTTGCCGCAGGCGGCGATCCGGCGAAGCGCGTCGGCGATCGCCGCCTGCACCTCGCCATGGCGCGGATCGCCGAGATGGCCGAGCGAGGCGGCAAGGTCGCTCGGCCCGATGAACAGCGCATCGACGCCCTCGACCGCGGCAATCTCCTCGATCGCGTCGAGCCCGGGACGGCTCTCGATCTGGAGAATGACGCAGATCTGTTCATGGGCGCGCGCGAGATAATCGGGCGCCGTCCCGAAGCCCGAAGCGCGGCTGGTGCTGCTGGCGACGCCGCGCGTTCCCACGGGCGGGTAGCGGGTCGCCGCGACGATCGCCCGGGCCTGGGCCGCGCTTTCCACCATCGGCACCAAAAGGGTACGCACGCCGAGATCGAGATATTGCGCGATGACCGCGCGGTCCTGACTCGGCGGTCGGGCGACCGACTCGATGCCGGAGGCGGCGACCGCCTGGAGCTGCGCGAGCAGGGTCTGCAGCGTGTTCGGCGCATGTTCGCCGTCGAACAACAGCCAGTCAAACCCGCAGCCGGCGCAGATTTCCGCCGCGGCCGGGCTCGTCAGCGCCTGCCACAGCCCGATCTGCGGACGGCCCGCGCGCAGGGCCTCGGCGATGCGATTGGGGCGGAGCGCGCTCATGCGAACCGGAACGCGATCGTGCCGAGCGGGCCATAATCCACACTGAACACGTCGCCCTCTCCGGCGGGCACCGGCGCGGTGAAGGAGCCGCCCAGGATCACCTCGCCAGCCGACAGCTTCTCGCCATGCGCGAACAGCTTGTTGGCGAGCCAGGCGGGCCCGTTGGCGGGGTGGTTGAGGACCGCGGCGGCCACCCCCGATTCCTCGATCACCCCGTTGCGCGACAGCAGAGCCGATATCCAGCGCAGGTCCGTCTGATCGGGCCGCGTCGGCCGCCCGCCGAGCACGATGCCCGCGTTGGCGGCATTGTCCGAGATGGTGTCCATGACGGTGCGGGTGCGGCCCGTCTCCGGATCGACCTGGCGGATGCGCGCATCGATGATCTCGATCGCCGGCTGGATGAAATCGGTCGCGTTGAGGACGTCGCGGATCGTGCAGTCGGGGCCCTCGAGGTCCGATTTGAGGATGAAGGCGATCTCGACCTCGACGCGCGGGACGATGAAGCGCGTGAACGGAATGTCCCCGCCGTCGGCGAAGAACATGTCGTCGAGAAGGAGGCCGTAATCGGGCTCGGTGATGTTCGAGGAGCGCTGCATGGCGCGCGAGGTAAGGCCGATCTTGCGGCCCTTCGCGACGCGCCCCTCGGCGAGCTTCAGCGCCATCCATTCCCGCTGGATCGCATAGGCATCCTCGATCGCCATGCCGGGATGCTCGCGCGAGAAATGGCCGATCTGGGTGCGCGTGCGCTCGGCCTCGTGGAGACGGCCGGCGAGTTCGGTGACGAGCGCCTTATCCATTCGCGGCCTCGGCTTCCACCGCCGCGCGGCGCAGCAGCTCACGCCCCCCGAACCATAGCGCGACCATGCTCGCGATCATGATGACCGGATAGCAGGCGAGCATGGCTGAGGGCAGCGCGAGCGGGCCGGTGAAGAAATATTTCCCGACGAGCGCGAAGATCGTCGGGCCGATCGCCGAGCCGGTGTTGGTCGCCACCGCGTAGAAAGCCGTCGCCTTCCCCATCAGCCGGGTCGGCGTGACGAAGGACAAAGCGGCGCTGGTCGCGATCAGCACGCCACCGTCGAACAGCAGCGAGAAGAAGACGCTGCCCCACATCACCGGGATGGACGGCGCGAGCAGGATGAACAAGGTCGGCAGGATATGGAGCGCGGTGCCGATGAAGGCGACGCGCATGACCGCATCGGGCGATTTCTTGCCGAGCCGGTCCATGATGTAGCCGAGGCTGAACAGCACGACCGGCCCGGTGACAAGCGCGATCGGCCCGAGCACCCGGCCGATCTCCCCCGGCGTCAGGTGCCAGGTCCGCCCGATCGCCGCCGGGAGCCACTGGTTCCAGCCATTGCCGATCTGGGCCAGGAACATCGCGCCGTAGATCAGCAGATAGACCCGCCGGTTGGCGCCGATATGGCGGAAAAGCTCGCCGAAGGTCGCCGCGCCGCGCTGCGGCGTGCGCTCCTGCCGCTTCGGTTCGCGGAAGGTGAAGAGCAGCGCGGCGAGCGGGATGCCGATGAGCGCCGGCGTCGCGATCGCGATCTGCCAGGGATGCAGCCGGCCGAGCAGCGGCACGCCCGCAAAGGTCCCCGCGGCGGCGAGCGACAGGATCAGCGCGCCGCCCCAATTGCCGAGGCCCCGCCCGAGGATCGGCGACATATAGTAGATGCCGAAGGCGCGGGCGCGGTGTTCGGGCCGGATGCCGTCGCGCATCAGGGCGAAGGCGGACGGCGGCAGCGCCGCCTCCCCCGCGCCGAGGCCGAGCCGGCCGAGAAAGAGCTGCCAGAACCCGGTCGCGAGCGCGCACACGATGCCCATGATCGACCAGAAGATCGACGCGATCGCGATCAGCAACCGCCGGCTCATCCGGTCGGCGAGATAGCCCGCCGGGAAGGCGCAGACGGTGAACAGGAACACGAACGAGAAGCCGAGCAGGAGGCTCATCTGCACGTCGGTGAGCCCGAGATCGTGACGGATCGGCTCGACCAGCAGCGAGATGATATTTCGATCGATGCTGCTGATCGAGAAGATCATGGTGAGCGCCACGACCATGCGCCACTGCGTCTGGCCTTCGAAGCCGGCCTCTGCGGCCTCCTGGACCATGGCGCCCGATCGCAAGCTCATTTCCGGTTCCTGTCTGCCTGGCCGCGTGGGCTAGAAGTTGATCCTGGCGCCCATCGTAAAGCGGCGTCCGATCGTGTCATAGAGATAGCCGTTGGTCTGCGTCGGCAGCGTCGAGGCGCGGCTCGGATCGATCGGCGGATCGACGTCGAACAGATTTTCGACCGTGCCGAAGATCTGAAGCCCGCTCAGGCTCCCGCTGAAATCGTGGCGGAGCGTGAGATCGGTGTAGAACCGGCCGCTGATGTGATTGTCGTTGATATAGGTGATCGGCTGGCCCGGCGCGTTGTATCGGTCGGTGTTGAACGTGTTGTCGTAATTGCCGCCGCCGACATAGCGCCCCTGGAGATAGGCGGTGAAGCCGCGATTGGCATAGGTCGCGCTGATCGTGCCGCTCCAGTGCGGGATGCCGTAGATGCCGCTGCTGCCGCTGGCCGGCGCGCCGACCTCGCCCGCCTTGTCGATCGCAGGCACGCCGGGGCCCTGCGACAGCGAATATTTGTCGACATAGTTGAGCAGGCCGCGAAGCGTGAGATTGCCGTTCAGGCCCGATGAGATCGCGCTCAGCGACGTCCGGTAGGACGCCTCGAAATCGATCCCGCGCTGGTGGATTTCCTGCCCGTTGAAATAGGTCGTGTTGATGCCGGTGATGACCCCGGTGGGCGAGTTGTTGGCGCGGGTGATCAGGCTGCAATAATCCTGCAGGCCGTTGAAGCAGTTGTTCACCACGTCCTGCGCGACAAGCAGCACGATCGCATCGTGGATCTTGATGTCATAGGCATCGATCGACGCGCTGAAGCCGCTGGATCCGCGCGGGCGGAAGACGATGCCCGCGGTCCAGGTGTCGGCCCGCTCCGGCGTCAGGTTCGGATTGCCCTGATCGAAGCGCGCCGTCGCGAAGGCGGCGTTGCCGAGGAACGGATCGGTGATCGTCGTCCCCTGCTGCCGGCTGGGGGAGAGGAGCTCGACGATATTGGGCGCGCGGATGTCGCGCGAGCGGGTGGCGCGAAGGCGAAGTTCGTTGACCGGATCCCACACCAGCCCGACCTTCCAGCTGCTGACGCCGCCGCTGGTGCTGTAGTCGGTATAGCGATAGGCGCCGTTGAGCTCGGCCGAGCCGATCGCCGAATGATCGAGCAGCGGCAGGTTGAGCTCGGCGAACACCTCCTTGACGTTGTAGCCGCCGTCGAGCGGCTGGAAATTGCCGAAGGCGCCGAGCCCGCGATTGGGCGAGTTGGCGGAGCTTGGCAGGCCGCGAATGCCGGCCGCGGTCTGCGCGATATAATCCGCGGGCAGGGTCTGAGAGAGCGGATCGGACGTCACCGTCGTGTTGATCCGGCGATATTCGGCGCCGAACGCGACCGAGATCGGTCCCGCCCAGCCCTGGGCCAGATCGCCGGAGATGTTGGCCTGGACCGATTGCTGGCGGATGGCCTGCTTGAACCACGCCTCGAAGAAGATGTAGTCGAGCGCCTCGGGCGAATTCTGCGACAGCGGGATGAAGGGGTTGATCGGCACGCAGCCGTTGGTCGGATTGGTCAGCGACGTGCGGCAGACGATCGATCCGATCGCGAAGCCGGAGCTGCCGACATTCTGCGGCGTCACCGTGACCGAGTCTGCCGCATTGTAGACGTTGACCTGGTTGTTGTTGTTGAGCAGCCGCCGCTGGTAGGTCGAACGGCCGTTCTGGTAGGTCACGTCCCAGCGCCAGCGATGGCTTCCGGCCATGAAGTCGCCGCGCGCGCCGGCGGTGAACTCCCAGTTCGTGCCGGTGTCGTCGATCTGCGATCCGCCGACATCCAGGTTGAACTTGCTGAGCGGGAAGGAAGCGAGGCCGCCAACGTTCAATCCGGCCGGAATGAATGGATTGCCGGCAAAGATCGTGAAGTTCTGGCTGGTGATCTGGGTGAGCGACGGCGCGTCCTGATAGCCGTGCGACCCCGACACGAACAGCTCGACATGATCGGTGACGTCGAAGCTCGCCTGAAGGAATTCGACGTTGCGGCGCAGCGGCAGCGACAGCGCGGCGATATTGCCGGACCACACGCCGTCCCCGCCCTGCATGAAGCCGGCGGTGCGCAGGTTGCCGCCGACGAAGGGCACCGGCTGTCCGTTGATGAACTGCGTATTGGCGAGCGGTCCGGAGGTGATGAGGCCGCCGGGCGTGCCGCTCGCCACCGTCGCGTCGGGCGCGATGATGAAGGTCGGGTTGTCCGGAGACGCCGGGTTGTTCGCGTTCACCGCCGGATTGGTGAGCGGGAGATAGTGGCCGGTCGTCCAGCCGCGCTGGGGCGAGGGATAGACCGCGCCGCGATTATAATATTCGGCGCTGCCGATGATGTGCAGCCGATTGTCGAGCAGGTGGACGCCGAAGGCCGCGCCGAGCCGTTGGCTCGCCCCGTCGCCTCGGCTGGAGACACCGGCGCTGCCTTCCACCCGGAAGCCGCGGAAATTGCGGTTGAGAATGAAGTTCACGACGCCGGACACCGCGTCCGATCCATAGGCCGCCGATGCGCCGCCGGTGACGACGTCGACGCGCTGGATCAGCATTTGCGGCAGCATGTTGATGTCCGGCGCGCTGCCGGTATTGGCCGGGGTCAGTCGATGCCCGTCGAGCAGGACGAGCGTCCGGTTGACGCCGAGGCCGCGCAGGTTGAGCTGCGAGATCGCGCCCTGGTTGCCGGACGAGACCTGCCCGCCCTGCGGATTGCTCGAGAGGCGCAACGCCGGCAGCGGCGCGAGGCTCTGGCTGAGCGATCCGGGCGACGACAGGGTAAGCTGATCGCCCGACACGGTGGTGACCGGGGTCGGCTGGGTATAGCCGTTCGCCTGGATGCGGGTGCCGGTGACGACGATGGCCGTGGCGGAATCCTCGCTGTTCGCCTCCACGGGCGGCGCGGCTGGCGCGTCCTGCGGAGCCTGCGCCTCCTGCGCATGAGCGGCGGTCGCGGCGAGCATGAGCGCAAGCGCGGGCACGGATGCGCAGGCCCTGAACCCGGTCCGGATATCTCCCTTGGCGATCGTCATTCTTCCTCTCCTTGGATTCTTGTCTTTTGTCAGTGTCGCCGCGCGCTGCGCCATCGCGCGGTCGAGCGTCCCATCCGCTCGATCTCACGGCCAACGCCGCGCGCCACGGCGCGCTCGAAAATCAGGCTGGCAAGCGCGAGATCGGCGACCCCCATGCCGAGCGACTTGAACAGCGACACGTCGAGATCGGCCGGCCGCGGCCGGCCGGCGGCAACGATGTCGCTCAGGCTTCGCACCTCGTCCCAGCCGTCCGGCCCGGGCCCGAAGCGCTCGATGAACTCGGTCGAGATCGATTGCGCGTTGGCGATGTTGTCGACGACGACGAGGCCCGCGCGATCGAACAGGTCCTGATGGAATTCCGCGAAGCCGCGAAGGATCGCCCCGACGGCGTTGACATGGACGCCGGTCGAAAGCGCGCTCGCCGGAAAGAAGGGCTCCCTGGCGCGGGTGACGATGGTCACGATCTGGGCGCCGTCGGTTGCCGCCTCGATGCTGCGCGCCTCTTCGACATCGAAGGTGAACAGGCTGGCGGCGCGCTCGACGAAGGCCCTGCGATTCTCCTCGGTCCGGCTGAACACCCGCAACCGCCGGATCGGGCGGACGGCGGCCACCGCCGCGACCTGCAGCATCGCCTGCTTGCCGGTGCCGACCAGCGCCATTTCATCGGCGATCGCGGGCGCCAGCCACTTCGTCGCGACACCGGAGATCGCGGCGGTCCTCAGCTGGCTCATCACCGCCGATTCGATCACCGCCTCGACCACCCCGGTTTCGGTGTTGAACAGCGAGAAGATCGTGCCCGCCCCGTTGGGCGTGTGCAGCCATGTCTTGAAACCGGCGCGGCCCGCCGATGGCGCGAACGATCCGAGCGCGTGCATCGACCGGCGTTCCCACTGGCCGAGCGCCTTGGGGAGGCTCGTCGCCTCGCCTTTTGCCTCGAGCGCGAGCATCTTTTCCTCGGCCGCGATCGCATCTTCGAGGTCGATCAACTCGGAGACTTCGGGCTCAGAGATCCACAGCATCGGCGCCCCCCTTCTGCTCGTCGATGACGGGGGTGGTGAGCGTGCCGATCCCGGAAATCTCGACCTGGAAGACGTCGCCGGCCTTCATGAACAAGGGCGGCGTTCGCTTCATGCCGACGCCCGCCGGCGTCCCGGTCGCGATCACGTCGCCCGGCTTCAGGGTCGTGAAGCTGCTGATATAGGCGATGAGCTCGGGCACCGAGAAGATCAGCAGGCCGACCGAGCTGCGCTGCACCTCCTCGCCGTTCAGTCGGCCGACCAGCTCAAGCTGCGCCGGATCGCCGATCTCATCGGCAGTGACCAGCCACGGGCCGAATGCGCCGCTACGATCGAAATTCTTGCCCGGCGTCGCCTGGTTGGTGTGACGCTGGAAATCGCGGACCGCATTGTCGGCGAAACAGGAATAGCCGGCGACATGATCCAGGGCGTCGGCAGCGGCAATGTGCCGCCCCGCCCGCCCGATCACCACGGCAAGCTCGGCCTCGAAATCGAACCGATCGGAAAGGAACGGCTTCACGATCGCCTCGCCGTCGCCGACCTGGGCATCGGGGAAGCGGACGAAGACCGCCGGATAAGGCGTCGCCTCGCGACCCGTTTCCTCGCGGTGGCTGCGATAATTGACGCCGATGGCCAGGATCTTTTCCGGGTTCGGGATCGGCGGGAGAAGCCGCGCCTCTTCGAGCGGCAGCGCATCCGACACCTGAACGAGCGCCGCGCGGATCGCATCGAGCCCGCCGCCGAGCGCGGTCCGAAGGTCCGGCCAGACATGGTCGAGCGGCCACAATTGCTGACCGTCGACGACGCCCCAGCGCTGCGTTCCGGCGTGGAGGATGGTCGCAAGACGCATGTCAGCAGGCCTCCGTCTCGACCAGCCGTTCCATGGCGTGGAGCGCCATGTCCGCGAGCTGGCGGCGCTCGGCGCCGAAATCGGTGCCCGCACGACCGGCGAGGAAGGCGATCGCCGATCCGCGCATCGTCGCCATCACGATGTGGAGGATCGTGTCGAGATCGCGCTGCGCGCAGCGGACGTCGCTGAACAGGTCGTGCCAGACCGATCCGATACCCTCGCGCACCAGCCGCATGCTCGCCTCGATCCGCCGGGCGAGCTCCGGATCGCCGGCGAGCACCACCCAGATGCTGAGACCGGCGCGGAACATCCGGCCCTGGAACACATCCCAATAATGTTCGATCATCGCCTCGATCCGGCTGCGCAGCGGCGCCTGGCGCAACGCCTCCAGATCGAAGCGGAAATTGAGCTCGAGCGCGATCGCCTCCATGATCGCGACCGTCAGATCCGCCTTCGATGCGAAATGATATTGGAGCGCCCCGCGCGAGACCTTGGCGCGGCGAGCGATGAGGCTGGTCGTGGCGCTCGCATAGCCGACCTCTGCGACGACCTCGATCGCGGCCGCGACGAGCGCTTCACGCGTTGCGGTGCTGCGCTCGTCCTGCGTGCGGCGAGCGCGCTTCATCCCTGTTTTTTCCATCTTCCCTCTCCCCCCGGCGGGGTTCGGGATGCACTGTGCCGCGCAGTCCGGCCCGCCGAAGAGAAGAGCGTAGGAATCAATCGCTTGCCTGTCCACACGTTCAGGCCGGATGGAATGTATCTGCCCAGACCAGCGGCGCCGACGCGGCGGCACGCGGAGGGGCGCGGCGAGGCGCACGCCTTGGCGGGAAATCGCCGGGCCCGGCCTCACCATGTCGGCGCCTCTTCCTTGGCGCGGAGCGTGTCCTTGTCATAGCCGGCGACGCGCTCGTAGCTCGACGAAAGCTCCAGGATCTCCTGCTCGCTGATGACGTCGCCGATCCGGCGGAAGGGCGCGTCGCCGGTGCGGACGGCCACCTCGCGAAGGATCGCGTCGGGCGGCGAGGTGCGGTTGGTCAAGACGACCTTGGCGGTGGCCGGCAGCCGCTCGGCCTCATAGCGGGCCAGCGCCTGGACCGGATCGCCGCCCTTGCCGAGCTCGCGAGAGAGAGCGACGCAATCGAGGATCGCCTGCGCCGATCCGTTTGCCCCGCGCGGATACATTGGATGCGCGGCATCGCCGAGCAGGCTGATCCGTCCGTGGCTCCAGCGCGGCAGCGGATCGCGGTCGACCATCGGATATTCAAGCACGCGCTCGGCATTGCGGCACATCTCCGGCACGTCGAGCCATCCGAAGCGCCAGTCGCGGACGCGGTCGATGAAGTCGCCGATCTCGCCTTCCTGGTTCCAGTCCTGCTCGGCCGGATAATCGGCGGTGGCGACGTCCATGACCCAGTTGATGAGCTGGTTGCCCTGGCCGTCCACATTGTCGCGGATCGGATAGACGAGCAGCTTGGCGGTGTTGAGCCAGCCGATCCTGACCATGCTCGCCCCGGTCAGGAACGGCGCCTGGACGGTCACGCCCCGCCACATGTTGATTCCCGAATAAAGGGGCGCGCCCTCATCGGGGAAGAATTGCCGGCGGACGACCGATTTCGTGCCGTCGCAGGCCACCGCGATCGCGCCGCGCTGCGAGGGTCGATCCTTGAAATGGACGGTGACCCCGTCCTCGTCCTGCTCGACGCCAGTGCACGCCCAGCCGGTGCGCACGCGATCCGGGCCGACGCGATCGATCACCGCCTTCAGCAGCGTATCGTGCAGGTCCGCCCGGTGGATCGAGAATTGCGGCCAGGGATAGCCGGCATATCGGCCCACCGGCTCGCGATGGATGAACTGGCCGAAGCGATTGAAGAAGCAGGATTCGCGGGTGATGATGGCGTGCCGGGCCAGATCGGCCTCAAGCCCGAGCGCGATCAGTTCGCGCGAGGCGTGGGGCAGGAGATTGATGCCGACGCCGACCTCGCGAAGCTCGGGAACGGCTTCATAGACACGAAACGCAATGCCGGCGCGGTGGAGCATCAGAGCAAGCGTCAGGCCGCCGATGCCGCCGCCGATGATCACCACATCGGCCGCGCCGTTGTCATTGCCCGAATCCAGTCCGTTGCCCGTCACCCCGTTCAAAACGCGATCCTCTCCACTCCGTCGTGATCTGCGGAAAGGATCGGCAGGCGGGCCCGGCCTGTCCAAGACAATTTCGTTTGAGCGCGCGCGGCGCCGGGGATCAGTGGATGGCGTCGCCGGCGCGCGGCGCCATCAGCCCCTCGGGCAGCGCCTTTGGAAGGGTGCTGCGGATGCAGCGCAGCAGCGGCGCCTCGGCGACCTCGACGGCATCGTCGGACGCGGCGGCGCGGCGGCGGACGATCGAGAGCGTGCGCCTGATCTCCGGATCGATGATGCGCGCGGCGGAAATCTTGCGGGCGCGCAGGTCCTCCGCGATCGATCCCAGCGGGAGGATCGCGGCGCCCATGCCGTGGCTGACGAATTCCTTGAGCAGCGACAGGCTCTTGAGCTCATGAACGATGCGCGGCCGAAGCCCGATCTTTTCCGCCTCGCGCTCCACGACGAAGCGGACCGAGGCCGGCATCGCGCTCATCACCAGATCGCGATCGAGCGCCTTGGCGAAGCGGATCGTCTCGTGCGGGCCGAAGGCGTCCGGGCCGCCGACAAGGTAAAGCGCCTGATCGAGCACCGGCTGCGATTCGAGCCCCTCCCCGCCCGGCGTCTGGAAGGTGAGCGCGAGATCGAGCGCGTTCGAGGCGACATATTCGACGAGCACATGGCTCGATTCCTCGAGCAGGTGGACCTCCGTCCCCGGCATCCAGCGCTGCGAGGCCGCGGGCAGGTTCACCGCAAGGAGCGAAGCCGCGCTCGGCGGCAGGCCGATGCGCAGCTCGCGGGGCCAGTGATGGGCGAGCCGCTCGCGCATCCGGCGATGGCCCTCGATCACTTCGCGCGCCCAGCGGCACACCTCATCGCCCTGGCCAGTGGTCGTGACGCCGCGCGCGTGGCGCACGAAGAGCTGCGCGCCGAATTCATGTTCCATCCGCTTCAGGATCAGCCCGAGGGCCGGTTGGGCGATGTTGAGATCGCTGGCGGCGCGATTGATGCTGCCGACCTCGCAGACGCGGATATAGCATTCGAGATCCCGAATGCGCATCAGAGCCTCTCCATCACGGCCGGCATTGATGCCGTGCCCTGCCGCCATTGTCGCGCAGCCACGGCGGAAGATCGAGAGAAACTTTGGGCCGTATCGACGGCGAGCTAGACAATTTGCGTCTAGCTCGCCGTCCCCTCGCCCCCCTGGGCCCGGGCGGCGAAATAGTCCCAGGCCCGATCGAGGACATGCCCGGCCACATGGGCCTCTTCCGACAGCCGCGCCTCCGCCTCGCTCAGCGCCTTGCAGGCGCCGAGGCTCGCCGCCTGAAGCTGGGCAGCGGCGTTCATGTGGAGGAAGATCGACCGAAGCACCGCTTCCTTGAGCGACCGGCCGGTGACCACCGCGCCATGGCCGCGCATCAGCGCGCAATTCCCTTCGCCCAGTCGCCGGGCGAGGTCCGCGCCCTGTTCGATCGTCCGGACGAGAAGGTCGGTCTCGCCGAAACGGTCGGCAATATCCCATTTGGGAACGCTCGGGCCGATCATGCCGGCGACATGGATCACCGGCACCAAAGGCCGGTCGACGATGGTGAAGGGCAGGATCTGCGCCGCATGGCTGTGGACGATAGAGCCGACATCCTCCCGCGCCGCATAGATGGCGGCATGGATCATCCGCTCGACATAGCCGGCGCGGGTGTCGCCGTTCAGCGGGGTCCCGTTGAAATCATATTCGATGAAATCCTCGGAAGAGACCAAGGCCGGACTGCGCGAGCGGGCGAGGAGGAAAGTCCTCTCTCCCGGGCAGCGCAGGCTCACATGCCCATAGGCATCGACAATCCCCTCATGGGCCAGAATCCGGTTCGCGAGAACCAACTCGTCATGCATTCGCGATGCCCTTCGTTGCGGCCCATCGTTTCCCCGATGGCGAGTCTCCGCCAAGGCTTTTTTTATCGGACTAGTACGCTTTTGGACTAATTGCCCGATATGGTTGCAAACGTACGTATCAGGGCATTATCTACTCCTTAACCAAGCGGTGTCACCACCGTTTGCGCTATAGACGAGCGAGCCGGCTCACTCCGACGAACCGCGATGCGGTGCGCTAACGCGCTGGGGATGGGTCGGCTCCACTCGTTTCAGGGGGGCGCCATTGCTACCGCTTTATGCGATCCTGATCGACGGCGGCTTCATTACCAAGAAACTGTATGAGCGCATCGGCAGGCATGCGACCGCCGACGACATTTGCGCGGAATGCGACCGCTTCCACGCCCTTCCGCATCTCAGTAATTACGAGCTGCTCCGCATCTACTATTACGACGCCGCGCCGCTCTCTGAGACGGTAAAGGCCCCCGTGAGCAAGACGCCTATCAACCTCTCTCTAACGGAGCGGTACAAGGCGGCTCAGAGCCTCCATTCAAGCCTCGTGCTACGACCTTATTTTGCCCTTCGCATGGGCCAGCTCAGCCTATCTCCGGACAAATGGAAAATGAAACCGGCGTCGGCGCGCAAGCTTCGTCGGGAGCCGCGCGCATTGGATGATGCCGACTTCGTTCTCGACACACAGCAGAAGGGTGTCGATCTTCGGATTGGGATGGATATGGCCCGGCTCGCATTGCGGGACATGGTGCGCACCGTGATCGTGGTGACCGGCGACTCAGACTTCGTGCCAGCGTTCAAATACGTTCGCCGGGAGGGCGTGAAGGTCATTTTGGACCCGATGGGGCAAAACGTCAGACCAGAATTGAAACAGCATGCAGATATTGTTCTGGAGGCCGAGCCGGAGATATGCCCGCCGCGCGAGATTGGTGCGCCGGAGCCGGCCCCGGCTAGAGCGCGAAGGAGTGCTGACCGGTAACGATCTTGGCGCTTACCCGCGTCGGCATCAGGAACTCGCGCTTGTCCTCCAACACGTCTTTGGTGGTCAGGAACTGAATGCGGGGGTACTCGAATCCCATGTAGCTGTAGGTTCCCGCTTCCGCCGCTTCCGCCAACATCGCCTTGCTCGGCTCCGCGATGCTCAGGAAGCCAGCCATCTCCGCGTTTTCCTCCCGCTCCAAGGTACCGCGAAGGTCGCGCACATCGGTCGGGCGTACAGTCTTTCCGCCTTTCACCTGCAGTATCATCTCTTTCAGGCCAGTGCCTGTCTCGAAATAGATGCGCCCGTCGATTCCGCGGTCGCCAGAGTGGCGCGTCATCGGGAAGCCGCCGACCCGCTCGGCGAACCACTTTTGGAAGGTGGATGGATCTTTGTTCCAAAGCTCCTGAGCTCCGTCCACGCTCATAGGGATGCCGTCAACGCGATAGTCGTGGCCTTCGACCAGCCTGAACTGGTCCGATTGCAGCGTTTCACGGATGAGCTTGATCGACAGGATCGCAATGTCGCAGCCGATCCACTTCCGCGCGTTTTTCTGGGCTGAATAGATGGTCGTGCCGCAACCGCAGAAGGGGTCGAAAACCACGTCGCCTTTATTGCTGGAGACTTGAATTATCCGGTCCAGCAGCGCGGTCGGCTTTTGCGTAGGATAGCCCATGCGCTCTTTGGCTTGCGAGCCGATGGGGCCGATGTCCGTGATAATGTCCTGAACCCCGACGCCGGGGTTCTCGTCCGAATACCGCTTCTGTTGCGGGACGCTCCCTCGTTTCGGCCAATAGATCAGCCCGGCCTGGTCGAGCAGTTCGAGCTTCTCCTGGGTGGAAAGGCCGGACAGGTCCCGGTCGGGATACGCTGCCTCCAATGCCGCCTTAGGAACGGCCCAGTGCCGCCCGGAATCGGTCGGATTGACGCCGCGCCATGGCTTCCCGGAGTCGCCGGTCCTGACACCGGCCCCGGTCAAAGTGACAAGGCGGTAGCGCCCCCGTTCATCATTGAAGCGGTAGAAGTCATCCAGATACTTCTGGTCGTAGCTCTGGAATACCCGGTTCCACGTATAGCGGTCGGAAGCGGTGTAGAAGAGCAAGGTGTCGTGAACCGGCCCCCACCGCTTTGAGCCGCCATGCGAGCCCGTGCGCTTCCAGACGATCTCATTCCGGAAATTGGCATGCCCGAAAATGCCATCCATCATCACCTTGATGTAATGCGAGGCGGTCGGGTCGCAATGCAGGTAGATCGAGCCGGTCGGCCGCAGGAGGCTCTTCATGTAGAGGAGCCGCTGCACCATGAAGATCAGATAGGCCAGCAGATGAGGCTGCGATTTCCGCAGCGCCTGCATCCACAAGCGCCAGAAATCGACGTAATAGTCGTCCACGCCATGCTCGCGCATCAGCACGGGCATGCTGCGCGCGATGGCCTCTTTCTGGGGGTCCATCTCCCACGTGTCGCAGAACGCCTCGACCTGTTCCGGCACGGGCTTCCCGGTCATCGTTTTGTAGAGGAGATTGTAATTCTGCTTCGAGTTGAACGGGGGGTCTAGGTAGATCAGGTCAACGGAGTGCTTCCCCATATGCTCTTGCATGATGGTGAGATTGTCGCCGTACCAAAGTCTGTTCACGCGGTGGCCCCCACAAACATCCGCATGCTGTCCCCGAACGCCGTCTGCGACGTGCGTCGGTTGTACTTATAGCACGCCTCCGCGATGTACAGAGGCATGTATTTCCGGCTGTAATGGTGGTGGGTGCCGTACCACGCCCGCTTCACGATCGCCCAGAAGCTCTCGATCGAATTGGTGTGGATCAGGCCGTCAGCATAGGCTTCACGGTGCGTGATGATCGAGTGGAACATCGACCGGTTCATGCGGCTGTATCCGCTGTACTCGTCGGTGATCAGGATGCTGCCGGCCTTGTCGATGAAGCGCGCGATAAAATTGCTGATCCCCTTGATCGACAGGTCACCGGGATTGGCAACGCGGGCGACAACGCGACCGCCGCGCTCGACCGCGCCGATCACCGGGACTTTCTTGGTGCCGCGCCCGCGCTTCGCGGGAACATCATCCTCCCGCCGGTTTCCCTTGCGCGGCTTGCCGCCAATGTAGGTCTCGTCGGCTTCCACGATCCCGTGCAGCAAGCGGTCCTGCTCAGGGTCCGCCGCCATGGCCGCGCGGATGCGATGCATCATGCTCCAGACGGTCGGGCGGCGCATGCCAAGGTCGCGCGCAATCTGGTATGCGCTGGCGGACTTTTTGGCGTTCAGCATCAGTGCCAGAACGAGAAACCAGTTACGAAGCGGGATATGGGTGCCATGGAACAGGGTGCCGACTGTCACGGAGAAGGCGCGGGAGCAGTCGCGGCACTGCCAGCGCGACATGGCGCGGTCCCCGCTGGCGTGGCGGCCAACGCTCAGGCTACCGCAGTACGGGCAATGAGGCTGCCCGCCCCACCGCACTTTTTCCAGATGCTCAATCGCCTGTTCTTGGGTCTGATAGGACTGGAAAATCTCGATGATATTCATCTAGCCTCTCCTGTCCGCTAACCCTAGCGGCACAAGAAAGACCCGTCAAGTCCAAAAGCGTACCAGTCCGTTTTTTATTGAGCTGGGAAGGCGTCGGCCTCGATCAGCACCGACCGAAGATCACAAGACACCCGCGCTGGCTGGGGCGGCAGGATTCGAACCTGCGAATGCCGGTACCAAAAACCGGTGCCTTACCACTTGGCGACGCCCCAGCAGGCGGTGAAGGGCGGGCTTATAGCCTTGCCCGCAATCCTGGGAAGGGGGAGATTCCCCTCTCCGTCCGCGGTTTCAGGCCAACTCCTCGACCCAGTCGTGGGGATCGGGGGCGGTGCCGCGCTGGATCGCGACCAAAGCCTCGCGAATGCGCTGCGTCGTCGGCCCCACCCTCTCGCCGTTGATCGTGAAATCGATCCCCTCGCCCTGGACCCTGCCGATCGGCGTGACGACCGCGGCGGTGCCGCAGGCAAAGGCTTCGGTCAGTCGGCCGCTGGCGGCATCTGCCTGCCACTGTTCAATCGAATAACGCTCCTCGCGCGCGGCGATGCCGGCGTCGCGCGCGAGGGTGAGGATCGAATCGCGAGTGACGCCGGGAAGGATCGTCCCGTCGAGGGGCGGTGTCGCGATCGATCCGTCGTCGAACACGAAGAAGATGTTCATGCCGCCGAGTTCCTCGATCCAGCGGCGCTCCGCCGCGTCGAGGAAGACCACCTGATCGCAGCCGCGGCTGATCGCATCGGCCTGCGCGGCAAGGCTCGCGGCGTAATTGCCGCCGCATTTGGCCGCGCCGGTCCCGCCCGGCGCCGCGCGGGTATATTCGCGCGTCACCCAGAGGGAGACGGCGCGCGGCCCACCCTTGAAATAACGGCCGACCGACGAGGCCATGACGATGTAGAGATATTCGGAGGCCGGCTTCACGCCGAGGAAGACCTCGCTCGCGAACATGAACGGGCGCAGGTAGAGAGCGCCGTCCTCGTCCTGCGGGATCCAGTCGATATCCGCCTTGACGAGCGCACGAACCGATTCGAGGAACAGCTCCTCCGGCAATTCCGGCATCGCCAGGCGGCGCGCCGAGGCACGGAAGCGGCGCGCATTGGCGTCCGGCCGGAACAGCGCCGCGCCCTGTGGGCGCCGATAGGCCTTCAGCCCTTCGAAAATTTCCTGCGCATAATGAAGGACCGAGGCCGCCGGCTCGAGCGTCACCGGGCTGCGCGCCGTGATGCGTGCGTCGTGCCAGCCCTTGTCGGTGCTGTAGCGCACGATCGCCATATGATCGGTGAAGACCCGCCCGAAACCGGGATCGACCAGCAAGTCCGCGCGCTGCGCGGCGGAGAGCGGATGGGCATTCGGTTCGACCACGAAAGTCAGCGACATCGTCACGTCCTGCGTCATTCGAGAGATTTTCGAGAGCGACTAGGCAGCCGCGAGGCGCGCGTCAAATGCCTGGCGTCATCCCTCGCGGGCCGCCAACGCCATCTCGATCCCGCGAAGCCGCGAAGCCTCGAGCGTGCGCAGCATCAGGTCCGCGAGCGCGCGATCCTCGTCGAGCACCTTCAGTCCCGCCTCGGTGGTGCCGCCCGGGCTTGCCACCCGCCGCGCGAGCGCTTCGGGATCGTCGGGCGAGGCGGCGGCCAGCGCCGCGGCGCCCTCGACCATCCTGAGCGCGAGCCGGGCAGCCTGATCATAAGGCAGGCCGAGCGTCTCGGCCGCGGCCGCCAGCGCGTCGATGAAGCGAAACAGGAAGGCCGGCCCCGCGCCCGTCAGGTGACCGGCGAGCGCGAACTGCGATTCGTCGTCGAACCATTCGGCATGGCCGAGCGCCGCCATCAGCCCGGTCGCGAGCGCGCGGGCCGTCGGATCGGCGCCCTCCCCCGCGAGGTTGACCACGCCCTTTCCCAACCGGACGGGAAGGTTCGGCATCGCGCGAAGGATCGTCCGCGGCGCAGCGAAGCGGGTCCGCAGCGACGCGATCTCGACGCCGGCGAGGATCGACAGGAGCAGCGTCTCGGGCTCGAGGATCGGCGTCAGCACGGGCGCGACCGCATCGAGCTGGTAAGGCTTCATCGCCAGCAGCACGATCGCCGGCACCTCGTCCTCGGGATAATCAGTGAGGACGCGCACCTCATGGCCGACGGGCCGGCCGCTCGGCCGGATGACGGTCACGTGCGCCGGATCGATCCCGGCGGCGATCCAGCCGTCGAGCATCGCCGAACCCATATTGCCGCAACCGACGAACCAGAGCGGCCCCGGCAGCAGCGGATCCGCCATCGGAAAGGCCTAAGCCTCGCCCTGGGTTTCGATCAGCGCCGCGGCAATTGCTTCCTGCGGCGTCTTGTCGGCCCACAGGACGAACTGGAACACCGGGTAGAAGCGCTCGCATTCCTCGATCGCGGCTTCGACCAGCGTTTCCGCCTGCTGAAGGCTCAGCGTCGCCCCATCCTCGCCTTCGAGCAGGGCCGCGTGACGGAAGAGGACGAGGCCAGAGGCCGACCAGAGCTCGAAATGGCCGAGCCAGAGCTGTTCGTTGATCAGGCCGATCGTCTCGTAAATGGCGTCGCGCTTCTCCGTGGCGACGCGGATGTCGGGAAGGGCGAGGAACTGGAGCACCTGATCCTCGGCGCGCCAGATGCTGCGCAGCTCATACTGGGTCCAGCTGCCCTGGAAGGTCGAGACGATCTCGTCCTCGCCGCTGCGCTCATATTCCCAACCGAGCGCCCGGTAGTAGGTTTCGAGCATGTCGATGGGGGCGCTGGCCTCCCGTTCGAGCTCATATTCGTCCATATGCATAAAGCGTCCCCGGCCCGCTTTCGTTCACGTTAACTGCCTTTCCGCCGGAAAAAGCGCAAGGAAGGCCCGTGACGGCCGGTCAGAAAATTGTGGATAATCAGCGCGTCTTCAGGCGCCCTCGCCTTTTCGGGCGCGGCCCTTTCCAGCTGGCGCGGACGGCGCCCGCGCGGCGGCCTCCAGTGCGGCGATCCGCGCCTTCAGCGCCTCGGCCTCCTCGCGGGCGGCCACGGCGATCGCCTTCGTCGCCTCGAACTCCTCGCGGCTCACCATGTCTAGGCCGCCGATCCACTCGCGCGCGCGCTCCTGCATCGAAGCCTGCGCCTCGCGGGTCATGCCGGCGATCGTGCCCGCCGCGCCGTTCATCACCTTGACGAAATCGTCGAACAGCCTGTTCTGGGATTGCATCGCAAGCCCTCCTTCTCAAAGCGGGATATTGGTGGCCGAGGCCGCCGGCGCAACCGCCTCCGCGCCGGGATTGAGTCGCAGCAGCTCCTCGTTGAGCGCCGCGGCGAACATCAGCCAGGCGAGATAGACCAGCATCATCGCCGCCGCGAGCTTGCGGATCGTCCAGAGCCGATGCGCCAGAACGATGCTGATGACGATCATCGCGGCGATGACGACCAGGGCGGCCGTGACCTGGTGGAAACGGAAGAAGAGCGGCGACCAGGCGAAATTGAGGAGGAGTCCGACGACGAAGAGGACGATCAGCCGGCCGCGCTTGTGGGCGCCCCTCGCGTGGAGCAGCATCGCAAAGGCGAGGCCGAGCAGGATGTAGAGACAGGTCCATACGACGCCGAACACCCAGCCCGGCGGGGTCAGCGGCGGCTTTCGCAGCGCCATGTACCAGCTATTGTCGGCACTCGACCCCGAGAACGCCGCCGAAAGCGCGCCGAGCAGCAGGAGCGCCGGCACGCAGATCAGGGCATAGCGCAGGAAGCTCATCCGCAGCTGCGATTTGGAGGCGATCCCGGTCATGACACCCGGGCTAGGGCTTCGCGCGACCGCGATCAAGCGCGCGTCGCGGCGATGAGGAATTCGACATTGCCCTCCGGTCCCGTGATGGGACTTGGGGTGACCCCCGCCACCGACCAGCCGCGTCCCTCCAGCCAGGCGGCGAAGGCGGCGCAGACCCGTTCGTGCACCGCCGGATCGCGGACCACGCCGCCCTTGCCGATCTCGCCCCGCTCGGCCTCAAACTGCGGCTTGACGAGGGCGAGGAGCCGGCCGCCGGGCTTCGCGAAATCGAGTGCGGTATCGAGCACCTTTGCCAGACTGATGAAGCTCGCGTCGCACGCGATGATATCGACCGGCTCGGTAACGATCGCATCGGTGAGATAGCGTGCATTGGTCTGTTCGTGGACGACGACGCGCGAATCCTGGCGGAGCTTCCAGGCGAGCTGATTGGTGCCGACGTCGACCGCGAACACCTTCGCAGCGCCGCGCTGGAGCAGCACGTCGGTGAAGCCGCCGGTCGAGCTGCCGACGTCGAGCGCCACCGCGCCGGTCACGTCCCAACCGAAATGTTCGAGCCCGTGCGCCAGCTTGATCCCCCCGCGCGAGACCCAGGGATGATCGCGACCGCGCACCTCCAGCGGCGCATCCGGCGCGAGCGACTGCCCCGCCTTCTCGATCTTGCGCTCGCCCGAAAAGACCAGCCCGGCGAGGATCAGCGCCTGCGCCTTCGCGCGGCTCTCGGCGAGGCCGCGATCGACGAGCAGCTGATCGGCGCGCGCCTTCGACATGGGATCACCGCCGCCAGAAAGCGAAAGACACAAAAGCAACGAAAAAGGCCGCGACTCCGCAGAAGATGGCGATCCAGCGCCACAGAAGCGTCGATCTTGAAGGGCCGATCGTGGGGCGCACCGGCGGGTTACGACGCGCCTCGGCGTCCATCCGGACGAATTCGGCCTCGACACGCGCGCTCAGCATATCGAGCGGTTCGGCCGGTCCGTCGCCGAAACGGAAGCTCCCGGCGGCGCGATCGACGGTCAGGTCAAGCGCGCCGGCGCGCCAATAGTGGCGCAGATACATGCGAAAGCCACCGCCCTTCGTCCAGGCGGGTCGCCCGTCGAAGCCGTTGTCGGCGAGGCTCAGGATCGCCTTTCCCGTCGCTGCGTCCTCGATCGTCGGGGTCCAGGTCTCGTGGCTCATCCGCTGTGGGTTCACCTCCCAGCGCACCCGCGTGAGACCGTCCGGCGACAATTCCCCCTCGTCGCTCAGGCGCGCGCCCCTTCGACCACGCCGGCGCTGTTGTGCCGCAATGCCTTGAGAACGGTCTCGACGATGCCGTCCGCGTCGAGCCCCGCTTCGGCATATTGCTTCTCGGGCTTGTCCTGGTCCTGGAACGTGTCGGGGAGGCGCATCGTCCGCAGCTTGAGGCCGGCGTCGATCAGGCCGGCGTCGCTGGCGAGCGTCAGGACGTGGGCGCCGAAGCCGCCGATCGCGGCTTCCTCGATCGTCACGGCGACCTCGTGGGTCGCGAGCAGGCGACGGATCAGCTCCTCGTCCAGCGGCTTGGCGAAGCGCAGGTCCGCGACGGTGGTCGACAGGCCCTGCGCGTCGAGCCGGTCGGCCGCCTTGAGCGCCTCGGCAAGGCGGGTGCCGAGCGACAGGATCGCGACTTGTCTGCCCTCGCGGACGACACGTCCCTTGCCGATTTCCAGCACTTCGGGCGTCTCGGGCAAGGCGACGCCGACGCCATTGCCGCGAGGGTAACGGACCGCGATCGGGCCGCTGTCATGCTCCTCCATTGTTTTCACCATATGGGCGAGCTCGGCCTCGTCGGCGGCAGCCATTACGGTGAAATTCGGCAGGGTGCACAGATAAGCGAGATCGAAGCTTCCGGCATGGGTCGCGCCGTCGGCGCCGACCAGCCCGGCGCGATCCATCGCGAAGCGCACCGGCAGGTTCTGGATCGCGACGTCGTGGACGACCTGGTCATAGGCGCGCTGCAGGAAGGTCGAATAGATCGCGACGAACGGGCGCATCCCCTGCGCCGCCAGCCCCGCCGCGAAGGTGACGGCATGCTGCTCGGCGATGCCGACGTCGAAGGCGCGGTCGGGATGGGCAGCCGCGAACTTGTCCACCCCGGTTCCGGACGGCATCGCCGCGGTGACCGCGCAGATCTTCGGGTCGCTCTCGGCGAGTTTCGCCAGCGTCTCGCCGAAGACGTTCTGATAGGCCGGCGGGCCGCCGCCCGGGCCCTTGTCCTGCTTGCCGGTGACGACATCGAACTTGACGACGCCGTGATATTTGTCGGCCGCCGCCTCGGCCGGGGCATAGCCCTTGCCCTTCTTGGTGACGACATGGACCAGCATCGGCCCGACCTCGGCATCGCGGACATTTTCGAGGATGTCGACGAGCCGCTCGACATCGTGCCCGTCCACGGGGCCGACATAATAGAAGCCCAGTTCCTCGAACAGCGTTCCGCCGGTCACCATCGTTCGCGCATATTCCTCGGCCTTGCGCGCCGCCTTGTGCAGCGGCTCGGGCAGCTTGCGGGCGAAGCGCTGGGCGAGATGGCGGACCGAGAGATATTTGTTCGAGCTGACGAGGCGCGCGAGATAGTGCGAGAGCCCGCCGACCGGCGGCGCGATCGACATGTCATTGTCGTTGAGGATGACGATCAGGCGGTTGCCGGCCTGCGCCGCATTGTTCATCGCCTCATAGGCCATGCCGGCGCTCATCGCGCCGTCCCCGATGACCGCGATCGCCTTGCCGGGCGCGCCGGACAGCTTGTTGGCGACCGCAAAGCCGAGCGCGGCCGAGATCGACGTCGAGCTGTGCGCCGCCCCGAACGGGTCGTACTCGCTCTCCGAGCGCTTGGTGAAGCCGGAGAGGCCCCCGCCCTGCCGCAGCGTGCGGATCCGGTCGCGACGGCCGGTGATGATCTTGTGCGGATAGGCCTGGTGGCCGACGTCCCAGATGAGCCGATCATCGGGGGTGTCGAAGACATAATGGAGGGCCACGGTGAGCTCGACGACGCCAAGCCCGGCGCCCAGATGCCCCCCGGTGCTCGAAACCGCCGAGATCGTCTCGGCGCGGAGCTCATCGGCCAACTGGCGCAGCTCGCCACGGTCAAGTTTGCGCAGATCCTCGGGCGTCGCCACGCGATCGAGAAGCGGCGTTTCGGGTCGATCGTTCATACAGTCCCCAATGCAATTCGCCCACATAGGGGATGCGCGGCGCGGAGTCGAACATGGAACGATGCGAAGTCAGCATGAAAGCGGTTCACGACGGAGAGCGCCAAATGACGGTTGATCGTCCTCCCGTCCCGAGGCTAGTGTATAGCATGAGCAATATGGCAGATGTCGCCGACCGGCTTCGCCATGGCGGGCGGCGGGCTGGCGCTGCGCAGCCGCGATCTGATGCGGCTCGGCCAGATGCTCGCCGATCATGGGCGCTTCGAAGGGCGCCAGGCGCTTCCCGCCACCTGGGTGAGCGCGATGCTGGCGCCGCATGCCCATGTCGACGACGATCGGGGTGATTATGGCTACCTGATCTGGCTCAGCCCCTTCCGCGCCGGCGGCCAGGCCTTTGCCGGGGCGCAGATGGCCGGCACCGGCGGCAACAAGGTGGTGATCTTTCCGGCGCTCGACCTGGTCGTCGTCGTCACGACCGAGAATTTCAACGTCCGCAACCCGCACGGCATCAGCGATTCCCTGATTACCGATCAGGTGCTTCCGGCGCTGGGAATCGCGGCGCCACCCGGAGCCACGCCCTGACCCTTCATATTCGGGGCCAAAGCGAAACCGGGTGATACCGCCGTGGAACCGTGGCAGGGTTGGGCGCTTTCGCCTTCGCCGGACAAGGAGCCACGCCATGAGCCAGACCGTCGCCGAAATCGTCATCGAGACGCTGGAGCAGGCCGGCGTGAAGCGCTGCTACGGCGTGCCGAGCGATACGCTGAACCATGTCACCGACGCGATCCGGCGCAGCTCCATCCGCTGGGTCCATGTCCGGCATGAGGAGGCGGGCGGGTTCGCCGCCGGGGCGGATGCGCTGCTGACCGGGGAGCTCGCGGCATGCGCCGGATCGTGCGGGCCCGGCAGCCTGCATTTCATCAACGGCCTGTTCGAAAGCCACCGCAACCGCGCGCCGGTGGTGCTGATCGCGAGCCAGATCGTGCGCGATGAGCTCGGCTTCGATTTCCCGCAGGAGGTGGATTACAAGTCGGTCTATTCGGCCTGCTCGGTCTTCTGCGAGGAGATCGCGACGCCCGAGCAGGCGCGCCGACGCACCGCAATGGCGGCGCAGGCGGCGCTGGCGAAGAAAGGGGTCGCGGTGCTGATCGTGCCGGCCGACGTCGCCAAGGCGAAGGCGCCGGACCAGCCGGCCTTCACCGTCCACCGCGCGAGCCCCCGCACCCGCCCTTCGGACGGGGAGCTGGCGCGCATCGCCGAGGCGCTGAACAAGGGCAAAAGGGTCGCGATCTACGGCGGCTCCGGCTGCCAGGGTGCGCATGATCAGGTGGTGGCGCTGGCGGAGCGGCTCGCCGCGCCGGTCGCGCACACGTCGCGCGCCAAGGATTTCCTCGAATATGACAATCCGTTCGACGTCGGGATGACGGGCATTTTCGGATCGGAGGGCGGATTCCACGCACTCACCGCGTGCGACACCCTGCTGCTGCTCGGCTGCGACTTCGCCTGGCGGCAATATTATCCGGACGACGCGACGATCATCCAGATCGACATCGACGGCACCCATCTCGGGCGACGCCATCCGGTCGATATCGGCGCGGTCGGCGACGTTGCGGACACGCTCGAGGCATTGCTGCCCCTGGTCGAGCCGCGCGGCGAGCGCGCCTTTCTCGACCAATGCCTCGAACATCGACGCAAGGCGAAGGAATCGCAGGACAAGCATGCCGTGGCCGACGACGATCACGCCATCCATCCGCAATATCTGACCGCGACCATCTCCGCCGCCGCGGAGCCGGACGCGATCTATACCGCCGACGGCGGATCGCCGATGGTCTGGTCCCTGCGCCATGTCGCCTCCACCGGGCGCAACCGCACGATCGTCTCGCTGACCCACGGCACGATGGCGAACGCGATGCCGCAGGCATTGGGCGCCAAGGCCGCCTTCCCGGAGCGGCAGGTGATCTCGCTTTCCGGCGACGGCGGCATCGCGATGCTGCTCGGCGACCTCCTGACCGCGGTGCAGGAAAATCTCGCGATCAAGGTCTGCATCTACGACAACAGCTCGCTCAACTTCGTCGAGCTGGAGCAGAAGGTGGAAGGCCTTCTCGACGCCTATACCGATCTCAGGAACCCCGATTTCGCCCGCGTCGCCGAAGCAATGGGCCTGTGGGCGCGCCGCGTGGAGAAGAGCAGCGACCTCCCCGCCGCCGTGCGCGACTGGCTCGACGCGCCGGGACCCGCTTTGCTCGACGTGGTGACGGACAGGTTCGAGCTGGTGATGCCCCCCAAGGTGGAGGCGGGGCAGGTCTTCGGGACGGCGCTCTATTCGGTAAAGGCGGTGCTGGCCGGGCGCGGGAGCGATGTGGTGGGATTGGTGAAGGGAGCCATCGAGTGAGAATGTAAGCCATATATTGACAAATAGTATGGTAATAGCTTACATGTCTCAATGATCCGCTCATTCCGCAGCAAGCCGCTTCGAAGGTTCGCCGAGGAGGGCGACGGATCGAAATTGCCGGTGCGCAATCACGACCGCGTGCGCCGCATCCTCGTGGCGCTGGACGCGGCGACGGTGCCCGAGGACATGAACCTGCCGGGCTATCGCTTCCACGGCCTCAAGGGGTCGCCGAAACGCTATGCGGTCGATGCGAGCGGCAATTACCGGGTCACCTGGGAATGGGAGGCGCCGGACGCGATCGAGGTCGATCTGGAAGACTATCATTGAGGGACGACGAAAGATGACCAACCCGCTGCTCAAGGGCCTGAGGCCCACCCATCCCGGCGAAATCCTGCGCGAGGACGTGCTGCCCGCGCTCGGCATCTCGAAGTCCAAGGCGGCGAGCGACCTGCGCATCTCGCGCCAGCAGCTTTACGACATCCTGGGCGAAAAGAAGCCGGTCACCCCGCAAATGGCGCATCGGATCGGCAAGCTCACCGGCACCTCGCCCGAGCTGTGGGCGGCGATGCAGATGCGCTACGATCTCGCGACGCAGGTGCCGGAGGAGCTGGACCTCATCCCGGCGCGCGAGGCGGCGTGAGCATGTTGGGCTATCCGGTCGAATGTGCCGGATGACGAGCGAGCGAAAGTAATGCGCTGCTGAGCCGGGCCAACCGGGCGGTTTCGCAACGTTGCGGCTTATCGTTCGAAGGCGTTCAGCCCCGGGAAGGTCCTGGCTGACAGCTTTTCGTCGCGCCGGTCACACATGCGCGCCATCCATCCCCTCGATCGCCGCCACCGCCTGTTCGAACCTGTCCTCCCATCTCCCCCCGATCGACACCCACGTCACCCCCGCTTCCTCCAGCAATCGCCGGCAGATGGCGGCGAAGCGGGCGCGGCGATCCGGGGTGCCGAAGAAGCGGGTGCCGTCGTCCACCCATTCGACATCGGGCTCGAGCAGGAGGTAGAGATCGGCCTTGGGGTAGGCGAGGAGCGGCTCCGGGATGCGATCGAACAGCATCTCGCACCAGGCGGCGGTCATCAGGGCGTCGGTGTCGACGATGAGGCGCCTGTCGCAGAGCGGCCGCGCCGCCTCCACCATCGCTGCCTGGGCGCGGCCGATGAGGAGCAGGTCCGCCTCGGTCAGCTCCAGCCCGTGCGTCTCGCAATGGGCGCGGCCATATTCGGGGACCCAGATCGTGCCGAAATGCCGTGCCAGCCGATCCGACATCACCGACTTGCCGGTGCTCTCGACGCCGTGAAGGCAGATGGATTTGGCATAATAGCCGCGCACCGGCGGCGGCAAATGCGGCCAGTGCGCCCAGGGATCGGCGCGCACGGCGCTTCCCGAGAGGCCGCCGAGGCCGCGCGGATCTTGCCCCATGATCCGCGCGCCGACGGGGACGAAGGTGCCGCCCACCTCCTCGGCGAGGCGCAGGCCATAGGCTTCCCCGGCGAAGACGTAATCGATCGGCTCGGGATGGGCGGCCTTCACGATGGCGCGCCAGATCGGCCAGAAGTCCGCGCTGTCCTCCGCCGCCTGCGGGACGATGGCGTCATGCCCGATCACGCGGGCGTCCGGGAACAGCGCGCGCATCCAGGCGAGGCGCAGTTCGCCGGGGATCGGATCGCCCGGAAGCGAGCAGACGAGGATGGTGAGCTCGTCCACCATGCGCCCCGCGGTGCCGCACAGGAGCTGGTGGCCGGCGTGGGGCGGCATGAACTTGCCGAGGACGAAGCCGCGCGTCGTCATGCGGGACGCGCTTCGGCGCGCAGCTTCCTGAGCCATCCGACGAGGCCGAAGACGCACATGACGAGGAACACCGCGTAGAGCCCCGCGGTCACCTCGAGCCCGCGGATCAGATAGACCCCGATCGCCAGGGCATCGACCGCGATCCACAGCACCCAGCTTTCGACTTTCCGAAGCGATTGAAGGCACTGCGCCGAAACGCTCATCCCCGCGATGAAGGCGTCGGCGACCGGCATCGCCGCATTGGTGTAGCGCGCCATGCCATAGCCCCACAGCGTGGAGGCGGCGCCGGCGCCGATCAGCCAGGCGAGACGCTGGCGATTCGACAGCGCCTCGACCGCGATGCCGTCCTCGCCCTCATGCTTGTGCCAGTTCCACCAGCCGTAGAGCTGGATGACGAGAAAGAAGATCTGGAGCAGTGCATCGCTGTAGAGGCGCGCCTCGGCGAAGACGAAGAAATAGAGCGCGACCATCGCGACGCCGAACGGATAGTTCCAGATCGATCGGCGCACGACGAGCGCCACGTTGACGAGGCCGAGCCCGGCCGCCGCAAGCTCGGTCCAGTTCATGGAAAGAAGGCTAGCTTAGCGCGCGGGCGACGCCAAGCGACCGCATCACTTCACCCCGCATTCCCGGACGGAATCCCCTTCCTGCCAGCAGGGAAAGGAAAAACTCTTGTCGATGTCGACGGGCTAGTCCCCCGCGCAATCCTCGCAGCGGCCGTGGACCTCGATCACCGGGCGGACCGGCGCGAAGCCGGCCTTCTTCGCCGCGGCGCGGACGTTCTTCGACAGGCTGTCGTCATCCATGTGCGTCGCCTGGCCGCATTCGTCGCAGATCAGGAAGATGCAGTCGTGAACGCAATCGGGATGGTCGTTCGCGACATAGGCATTGGCGCTCTCGACGCGGCGGGCGAGGTTGGATCCGACGAAGAGATCGAGGATTCGATAGACGCTGTTCGCCGCGACGCGGCGGCCCTGGTCCTGGCTCACCTTCTCGGCGATGTCATAGGCCGACGCCGGCTTCTCGAAGCTCGCCAGCGCGCCGAACACGGCGGCGCGCATCGGCGTCCACTGCTCGCCGGCGCGCTCCATCGCGACCTGCGCGGCCTCGGCGAGGCCGGCACCGGAATGCGAGTGGTGATGATGTTCCATGGGCAGGAATGTAGGCTTTTGGCACGGCGCGGACAAGCGGTGGAGGGGGGCAGGCCTGGCCGTCGCGGGACCATGTCCCGTGACGTCGATCAGGTTCGCTCCCTGGGAGCGACCTGTCGGCCGGTCTGGCCGACTCCCGCATAGCATCGGGGCCGCTTCGCGTCCGGGGCGCTATGTCGGGGACGGCCTAGACCACCGCCCGTCGGTTGAGATCGTGGCCGAGCGCGAGGATGAGCACCCCGAGGATCGAATAGAGCACCTCGCCGCCATCATGGCCGAGCGTCAGCGCGCCCGCCATCATGCCGAGCCCGAGGCTCCCGATCGCCGCCGGGAGCATGAAGCCATGCTGCAGGAGGCCGCGGCCGAGCCCGATCATGCCAAGCAGGATCGCGAGCGTAAGCCCGACTTCGTGGAAGACAGGGTTGAGCAGGAAGCCGCCCGCCGAGGCCAGCAGCGCCACGAAAACCGCACTCGCCACGCAATGGACGAGGCAAAGGCCCGACAGGCCGATGGCCAGTCGATCGATCGTCCCATTCCTGACCGTGCCTTCGAACATCCGATTCCCTTGCCGTGGCGCTCCTATAAGCATTTGGCTGCGGAGTTACAATATAACATTGAAAAAGATGCGCCCCCTCATCCCATCGACTCCATTGGCTTTCGCCGCGCGCTTCGCCATAGGGCAGCGATGCTGCAACGCCCCGCCGCGCCCGCGCCGCGCCCGCGCGCCATTTCCAACTGGCTGATCTTCGTCGCCCTCCTCATCCTGGCGATGGTGATGGTCGGCGGGATCACGCGGCTCACCGAATCGGGCCTGTCGATCGTACACTGGGATCCGATTTCCGGCGCGATCCCGCCGCTGACCGAGGCCGACTGGCAGGCGCAATTCGATGCCTATCGCGCGACCCCGCAATATGCCCAGGTCAACAGCGGCATGAGCCTGGCGGATTTCAAGACCATCTTCTTCTGGGAATATGTCCACCGGCTGCTCGGGCGGCTGATCGGCCTCGCCTTCGCGCTGCCGCTGCTCTGGTTCTGGTGGCGACGGGCGATTCCGCAGGGCTATGGCTGGAAGCTGGTCGGCATTCTCTGCCTCGGCGGGCTTCAGGGCGTCATCGGCTGGTGGATGGTCGTCTCGGGCCTGGTCGATCGCACGGAGGTGAGCCATGTCCGGCTCGCCATCCACCTGCTGACCGCACTCGCGATCTATTCGGCGTGCATCTGGGTGGCGCTCGATCTGAGGCTGGCCCGGGCGCGGCTGCCGCTCATCGGCATCTGGGCGCTGTGCGCCCTCGCACTGCAGCTCATGTTCGGCGCCTATGTGGCCGGTCTGCGCGCCGGCTATGCGTTCAACACCTGGCCGATGATGGGCGACGAATGGTTTCCGGCGGCCGCGCCGATGATGGAGCCATTCACCCGCAATCTCGTCGACAACCCCATCGTGGTCCAGTTCGTCCACCGCTGGCTCGCGTTCGTCGTCGCCTTTTTCGCGATCTGGCTCGCAATGAAGGCATGGCTGCGCGGCCTCCGGCTGGAGGCGACCGCTCTCGTCGGCGCGGTCTGCATCCAGATCATGCTCGGCATCCTGACCCTGCTTTCGGGGGTGAAGATCGACATCGCCGTCGCGCACCAGGGCATGGCGGCGCTGCTCCTCGCCGCGATGCTGGCCGCCGCGCACCGGATCGGCGAGCCAAGACCCGCCGCATGACCGGCGCTGCCGCCATCGCCACCGTCTATGCCGTCTTCGGCAGCGAGGATGAGGCGCGGCGGATCGGATGGGCGATGGTGGAGGAAGGCCTCGCCGCCTGCGTCAACATCCTCGGTCCCTGCCGCTCGATCTACCGCTGGCGCGGAACCGTCGAGGAAGCGGAGGAGGCGCCCGCCCTGTTCAAGACCCGCGCAGACGCGGCATCCGCCCTCATCGCCCGGATCGCTGAGCTCCACAGCTATGAGGTGCCGGCGATCGCGGTCTGCCCGATCGACGAGGCATGGCCGGACTATGCGGCCTGGGTTCGCGATACGGTAATATAATACCACTCACGAATCCCGCGCTTTTCCTTGACTTTCACGGGCCTCTCCGCCATTTGGCCGCCCATCGCGCCGCTCCTCGCCGGGCGGCGCTGCTCATTTCAAGAGGTCCGAGCCATGAAGGCGCTGATGAAGACCACCAAGTCGGTCAAGCCGGCCGAGGTGGAGAAGAAATGGCATCTGATCGATGCCGACGGGCTGGTGGTCGGGCGGCTCGCCACGATCGTCGCCAACATCCTGCGCGGCAAGCACAAGCCGAGCTTCACCCCGCATGTCGATTGCGGCGATCATGTCGTCATCATCAATGCCGACAAGGTGAAGTTCACCGGCAACAAGCTCGCCGACAAGGTCTATTACAAGCACACCGGCTATCCGGGCGGCATCAAGGGCGTGACCGCGGGCAAGGTGCTCGAGGGTCGTTTCCCGGAGCGCGTGCTTGAAAAGGCGGTCGAGCGGATGATCCCGCGCGGCCCGCTCGGGCGCGATCAGATGCGCGCCCTTCACCTCTATTCGGGTTCGGAGCATCCGCATGGCGGCCAGAATCCCGAGCCTCTCGACATCGCGGGCATGAACCGCAAGAACAAGGTGGGCGCCTGATGTCCGACAATCGCCAGTCCCTTTCCGATCTCGCCAAGCTGACCGAGGAGGCCGCGCAGGCCCCGGCGGCGGAGACCGCGACCGTCGCCGAGACCGCGGCGCCGGCCGAGGCGGCCGAAGCCGCGGAGGCCCCTGCCCCCGTTCAGCCGCAGGCGCCCGCGACGCCGCTTCGCGAGCAGCAGCTCGACAAGCAGGGCCGCGCTTATGCCACCGGCCGCCGCAAGGATGCGGTCGCCCGCGTCTGGCTGAAGCCGGGCAGCGGCAAGATCGTCGTCAACGGCCGTGACCAGGAGGTCTATTTCGCCCGTCCGACGCTCCGCCTCGTCATCAACCAGCCGTTCGGCGTCGCCGGCCGCGAGGGCCAGTATGACGTCGTCGCCACGGTCTCCGGCGGCGGCCTTTCCGGCCAGGCCGGCGCCGTCAAGCACGGCATCAGCCAGGCGCTGACCCGCTACGAGCCGGCGCTTCGCAGCGTCGTCAAGCAGGCCGGCTTCCTCACCCGCGATCCGCGCGTGGTCGAGCGCAAGAAATATGGCCGCGCCAAGGCCCGCCGCAGCTTCCAGTTCTCGAAGCGCTAAGGCCGGCGATCCTCGCCAGCGATCTGATGGGCGGTCCGGATCTCTCCGGGCCGCCCATTTCGCATGGCGGTGCCGCCGGCTCTCCCCGGCGCTCGAAGCGGCCGGACCCGCGGGGGGATGCGGACCGCGCCCGTTCCGGCTAAAAGGACGGGCAAGCTACGCGAGCAAAAGGAAAATCTCGTGCGCATTCTGGTCCTCCTTGCTGTGGCCGGCACTCTCTCCGGCTGCCTCGCCCGCACCGCCGTGAGCGTCGCCACTCTTCCCGTGCGCGCCGCCGGCGCGGTTGGCGATGCCGTGACGACCAGCCAGGCCGAGGCGGACCGCAATCGCGGCCGGCATATGCGCAAGGAGGAGGAACGCCAGCGCCGCGAGGACCGGCGCCGCGCGCGCGAGGAGCGACGCGCGCATGACGCGGCGCCACCCCCGGATTTCGAGCGCTGAACCGGTCCGATAAAACCGATTCTTAAGGGCCGGAGCCCTAAATCGCGCGCATGACGCGATGGAAGTCCAGCGTGCCCCGGGGCGCGAATGCCGAATCGGGGCCGACGCTCTGGCAATTGCTGTTTCGTGACTTCACCCGGTTCGATGACGGCCGCGCCGAAGGGGCCGCGCGCGAACGGGTTCGCGCGCTCGATCCGGTGCCGGGCTTCTTCCTTGCCGTCCACCTCATTTGCGGGACCGCGCTGTTGTCGGCGCTCCGACCCGGGACGACCGCGGCGCTCGGCCTGCTCGCCCCGCTCGGATGCCTCCTTGCCGGCGATCTCGCGCTGTGGGCATGGGTGAGGCGGCGCCCCTTCTCGACATGGCGACCGCACGTCGCGGTCCGCTGCGCCGCGCTCTACGCGCTGTTCGCAAATGCCGCATGGTGCGCGGTGATCACGTTCGCGAGCGGCGGCCATCCAAGCGCGGCGACGATGATCGATCTGGCCCTCGTGTGCGGGACGCTCGCCGTGCCGGTCGGATTTCTGAGCTTCCCCGCCCTGGTCGGGCTCGGCAGTCTCTCCTGCGTCGTCGCCTTCTACCTCATCTGGGGGGACGCCGGGAGCGCCGCGGCCGCGGCTCTGCTCTCGCTCGCGTTCGTCGCCCTGAGCCTCCAGCGCGCCGAAGCGCGGCACGATCAAATCCGTCGCCGGCTTGAGAGCGAGTGGCAAGCCCAGCGCGCCACCCGCTTCGTCGAGGAATTTGAGCAGGCGCGCCACGGGTGGTTCTGGGAGACGAGCCCGCGCGGCGCCCTCACCTATGTCTCGGACCAGCTTGCCGCGGATTTCCGCGTGCCGGCGGACCAGTTGATCGGTCGAGTGTTCACCGATCTTATCGACGCGAGCGGCGCGGCCGGATCGGAACGGACGCTCGGCTTCCACCTTTCCGCGCGCCTGCCCTTCACCGATATACGGGTCCGCGCGGCGGGCATTCCCGAAATCGCATGGTCGCTGTCCGGCACGCCGAGCTTCGATGATCACGGCCGGTTCCTCGGCTTTCGCGGCATCGGCACGGATCTGACCCGGCAGCACCAGACCGAGGCGGAGATCAACCGTCTTGCCCGCTATGATTCGCTGACCGGTCTGCCGAACCGCGCGCTGATGCGCCGGACGCTTGACGAGGCCCTCGCCAATGTCGCGCGGCCCGACGATTGCGCGTTGTTCCTGATCGACCTCGACCGCTTCAAGAACGTCAACGACACGCTCGGTCATCCGGTCGGCGATGGGCTGCTGAAGCAGGTGGCCCACCGCCTGCAGAGCGCGATCGGTGAGCGGGGGCAGATCGGCCGGCTCGGCGGCGACGAGTTCAAGGCGGTGCTGCTCGGCCAGGACCAGGCGAGCCTGGCCCTTCTCGCGGAGCGGCTGATCCAGCAGGTATCGATGCCCTACATGATCGAGGGCCATAATATCTCCATCGGCGCGTCGATCGGCATCGCCGTGGCCGGCGGCGGCGAAAGCGGCGACGCGCTGGTGCGCAACGCGGATCTCGCGCTCTATTCCGCCAAGGCCGCCGGCCGCGGCACCTTCGCCTTCTTCGCGCCGGAGATGCATAGCGAGGCGCAGGACCGCCAGCTGATCGAGAACGATCTCCGCAAGGCGATCGGTCGCGGCGAGCTCGAGCTGTTCTTCCAGCCGGTGGTCCATGCCCAGAGCGAAGCGCTGGCCGGGTTCGAGGCGCTCGTCCGCTGGAACCATCCGACGCGCGGAAGCATTTCGCCTGCCCTCTTCGTCCCCCTGGCCGAAGAGGCGGGGCTGATCCTCCAGATCGGCGAATGGGTGCTCCGTCAGGCCTGCGCCGAGGCCGCGCGCTGGCCCGAGAATATCCGCGTCGCGGTGAACCTGTCGCCGACCCAGTTCACGGATCCGAGCCTTCCCGGAACGATCCTCTCCGCGCTCGCCGCGAGCCAGCTGCCGCCGCGCCAGCTCGAGCTCGAAATCACCGAAGGCGTGTTCCTGGTCGAAAGCGAAGCGACCGACGACATGTTCGCCACGCTGAAGGGAATGGGCGTGCGGCTCGCGCTCGACGATTTCGGCACCGGTTATTCGAGCCTCGGCTATCTGAAGAAGACACCGTTCGACAAGATCAAGATCGACCAGAGCTTCGTGCGCGGCGCGGCCAAGCATGACAGCCGCAATGCGGCGATCATCCGGGCGATCGTGACGCTCGCCGACAGCCTTGGCATGGATACGACCGCGGAAGGCGCCGAGACGCATGACGAGCTGGCGCTGATCCGTTCGCTCGGCTGCTCGCACGTCCAGGGCTTCATCTTCGGCCGGCCGATGCCCGCTGACGAGGCCGCCGCGCTGGCCCGCCAGAATGGCGCGGTCGCCGCCGACGGCTTCCAGTTCAACCGGCCCGCGCGCCAGGGGCTGCTCAAGATCGCGCGGCTGCAATGGAACGGCGTGACCATGCCGGTGAAGGTCCGCAATCTCTCAAGCGGGGGCGCCCTTGTCGAATGCGGGCGCGGGCTTCCGGTCGGCGCGAGCGCGCAGCTCGACCTTCCCGGCTGCGGCCCGCTCGGCGCGCAGGTGCGCTGGTCCGAAGGATCGCGCACGGGGCTTCAGTTCGACGAGGAATTCGACCTGCGCCGCCTCGCCCCACGCAAGCCTTCGCAGCCAAAGCACACGCGCACGGCGGGGGCGCTCTACCCCGACTTCCGCTATGCGGACGAGGCGGCCCGGCCAACGCGATCCGCCGCGAAGCGCGTCTGACCAGCCCTCGACAAGGCCGCGCCGCTGACCTAGATAGCGCGCCCGGGCGGGTGTAGCTCAATGGCAGAGCAGAAGCTTCCCAAGCTTACGACGAGGGTTCGATTCCCTTCACCCGCTCCAACGTTAACCTACCTGGGCCGGAAAGCGGCTTCCCAGTGGCCAGTTCGATCATCTTGGCGAGACGTCCTGTGATCTCGATCTCGAGGCCCCGCCCGCCGGTGGCCGGGGTGACGCCGAGCGAGTGGATTAGCGCGCGAACCCGAGCGATCGTGTCGTCCCGCATCTCCGGCATGTCATTCTTCGCCAACGTCTCGTCGAGCGCCATAATGCCCTCAACGATCTTTGGGTGCAGGGCGATGACCTTTTCGCCCTCCAGAGCCTCGAGGTCCTCCTCGAGCGATTCGATCTCAGCTTTCGCTTCGTAAATCCGGCCACGGCCCGAGTTCGACATTGGGGCTGTAACTGGACCTTCTCCCGCAGCTGGTCATCGACAATGCGAAGATGCGGAACCGGCTGCGGCGGCCTATTGCTCGGGCCAATAGAGCCGCATCGGATTGTCGACGAGAAGCTTGCGCTGCAATTCCGGCGTCGGGGCGATGCGCGGAATGACGTCGACCAGCGTGCCGTCGTCGGGAACGCGGTGTTCCATGTTCGGATGGGGCCAATCCGTGCCCCACAGAACGCGATCCGGGAACCTCTCGACCACCGGCCGGATCACCTCCACGAAATCGTCGAAGGGAGGGCCTGAAACGGAAAGCCGCTCCGCGCCCGACACCTTCGTCCAGATGTTGGGATGCTCGTCCAGCAGGCGCTTGAAGCGGGCGATGTCGCGCCCTTCCGGCCCCTGCGCGATGTCGGGACGGCCGAGATGATCCACCACGATCGTGGTCGGGATCGCGGCGAGGAACGGCTCCAGCTCTTCCAGGATGTCCGCCTCGAAATAGACGACGACGTGCCAGCCGAGCGGCGCGATGCGTCGGGCGATGTCGAGGAACTTGTCTTTGGGTGCATCGTCGACGAGCCGCTTGAGGAAGTTGAACCGAACGCCGCGGATGCCACCCTCGTGCAGGCGTTCGATCTCGGCGTCGCCGATCGCGGGATCGACCACCGCGACGCCCCGCGCCTTGCCGGCCGAACGGGCGATGCCATTCAGCGTCGCGGCATTGTCCGTGCCGTGGCAGCTCGCCTGGACGATGATGTTGCGCGAGATACCGAGATGATCGCGCAGCGCGAACAGCATTTCCGGCGTCGCGTCCTCGGGATGATATTTGGCCTTGGGGCTGAAGGGAAATTCCGCTTCCGGGCCGAAGACGTGGACATGCGCGTCGACGGCGCCCGGCGGCGGCGTCCAACGCGGCTTCGAGGGCCGATCCACCCAGGTCTTGCTCCGGCTCATGCGAACACCTCCCCGTCCATCAGCTTGCGCGCCGTGCGCACAAGCGCGGCCGAGGCGACCCCACCATCCTCGTCCAGATCGACGACGCAACTGAGCGCGCCGGTCGGATGCTCGACCGCCAGCGTCTTGCGTCGCCCAGCCGGAATCATCGCGATCTCGGCCGCCGGAGTACCGGGGATCAGGCAGGCGGTGGCGACACTGACCGCGCTGAGCACGCCGACCGTGGCGTGGGCACGGTGCGGGATGAAGCTGCGCACGCAGATCGCGCCGCCCTGTCGCGGCGGCGCGACCAGCATCATCTTGGGTACCGATTTCTCGCGCACGTCGCCGAGATTCATCCGCTCGCCGACGGCAAGGCGGATCGCCTCGATCCTCGCCTTGAGCGCCGTATCGGCGTCCAGCGTCTCGCGGTCCTCGTAGCCGGTGACGCCGAGATCGCGCGCCTTCATCACGACGCATGGCATCCCGTTGTCGATCAGCGTCACCGGCACCCCCTCCACGAAGTCGACCGCATTGCCACTCGGCAGCAGAGCGCCGCAGCTCGATCCGGCGGTGTCGCGAAACTCGATGGAGACAGGCGCGTGCAGGCCGGGAACACCGTCGATCGCCGCCTCGCCGGCATAAGTGACCCTGCCGCTCGGCGTCTGCACGGTGGCGACAGCAACCTGCCCAGTATTCTCCATGAAGATCGCCACCCGGGTCTCACCATTTTCGGCCGCGACCAGCCCGCGCTCGATCGCAAACGGGCCGACCCCCGCAAGGATATTGCCGCAATTCTGCTGATCGCTGACCAGCGGACGGTCGACGAACACCTGGAGGAACAGATAATCGACATCGATTCCCGGCCGTTCCGACCTGGCGACGACAGCGACCTTCGAGGTCAGCGGGTCGGCGCCGCCCATGCCGTCGATCTGGCGCGGATCGGGCGACCCCACGATCCGCAGCAGGGCCGCGTCTCGCGCGCCCTTGTCCGATGGCAGGTCCTCGGCGAGGAAATAGCCGCCCTTGGACGTGCCGCCGCGCATCCACATGCAGCGGATGCCGCTAGACATATTTGAGACCGGCGGCGGCGAGCTTCTCGCGCATGTCGTAGAGATCCAACCCGAGCTCTCCCGCCTTGAGCCTGGTGCGCTTGTCGGCCTCGCTGGCCTCGCGCGCCCGCGATTTTTCGAGCACGGCGGCGGCCTCGGCGCGCGCGACCACGCAAATGCCGTCGTCATCGGCGACGATCACGTCGCCGGGCTGGACCGGCACGCCCGCGCAGACCAGCGGCACGTTTACCGATCCGAGCGTTGCCTTGACCGTCCCTTGCGCGAAGATCGCCTTCGACCAGACCGGGAAACCCATTTCGGTGAGGTCGCGGGCATCGCGCACGCCGGCGTCGATCACCAGGCCGCGGCATCCGCGCGCCATCGCGGAGGTCGCCAGCAGATCACCGAAATAACCGTCCTCGCACGGCGATGTCGGCGCGACGACCAGGATGTCGCCGGCCTGAAGCTGCTCGATCGCGACATGGACCATCCAGTTGTCGCCGGGCGGAACCGAAGCGGTAACGGCGGACCCGGCGATGCGCGCTCCCGGCCATACCGGTCGCAACCGGGATGCCATCAGCCCGGTCCGGCCCTGCGCCTCGTGAACCGTCGCGACGCCGCACGCGCCGAGCGCGTCGATCACGGCACGGTCGGCGCGCTCGATATTCTGAACGACGATCGCGGACATGGCGTTCCTCCGGGCTTCCCTTCGGTCCTTGCGTGTGGCGGCGGGCGGCGCCGCGCAATTCACAATTGCGGGCGGGCAATAAGTTTTTACGATAGATGACATGAGTCCCGAGCCGTTCGACCTCAACCTGAGACATTTGCGCGCGTTACCTGCGATCATGCGGCACGGGAGCATCAACGCGGCGGCCGAGGAGGTCAGCCTGTCCCAGCCGGCGCTGACGCAGGGGCTCGCCAAGCTGGAACGGCAATTGGGTACGACACTGTTCGTCAGGCGGTTCGACGGTATGGCGGCGACCGATGCCGGACGCACGGTCGCGCGGCGTGTGCGATCCGCGCTCGCCCATTTGCGAACCGCGTCGCGGCCAATGACCGGCGATGGCGCGCGTGGCTTCGCCCGGCCCGACCATTTGATGACGGCGACGCAATTGCGGGCCTTTCTAGGCCTCGCCAATGTCGGCAGCTTTCTCGGCGCCGCGCAGGCGACCGGGATTTCGCAGCCGGCCATCCATCGCGCCGTGCGCGATCTCGAGCAGCTCAGCGCGACGCCGCTCCTGGAACGGCGCGGCCGCGGCGTCGCCCTGACCGCCGCCGGCCGACGCCTGGCGCGGGGCGCGCGCCTCGCCGAAACGGAGATCGCCGCCGCCATCGCCGAAGCGGCGCCGACCGGTACGATGACCGGGCGGCTGGCCGTGGGCGCGATGCCGCTCTGCCGCGCGCGGTTGCTGCCGATGGCGATCGCCCGCTTCGCCGAGGAGGCGCCGGACGTGCGTGTCGAGGTGCTCGAAGGATCATGGCGCGAGCTGATCGAGCCGCTGCGCGACGGGCGTATCGATCTCACCATCGGCGCGTTGCGCGATCCGACTCCCGCCGATCTCGATCAGCTTCCGCTGTTCGACGACCATCTCGTCGTGATCGCGCGCGCCGGCCATCCGCTGAGCCGCGAGCCGGCGCCGGATGCTCGCGGGCTCGCTAGCTTTCCGTGGATCGTCGCGCGCAGCGGCACGCCGTTGCGGCGCCACTGGCATCGGCTGTTCGACGGCGGGACGCTGCCCCGGGCACCGATCGAATGCGGATCGGTGATGACGATCCGAGGCATCTTGTGCGAATCCGATTTTCTGACGCTGTTGTCGCCGGATCAGGTCGCGCTCGAGGTCGAGGGCGGCGTGCTCGCGGCGATCGGCGGACCGGTGCCGGCGAGTCGACGCACTATCGGCGTCACGACCCGGCGGGACAGCCGCCCGACCCTCCTCCAGGCACGCTTCGTCCAGTTGCTGCGCGACGTTGCCGAATCTCTCCAGGATTCCGGAAATCCAATAGCCGGGCAACCAATCTGATTGGCCGTCGCGACGCCGACGGTCCACCCCACCGCGATGGACCGGACGATCGCCCTCATCGGCTTCGGCGAGGCCGCGAGCGCCTTCGCGCGAGGCGCGGGATGGCGCGCGCGGGCCCACGACATCAAGACGGACGATCCCGCCGAACGCGCGGCCAAGGAGGCCGACTATGCCGAAGCCGGGATCGAAGGAGCGGCAAGCGCCCGCTCGGCGCTCGCCGGTGCCAAGATCGCGGTCTCATTGGTCACCGCGGACCAGGCTCTCGCAGCAGCGCAGGACGATGCGGCCTTCCTCGCCGCCGGTGCCTTCTGGTTCGACATGAACAGCGTCGCGCCGGACACGAAGCGGGCGGCGGCCGCGGCCGTAGAGGCGGCTGGCGCGCATTTTCTCGACGTCGCGGTCATGGCGCCGGTCCATCCCGCAAAGCGCGCCGTGCCGCTGCTGCTGGCCGGACCGGAAGCGGCGCGCGGCGCAGTCCTGCTGCGGGAGCTGGGATTCGAAAGCGTGCGGGTTGTCGGCGACCGGATCGGCGCGGCGTCCGCGATCAAGATGATCCGCTCGGTCATGGTGAAGGGGATCGAGGCGCTGACCGCCGAATGCCTGCTTGCGGCCGAAGCCGCCGGGGTCACCGACGAGGTCGTCGCCTCGCTCGACGCGAGCTGGCCGCGCGGGCCGTGGCGCGACAGCGCCGACTACAATCTCGGGCGCATGATCGCCCACGGCCGCCGTCGTGCGGCGGAACTGGACGAAGTCGTGAAGACGTTGGACGCACTCGGGACGGGAACCTCGCTGGCCCGCGCCGCCGCCGCCAGGCAGCGCCGCATCGGCGCGATCGGCGGCGCCGTGCCGGGCGGGCTCGATGGCAAGCTTGCCCTGATCGCGCGATGCGCCACGCAAGGGGCCGCGTGAGATGATCATCGACTGCCACGGCCATTACACCACCGCCCCGCCGTCCCACACCGACTGGCGCGAGGCGCAGAAGGCGGCGTTCGCGGCCGGCGCGGCGGCGCCGCCCTACCCCGCTATCTCGGACGACGAGATCCGCGAGACGCTGGAGGCCAACCAGCTGCGCCTGCTGCGCGAGCGCGGGGCCGACATGACGATTTTCTCGCCGCGCGCCTCCGCGATGGCGCCTCATGTCGGCGACGAGTCCGTCGCGATCGCCTGGGCGCGGGTCAACAACGACCTCATCAAACGCTGCGTCGATCTCTATCCCGAGATTTTCGCCGGTGTCTGCATGCTGCCCCAAAGTCCGAAGGCCGACATGAAGGGGTCGATCGAGGAGCTCGAACGCTGCGTGGTCGAGCTTGGCTTCGTCGGCTGCAATCTCAATCCCGATCCGGGCGGCGGCCATTTCGCCTCGCCGCCGCTCACCGACCGCTTCTGGTATCCGTTCTACGAGAAGATGGCGGAACTTGACGTGCCGGCGATGATCCACGTCTCCGGATCATGCAATCCCGGCCTGCACGCCACCGGGGCCTACTATATCGCCGCGGACACGATCGCCTTCATGCAGCTGATCCAGGGCGACCTGTTCAGGGATTTCCCGACCTTGCGCTTCATCGTTCCGCATGGCGGCGGCGCGGTGCCCTATCACTGGGGGCGCTATCGCGGCCTCGCCGACATGCTGAAGCAGCCGGCGCTGGACGGCCATGTGATGAACAATGTCTATTTCGACACCTGCGTCTATCATCAACCCGGCGTGAACCTGCTCGCCGAGGTGATCGACACGAAGAATATCCTGTTCGGCAGCGAGATGGTCGGCGCCGTGCGTGGCATCGACCCCCAGACGGGCCATTATTTCGACGATACCAAACGCTATGTCGATGCGCTCGACATCACGCCCGAACAGCGCGCCGCCATCTTCGAGGGCAACGCGCGGCGCGTCTTTCCGCGCCTGGACGCGGCATTGAAAGCGAGGGGGTTGTGACCGCGCCGCGCGACATCCAGGCCTATCTCGCGGAGTTCGACGATATCCCCGGAACGCGAGTGTTCACCGCGGCGCGGGCGCGCCAGGGCTATTGGCTGAACCAGTTCTGCATGAGCCTGATGAAGGACGAGAACCGCCGCCGATTCCGCGCGGACGAGCGGGCCTATCTGGACGAATGGCCGATGACCGAGGCGCAGAAGCAGGCGCTGCTCGACCGCGACTACAACCGCGCGATCGATCTCGGCGCGAACGTCTATTTCCTGGCCAAGCTCTTCTTCACCGACGGCAAGAGTTTCCTTCAGGCGGTGGGGACGATGACCGGGATGACCGCGGACGATTATCAGGCGATGATGATCGCCGGCGGCCGCTCGCCGGAGGGCCAGCGCTCGATCCGGGAGGGCCGCTGAGATGGCGCGGATCACCGCCGGAGTCGCGACCAGCCATGTCCCGGCGCTCGGCGCGGCGATCGACCTCGGCAAGACGCGGGAGCCCTATTGGGCCGATTGCTTCGCCGGCTACGAATGGACGCGCCGCTGGGAGTCCGAGCAAGCGCCCGATGTGATCGTCCTGGTCTATAACGACCATGCCTCCGCGTTCGACATGAACGTCATCCCGACCTTCGCGATCGGCTGCGCGGAGCGCTACGTCTCCGCGGACGAAGGCTGGGGGCCGCGCCCCGTGCCGGACGTGATCGGCCATGCCGATCTCGCCTGGCACATCGCGCAATGCTGCATCCTCGACGAATTCGACATGACGATCATCAACGACATGGCGGTGGATCACGGGCTCACCGTGCCGCTGTCCCTCATGTTCGGCCAGCCCGCGCAATGGCCGGCCAGGATCATCCCGCTCGCGGTAAACGTCGTTACCTATCCGCCGCCGTCGGGCAACCGCTGCTGGCTCCTCGGCGAGGCGATCGCTCGCGCCGTTGCCAGCTTCCCCGAGGATCTCAACGTCCAGATCTGGGGGACAGGCGGGATGAGCCACCAGCTCCAGGGGTCGCGCGCCGGCCTCATCAACAAGCCGTGGGACACCGCCTTCCTCGACCGGCTGACCGCCGATCCCGAAGCACTGCGCCGCATTCCGCACATCGAATATCTGCGCGAGGCCGGCAGCGAGGGGATCGAACTGGTCATGTGGCTGATCATGCGGGGCGCGCTCGGACCTGGCGCGCGCGAGCTCCATCGCCATTACCACGTGCCGGCGAGCAACACCGCAGTCGGCCACATCGTCCTCGAAAACGGCTGATCCCATGGAAGGAAGACCGATGAAAATCGCGCTCGCCGGCGCCGGCGCCTTTGGCGAGAAGCATCTCGACGGCCTCAAGAACATCGACGGCGTCGAGGTCGTGTCACTGGTAGGCGGCCGGCTCGATCCGACCCTGGCCGTCGCACAGAAATACGGTATCGGCCACGCCACCACCGAGCTTGCCGAGGCGCTGGGCCAGCCCGGCCTCGACGCGGTGATCCTGTGCACGCCGACCCAGATGCACGCCGCGCAGGCCCTGCAATGCCTGGACGCGGGCAAGCATGTCCAGGTCGAAATACCGCTCTGCGACAGCTTGGCGGACGGGAAGGCCGTCCTGAAGAAGCAGCAGGAAACCGGCCTCGTCGCCATGGTCGGCCATACCCGGCGCTTCAATCCTAGCCACCAATATCTGCACAGAAAGATCGCCGCCGGCGAACTCGCCGTGCAGCAGATGGACGTCCAGACCTATTTCTTCCGGCGCAGCAACATCAACGCCAAGGGCGAGCCGCGTTCCTGGACCGATCACCTGCTTTGGCACCACGCCGCCCACAGCGTCGACCTATTCGCCTGGCAGGCGGGGCCGATCGTCGAGGCCAATGCGATCCAGGGGCCGATCCATCCCGAGCTTGGCATCGCGATGGACATGTCGATCCAACTCAAAAGCGAGAGCGGCGCGATCTGCACCTTGTCGCTGTCGTTCAACAATGACGGGCCGCTGGGCACCTTCTTCCGTTATATCTGCGACAATGGCACTTGGGTCGCGCGCTATGACGACCTCGTCACCGGCCGCGAGGAGCCGGTCGACGTCAGTAATGTCGACGTTTCGATGAACGGCATAGAGTTGCAGGATCGTGAGTTCATCGCCGCGATCCGCGAGGGTCGGGAGCCCAATGCGAGCGTCGCCCAGGTGATGCCCTGCTATCGGGTCCTCGATCGGCTCGAGCGCCAGCTCAAAGGCGCCTGAAATGGCGCTGCCGACCCGCAGGCTCGGTTCGCTCACGGTCTCCGCCGTCGGCCTCGGCTGCATGGGACTGAGCCACGGATATGACGTGATTCCGTCGGCCGAGGAGAGCGCGCGCCTGCTCAATCGCGCGCTCGATCTCGGCGTCACCATGCTCGACACCGCCGCGCTCTATGGCGGCGGCGCAAACGAGCGGCTGCTCGGGGGCGCGGTCGTGCACCGGCGCAGTGAATTCACCCTCGCCAGCAAGTGCGTGCTGGACATGGTGGACGGCAAGCGCGTCCTCGACGGATCGCCCGCCGCAATCGCGCGCACGCTCGACGCCGCGCTGGCGAGGTTGTGCACCGATTTCATCGACCTCTATTACCTTCACAGGCTCGATCCGAACGTGCCGGTCGAAGAGTCCGTCGGCGCGCTCGTCCGCGCCCGCGAGGCTGGCAAGATCGGCGCGATCGGCCTGTCGGAAATGTCGGCGGCGACGATCCGGCGCGCTCATGCTGTGCATCCGATCGCCGCGGTGCAGAGCGAATATTCGCCCTTTTCCCGCAACGTCGAGATCGCCGTGCTCGATACATGCCGGGAGCTTGGCATCGGCTTCGTCGCCTTTTCGCCGACGGCGCGGGGCCTGCTCGCCGATGCGATCCGCGACGATGCTTGGGCGGCGGGCGACCTGCGCCGCACGATGCCCCGCTTCACCGGCGAAAATCTGGCGCACAACCTGCGCGTCGGCGCCGCCTTCAACGCCATCGCCCAAGAATGCGGGATCACGCCGGCGCAATTGTCGCTTGCCTGGGTGCTCGCCAAGGCCCCCTTCATCGTGCCGATCCCAGGCACGCGACGGATCGCGCATCTGGAGGAGAATCTGATCGCCGCCACGATCGCGCTCGACGACGAAGCGACCGCGAGGATCGACGCGCTGTTCACCGGCGACGCAATTCGCGGCGCCCGCTATTCTGCCGCCGCCCATTCGCAGATCGACACGGAGCGATTTCCGGGGGAATGAACTGGCGCGCCGGAGACCCGGCCCTGGCTCAACCGGCCAGCCAGACCCGCAGCGCGTCGGCAACCGCTTTCGGCGCCTCGATCGGCGCCATATGACCCGCCTCCGGGATCGCCACGAGCCGCGCCGACGGCGCCAGTGCGCGCATGGCCTCGTGCTGGGAGACCGGACTCCAATTGTCGCGCGCCGCGCTGATCAGCAGGATCGGCACCGCGACGCCGGCGAGCGCCGGGCGGGCATCTGGGCGTTTCAGCAAGGCCGCGATCTGGCGCGCGAAGCTCTCCGCCGTCTGCCGCTCGATCATCGCCGTCAACGCACCGACCAGAGCCGCGTCTTCAGCTCCGCAGCCCAGCATTGGCGGTAGCCACGCGCTGGCGAGCGCGGCCATGCCCTCCTCGCGTCCAGGTCGAGGCATCGGATGTGCCGGTCACCATCGGCGAGGCGCGCGTCATGTCAGGCGATCTCATGATCGGCGATGCCGACGGCGTGCTCGTCCTGCCGCGCGCGCACGAGGAAGCCATCCTGGCTGCGGCGGAGGAAATTCACGCGGTGGAGGAATCGATCCGCGCGGCGGTCCGCGGCGGCCGGCGCCTCGACGAGGCGCGCGCCGCGCTTGGGTACCATCGTCTCCAGACCCGGAAGGATGCCTGATGATCATCGATTGCCACGGCCATGTCAGCGCCCCGGCGGAATTGTGGGCCTACAAGGCCAACATCCTGTCGCATCGCGGCTCGCACGGGCGCGGCGGGGTGCGCGTCAGCGACGAGCAGATCATCGCCGCGGCATGGAAGAAGGAGGCATTCCCCAAGGGCCATATCCCGCTGCTCGATCAGCACGGCACCGACCTGCAGCTGATCTCGCCGCGCCCCTTCCAGATGATGCATTCGGCCAAGCCGGCCCGGCTCGTCCACTGGTTCTGCGAAGAGGTGAACACGATCATCCACCGCCAGTGCCAGCTCATCCCCGACCGCTTCGTGCCGATCGCCGGTCTCCCCCAGGCCGCCGGCGAGCCGATCGAAAACAGCTTCGCCGAAATCGACCGCTGCGTCGCGCTCGGCTTCAAGGGCTTCCTGCTTAACCCTGATCCGTATGAGAATTCGGGCGTTGAAGCGCCCGGCCTCGGCGAGCGCTACTGGTATCCTCTCTACGAGAAATTGTGCGAGCTTGACATGCCCGCACACATCCACGCCACCGGGTCGCAGTCCGAGCGCGTCCCCTATTCACTCCATTTCATCAACGAGGAGACGATCGCCGTCCACAATCTGTGCACGTCCCCCGTCTTCGACGATTTCCCCGATCTCAAGATCGTCGTCAGCCATGGCGGTGGCGCCATGCCCTATCAGTTCGGCCGCTTCGAGGCTGGCTCACTGCGTCAGAAGCTCAATTTCGCCGAACGCATGCGCAAGCTCTATTTCGACACCGTGCTCTACACCCCCGAAGCGCTCGAACTGCTCATCAAAACCGTCGGCGTCGATCGCTGCCTGTTCGGCTCCGAATGCCCGGGCGTCGGCTCCCACGTCCATCCCCGGACCGGGCGCCAGATGGACGACATCGCCCCGTGCATCCACAATTTCGAGTGGCTCACTCCAGATGACAAAAAGGCCATCTTCGAAACCAACGCAAAAAAAGTCTTCAATCTTCCATAGTGCCGCACAGGTACGGCGCCTTCACGGGGTTCGTGCTGAATGCATGCAGAATGATTGCGGAGACGCGCTGCGTTAGATTGCGACGCGCCGGGTCCAGCCCCGAGGGCGTCCGCGCCGCCGGCCGGCTCATTGTCCGGCCGGCATGGATGCGCCCCGTCACGATTTTCAGGCCAGCCAGCGCTCCACGGCTTCCGTGCTGTCATCCGGCCTCGTGTTGAAGCAGATGCTCGCCTTGGGCGCTCGTTCATGGATGATGTTCACGACCTTCTCGAAGAGAAGGAAATTCTTCGGCACCAATCGAACGCCGGCGCCGACCAAGATGCAATCATAGGTCTTGTCGCCAAGGCGTCTTTCCAGGGTCCCGGGCAAGTCAGCCGCGGAGTCAAGGCAAAGCTCCGCATCATATCCCTTGCGGGTCAATTCCTCGACGTCGCCGTCGAGGCCGGCCTGGACGAGCTCCGGCCGCAGTTTCGAGAACGGCTGATATCCCAAACCCGAATAATCAATGGTCGTCGGATCAAGACCTACGAGCAAGACACTCTTTCCCGGCATAGGCTCCTTCCTTCGGTCCGGCATCACACAAGCCGCGGTGAACGGGGACGCTGCCCGGCGAACCCGGCACAATCGATATCGAGCGTGGACCCCATAGGATCGCCTCCCGGAATGTCACGCTTCCCCTGCCTTTGAGCGTCTTGTTTTGGACAAACAGGCAAGATTTTCGGATTTTCGGATTTGCCCGTTTCCGGCGCAGGCGTGATGCTCCCGTCGGAATGGACAGCGGAACCCAGCGATCGGAAGGCATCGGAAAAGAGCCCCTGAAATTCGCGCTGATTGTTTCCGGGATCCGGCAGGGCGCCGCCGACGACAGAAAAGGTCCGCACGACCTCCCCGCCTGCAGTGCGGGCTTTTGGAGCAAGCGGCCACCGCGCCGCCTGCCCAGCCTGCCCAGCCTGCATGGGCAGATCATGAACAAGGAGAAGGACCATGTTTTTCGCAACGATGTTTCGGGATCTGGCTCTTGCCGAGGCGGGGCAGCGCAGGATCGAGGCCTTTGCGGACCAGGGGGTGATCAAGCTCGCATCATCGGTGGTGATCACCAAGGATGCGGATGGAGAGATCACCAAGCATCATGGAAAGACACCCGGGGCCCACGGTGCGGTGATGGCGGGCCTGATCGGCGGCATCATCGGTTTGATTGGCGGCCCAGCCGTCATTCTGATGAGCGCCGCGGCCGGCGGCCTGTCCGGGGGCTGGTTTGATCTGATGCGGGCCGAAGAACGCGAGGCGTTCATGAATGAAGTCGCCAAGGGGCTTGGCGAGCACGGCGCCGTGCTGCTTGCAGAGGTCATCGATCCAACGATGCCCAGCAGGGAAGTCGTCGAGGCGGAGCTGGTGCGGATCGGCGGGATACGCCTGGTCTGAGAATTCGGCGCAGCCTATTGCGGGGCGCCATGCCGGGACTTCAACCTGGCAATGTGGCGATGCGGAGGGTCCCCGAACAGCCGCTTATACTCCCGGTTGAACTGCGTCGGACTCTCATATCCGACAGCGTGGCTCACCGTTGCGACGTCATTGCCCTGGCCAAGCAGGAGGCGGTGAGCCTCCTGCAATCTGATCCGCTTTTGATATTGCAGCGGCGAGAAGCCCGTCACTTCCTGGAAATGCTTGTGCAGCGCTGACCGGCTCAGCCGCGCCTCTTTCGCAAGGGTCTCAACCGCCATCGGCTTGTCGAAATTGCGTTTTATCCAGTCGATCGCCCGCCTCACGCGATGCAGCTTGCTGTCCGCGAATGCGATCTGACTCATGCGCGTGGCCTGTTCGCTCCGCAGGAGCCGATACAGAATCTCGGTTTCTATCACCGGCCCCAGGACCTTTATGTCATGGGGGCTCCTGAGCAACCGCAGCAGCCGCACGAACGCGTCGAGCAGTTCATCATTAAGCGGGCTGACCGTTACCGCCGGCCCAGGCGATTCCCGATCCGCACTCCGGAAATCGCTCTCGATCATCAGGTCGGCGATCGCGGCGGGCTGGAAATGCAGGATCGCGCACAAGAGAGGCTTGTCCGGTGAGGCTTCGACGGCTTCGGTCAGCAACGGTGTCTGCAGTGAGACGACGAGGTAGGTCTCATTGTCATAGGCCAGGACATTCTGACCCACGAACAAACGCTTGCGACCTTGCGCGAGAATGCAGATGCCCGGATCGAATATCGCGTAATTCGGTTCGGATATCCGCGATCCCCTGTGCAGGAAAACCCGCGGGATCGCGGTTTCGAACGTGCCATCGGCGTCGGTAAATTCCGCGATGATTTCGGCAAGTTCGCCTGAATGCGCCACCACGCGCCCCCATCCCCGACTGCGCGCGGCCGTCCCGCGCATCGCCTCCTGCATTGGTGGAGGATCAGGCAGGAATTGTCCATCATTGATCTACTGTGGGAAGCGGGGCGCGGCCTATGAAATCCGAACGAATTGTCGCGCCGTCGCTGGTCGCGACCGGTCCGGAGACCGAAAGTCCTGGAGGTCATTATGGAAATGCTGTCGCTCGACCCATTGGTCCCGATCCTGTCGCAGCTCGACACCGGCGCACATGGGGTCGTCACCTTTGTCGCGCTGTTCCATGTCCCGGACTCCGAGGCGCCGAAATTACTGGATGCCTGGTATGGTGAAGAGGAGTTTCTCGTGCGCCAGCCGGGCTTCATCTCGCGCGAGCTGGTCAGGGGCCGGGCAGGAAGCGACGTATTCATCGACTATACGAAATTCAGGAACGCCGCGCTTTACAAACAATCCCTCCTGCACCCCGAGCACCAGGAGCTGCTGAAGGCCTATGGCCCCATCAAGGGAAGCGCGTCCCTGCATCTTCTGGACCCGACCACCAGGCCATGAAGACACCCCCGCTGGTCACGCGATTTATCGACGCCGTCAATCGCGGCGACGCCTCCGCCATATTGGAATTCTTCGACCCCGATACTGGCGTCGTGGTGGATGCCGGGCGGCGATTTGTCGGCCGCGAGGAAATCTCGCATTGGAACGAACAGGCGTTCGTCGGTGCCAATGGACGACTGACGCCGAGGAAGGTTCAGACCGACGGCCAGAAGGTGACGATCGTCGGATGGTGGGAAAGCAACTTCTACACCGGGCCGACCCGGTTCATATTCACGCTTGACGGAGAGCGGATCGCGAACCTGACGATGGGACAGTAAGCGGTCGCCGGGCCCTTTACGCCGCCGAGCCTATCACCGGAGGTTCCCGGGTCACCCAGCGTGGGCAGCTCAGGGTGCTGCGATCGGGAGCGCCCTAGCGCGGCATCCGGGAAGGGCGCTGCGGCTCTCGTGGCAATCAGAATCGCCTGAGGAGCCGATCGACCGTCTCGTGGGTGGTCCCGGCCTTGCCCGGCTCGCAGTGGCCGCCGCTTTCGCGCTCGAGCGCGGCCCGGATCTGGCCGATCTGGGCATCCGTCAGATGCTCGATGCCGATGAACTGGCCGCGCGCTTTCTCCACCGCGCGAAGCAGTTCGTCGAGCTTGGCCTGCATCGCCGCGCCGTCGCGATTCTGGCTGTTCTGGATCACGAACACCATCAGGAACGTGACGATCGTCGTCGAGGTATTGATGACGAGCTGCCAGGTGTCCGAGAAGGCGAAGATCGGACCGCAGGCGGCCCAGACGACAACCACGAACACCGCCGTTGCGAACATCGCCGGCTGACCGACGATGGAGGCGATCCGCGTTGCGAATGCGGTGAACAGCCGATCCATGTTCATCTCCCTTGCTGCACGCGCCCTACCTCGGCGGTGCGATCCTTGTTCCGCGTCATGAGAGGGCCGCGACCGCGTCGAGAACGAGCGGATCCAGCGGCGGCTGCCCGCGGGCGCGAATTTCCTCGGCAAGGGCGCGCGCGCGAGATGCGAGCGCCTCGTCCCGGTGCATCGCCGCGAGATCGGCGCCGAACCGCTCCCGATCGAGCGTGCCAAGCGAGGCGTGCCCGCCGACCCCGGCTCTGGCGACGGCGAGGCCGTGGAGGAGCTTTTCCAGATCGAAGTGGACGACCACCTGGGGCAGGCCGGCCTGGAGGCCCGCGCTGACGAAGCCATGGCCGCCATGCGACACGAGGAGCCGCGATCGCTGGGCGATCAGCGTGAAGGGCAGCGGATCAGGCTCGACGATGAAGCCGAAGCGGGCGAGTTCCGCCTGCAGGTCGGCGCCCGCACGCGCGAGATGAACGCGCACCTTGAGGCCGCTGGCGGCGAGCGCGGGCCAGATCGGGGCCTGCGCGCTCATCCGTTCGGGCGCGTAGACGAAGACTTCTTCGCCGCCGCCGGCGCGCGCGTCGAAGCCGGGATCGAGCGGCGACGCATAATCATCGCCGCGATGGGCGGCATAGGGATCGAGCTCTGCCAGGGTCGCCGGGATCGCGCGATCGGCGCTCCAGATCGCCGGCAATGCATCGAGCGGCGCGCGCCCGACCTGCTTCAGCGCCGAATTGACTGCGGCCAGCAAGGGGCCTTCGTCGCTGCCCTGCGTGGCTTCGATGAACCCCGGAAAGGCGCGCAACTGCGCGGGCGGAAGGCTGTAACCGGTGCCGATCGCGATCATCGGCACCCGGCCGCGCGCGGCGAGATGGAGGAACGGCGCGAAATCGCCGAGCACGACGTCGGGGCGAATCGCATCGAACAACCGTTCCCAGCCGCGGATCATCGCCGCGATCAACGCCGGATCGTCCATCCCGACGCGGGCGAGCACGTCCGCCATGCTCACGGGCGGCGCCGCCACGGGGCGTGCGGTACTGATCAGGAAGCGGGGCGTCACCGGTGCCTGCCAGACGGAGTCCTCGTGAACCGTGTCCGGCGCGAAGGAATCGATACGCTGGAGCGCGAAGCTCACCTCATGCCCGGCCGCGCGGAGCGCGCTGGCGAGGCGCGCCAGGCGCACGCTGTGGCCGCGATTGGCGCCGAGCTCCCAGCCGAGCAGGACGCGCGCCATCTAGGTCGATATCCCGCCCGCCACCGTCTCCCGCCCCGCCGCGGCGAGCCGGCGCGCAAGATCGTCGACGCACGCTTCCAGCGCGCGATGGTCAGCCGAGCGGATCACGAAGTTCGCGCCGACCCGGCCCTCCTTGAAAAAGGGATACGACCCGATCTGGCAGCCGGCATGGGCGGCCTCGGTCTCGCGCAACAGATCGGCGACCTCGCTTTCCGCGGTCCAGCAGCCGATCGTCCTGGAAAGCAGCGGCCGGCCGCCCTCGATGCGGCCGGTCAGGCCTTCGAGCATCATCCCGGCGATATGGGGGATGCCGGCGAGGATGAAGATGTTGCCGACGCGGATGCCCGGCGCGCCGGACATGCGATTCTCGATCAGTTCGGCGCCTTCGGGCGTGCGGGCCATGCGCAGCCGCGCCTCGGTCAGCCCGCCGCGGGTCGCATAATAAGCTTCGAGGATTTCGCGGGCACGCGGATGGACGATCACCGGCAGGCCGAGCGCCGCCGCGATCGCGTCGACGGTGATGTCGTCATGCGTCGGCCCGATGCCGCCAGTGGTGAAGAGATAGTCGTTGGCGCCTGCCAGCGCGGTCACCGCCTCCCCGATCCGCGCCATATCGTCGGCGACGATGCGGACTTCCGTGAGGCGGATGCCCTGCAGGTTGAGCCAGGTGGCGAGCTGCGCGACGTTGCGGTCCTGCGTGCGCCCGGAGAGGATTTCGTCGCCGATCACCACCAGCGCCGCTGTCCAGATGCGCTCGCGAGTCAATGCGGGACCCTCCTCTCGGACCGGGCCCTGCGAGGCCCTTTGGGCCCCTGACTTAACCCACCGGACGAAGAAGGGAAGCGCTTCGACGACCAGCGGCCCGCGCATTCATTGCTCCGAAGGCGGGCGATCGCTATATGGGGGCCATGACCGACCTGATGATCGATGATGCCGTGATCGGGCGCCACGGCGCCATCAAGCTGCATGGCCCCGCCGGATTTGCCGGGATGCGCGCGGCCGGACGCGTTGCGGCCGAGATCCTGGACGCGCTCGTCCCGCATATCGTGCCCGGCGTCACCACGCAGGAGATCGACGACATCGTCTTCGCCGAGGGCAAGGCGCGCGGCGCGATCCCGGCGACGCTCAACTATCGGGGCTACACCAAGAGCTGCTGCACCTCGATCAACCACGTCGTTTGCCACGGCATCCCGGCGAGCGACCGCGTGCTTCGCGATGGCGACATCGTCAATGTGGACGTGACGCCGATCGTCGATGGCTGGCATGGCGATTCGAGCCGCATGTATCTGGTGGGCGACGTGCCGTTGAAGGCGCGCAAGCTGGTCGATGTCACCTGGGAATGCATGATGCTGGGCATCGAGCAGGCCAGGCCGGGCAACCGGCTGGGCGATATCGGCGCGGCGATCCAGGCCCATGCACGCAAGCATCGCTATGGGGTGGTGCGCGATTTCTGTGGCCACGGCGTCGGCCGGGTCTTCCACGACGCGCCGGAGATCGTCCATGCCGCAGCGCCCTGCACCGGCCCCGAGCTTCGGCCGGGAATGTTCTTCACCATCGAGCCGATGATCAATATCGGACGCCCGGACTGCAAGATCCTGGAGGACGGCTGGACGGCCGTGACCCGCGATCGATCCCTGTCGGCGCAGTTCGAACATTCGATCGGGATCACCGAGGACGGCTGCGAGATCTTCACCCTGAGCCCCAAAGGCTTTGATAAGCCGCCCTATTCCTGATCCCGAAGGCCGCGCGCTAAGGCTTCGCTAACACTCTGCGTGGCATGTAGCGGCGTATCTTGGGCTGCAGGATCATCGATCGGTGGGATTGCGCGATTGGGCGAACGAGCTTCGGTCCGTCGTCGGGTTGGGTCCCGAGGACGAGGCGCCGCTCGCCGATCGCCGGCACTGCGAGCGGTGCGACTTCATCGGCCGCGACGTCGCGATCCGGTCGCGCAGGACCCAGGCCGTGCTCCACCTCAAGGACGTCTCCCGTCACGGCGCGGCCGGGATCAGCGACACGCCGTTCGCGGTCGGCGCGACGGTCTTCGTGCAGCTCAAGAAGCCGCGCTTCTTCGCCGCCGAGGTGCGTTGGGTGCGCAATTTCATGATCGGCCTGGAATTCTATCGCCCGCTCGAGCCCGAGCTGGTCGAGCGGCTCCACGCCTCCCACCTCGCCAGCCGCAACGAACGCGCGCGCGAGGAAGCCGCGATGTGGGCCGCCTTCGCACTGGACGAGCCCGCCCAGTCGAAAAACTAGAAAGGCGTGGGCACGATCAGGCCGCGGCCGCCGTTGCGGCCGGGCCGGCGCGGATCACATTGGTCCACTGGCTTTCCCAGTTGGTGAAGCCCCATTTCACTGGATCCTCGCGCGAGACGATCGCATCGCCCTCGTCCCCGGCCGACAGATCGAGATCGCACGCCGGCACCCGGCGCCGCGTGCCGACGCAATAGAACACGCGGACCAGCGGGCGCAGGCTGTCGTTCTCCGCCTGATCGATGACGAGCGCGAGCCGGTTGGATTTCAGCCGCACGAGACTGCCGACCGGGTAGATGCCGAGGCTGCGGACGAAGGCGGCGAGCACCTTCTCGTCGAACTGGCCGGCCCAGCCGAACATCGTCGCAAGCGAATCCGCCGGCGCCGCCGCGGGCCTGTAGGGGCGGCGCGAGGTGATTGCGTCATAGACGTCGCACACCGCCGCCATCTTGGCGATCAGCGAGATTTCATCGCCCTTCAACCGGTGCGGATAGCCCGATCCGTCGATCCGCTCGTGATGATGCAGCGCCGCATCGGCAATCACATCCGGATAGCCGTTGGATTTGAGGATCTGGTAGCCGCGCTCGACATGCTGGCGCACCAGCCCGAATTCGACCTCGCTGAGCTTGCTCGGCTTGCGCAGCAGCGTCTCTGGCACCACGACCTTGCCGAAATCGAGGAGCAGGCCGGCCAGCCCCGCCTCGCGCACGTCGCGCTCCGCGAAGCCGAGCTGCCGCGCGAGATTGACCATCAGCGCGCAGACCGCGACTGAATGAACGTAGATATATTCGTCCTTGTCGCGCATCCGCGTGATGCTGATGAGCGCCGACGGGTTTCGATCGACCGAGGCGGCGATATCCTCCACCACCGGGATCACGCGCGCGATGTCGACGGCGCGCCCGAGCCTTGCCTGGGCGAGCAGCTGGGCGACCGTGCGCTTCGCCTTTTCGGCGGTCGCTTCGGCGCGGTCAATCTCTTCTGCGGTACTGACCCGCCGGGGCGGCGCGGGCGGGCGCGGCGGCGCCCGCCTCGCCTTCGCCGATGCGGCGGCAGG
>JGI12383J13903_1000145_pt1 | contig 60706 bp, 53 predicted proteins | sample Passage237B_FD_13903 | JGI IMG/M metagenome (IMG submission 13903)
TCCTGCATCGGCGGCGACAACGCGCCCTACATCTGGATCAACACCGGCAAGGATTCGTGGGCGTTCTTCGACGATCTGCTCAACAAGGCCCAAGTCGTTTGCACACCCGGTGCCGGATTCGGCAAGTGCGGCGAAGGTCACGTTCGCATCAGCGCGTTCAACTCACGCGCCAACGTTGAGACCGCGCTCGAACGCATCGCCAAAGCACTGAAATAATCTCAGCGCTTCGCTGAAATTGTAGGGCGGGATCGCTGATCCCGCTTTTTTATATCCCGTAATCGCAGGCAGGATCAGCGATCCTGCCCTACAATCAAAGTCCGACGTGTTACCGCGCTGGCAGCATGCTCACAATCTCGTCGCCCATTGCGGTGACTGCATCGCTGATTGCCTGCACGAGTGCGCCGTAATCACGGCCATCCCACGCCACTTCGACCGGGCCAAACATCCGGCGCGTGACGACTTTGCCGTCCGCCTTCGGCTCGGTGATTTCAACCGTGGCCGCGAAACGCGCCACGGTCCGGTCGTTTTGACGGACGCCCTCACCACGGTGAATCATGATCGCCACGTCGTAGTCGCGTTCTTGATCAAACGGGAAGCCTTCCGTGAAAACGCGATTCACGCGCGGACTCGCCAGCAAGGAGTTGCGCACCAGTCGGGCCACACCGTCTTCCAATGGCTCCGCCCATCGCGCGTAATCATTGTAGGTGAGCTCGTGCGCGCCCTGACGGATCACGATCGAACCCTTGGCGAGATATGACGGCAGCGTGATTTTCTTCAGCCCGAGCGTGAACCCGTCTTGGGCGAAAACCGCCGTCTCCGCCACCTGCGAAGCAGACAATACATAAAAGCGCGTCCGGTCAGCCTGCGGCTCCGGCACCACGGAACATCCCGCCAGCGCGAGCGAGCCCGCGAGTAACATCCATTGGGCGAATCGTGTCTTCATGGTCATTCGGGTTGTTTGCGTCCGGAGAGCAGCGCTTGGGGATTACGTTCAAGAAAATCGGCCAACCGCTGCACCGCTTCGGCCGCAGCACTGAGCTTGGCAAACGCCTCGCCGGATTCGGAGCCCAGATTGTGCTGGGCGTTGATAAACTTGCGCAAGGTCTGCGACGCGGCGTTGAACGCGATGAGCGTTTCCCTCGTCTGATCGAGTGTTTCGTTGAGTCGCGTGGCGGTGGGCTCGACCTGACCGTCGAGTTTGCCGATGAGTCCCTTTAACTCGATCGCCGCGGCGTTGAGATTCGTGATCGTTTCTTGGATCTCCGGCGAGCCCGCGAGCGTGCTGAGCGAATCCGCCGCTTCGGTCCATTTCGCGACGAGTTGTTCAAGCTCGAGTTTATTGAGCTGCACGCGCGCATCCGCGATAAAGCCGCGCAACTCCTTCGCCAGTCCGGCGAAATCAATGCGTTTCACATCCGTCAGAATTTCGGAAAAGTTCGCTTGGAATTCCGAGAACGTCGAAGGCACATAAGGCACAACCGCATACTTCTCTTCGAGACCGCGGCGCGTATCGGGGTATTCGTTCGGGTCCATAAAACCCAACTCCACGTAGAGCAGACCCGTCGCCAAACCGATCACGCCGATTTGCGCGCGCAACCCGTCATCAATCAAACGCTGCAGCACTTCGCGATTCGTCACATCCAGTTCCGCGTCCACGCCATCCTTGATGACGTTGCGATTGAACTCACACACCACGCGGACGACAGACTGCTTGCGCGCTTGATCGAAACGGACGTTGAGATCCACCACGCGACCAACACGCACGCCGCTCAATTTGACCGGCGATCCCAAGTCGAGACCGCTGATGGATTCATCGAAATAGACGACAAAGCGCTGTGGCTTGGAAAACAGACTGAAGCTGCCGAATGATAGCAGCGCGATCACCCCGAGCGCACAGGCTCCGATCACGAATGCGCCGACGATGGCGGGACTGACCTTGGTTTTCACGGGTAATGGTGTTTAGGCGGATTTGAGGAAATGGACAGACTTAATCATGAAAGCGGAGTCACGCGTGGTTTTCCAAACGATCACCACGGTGCAAAAATTCGGTCACGCGGTAGTCCTTGCTGCTGCGGCCAAGTTCGAGCGGCGCGCCCTCGGCGATCACGCCCTGCTCGGCCTTGTCGAGCATGATGACGCGATCGGCGATACTGAAGATCGACGCCAACTCGTGTGAAACGACCACGAGCGTCGTGCCGAACAATTCGCGAATCTGCAGCACGAGTTCATCGAGCTTGCGCGAGGTGATCGGATCGAGGCCAGCGGACGGCTCGTCGAGAAACACAATCTGCGGATCGAGTGCCAGCGCCCGCGCCAGACCAGCGCGCTTCTTCATGCCACCGCTGATTTCAGACGGATAGAAATCTTCGAAGCCCGTGAGCCCGACCTGCGTGAGCTTGAGCGTGGCGATTTCCTCAATCTCACGTTTGTTGAGCGACGTGTATTCCTCCAACGGCAGCGCCACGTTTTCGCGCAGCGTGAGCGAGCTCCACAACGCCGAGCTTTGATAGAGCACGCCAAAGGTCTTGAGCCGCTCGCGACGTCCGGCGGCATCGGCATGATCGATTTTCTGGCCGAAGAATTTCACATCGCCGCTGAGCGGCTGATTAATGCCGATGAGGTTTTTGAGCAGCGTGCTTTTGCCACAACCCGAGCCGCCGATGATGAAGAAAATCTCACCCGATTGCACTTGGAACGAAATATCCTTCAGCACCGTGCGCTCGCCGTAACCGCAGTTCAGGGCGTTCACTTCGATGGCGGGAATGTTCGTTGTGTCAGCCATGGTTCAAATTCCCAAGATATCGAACAGCACCGCGTAAAGCGCATCGGCCACGATGATGAAAAGAATAGCCGTCACAACGGCCGAGGTCGCGGCCAAGCCCACGCCCATCGCGCTGCGTTCGGCCTGCAAGCCACGTAAACATCCTGCCACGCCGACGATCACGCCGAAGGTCGCAGCTTTGATCAGACCCGACATCACATCCGACATATCCACGATCGTCAGCATCTCGACCCAGTAGGCCGCGGGCGGAATATCCAGCACGCCCAGCGCGATGATCATGCCGCCGATAATACCAAGGCAGTTCGCGTAAAGCGCGAGCAACGGCATCATCAAACAAAGCGCGATCAGACGCGGCATCACCAAAAAATCCACCGGTGATATACCAAGCGTATTGAGCGCATCGATTTCCTCGTTGGCCTTCATGTTGCCGAGGTGCGCGGCAAATGCCGCACCAGTGCGACCGGCCAGCACGATCGCGGTCATGAGCGCGCCCATTTCCCGCACCATTGTAATGCCGACGAGATCGGCCACGTAAATATCACCGCCATATTGCCGCAGAATGAGCGCGCCGGTGTATGCCAGCGTCAGACCGACCAGCACGCTGATCAAACTCACGATCGGCAAAGCCATCGCGCCGCATTGCTGCATTTGCTCAAGACAATCTCTCCAGCGAAACTTGCGCGGACGCTTAATCAGGTTGCCCAAACCAATCGCGCACTCGCCCACGAAGGACGAGATCTCGCCCATCTTTTTCCAGGCGTCGATGGTCGCATGGCCCACCGTTACGAAAAAGTTCTCCGAGCGGTCAAACGGCACACTCGTCTCGTGCGAGCGCGAGAGCTGGCCGAGCATTTCGCGCACCTTTTCGGGCAGCGCGCTCAAGTCGCAATACGCTCCCATCATGCGACACCACTGCTGCACATCGAACAGAAACAGCAGCAACGAACTGTCCCATTTTTCGAGCTTCGACACATCAAGCCGCACCCGACGCGGTTGATTTCCTTGCATTACGCCAGCCCAGGTCGGCCTCGGCTCCGTCACACGCCAAACTCCGGCCAGCGTCACCAAAGCCAAGTCACCGTCCATCGTCAGGGACACACGGGCTTGGTTATCGGGGGAAAGCACGGACATGAGCTTTCGTTGTAACGGCACGACGCCAAAGCAAAACCACAAAAATGTTCGTATTCATGCGTATGGCCCCGCCAAGGTGAACCGACATGGCGTTTAAAACCATTCTTCTCGATCTCGACGGCACGCTGGTGGATGCGTTCACGACCATCCATCGCTCGTATTGCCACACCCTGCCCCAATTCGGCCGGCCCGCACCCACGATGGAGCAAGTGCGACGCGCCGTCGGCGGTGGCCTGCGCAACGCTATGCGTCATTTTCTGCCCGAAGAACTCATCGATTCCGCCATCGCCGTTCATCAAGCCTACACCGATCAAATTCTGCTCGAAGATGTGCGCGCCTTCCCCGGCTCACTCGAATTGCTGCAAGCACTGCACGCGCGCGGTCTCACGCTGGCCGTTTTCACCAACAAACACGCCGGCTCTTCGCGCAGTATCTGCGCGCACCTCGGATTCACGCCGCTGCTCAACGCCATCTACGGCGCCGGTGATACACCGTGGATCAAACCGCAGCCCGAACTCGCCGCCCACGTGCTCGGCGAACTCAAAGCCGATCCAGCCACCACCCTGCTCATCGGTGATTCGCCTTTCGATGTGCAAGCCGCCCACAACGGCGGTTTTCAATGCTGGTGCGTCACCACCGGCACGCACAACACCGAGCAACTCACCGCTGCCAAGGCCGACCGGGTGTTTGGCGGCCTACCCGAGTTGCAAGCCACTCTCCTCGCAGAAGTTTGAGGTAGGGATGGGCGGCCCCGCCCGTCCGCGGCGGAGCGGCCCGCTCCGCCCTACCCTTGGAGGTATTAATCGCTAGCACTAAATTAAATACTCATGCAGCCGGCTTCTCCGCCAAAATCGCCAAGCGACCTTTTTCCCGGCCGCCACGCGGTAATTCGAGCATCACGTCGGCCAGCAAACGAAACCCTGCGGCCTGAACCAAAGCCACCGTTTCCGCCGGTGAGGGTGCATCGTAGAAAAATTCGTGACCGAACATCGTGTCCGTAAACGGCGGCTGCGCGGATCCACCGGTTGTGAAAAGAAACCGGCCGCCCGGAGACAGGCTCGACCAGACTTCGCGAAATACCGTCGCATGGCGCTTTCGCTCCAAATGAAAGATCGCGTCCCAACATACCGCTGCATCGAAGCAATCATCCAACGGCGCATCCAATTGTGCCCGCTTCCACGTTGCCGCCGGCACAAACTCCCGCCCCTTCGCGAGCATGGCTTCCGAATGATCGATGCCGGTCACACGAAAACCCCGCGCCAGGCGATCGGTCGTCCCGTGCCGCAACCCAGATCGAGCACCCTCGCGCCCACCGGCGACCGTTCCAGCAATCGATCAATCAAAACCAATTCGTCCGTGCGCAGGGCATACCGGTGCTCCACCCATTGCTCCACAATGCGATCGTAAGACCGCATCCTCATGACGGGTTGAGCGGAATTTTGCGAAGCATGTGCCGCTCGGCATAAAACACGCCGTCAATGAACAGCACTTCCGGTTCTTCGGCATACACCGTGAAACCCAGCGATTCATACAACCCTTGAGCCGAATCATTCCCCGCGGTTACGGTTAAGCGCACCCACCGCATCCCGGGCAACTGCTCCACTTCAGTCAGCAACTCCTGCAGCATCATGCGGCCAATCTTCCGCCGCCGCCATTCCGGATGCACATACATACTGTAGATGGTGCCGCGGTGCCGCGCTTTTATACCGTCGTCTCGCACAAATACCACGACTCCGACCAAGCGGTCACCATCGAAGGCGCCCATCACGATACGGTTTGTGTCCTCGGCTAGCCGGCCTTCAAAAAACCCCAAGGGATGGACGCTCTCCTGTTCATAACTGGAACCAAACGCCGCGGAACTCTCCCTTAAAGCCAGCAATCTCAAGTCGCGATAGGCCGTCGCATCGGCACGGGTGAGTTTGCGCAGGATGATCATGTCCTTGTATTATACGGTCATTCCGAATTTCACCGCCAGTTTTTGGAGCGAAGTTATATTGCGCATCGTCATCGTGGGCAACTTGAGCGCGCGCACGGACGGCGTCGTCCAAATGTCCGCGTCCGCCACACCGCCTTCGCGACGCCAATATAGCTCGCGCCCGATCACGCAAAATTGATCCGTTGGCGTCGCACATGCGCACAAGGCTTTCGCCTGCACAGCCGGCAACGGTTCTTTAAGAAAGAAGACGTAAATGCTGCCGTTCTTCGGCACGCCGTCCGTAAATGGTTTCGCCGTCAGCACCGCCGCGACTTCGTCCTCCCGACGCAGAAACGTGTCCACAGCGTAGCCCAGCGCTTTCGCCAAATGGCTTTCGATCTTCGTTTCCAATTTCGCCAAATCGCGCGCGCTAGTCGTAAACACGACGTTGCCGCTTGCGATGAAGGTCGCCACGTCGGCGAAACCCATGTCTTCGAAATGACGCTTCAGCTCCGTCATTGGCAGCCGACGCTTGCCGAGATTGATTCCGCGAAGAAAGGCGACGCAACGAGTCATCGGACTGCAAAAATGTTAACCACGAATGAACACCTTGGGGAACACTAATCGGCGCAGGTATCTCGTCTGTGGGCAAACGGGTTTTATTCGTGTGAATTCGTGTCCATTCGTGGTTCAAACTCCGTCGTGAGCGAACCCTCAAAACCTCGCTTTGGGCATGCGCGACGAGCCGTGCGCAATCAGGCCGCAGGCACGATCACCTTGCGCGCAGGGAATCCCAAGTCGAAGGCCTCGTCCGCCGCGGGAGCGTGATAGGTGCTGATGATAGCGTAGCGATCCTTGCCGGCGGTGTTCGGCGTCGAGCCGTGCACCAAACGATCGGAAAACACGATGGCTGTGCCGCGCTTGATGTTGCACGTCACTACATCGCCGTCTTTCCATTCACCTTCTTCAATGCCGTGGCCAAATTCGCCCGAAGGCAGGTTCATCTTCACCATGCGCCAGTCGCGTTTGTGACTGCCAGGCACCACGGTCAGCGTGCCATTTTCCGCCGATGCGTCATCGAGCGGGATCCACACCGAGAGCTTCGGTCGGGTATTGCGCCAATAATAGGCATCGATGTGCCACGGCGTGGGGAAAGTTTTGTCCGCGGCCTTGTAGACCAACTTGTCGCTCAAAAACATCACGCCATGCGGCATGACCGGCTTGAGAATGCTAATGACACGCGAATCCTCCGCGAGCGCGCGAAACATCGGGCTGACCACCGCCACGTGCACATAAACGGACTGCTCTTTGGAGCAGTGTTCATCAAGGACCTTACGAGCCTCGATTTTCAGCATGTCGCATTCCTCGGCACTAAGAAGGTCGGGAATAACAATAAAACCGTCGCGATCGTAATCCGCGGCAAGAGCAGCACTGTTGGGCAATTTCATAGGTAACGAGGATTACCTTATCATATCGACCGGCTTTTGGCTTTAGCTGCGTAAAAAACACATTTAGCAATTTTCGCCATGCCAGATCGCCCCGCCAGCGGCTCCTCCCCGATCGACAGCATTCGCCTCGTCGAACGGTTCGAACGCGCCCAACCGGGGTTTACGTTTCAAGCCACTTCGCTACCCGGTCACTTGATTCACCTCGTGCTGCAAGGCGAGGTCGAGCAGACCTGCAACGGTCGCCGCCAACGCCTGTCGCCCGGCACCATCGTGTGGTATCACGAGGACGAATGGGTCGAAGGTCGCGTGGTGACCGCGCCGTGGATTTATTGCTCGGTCAATTTTTCCGCGCCCACGCTCGCGCCGCCGGATTTCAATGCGCGTCTGCAATCCAACCGCGGCGACTTGGCGCCGATCTTCACGAGCCTGCTCGCCGCGTGGCGGCAGGAACCGTCGGCGCTGCGCGATCTGCAATGCCAAGCACGTTTGCTCGATCTGCTCGCGGCGCTGCACCCACAAACACAGACTGCTCCCGTCTCCACTCCGGCCGGGAGGCTTTGGTGGGAAGTCGAAACGTGGGTGCGGCAAAACATCGCGCGCCACCTTTCGCTAACCGAACTGTGCGCAAAGTTTCATCGCAGCCCCAATACCCTTGCACGCGCTTGTCTCGACGCCGTGGGATTACCGCCGATGAAGCGGCTTAAACAAATCCGCCTGAGCCTCGCGCGCGGACTCGTGCACTACTCCGATTTAAACATGACCGAGATCGCGCTGCGTGTCGGCTACGCTCGCGTGCACGAGTTCTCCCGCGACTACCGCAAGGCCCACGGCCTTCCCCCAACCACCGATCGCATCAAGCACCTCGCCACTCCGGCAAAGTAACCTAATAGGTTACTTTGCGATGATCGCTTCGTTGCGCGAGGACAGTCCGTCTGGAAAGCGAGACTAACTCTTCTGTCGCGCGCGGCGGACTTCCAAGTTCAGCGCGTGCAACGACACGTAGATGTCGCGCAAGAACGCCACAAGCGCCGCGATCAACAACAGGATGCTCGCCATGAAAAACAGCATCATGAGCACCGCCAGATCACGTTCGAGCACGGCATTGACAAAGATGGTGATGACCAGCCCGCAAGAGACCAGCATGGTTAGCCCGGCAAACGTCACCGCCATGCGAATCAACTGCGCCCGTCGCCACAGCATTTCCAATTGAGTTTCGAAATGCGCCCGCGTCGCTGCATCGGCCTGTTGCACTTGGCCAGCAAGATTGCGCGTGCGATCCACGATGCGACCCATGCGATTGGTCAACGTGATCATCAAAGCCCCGACGCCCGAAATCAAAATCACCGGCGTGATCGCCAATTGGATGATGGGGAGCAGCGCGTTCGTATTGAGCATGTTCATGACAGGAAATCAGCAAAGCGGCAAAACGGCGGCAGGCCCGTAAGCGATGAAATTCACGTTTCCAAAGCTGCAGTCACCGCAGTGCTACGCAACCGCGGAGTTCCGGATTTGCGCTCGTCTGCCTTCCGAAACCCGGCATAATGGCAGCCACTTTCTTATGAAACTCCTCAAGCCCTTCCTGCTCCTCCTCGCTCTCGCGCCGGCTCTGCACGCCGAAGTCAGCGAAACCAAACTCGCCCTCGCGCGCGAAGTCATCGTCGCCATGCGAGCCGACAAGATGTTCGATACGCTCGGCCCGCAATTACAGCAAATGGCCATCCATCAAGCGGGCCTACCGGATTCTCTCACTCCTGAACAACGCGCCAAAGCCGAAGAGTTCATCGGCAAAATCATGGAGCTGACCCTGCTCGAGGCCAAGGCGATGATTGGTAAAATGGAAGCCGTCTATGCGGATGTTTATTCGGAAGAAGAACTCCGTGCGATTGTCGCTTTCTTCACCTCGCCTGCAGGGCAATCGATGCTGGATAAACAGCCTGAACTGATGAACCGGGTGATGCCGCTAGCTCAGGAAATGCAGCGTAGTCTCATCCCTCAAATCCAAGCGCTCACGGAAGCATTCAAAGCCGAAATCACTCCTGACGATTCCGAAGAAGAGTCAGCCGACGAGTGAGTCGCGGGATTTCGCGTTCGCCGGATTGATCTGCACTTTCCTTCCGCGCGCCGGCGCGTATCTGTTGAGCGCGTGGCTTCCTCCGCTCCCCAGTCCATCACCGGCGTCGTCGAACGCATCATTTTCTTCAACGAGGAAAACCATTACACGATCGCGGAGTTTCGGGTTGATGCCGGGCGCGCGGATACCAAGCCCGGCGCCGATGAGGAAAGCGGCCGGCGCGTCACGATCACCGGCCCGCTGCCCGGCGTGGAATGCGGCGAGACGCTGCACCTGACCGGCGATTGGACGCACCACGCGCAACACGGCGCGCAGTTCCGCATTCAATCGTTCAAGAGCGAACTGCCGTCGTCAGTTTACGGCATTCGAAAATATCTCGGCAGCGGTCTCGTCCCCGGCATCGGCAAAGTTTACGCGAACAAGATCGTCGATGCGTTCGGCACCGACACATTTCGCATCCTTAGCGAAGAATCCGGCAAGCTGCGCCACGTGCCCGGCATCGGTAAAAAGCGCGCCACGTCGATCAAACAGGCGTGGGACGAAAAACGCACCGAACGCGAACTCTACATTTTTCTCCAAACCTACGGCGTCACGCCTTCGCAATGCGTGAAGCTCGTCAACCGCTTCGGCGGCGAGGCCAAACAGATCCTCATGGCCGAGCCATATCGCGTGGCGCGCGAGATTGATGGTATCGGTTTCAAGACCGCCGATCGCATCGCCATTAATCTCGGCTTCGCCAACGACGCCGCACCACGACTCGACGCCGGTATCATCTACGCGCTCGAAACGTTGCAGGAAGAAGGCCACACCGCGTTTCGCGAGGCTGATTTGCGCGATCACACCGCCACGTTGTTGGAAACCAATTCCAAGTTGGTCGAAGCGCGCATTACCGCGCTCGTGGAAAACAAATCCATCGTGCAGCACTGGCCCACCGGCGTCGCCAATCCCCTGCCCGGCTCCGCACTCATTCAATTGCCGCACAACGATCGCGCAGAGCAAAAAATCGCCGAGGTAATTGCGCGCTTGGGCAAAGTTTCCAGCGGACTGCCGGCGATCAAGATCGACGCCGCCGTGCAATGGGCCGCGGAGAAAGCCGGCTTTGCGTTTCACGATCTGCAAGCCGCCGCGGTAAAGAACGCACTTCAGCACAAAGTCACGATTCTCACCGGCGGTCCGGGCACGGGAAAAACCACGATCCTGCGCGCGCTCGTGGATATTCTGCGTGCCAAGAAAGTGCGCGTGCACCTCGCCGCCCCAACCGGCCGCGCGGCGCAACGGCTTGCGGAAACCACTGGTGGCTTCGCTTCGACCATTCACCGATTGTTGAAATTCGATCCTGCCAAGGGTGGCTTCGTGGCCAACGAATCCGCGCCGCTCGCGACGGATTTCCTAATCGTCGATGAAGCATCGATGCTCGACGCGCGCCTCGCCGCCGCGTTGCTGCAAGCCGTGCCAGCGCGCGCGCATTTGCTGCTCGTGGGCGACACCGATCAGTTGCCGAGCGTCGGCGCCGGCAACGTTTTGAAAGACATCATCGCGACCGATCTCGTGCCGGTCACGCGCCTCGCGGTCATTTATCGCCAGCAAGGGCAAAGCCAGATCGTGACCACCGCGCACGCGATCAACTCCGGCGATCCTTCACTGCCGCCGGTGTTGCAAAACGTAAACGACGCGCAGGTCTGGGCCGACCTCAACTTCATCGCTGCGACCGATGCGGAGGACTGCGTCAACAAAGTCATTCAACTTTGCACCGATTTTATTCCCCGTGTGCTCAAATGGCCGCATCCGATCAACGACGTGCAGATTCTCGCGCCGATGCACAAAGGCACCGCCGGTGTCGCCAATCTCAACGCCCGGCTGCAAGCCGCGCTCAATCCCACTCGCCAAGGCCTCAAGTTCGGCGCCGTTGAATTTCGCGCCGGCGACAAAATCATCCAGCTGCGCAATAACTACGACAAAAACCTCTTCAACGGCGACATCGGCACCATCACCGCAACCGACGGCGTCAACGGCACACTGACCGCCGATTTCGACGGCGACATGCACGAATTCACGCGCGGCGAATTGGGCGATCTCGCGCCGGCTTACGCGATCAGCATCCACAAATCGCAGGGCAGCGAATACCCCGTCGTCATCGTGCCGCTGCTCAAGGCGCACTTCATGATGTTGCAACGCAACCTCATCTACACCGCCATCACTCGCGGTCGCAAAAAGGTCTTCCTCGTCGGCGAACCAGCCGCCTACGGCATGGCCGTGCGCAACAGCGAATCCAAACAACGCATCACGCACCTCCCGCAAAAACTCCGGGCGTTATGATGCAGTGCTTCGACAATAAAACTTCTTCATGAAAACCCCTTCGCTGTTCGCTTTACTCGCCGCGGGTCTTTTGTCCGCGGTTTCGCTGCATTCACAGGTATCGCGCGAACAGCAGGCCGCATTGACGCCGCAGATGGCGCTGGATCGATTGCACGAAGGTCACGCGCGCTTTATCGCCGGACAATCGACAACCAGAGATTTGTCAGCCGCTCGCGCTTCTATTTCCACCGGCCAATTCCCAACGGCGATTGTGATTAGCTGCATCGACTCACGCACGCCACCGGAGCTGCTTTTCGATCAAGGGCTCGGCGAGATTTTCTGCGGACGCATCGCCGGCAATTTCGTGGCCGACGAAATGCTGGGTAGCATCGAATATGCAACGAAGGTCGCCCACGCGCCGCTGATCGTGGTGCTCGGTCACAGCGGCTGCGGCGCCATCAAAGGAGCCTGTGACGGCGTGGAACTCGGTCATCTCACCACCACGTTGGCGGCGATTCAGCCGGCTATCGCAGCGGTTCCCGTCGACGGCTCGCCGCGCAACAGCGGCAATCACGCGTTTGTTCACCAAGTCACCACCGCCAACGTTCGACTCACGGTCGAGCGTATCAAACGCGACAGCGAGGTGCTGGCTCCGCTGCTGGCGCAGGGCCAAGTCGGCATCATCGGCGGCGTCTACGATTTAGCATCGGGGCGCATTGAGTGGTTGGGCGACACCGCGCAGAATGTCGCCGTCGCAGGCGAATAGTCCTGCGCAAACGGCCTTTACGCGACTCCCGCTCATCCCGCGCTGCCGCCGCCCATCAGCCGATCGGGCTATTTCATCGCCGGTGGCTTGGCAGCCGTAACTTTTCCCTTAGGCTGGGGTTTTCGTTTACTTATGAAACTCCGCATTCTCCACGCTCTGTTGCTGGCCATGCTTCCCTTTGGCGCAACAGCAACTCCTGAATCCGTCGCCGTCGAAGGATTCAGCCACGTCAAAACCGTCGGCGATGTCAGCGAATACGTTCTCGATGACAACGGCCTGCAAGTGCTGTTGATGACCGACGACTCGGCCCCGGTCGTTACCTTCATGGTCACCTATCGAGTGGGTTCGCGCAACGAGGTCACTGGCACCACCGGCGCGACTCACTTGCTCGAGCACCTCATGTTCAAGGGCACGCCCAACTACAATCGCGAGAAGGGCAACAACATCGACCAAGTTCTCGAGGCAATCGGCGCTCAATACAACGCCACCACTTGGCTCGACCGCACCAACTACTACGCGCAGATCGGCAGCGAACACCTCGAATTATACATGGCCATCGAAGCCGACCGCATGCGCAATCTCTTGCTCCGCGACGAAGATCGCCAGCCGGAGATGACGGTCGTGCGCAACGAATTTGAAATTGGCGAAAACGATCCCACGCAGGTCCTCGACAAGGAGATGACGGCGGTCGCTTACCTCGCGCATCCTTATCATCACAGCACCATCGGTTGGCGCTCCGACATCGAAGGCGTGTCCATCGAAAAGCTGCAGGAGTTTTACAACACCTTCTACTGGCCGGACAATTCCACCGTCACGATCATCGGTGATTTCGATCCAGCCGAAGCGCTCGGCCTCGTGAAGAAATACTACGGCGCATTTCTCAAGGCCCCGCATCCGATCCCACAGCTTTACACGGTCGAGCCGGAGCAAACCGGCCAGCGCCGCGTTGTCGTAAAGAAGGCCGGCCAACTCGGCGTCGTCGGCGTCGCATACAAGAGCCCCTCCGCGCGCCATCCCGATCAGGCCGCACTGCAAGTGCTCGGCAGCATTCTCGCCAGTGGCAAGAACAGCCGCCTCTATCGCGCCCTCACCGACCAATCACTCACGACCGATGTCTCCGACTACGTCGGCTTCTTCCACGATCCCTCGCTCTTCAATCTCTGGGCCAACCTCGCCCCCGGCGTCACTCACGAACAGGTTGAGAAAATCATCTTCGAGGAAGTGGAGAAATTGAAGAAAGACGGCGTGACCCAAGACGAAGTCACCGCCGCGGCGAGCAAGAAACTCGCCGACATCGCCTTCGCTCGCGATGGTTCCTTCAATGTCGCCAGCAGTATCAACGAGTGCATCGCCGCCGGTGACTGGACGCTCTATTACACGCTCGAAGAGGACTATGGCAAAGTCACCCCCGACGACGTGAAGCGCGTGGCCAACCGCTACCTTAACGAAGATCAAAGCGTCGTGGGCTGGTTCATCCCGCTCGTGCCCGCCGCCGAGTAAACCCGAATTAATACCTTCATGTTATCTCCCATGAAAACTCTCCGTATTCTCCTCCTGCTGGCCACGCTGGGACTTCCGTTCGGGCGCGCCGGCATCGCCGAAAACATTGTCCGTGACGACATCAACGGCATCGATCTCATCACCCTCAAAACCGGCGTGAAAAACGTCGTGACGATCAAGGGCACTCTGCCACTTGGCCACGCCGCTTCGCCGGTGGACAATCCCGCGCTCGCCATGCTCACCGGCAGCATGCTCGACAAGGGCACGCTCAAACACGACAAGTTCGAGATCGCGCAGATGCTTGAGAGCGTCGGCGCCGGCCTCGGCTTCGGCGTCGGCACCGAAACGCTCGGCATCAATGGCAAATGCCTCACCAAAGACGTGCCGCTCGTTATCTCGCTGATCGCCGAGCAACTCCGCGAACCCGCTTTCTCGCCGGAGGAATTTGAAAAGGTGAAGAAGCAATACGTCGGCGCGCTCAAACAGGCCCTCGACAACACCAACTTGCAGGCCGCGGATAACTTCTCGCGCGCGGTCTATCCGCTCGGCCATCCGAATCGCAAGACGCCGACCACGGAGATGATCGCTGCGGTGGAGCGCACCACGCTCGACGAGGTCAAAGCCTTCTACGCCGAATACTACGGTCCCGCCCACCTGACGCTCATCCTCGTCGGCGATGTGGACTCGGCCGCAATCGAATCCGACGTGACCAAGTCCTTCGCTGGCTGGGCCGGCGGCAAGTTGCCCGAAACGCTCGATGTCGTGGGCGGCAATCTCGACACTGCCCGCGAGCAAACCGTGTTCATGGCCGACAAGACCAACGTCAGCGTGGTCTGGGGTCAGGCCACCGGCATGCGTTACAGCGATCCGGACGCGCTCGCGCTCCGTGTCGGCACCGACATTCTCGGCGGCGGCTTCAGCGCGCGTCTCATGGGTAATGTTCGCGACAAAGAAGGCCTTACTTACGGCATCTACGGCTATATGGCCAACGACAACCTGCGTGATGGCGACTGGCGCATCTGGGCCAACTTTGCGCCCGACCTGCTCGATAAAGGCATCGAGTCCACGCGCCGTCAGTTGAACAAATGGCACAACGAAGGCGTCACGGCTGAGGAGCTTGCCGACCGCATCTCCGGCTTGAGCGGCGAATATAAAGTCGGCCTCTCGACCACCGACGGCATGGCCGGCGCGATTCTCAGCGCGCTGCAACGCGGTTACGATCTGTCGTGGTTGGACGAATACCCCGCCGCGCTCAGCTCGCTCACGCTCGATCAGGTCAACAGTGCCATCAAGAAGTACATCGATCCCGACAAGATGGTCCTCATCAAGGCCGGCACGGTCACCGATGTGACCAACAAGTGATCCGCCTCTAAGCGAATCCGCTTTCTCAAATCCCGCCGCGAAACCGGCGGGATTTTTTTGTGCCAGTTCGACGTGTGGAGCGGCTCACCTCGCGCACGTTTTTCCGCGGCTCGCGATTTCGGGGCACAAAAAAACCGGGGTGACGAATTTCTTCATCACCCCGGTGTTATTTTCTTAGTTAAGCGGCCTGAGCGAGCTTGTGCAGCCGGCGGGCCAGCGGCGACCAGACAGAACGGCGCAACACCTCAGGGAGGCGAACGACCGCCCGTGTCCAGTTGCGGTTTTCGACGGTTTGGCAGACAGGGCCAACGGATTGAAGTTCAGCTGGGGACGCGGTGTTTTCAGCCACTTCCGAGTAATCTTCATACTCGTAAGTCGTGAAAACCGCGGCACCGGAGCCGAAACCGCCGGGCTGCAGGACAAACATGGTCTTGGTCTTTTTATTCATGATCGGACGGAGGGCTCGGGGATTAAGGCCAAATCCTCCTGGCCGATCACAAACGGGCAAAGAACGGGACGCGAAAACGTGCCCAAATAGTCCCACCCGTCAAGCGGATGTTCCAGAACTGACACTCTCGGCCAGTCAAAATAATACGGGGCGGAAGCATAAGCTGCCTCCGCCCCGGTGGTTTTCTTAGTTTAAGTCGCCGACCGGGATGCAACCGAGCGAGCACGGGATTTTGGGCGTAGCAAGCGATCCCAACTATCCGGCACTCACAGGCGCTCCGACCGACTTTTTTGGTTATTCCCCTGTCGCTCAACCGTTTGAATCGGAGGAGGCACGTAGTTGGCCGCTCGACGCGACGGATCTTCATATCCGTCCCACGACAGGCCACCCAGACCCCATCCGCCAAACAGCGGCACGGCACAGGAATGTTTTGTCGGGTTATTCATGATCACATGGAGACACCGCTACCCAGCGAAAAATGCCTCCCGGCTGATCACGAACTAGCCAAAGAACAATAGGAACGAACCCCCACAACCTGAGTTCGTCAACGGCCGGAACCATGCCAACCGGCGATTTAACCTTCCCGTCACAATCGGACTGCGGAACGGCTTACGCCTTGCCCATTTTGCGGAGGGCTTTGTTGATCTTTTCCAAATCACATCGTTCGGGGTCGTAGTCCGGCCCCAACCAGTTCAGCCACTCGCGGCCCAAATCGGTCTCAGGTTCCTTGATACAGGCCAGCATGTCGTGAAACGCTTCCAACCCGCCGCAATCCTCCGGCGGTCCGGCCAGTTCACCGGCCAGACATTGCGGATAAACCTGCCCCTTCTCCACCACGCCGGTCTTTTCCACCGTGATTTCGACGCGCCACGTTTCGCCAAAATGATACTCGTAGCCGAACCGGCCGCGGTGCTCCAAATCGAGATCCGCCAGCGTCACGTCGCGGTCGTCCTCCACAACCAATCCTTCCTGGCGCACCGGATTGCCCATCCGCAGATCGTCGAACACGAACGCGTGTGTCTGATAGTCGAACCAATCGAGCAAAATCTGGATGCTGTCATGCAGCCGCGAGAGCCACATGCTCTCCTGCACTAGCAAGCGGCGCCAAATGCGCGGCTCGGTGCCTGCGATCTCCAATCGCAACACAAACGCCTTCTCCGGCGCCTTCTTCTTGGCCGCGCCCACACCATCCAGCAGCGAAATCATTTCGCTAATTCAACCCAATCCCGCCCCCCCCGCAAGCGCGCGCATCTGCAAGACCCCGCCCGATCAATTCCATCGCCAAAGCCGATCACAAGTTTCACCGAATCCCACTGAACAGTCGCAACGATTTTGCGTCTCACGCTCACTCTACGCGTCACCGCATTTCGGTTCGCTCCCAGTTCGCCAGCCCAACCACTACCCCGCGTCCTACGGGCGCTAGCCCCAGCCCCATGTCCACTTCTCTTCACCTCCTCGTCTGCGGCAGCCTCGTGCTGACCGCATTGTCCGCCGTTCCCGTCATTACCTATCACACCCACAGCGGCGAAGTCGAACGCCCGGCCGAAGATCGACCACGCTCCGGTAAGCCCGACGAACCCAACCACGAACGTTACGAATCGTTCTTCTACACTTGGTTGGAGATCGAAAATCTGCCCAACCCCGATGTCGCGCAAAAGATTAACAAGCGCCTGCGCGAGCTCGCCGCCCCCGCCACGCTTCCGCCAGCGGGACCAATCGTCCATAGACTCGAAGAGCCAACCGATACTTCGATGACGATCGCTCACGCGCAAACGACGGCCGACACGCTGCTCGTCGTTCTCGAATCACATCACCGCGGCGCCGATGCACCACAGTATTCAGTCAGCACCAGCGTGCACGCGTTCGACCTCAACACCGGTCGCGAACTCACCTTCAATGATTTCTTCCCCCGTAAATTTTGGCCGATGCTTAAAAAGGAGTTTCGCCGGGCCTTCGACACGTTCAAGGAGAGCAACCCCATCTACTCCGAGAGCGAATTCCCATCCATCGACGCCCGCACGTCCGGTTATTTTGTGGGCGGCAATTTCCGCCTTCTTGTCCGCCCCTTGCGAGGTAGCTCAGCCGGTGAAGACCACCCGTTCCTCGACATCCCAGCGAGCAAGCTCGTGCGGTTGATCTCCCCCCGCGCACGCGCGCTCCTCGATGCGCCAATCAACGCTGATTGGACGGTCGAGGATCGCGACAACGAATTCACCGCGCGCTCGCCTCAATTCCCCAAAATCAACGTTCCGCTTTTCTGCGACGGCTGGACCGTGTGGCTGATCGATTGGGAAATTCCCAAGGAGAATCCGCAACTCGGACTGCTGCGCTACTTTTCCGGCTTCGCCGGAACGTCGGCGATATATGGGATGACACGCGTCGCCGTCATTCGCCTCTCCGACGGCCAAGTGCTCGGCCATCCGCTGGAACGAATCGACGCACTATTCGATGCGGAGGAGTATCCCCAGCCACAATGGCACTGGAAAGACGGTGTGCTCACAGTAAAGGCGGACGGCGAAACGACGACGTATAAACCGTAAGCCGCGCCCCACTGACGAAAAGGGCCGTTGCGAACAACGGCCCTGCGGGGACGAAACTCAGAAGCGATAGCTCGCCGTCACGCCGATTTGGCGCGGATCGGCGCGGTTTTCGTAACGCGTCTCGATGTAGTCGGGATCCTCGTTGCCGAAGAAATACACGCGCTTGTCGTAAACCTCGTCGAAGAGATTGCGCGCCCACACGGTGAACGTCCAATCACGCCACGCGTATCCAAGCGTGGCATTCACGACGCGGAATGCGCGCCGCGCTTCATTTTGGTTGTTCGAGTCGAATTGCTGACCACGCGCGACGAGTTCGGCGCTGCCGAAGAAACCGCTCTCCGCGCGATAACGCGCGCCGAGCGTGTAACCGTAACGCGGTGTGTTCGCGAGACGGCGACCGCCAACAACGCTGCCGTTCGAAATCGTTGCGCTATCAAGTTCGGATTCCATCAACGCGAGCGAGCCGTGCAGCGCCCACGCACGCGTGAGCGCGTAACTGCCGGAGGCTTCGAGCCCGGTGATGTGCGCGTGATCGGCGTTGTCAGTGAAGAAACGATAGCTGCCGCCGAAACCGGCAGAGTCGCGCACCTGCGTGTCCCGACGATCAATATGAAACACCGTAAGTTCGCCCGTGAGTTGTTGATCGAGCCAGTTGCCGCGCAAACCGACTTCGTAGTTCCAGAGCGTTTCGGTGTCGTAGGTCAGCGGATCGACCGTCGTGTCGATCCGCGCGTCGACGTTGATGCCGCCTCCTTTGTAACCGCGCGTGATCGACGCGAACGCGAGCGTGTGGTCGTTAAGCGAGTGTTCGAGCGTGAGCTTGCCGCCAACGAGCGTGTCGTCGAAACGCGGCTGCGTAATCACGACAGGATCGAATGTGCCCGGGCCTTTGCGATAGCGCGTCTTCACGCCGTCGCCTTTCAAATCAATGTGCTCCGCGCGCAGCCCGACGATGACGCGCGTCTGCGGCGTGAAGTCGTGCGACACTTGACCGAAGAGCGCGAAGTTGTCGGACACATAAGCCGTGGTGAGGCCGCGGATGTTACCGGGATCCTCATTTGTGTAAGCAGTGTCCTCGTCGATGCGGGCGAAGAACGCGCCGAGCGTCCAGCGATTGATCCAGCCGGCTGACGCGCCTTCCTCGGAATCGAGACGCAGCTCTTGATTCCACACGGCGCGCTCGCGACGAATGTCGCTGAAGCCCATGTAGGACGCCGCGGTCCAGTCGTCATCATAACTGTATTCCGAATCGACCGTCGCCGCGCTCGTCACAGTCGTGAGGCGCATGTTTTCGAAACCGCGATACGTGCCGCGCAGGCTCGCCGCGAGCGAGCGCTGTTCGTCGCGACCGGGCTGATCGCTGTAGGTGAACTCGCCGTTGTTATCCAACGCGAACTCGTCGTAGCCGCTGTTGAAATCGGAGAACAACACCGACGCTTCCCAGCGCCACGCGTCGTTCGGGTTAAACGTCAGGCGCAAGCGCGTAGTGAATTCGTCGCGCTCGTTCGCATCGCGATTGAGCGTGCGGTTGAAACGAAATCCGTCGCTGCGCTGCTGCTGGACAGCGAGGCGCATCATCAGGCGCTCAGGATTTTTCTGGCTCAGCGGACCGCCCACCGCGAACGCGCCCGACGCGAGATCGTCGTCGCCCACGCTCGCTTCGATTTGACCGGTCCAGAACGGCGTTGGCGCGTTGCTCACGAGGCGCACGACGCCGCCGGCCGCGTTGGCGCCGAACGCACCCGCTTGCGGACCGCGGAGCACTTCCACTTGTTGCACGTCGAACGTGCTGCCGAGCGTGCCGAGGCCGGTGAAGTCGAGATCGTCGACGAGAAAGCGCACCGTCGAATCGGGCGTCTCGCCTTCGAACTGCGAGTTCTCACCGATGCCGCGAATCTGAAAATATCGCGGACGCGATGTGCCGCCAGTCCAGGTGAGATTTGAGATTTGATCGACGAGATCGCCGAAGTGGCGCACCGAACCGACGCGCAACGCGGCTTCATCGTAAACCGAAACGCTCGCGGGAATACGCGCGAGCGGCGAGGCCCAGAGATCGGCCGTCACGCGGACGGATTCGAGTCGGACGATGTCGTCCGGCGTGGCCGCAGCGGGCGGCGCGATCGCGGGCGTTTGGGCGTTCGCGGCGGCCGCGAGCGCGAGGGTGATGGAGAGGATTCGTGTCGGGAGTTGCATTTTGTTGAAATGCCCGACCCAAATCGGACTCCCGTTGAAGGCGGCGACGCGGCGCCCCACGGCGCTATTCGCGGCGCCTGCTGTTTCCTTCGTCGGCATGATCCGTTTCAGGTTCGAAGGGTCGAGCGGCCGAATCGTGCCGCAATCTCAGCCCTCCGCGGAGGGCACCCCTACAGGCAAGGCGAACGAAATGCCGGCAACGCCGATGCGCAAGGCAATCCTGCATTATGACCGGGTTTCGCCGGCGATGTGATGACCTAGTTACGCATGGACATCCCGGCACACGCGTGGCGGGATGCCCCTTTAATCATGTCTCAACGCCTGACCATCACCCTGCTGTTATTCACACAGGTTTCCGCGCTGGTTTTCGCGCAGGATGCAGTGCCCGATCCCGTGACGGTGCTCGACGAATTCATCGTTACAGAAAGTGACCGACATCGCGCGGGCGACGTCATGCCCACGTCGCGTCCCGTCAGCTCTGTCTTCGGCGCGGACCAATCCGTGCTCGATCTGCCGCGCTCCGTGACGGTGATCACACCGGAATTAATGCGGCGCTTCGGATTGGAAAATCTGGGCGACTTGAACCGCCTCGGCGCAGGCACGCAGGCCCCCAATTATTATGGTGTTGCCGGCACGCCGCATCTTCGCGGCGTCAAAGCGATCACGTTTTTCAACGGCATGGCTCGCGCCTATCAGCGCAACGAGATGCCGGTGTCGTTCGGTTCGTTGGAAGCGCTCGATCTCGTGAAAGGCCCCGCGCCTTCGCACCTCGGCCCCGTGCCGGAAGGCGGCTACGCCAACTTCATTCCGAAGTCTCCGTATTTCGATCGCGCGCGCGGCTCGGTTGAAGCGACTTACGGCAGCCACAATTACAAGCGCGTGCAGGTCGACTACGGCAGCCCGTTGTTGCTCGGCGAGAAGCCTGCGGCTTACCGGATCTCGCTCACCGGACAGGACGCGGACATGTATTGGGATAACGTGAGCAACGACTACGTGTCGGTTTACGCCGCGCTCAAAACGCAACTTCGCTCCAACGTCAGTCTCTTCACCGGCGCGGAATACTACAATTTCCACAGCAACGAAAACGCCGGGTGGAATCGCGTAACGCAGGATCTCATCGACAACGGCAACTACATCATCGGCGAACCGCAGAACATCGTCAGCGCCGACTGGGGCGGCATCGCGAATCGCGACCTCGTCGTTTATCCCGGCGCTTACATCGGACAACCCGACAACTTCCGCGCGCTGATTTTGCCCGCCGCCATCGCCGAAGCGCGCATCGCGCCGGGGCTGCTCCGTCTGATGGAAGATCGTCGCGGCACCGACGGCGGCTACCGTTACACCAGCGCGTATTTCGACGCCGGCGGCCAAGTGCTGACGGAGAAAATCGACGGCAACACCGTGCTGTCCGATCCCGACGATTACGCCGACTCGCGCGATTTTATTTGGTTTCTTGATCTAATTTTCACGCCTGCTTCCGACCGCACGGTGACGTGGAAAAACTTCGTGGAGAAAGTTCGCACCGACAAACACTCCAGCTACGGCTACGCCATCGCGACCGAGCAAGTCGTCGCGGAAAGCAAGCTGCTCGTGGAGCAACAACTCGCCACCAAAGCGCAGACCACGCTGACCTACGGAACTTCCGCGCGTTACAATTACGGTTGGACCGTGCTCGATTACGACGCCGAACCCTTCAACCGTCGCGACATCACGCGCGACACGATTTCCGCCAACAGCAAGGTGCCCACCGGCTCCGATCTCGATCCGAACGGCAACAACGTGTGGACCGCCAACGTCAGCGGTTGCACAGAATCGACGATGTGGCAGGGCGCGGTGTTTGGCTTCGCCAAAACAGATTGGTCGTCGACGTTTAGCAGCATCATCTCGCTACGCGCCGACACAATGAGCTACGAGGCGCAGCTACCCACCGAAGTGGACAATGCCACTCCCGCCCAACGCACCGCATCTAAAAACAGCGGTGAAAAAACCTTCGGTTCCGGCTCGGTGAGTCTCGCGTGGCGGCCCGTGACCGGCGCGAACGTTTACGCCACCTACCAGCGCGGCACGGCGTTGCAACCCGGCCAAGGCGGCACGGTGAACAGCAAAAGCAATTTCGCGAACGCGGAACTCAAGGAAGTCGGCGCCAAAGTCGCGCTGCTCAATGATCAACTCTTCACCGGTCTCTCCGGTTACAAATGGGAATCCGCCCGTTTCAATGATCGCGACAACCGCGCCGAACGTCTGCGCGGCCAAGGTGTGGAGTTTGAAATCACGTGGGCGCCGACCGCGAATTTGAGCGTGATCGCATCCACCGGCACGCAGCGCGTTTATCGTCTCGACCCGTTGGGCTTCCGCGTGCGCTACGGCACCGCCGAGCAGATCGCTCTCGAATCGGGTGCGCTCGACACAGGCGTCACGCCCACACCGCCGCTTAATCCGGAACTGATTTATCCGGGCTCGCCCGAATCCCAAGCGAAGATCGACATCGCTTGGCAGGCGACGCCGACATGGAGCGCCTCGATCGGCGCGGTGTGGAACCACGAGTTTTATCACAACTTCGAGCGCACCTTGGTGCTGCCGGAATCATTGGTTTGGCGCGGCAGCATTTCTTGGCAGCATGGTCCGCTGACCCTGCGGTTGAGTGGAGAAAATCTTTTCAGCGAGGATTACTTCCTCGGCGCCGATCCGCACTTCTCACACAACAATCTCGTGACGAAGGCTCCGCCGCTCGAAGTGAAGCTAACCGCCATCTGGCGATTCTAAGGCCGGGGAACAGTTCACTGCAGTAGGGCGGGGATTCCGATCCCCGCCTTTTCTTTGCCCCTAAAACACTAGAGCCGCCCCCTTGCGGGAGCGGCTCATGTGACCTAACACCAAGCAAACCTTTTGAACTACAAACTACTGAATAAAATCTTGCCTACATCCAGATAGACGCGGTCCCCGTCAAAACGCTCAAAATTTGCTCAAAAAATTTTAGCCAAATTTCAGAAATTTATATCTCATCTATTTCGAATAACTTACGAATCAATAAAATGACCAGCGGGCAGGCATTGGATCTGAATTATTCAGTCAAAGTAGTGACAATAACTCGGTTCTCCCGCGTTCCTTCCGCGACACCTTGATGCGTAGAACCCACGATCATCCGCTGTCCGAATTTGAAGGTCAGCTTGGTGTTTGTCGCATACGTCGTGGGCATGGTGATCTAATCCACCGTTACTTCTTCTCTTAGCGAGAAATTCAAATGCAGGACCGAACTCGCTTCTTTCATTGGCGCGGCCGAGGCATTCACCTGCAGGATAAATGCGCCGTGTTGAATAGAGCTTTGCGCCGGTGCTCCCGGCAACAGTTCTAGTTTCTGACTCACCACCGGCGCTTTGTCGGCTAACAGGGCCAATTGGGTTTCCGGTGATTGCTGCTCAAAATCGGTCTCATCAGCGAAGCGATAAACCTCCACCGTTAAAGTGAGCGCACCGGCCACAATGGGATTCGCCACCATCATCAAGAGAAGACCGGCCAGCAGTGCTTTCACGACGACAAGCCAACCCTGCCGCCGACTCAGGCGCAATCCTCCTCAGTCGAGACGAATCGCCGGCGCAGGCAGTTCGCGCGCCGCTTCATCGGTCGGCTTGGTCACCGGCGTGCTCTTGAGTGGATAGCGGAACTGTTTGCCCTCGAAATTGCGGAAGATCACTTCGTCGTCGGTGATTTTTTCGACGTAGTCCGGATTGACCGGCACCTTGCCGCCGCCGCCGGGCGCATCGATGACGTATTGCGGCACGGCGTAACCGGTGGTGTGGCCGCGCAGAGCTTTGATGATCTCAATGCCCTTGCGCACATCGACTTTGAAGTGCGAGCCGCCCGTGATGAGATCCATCTGGTAAATGTAGTAGGGCCGCACACGCATGCGCAGCAGACGATGCACGAGCGCCTTCATGACCTCGGGATCGTCGTTCACGCCCTTGAGCAAGACGCTTTGGTTGCCGAGCGGCACGCCGGCGAAGGCGAGGCGTTCGCAGGCATCTTTGAGCTCCTGTGTGCACTCCTTCGGGTGGTTGATGTGGATGCTCATCCAAATCGGCCCATATTTTTTGAAAATATCGCAGAGTGCGGGCGTGATGCGTTGCGGCAAAAACACCGGAATGCGCGAGCCGATGCGGATGAACTCCACGTGCTTGATGGCGCGCAAGCGCGAAATCAGATGTTCGAGTTTCTTATCGGAAAGCAGGAGCGGGTCGCCACCGGAAAGCAGCACATCGCGCACCTCGGGATGCGACTCGATGTAACGCAGGCCCTGCTCATATTCCGGGTGGAAATTGTAGTCCTGCGCATTGCTCACTAGCCGGCTGCGCGTGCAATACCGGCAATACGCCGCACAGCGATCGGTCACGAGAAACAGCACGCGATCGGGATAACGGTGCACAAGGCCCGGCACCGGCGAGTGTTCGTCCTCGCCCAGCGAATCGAGCATTTCTTCCTGCGAAACCTGGGTTTCACCCACGCGCGGGATGACCTGCTTGCGAATCGGGCAATTCGGATCGGTGCGGTCGATGAGGTTGAAAAAGTAAGGCGTGATCGCCAGCGCGAGTTTTTGATTCGCAAAAAGGCATCCAGCGCGTTCCTCCGGAGTGAGCACCATGTAGCGCTCCAGTTGCTCCAAAGTGGTAATACGGTTCTTGAGCTGCCACGTCCAATCGTGCCAGTCGCTCGCATGGGTATCTTGCCAAAGCCCCTGGCCCTGAAACCAGGCAGCGCGATTTTCGGTGTAGGACATGGGTTTAGGCCAAAGTGGTAAGGCGGCTAACCATAGCTGTCAAACGGTCGGTCTAGTTTTTACGACGGCGGAGAAGATTTCCCCTTGGCAGTCCGCGTGGGACTCCTTTTCGTCAGACTTTAATGTCCTCACTTAAACCCGGTGTCCTAGCGCTTGAAGATGGTAGTGTGTTTCGCGGCCTCGCCCACGGGGCCGACGCAACCATTGCCGGTGAGTGTGTTTTTAACACTTCGATGACCGGTTATCAGGAGATTCTGACCGACCCATCCTACTTCGGTCAGATCGTCACGATGACCGCGCCGCAAATCGGCAACTACGGCATCAATGCCGCGGATGCCGAGGCTGCCACGCCCAAGTGCTCTGGCTTCGTCGTGCGCGAGATGTCCCCGGTCGTCAGCAACTGGCGCTCCCAGCAATCGCTCGACGCCTATCTCAAGCAATACGGCATCCCCTGCGTCAGCGAAATCGACACCCGTGCGCTCACTAAAAAACTCCGCGTCGATGGCGCCATGAAGTGCTGCCTCAGCACGCTGCCCATCAGCGATGCCGAAGCCGTGAAGCTCGCCAAGGAATGGCGTGACATGGCCGGCAGCGATTACGTGAAGGACGTTTCGTGCAAGGAACCCTACATCTGGCGCGAGGACGATCCGCAGAATTTCAACGCGCCCTACCTTCCCGTCGGCACGACGATGAATGCGCCCGGCATTCCGGAAAAACGCTTCCGCGTGGCCGCCTTCGATTTCGGCGCCAAGTTCACCATTTACCGCAAGCTCATCCGCCACGGTTTTGAAGTGCAGGTCTTCCCGGCCAACGCCACCGCCGAACAAGTGCGCGAACACAATCCCGACGCGGTTTTCCTTTCCAACGGTCCCGGCGATCCGTCCGCCCTCCCCTACATCCACAAAACCGTCACCGGTCTGCTGAAAGACTACCCCATCTTCGGCATCTGCCTCGGCAACCAAATGCTCACGCACGCGCTGGGCGGCTCGACCTACAAGCTCAAGTTTGGTCACCGCGGCGGCAATCAGCCGGTCAAGAATCTCGAGACCGGCCGCGTTTCCATCACCGCGCAAAATCACGGCTTCGCCACTGATCCCAAGAGCATCGAAAAAGGCGGCGGCATCGTCACCGAGATCAATCTCAACGACAACACCGTCGAAGGCCTGCGCCACAAAGAACTGCCCGTTTTCTCGGTGCAGTATCACCCCGAGGCCGCTCCCGGCCCGAACGACGCCGATCCGCTCTTCGTGGACTTCTACAAAATGGTGGAAGCCCGCAAAGCCGGTAAGATCTAAACGCTGTTCGGCTCTGCCGTTTCTTTCGTCGGCATTCTTTTATTCTCTCCTTCCGGCTTTGAACGGAATGGAGAGAACAAATCGAAGCCGGAATAGCACGCTGCCAGTGCAAAATCTGAGCTCGGAAATCATCTGCCTGACGGACAGATTGCCCGCATTATGAGCGAACCCGAAATCGTTTACGACAGCCGCGATATCGAGAACAACCGCGTCCTGGCGATCCTCGCCTACATTTGGATTTTGTTCCTTGTTCCGCTCCTCGCCGCCAAGGACTCTCGCTACGCGCGCTATCACGCCTACCAAGGTGTCACGCTCTTCATCGGTTGGGTGGCGGTGCAAGTCCTCGGCTGGATCCTGCCCTACAATTTGAGCGGACTCGCCACCATCGCGTCGCTCTTTCTCCTCGTGCTCGCAGTCATCGGTATCGTCAACGCCTACAACGGTCACGCCAAACCGCTGCCGATCATCGGCAAGCTGCTCGAACCGAAACTCTGACGGTAAAACTCAAGGGCTGAGCACACCTCATGAGCGGACCAGCCTTATTCATTCGGCCCTTTCAACCTTCGGACGAATCAGCGGTCATCGCCCTGTGGAACGAATGTGGACTCGTTCGTCCGCAAAACGATCCGCGCAAAGACATTCAGCGCAAACTGCAGGTTAATCCGGAGCTTTTTCTCGTCGGCCTGCATGAAGATAAAATCGTCGCTTCGGTGATGGGCGGCTACGAAGGCCACCGAGGCTGGATCAATTATCTCGCGGTCAGCCCGTCTCAGCGTCGCACCGGCTTCGGTCGCGCCATGATGGCCGCCGCCGAAGAACGCTTGCGGGCCTTGGGTTGCCCCAAAATCAACCTGCAAGTCCGCACGACCAATCGCGACGTGATCGCGTTCTATCAAGCCATCGGCTTCGTCACCGACGAGGTGGTCAGCTTGGGCAAACGCTTGGAATACGATTGAGTGCCACGCGCGCTCAACCCAACCACTGCTCGAACTTTTCCGCGTCCTTCGGCGTATCCACCCCGATGGTCGGATCGGCGGTGATAGCACAGTGGATGTCGTAGCCGTTTTCGAGGACGCGCAGTTGTTCGAGTTTCTCAATCTGCTCGTAGCGACCCAACGGCAGCGAACCGAGCTTCGCCAGCAAATCCGCTTTGTAGGCGTAGAGTCCGAGGTGGCGGTGGCACGGGTTCGCTTTCACCCATTCGTCATCAATCGTCTGCCCGAGATCGCGTGAGAACGGTATGCTCGAGCGCGAGAAATACAGCGCGCGGCCGTCGGTCCGCATCACGACTTTTACCTGATTCGGATCGAGAAAATCCACGATGCGTTGAAATGGCGTGGCGAGCGTTGCCATGTCGGCGCCCTTGGCGAGCAGGTCGGCCAGCGCGTTGATCTGCGCAGCGCTGACGAGCGGTTCGTCAGCCTGCACGTTGATGACGCGGTCGGCTTTGACCGTGCGATTGGCCTCGGCGATGCGGTCCGTGCCGCTTTGATGCGCCGGGTCAGTCATGATCGCGCGAAAGCCCGCACCCTCGACGCAATCGCCCAAAAGTTTGTCATCTACTGCGAACCATAAGGGTATGTCCGGGGCTTCAGACCGGATGCGCTCAGCCACCCAGAGTAGCAAGGGTTTACCCTTGATGCGGTGCAAAAGTTTGCGGGGAAACCGCGTGGATTCGAGGCGGCACGGGACGATGATCGCGAGGTCGGGCATGATTTAAGCCAGACTGGAACATGGTTTTTAAGTTGCAAGCCGCGCCGGGTTACGGAAATTTGCGCAGCTTATTCAATGACAGCGATGGAGAAAAGCGACGGCACCACTGCTCCCCAACAACTTACAAAAGAGTTGGTCGTGCAGAACAAGATGGGGATTCACGCCCGTCCTGCCGCCATGATTGTGCGCGTGACCAATCGGTTCAAAGCCGACGTCTTCGTCGAAAAGGACGAAGAGCAGGTCAACGGTAAGAGCATCATGGGACTCATGATGTTGGCAGCCGGCAAAGGTTCGAAGGTCAAATTCCTCGCCACCGGTAGCGACGCCGCGCAAATGCTCGCCGAAATCGAACAGCTCTTCGAACGTAAGTTCGACGAAGCCTGAGCTGATTCCCGCGGACTAAATCACAGCCCGTAAAACGCCCGCGCGTTGCGCGTGGTCACTTCAGTCAATCGCGCGTAATCCACGCCAAATAGCTCCGCGCAAAATTCCGCGGTGTGTCGCACATAGGCCGGTTCGTTCGGTTTGCCGCGATGCGGCACCGGCGTGAGATACGGCGCGTCGGTTTCCAACATCAACCGTTCGAGTCCCTGCACCTTCGCGGCTTCACGCACATTCTCCGCGCTCTTGTAAGTGATGACGCCAGTGATGGAGCCCCACCCGCCGCGACGCATTAGTTCGCTGATTTCCGCCGGGCCTTCAGTGAAACAGTGAAACACCACCTTCGACCAATCCACGCCGCTCGCATCTACCATCTCTACGCATTCGGTGAACGCGCCGCGCGAATGCACCACGACCGGGCAGTTCAACGATTTCGCCAACTTCAGCTGCGCGTCAAATGCCGCGCGCTGCCAGGCAAAGATGCGCTCCGCTTCCACGGTGTCCTTCGGCAAATGAAACCGATCGAGTCCGCACTCGCCAAGCGCCACCGGTTTGATTGCGCCGCTCCAGAATTCCCCCAACTGCGCGACTTCCTTTTCCCATTGCTCGTCCACGCTGCACGGATGCAAACCCGCCGTGTAACGCACGCGATTGGGATACGCTTTGGCGATGTCGCGATACAGGCTCCAATCGTCCGAAGCCGTGCCGATGGTGACCATGGTTTCCACTCCGGCCTCCTCCGCGCGCACGAGAATGGCGTTGAGCTCGCCGCGCTTGGCAAAGGATTCGAGATGGGTGTGCGTGTCGATCAGTCCGGTCATCACGCGCAGTAAAGTGGCAGATAACGCTCGCGCAAATAGCGGAGCAGCGATTGCGGCGAAAGTTCGCCACCCGTCACACGGCGCGAGAGTTCGAGCGCATCGTAGCGCTTGCCCACCGAGTGCACGTTTTCGCGGAGCCAGTTGAGCAGTCCCGAAAAATCGCCGCGCGCAAACTCGTCCTCGATCGTCGGACGCTGCGCTTTGACCGCATACCACAGCTGCGCCGCCATCATGTTGCCGAGGCAGTAGCTCGGGAAATAACCGAAAGCGCCGTCGCTCCAATGCACATCCTGCAATACGCCGGTGCGATCACTGTCCGGAGTGAGACCGAGCAATTCTTGCGCCGCGGCATTCCACGCCGCAGGCAAATCGCGCACCGCGAGCGTGCCGGCGAAGAGACGCTGTTCGATTTCAAAGCGCAGGATGATGTGCAGGTTGTATGTCACCTCGTCGGCATCGACGCGAATCAGCGTCGGCTCTACCGCGTTGACCGCGAGATACAGCTCGTCCGAAGAAATCCCCTGCGTCTGCGCAGCAAACATCTCGCGGAAACGCGGCTCGAAATATCGCCAGAACGCGCGGCTGCGGCTGACTTGGTTTTCCCAGAGGCGGCTTTGCGATTCGTGCACGCCCATGCCCGCGGCGCGACCAAGCGCAGTGGCGTGATGCGCCAGCGGCAGACCTTGTTCATACAAACCGTGACCAGTTTCGTGAATTGAGCTGAACAGCGAATCGAGTGGCTCGTCTTCGTTGAATCGCGTTGTCATGCGAATGTCCGCGCCGCTGCCCGAGCAGAACGGATGCAGCGACACATCGATGCGACCGCGATTGTAACTGAAGCCGAGCTTCGCCGTCACTTCGCGCAGAAAATCCCGCTGTTTATCCACCGGAAAACCGCGCAAGAGCTCGCGCTTCGGTTTGATGGACGAGCCGGTGATCTGTCGCACAAGCGGCACGAGCTCTTGTTTCAACTCGGCAAAGAGTTTGCTGATGACCGCCGCCGACATGCCGGGGTCATGCTTGTCGATCATGTAATCGTAAGCCCGGTCGCCCCAACCGAGATAAGCCGCCTCACGTTTGGCCAGTTCGAGATTTTTCTCCAACACCGGCACGTAGCTCGCGAAATCCGAGTTCGCCCGCGCCTTGGCCCACGCGTGGTAACCCACGCTGGATTGCGCCGCTTTTTCGCGCACGAAATCCGCCGGCAACTTGGTCGCGCGATCGTAATCGCGCCGCGCCTCGGCCACGACGATCCGCTGATCGTCATTCAGGTTTGCCGCGCCGGCTTCCATGTCTTTCAGCAAGTCGCCGAGCTTGGGATTGGTCGCAGACGCATGAATCGTTTCTGCGAGCACAGCGTGCTGCTCGGCGCGCAAATCGGCGCTGTCGGCCGGCAGGTTGACCTGCTCGTCCCAACCAATGAGCTGGGCCACCGTTTCGAGACGGTGAATGCGGTTCAGATGCGTGAGCAATTCGGCGTAGGCGGAATCAATCGTCATGCCGCCAATTTCACACATCCGCGCCGTCAAAGGCCAGCGCACAAGTTGCGCCGCGTTACTCTTCAAACAGCGGTTCGCCGGGTTTGATGCGCACGTAGCCGCCGGGTGCATCAATCTCGAGCTGCGGACCGCCGCCCCGATATTCGCCGATCAAGCGGCTGCGACCGGAACCGCCGCGCGAAGTATCCATGCTCATCTCGCTGATAATTTTTCCCCAGCGCGAACGCGCCTTGATGCTAAAGTTTTCGTCCGGGTTGATGACGGTGGTGATATTGCCCACCGCCGTGCGAATGCGGGACGGCCCGGTGATAGATGCGAACTGCGCGCTCACGTCGCCATTCGAAACCTGCGCATCGACCACGCTGCGCGCGTTCATGATGTCGATGTTGCCGTTCACCGTCTCCAACACCGCGTGCCCACCAACCGTTCCGATCTGCAGACTGCCTTGCACCGATTTGATATTCACCGAGCCAGTGCAACGCGAGACAGTCACATCGCCCATGTGCGTCTCAGCTTGAATGTCGCCGTCGATCGTGCGGATGAAAACATTGCCGGTTTGAGCCTTGGCTTTGATTTTGCCGCTCATGCTGCCGACCCTGATGGAGCCGTCGGCGGTCGCGAGGTCCAAGTTGCAGTGCGCCGGCACAACCAAATCAAATTCGATCTCCAGTTTCTTGAGGTCGAACAAATCGATGCGGATGCCGGTTTCGCGCGGATTCGACGCTGTGATGATTACGTCACCGCCACGGGCCGTCATCGCGAGTTGCAGATTGTCGAGCGCCTTGCGGGCGGCTGCTTCCTTTTCATCGGTGGAAACATAGCGCACGCGGACTTCGACTTGATCACCTTCGCCCGCCACGACGTTGATCAGGCCGCGATAGGTATCGACCTTAACGATGCCGTTGGCCGGAAGCGTGAATCGCTTCTGCTCCACGCGCTGCATAGCCCAGCCCGGCACCACAGCCGGGAGGGCGAAAATTAGCAGCCAAATCAGACGTCGCAGTTTCATGCTGTTCGCCATTGGAGGCCCATTCAGACCTACCGGCAAACAAGCGCAGCTGAGTATGATTACACCCTGCCTACGTAGATATACGAAGGCCGCAAACGCTGCCCATAAAGCGACTTAGCGCGCCTCGATCTCAATGTTGCCGCCGCTCGTGCGCAGCTTCAGTGTAGGACCACCGTTATTGACCGCGCCTTGCAGCCGGCTCTTGCCGATGGCACCGCGCTCAATCGCGATCGCCAGCCCGGAAGCCTTTACTTTGCCGCCGCTGGTCGACGCGTCCAATTGAAAGGCCGCGCTCTTGTCCACGGTCACTTCGATGTCACCGCCGCTGGTGCCGAGCGAACAATCCGCCGCCAAGGCGCCCTTGATCCGCGCCTTCACATCGCCGCCGCTGGTCGAAGCGGTCAATGAACCTTCCACGGAATCCACTTCAATATCTCCGCCGCTGGTAATGATCTTCGCGGCGCCGATCACACGGTCGACCTCGATGTCGCCACCCGAGCTATTCAAGCGCGTTTCGCCAGTAGCCTCGCGCAGTTCAATGTCACCGCCGCTGGTAGAAGCTTTAACGGAGCCGTTAATCCGGCCGATCTTAATGTCGCCGCCGGACGTGGTGATCTGCATCGCGCCGATCAAGTCGCCCAGCACCACATCGCCGCCGCTCGTTTTGAGCACCGTGTTGATTTGGGACGGCACAGTGATTTCAAACGAAACCTGCACCGGCGGCCACGAGCCAAAAATTCTGCCCGCGGATGGCTTGGCATATTTGGCCGTGGCGGCCACGTCATTGCCGGACTGGCTGATCTCGAGCTGCAGATCTTTCAACAACTCATCGGCCTCGGCGTCGCGCTTCGCGCGGATTTTCTGTTTGGCGACCACGATAACTTCGTTGCCCCAACCCGGGCGGACCGTGATGTCGCCGCCTTGTGTTTCCACTGTGAGCGTGCCGCCCGGTTCAACGGCAAAAGATTTCTGCACCACACGCTCGATGGGATCGCGCGCTAAAACCGCGGATACACCCAACAGACCGACCAAGAAAAAACGGATCAGTGTTTTCATATGTTGAAAGCATAACCCCAATCCGCGTCCTGAAGTTACAACAAAATTAGCGCTTTTCGGGTAAAACGACCGTCACCGGCATGCGGGCGAGGCGTTCATAAAGCTTCAAGTCGTCGCGGAGCGGCCACCAATCAAACAGGAAAATCTCCGCCGGCCGCCAGAGCGCCACCCAACCGATAATATCGAGCGAGAGCACAATCGTGCCCAGCAACGCGCTGCCGGTCACCATGTTGCCCAGCAGTTGGCTCAAGGTCAGACAGGCGCCGAGAAACAATAGTCCCACAAACATCCGCCACCGCGCCAATCGCAGCATGCGACGCAACGCGCGGCGGGAGGTAAGCGCGCGATTGGCGAAATAGTTTCTCACCGCATCGTCCACCCCGTCGGCCTGAATAGGATCGGGAGGCGTGCCGAGTTTGATCACGAGTTCGAATTCGCGCCCGGTCGGTAATTCCCGCGCCCATTCCACGATAAATTCTTCCGCCGCCGCATCGAGGTCTCGCTCATGAAATGGCGAGGGATCCATCATGTTAAAAAGCTGCGAGAGTTCGCGCAGCCTTAATTCCAGATGATTGCGGGGCGTAGCGCTCATGCTTAGAGCAGGGCCGAACGCCATGCAGGTTCGGCGAATCCAACTAACGCCACGTCTTCACCCAACAGGAATGGACGTTTCACCAAATTGCCGTTCGCGCCGAGGAGTTTGAATGCCGCGGCCTCGGTGAGGTCGGGAAGTTTTTCACCCAGCTTCTGTTCGCGATAATCCTTGCCGGAAGTGTTGAACAGCTTGCGCAGATCGCCGTCGTAAGCCGCGAGCATGGTGCGCAGCTCAGACGCGGTCGGAGGCGTTTCGCGAATCGCGTGCTCGGTAAACGGCAGGTTGTTTGCGCGCAGCCATTTCACGGCTTTGCGGCAAGTGTCGCAGTTGGCGTAGGTGTAGATTTTGAGCGGTTTCATTTTACCCAAGATGTGTCGCGGATGATGAACTGCCAACGGCCTTTGTATTGGCTGAGTTCGCCATAAAAGCGGATTTGATCCTCGGCCTTCCATTGGTCGCGCAGTTTTTCGCGGAGCGCTTTATCGAAGCTCCAGATATCGAAAACATCGTTGCGCACGATCACCGTCAAACGGGAGCCGCGGCCGACCTGACCTTCGACGCGCACGATTTTTCCTTTCAACGCATCGTTGCGCAGCGACTCACCGGGCGGCAGGCGATCCAGCGTGAGCGCCACCTTTTCGAGATCGATCTTGCTGAAATCCACTTTCCGCACGCTCGCGAGTCCCGTATCCTCGGAAGGACTGCGCAGCGAGATGTAACGATCGGGCTGATTATCGGTGACGGTGAGAAACTTCGCGTAGATCGGCAGGTGATCCGAGAATCCGCTGCCAGCCGTTCCCTCAAAATTCCAGCGAATGGGCATGCCCTTGTCGTCGAGATTGAGGCCGGGGATTTTCGCCACGCCAAAGGAATCATCCACGTATTGCACGCCGCGATAATCGTAGAGCCCGCGCGAGATGATCATCTGCATCAGCGTGCCCCACTCGCCTTGATAAGTGTCACTGCCGCGCTCTTCGGGAGGCAGTTCAAACCAGAGATTGTAGAGGTCGCGATTCTTGCCGCGGATGGCGAGTTCGTTGCCCTGCGAACCGAGCACGTCATTGATGCCGGTTTGCTTCATCGCCTTGTAGCGCGCCTTCTGGTTATATTGTGAGTTGAAATCGCCGCCGATGATGATGTCGGCATGCGGATCCTCCTTGAGAATTTGATCGAGCCGCGTGCGCAAAGTCTGCGCGTTGGCCACACGCGTCTTTTCCGTCGTGGCGTTGCCGGCACCGGACTTCCAGTGGTTGTTAAACAGATAAAGCGTGGCGCCATCCACCTCGACCACGACTTCCTGAATCGCACGCGCATCGAGCGTCGGATGAGACACCGCGCTCTTCACCGGGAAACGCGTGAACACGACGCACTTTTGCGCCAGCGCGTTGCGGCTGCCTTCACCGCGCACGTTTTCGCCGCGCACAACCGTGTAGCCTGTCATGCCGTAATCGACGAAAGTCTTCAGCAACAGCGCCTCCGCCGGGAGGTTGGCGATTTCATCGTCAAACTTCGCACCCAGCATGTCGCGGATCGTAACGCCTGCGTAGCGCCGCAAAATCGCCGGGTAATCCGGCACGGCTTCGGCGTCGGTCAGGTCCTGTTCGATTTCCTGAAAAAGAATAATGTCCGGGCCGCGTCCGTCCTCGAATTTGGACACCACGCGCGCGACGTTTTCCAATTTCGTCAGCACATGCTGGCGGCTGTAGCGCGCCGGTTGATAGTCCTCGAACAGCGCCTTGGCATCCGCATCGAACAGGTTCTCCACGTTGTATACCAACACGATGAACGGACGCGCCGAAACCGGCAGCACCAAGACCAAACCGAGCAGGAAAAGTGAAAACAAGCGCCGCATGGTTTTTCTGTGCGCACTTTGCTTCCCGACGTAAAACGAAAACGAATCCCCGACGGCGGGTGCGCACTTGACCGGCCCGCGACCACCCGCCCAACATGCCGCCGCATGTCCGCCCGTCCGCCCATTCTTGAGGTTCGCGATCTGTTCATCCGCCGCGACCGCACCGTCATCCTCAACCGCGCCAACTGGCGCGTGAATCACGGCGAAAATTGGGTCATCCTCGGTGCCAACGGCTCGGGCAAAACCTCGCTCCTGCGCTCGATCACCGGCTACCTCGCCCCGACCGATGGCGAGATCCATTTGCTGGGCGGCGAATACGGCAACTGCGATTGGCGCGCCCTGCGCGAGCATATCGGCATCGTCACTAATTCTTTTAGCGCGCTCATCCCTCTTTGCGAAACCGCGCTCGATACGGTCATCAGTGGCAAATACGCCCAACTCGATCTGTGGGTGCGCACGACTGCCGCCGACAAAGCCTCCGCGCGCAAACTGCTCGAAGTAGTGGATGCAAGTTACGTCGCCAAACGCGAATGGCAGCATCTTTCCCAAGGCGAACGTCAACGCGTCCTCATCGCCCGCGCGCTTATGGCGAAACCGCGTCTGTTGATTCTCGACGAGCCGTGCGCCGGACTCGATCCCGTGGCGCGGCGCGATTTTCTCGCGCTCGTAGAGCGGCTTGGTCGCCGCCGTGGCGGTCCCGCGCTCGTGCTGGTGACGCACCACGTCGAAGAAATCACACCCGCCTTTTCACATGCGCTGCTCTTGCGTCGCGGTGAAGTCGTCGGCGCCGGCCCGCGCGAAAAAATGCTTACGTCCGCGCAGCTCTCGAAAGTTTTCGGCACGAAGGTAAAATTAACCAACGACCGGCAGGGTCTGCGGTTGAGCCTCGCGTAAGAGTTACCGCACGATCTTTCCGGCCAGTCTTACCACGTCGCCGGCTTCAAGCGCCGGATTGCCACGAAATTTCTGCGCCGCTTGGTAAACGAGTTTGCCTTCGCGCACGAGATTGACCGCCCGGCCCGCCACCGCTACCTGCGCCGCCGCACCACCGTCGTAAAGCGTCATCCCTTTCTCCCACGGCACGCGCACAATCACGCCCGTCGCCACATCGACAAACGTCACCATTCCCGCCTGCGATAAGCGGGCGAGCGATTCGATGCTCGTCGCCGTGAGTTCGCCGCCGCTCGAAAGCGCGCTGCCCGCCACGCGACCACCGGCCTTTACCGCCGTAGTCGCAGTCTGCCCGGCGACAATCACCGTCGTCGCCGCCAACTCGCCGGTGGTTTTCACGGCCTTGTAGGCCAGACAACCCGCTTGCCAGAATAGCAGCCCTGCGACCAACAGAGCAGAAAAAGCGCGCCGCGCCGTCATGGCGATTTAGCCGCGCTTGGCCTTCAGCACTTCTTTCAAAAACACCTTCGTGTGTTTCCAAGAACGCTCGGCTGCTTGGGGATGGTATTTCACACCATCGAGTTTGTTCAGCTCCGCGTATTCGTCGGCCTCCTCGTTGCTGAACGCATGTTTCGCGCCTTGGTAGAGGATGAATTGGTAATCGACGTTATTTTCTTCGAGCGAAAACAAAAAGCGATCGAGCACCTCTCCGTGCACGAACGGATCGGCCGCGCCGTGACAGATCAAAAACTTGGCCTGGTTGCGCGCCGCCGATTCGGGCGTCGCAGACGAAACACCGCCATGCACGCTGACAATTCCTGCCAGCGGCGCTCCGCTGTAAGCCAGTTCCTGCACGACCGAACCGCCAAAACAATAACCCACGGCGGCGACTTTGTCCGCGTCCACGAACCCGGTGGACAGAAACGCGTCCAAGCCCGCCTGCGCGCGCTCCGCCATTAGCGAACTACCGTAGAATTTACCGGCGTGTTCGCGAGCCTCGTTGGCATCGCGCGTTTCAATGCCCGCTCCATACATATCGAGCGCAAAGGCCACGTATCCCTCCTGCGCGAGTTTCTCGGCTTGTCGATTGACGAACTCGTTCCGGCCCCACCATTCGTGCACAACGATCACGCCGGGCTGCAGCCCTTCCTTCGTCTTTTCGTCATCGTAAACCAAATAGCCTTCCAACTTCACACCGTCGTGTTCGTAAGGCATCGACTTGCGAACAATCTCGGCGGACAAGGTAGTCGCGACCAGCAACGCCAACGGCAGGATCAACGTTTTCATAAGCGGGATAAGGGAGAAAGGTTGCAGCCAACCTATCCGCCCGCCGCTGGGCGACAATCGCAATATCCGCCTTAGCGTCGGAACAGTTTGTCGAGCGCGCCCAGACTCTTGAGTGGCGTCTTTTGTTCGACGATGCGCGGTGTCACGCGCACAGGCGCCGCCGGTTTCTCAGACGCTTCCGCAGCCGGCGCGCCGGATTTCAAATCGCGAATCAACCGGTCCAGTTTCACTGCCGACACCGGTTCCGACGTGCCCAGCTCTTGCGCGAAAAGACTCACGCGAAATTCTTCAATCAACCAACGCAACGCATCCGCGCCCGGCTCTGCGCGCAACTCCTGCAGCGCCTTGACATAAGGCGTAAGTTGTCGCGAGCGTTCGGCGTCCTTCGCGGAATTTTGTCGCGAACGCTCCGCGCGCAGTTTTCGCGCACGCAGGTAACGCGGGAAATGCGCCAAGCGCGGCCACGTCACGCGGCGCAGAAAATCCGGCGGCAACAATTCTGCGATTTCCTCGGTCAAGCCCGGATATGTCTGCGGCAACACCAGCAACTCCTGACGCAGCGTCAGAATCTCACGCAGTAAATCACCGAGCTTCGGCACGATGCCGCGCAAATCCGCCTTAGCCTGCACCAACACCACGGCAAAGCGCTCCGCCGTCAGCGGAATGACCGGACGCTCGCACACCCAGTTGCGCAACATCACCGCTGCGTCTTCCTGCAATTGAGCAATCGGCGCGAGCGTAGCGGTCAGCGGACCAAGCGCGCGCAAGTCTTTGAGATCGCGCTGCAGCCAACCCAAATCATGTCGCAACTGTAGTTCCAGCAGCGCCGCGGTGCCGCGACGCGTCGCAGCCTGCGCCTCTTCACGCGACTTAAACAAACGCAACGACACACCTGCGGCGCCGGGTTTCAAACCGGGATACGCCAGCACTGGCACGCCGGCCATTTCGGTGACCTGCACCGACTCGGGAATCTCGCCGAACGTCCATTCTGTTTGATCTGCCTTCTCCCATTTCGCGCGCGCTTGTTTCCACGCCTTGGGATCTTCGCGTGAAACCGCCGTGCTCGCCTTCGCACGGCGCGCGGCCAGCGCCGCATCGATCTCGGCGAATTCGCGGCTCGCGCACAACTCGTTGCCTTCGTCGTCAATCACGCAGACGCGCACGCGCAAGTGATCCGGCAGCGGCTTGCTCGCCCACACGTCAGGTTTTAAGTGCAGCCCGAAGCGTTCGTTCAATTGCGCAGCCAAAGCCTCGACCAGCGCTTCGCGACGGCCGGTCAACCGATCACGCTGCGCCAATTGCGTGGCGAGGCTGCGCGCGGTTTCCGACATCGGCACAAACGCGCGACGCAGTTCTTTAGGCAAAGCGCGCAAGTAATGTTCCACCTTCGCCTCAAGATGACCCGGCACCGCCCAATCGAGCGCGGCCGCCGTCAGACTCTCCGCTTCGCGCACATTGACCTCAAGAGTTACACCGTCGTCGGACTGGCCCGGACGATAGGCGTAGTTCAACGCCAGCACCGTGTTTTCCAGCGGCAGCGATTCGGGATACGCCGTCGTGTCCTGTGCCAGCGTTTCGGGATCGCGCAGATCCTCCGGCTGCATTTCCAAAAAATGCGGCTCAGCCGCTTTGCGTTCGCGCACGAGATCGACGAGTTCGGCGACGGCAGAAATGTTTTCCAACCGCGCCGCGTAAAAACGATAAACCGCTTCGTCGAGATTGAGAAAACCACTGTCGCGCGTGCGTGTGAGAATGTTTTCCACTTTCTGCCGCACCTCGCGGTTGTGTCGCAGAAAATCAAAGGGCCATGTGATCGTGTCGTTCACGAGTCCTTCGCGGATAAAAATCTCCGTCGCCGCCACCGGATCGACTTTGCCGAAACCGACCGCGCGCGTTTGTAGTTCCAACCCGTGCAAGCGCGCGCGCTGTTTCACCATCACGCGGCCCTTCGCCTCATCCCAAAACGGTTCGCTGTGCGAAATTTTTAGCAGGTGCGCGCCAAGCTCCACCGCCCATTGCGGATCGAGTCGCGCACAAGTGCGGGCGTAGAGCTTCGAGGTTTCCATGACCTCCGCCGCCATGATCCAACGGGGAGACTTCGTCCCTTTCTTCTGCGCGGGCCGTTGGGTCACGTCAGCGGAAGGCTTTCGCTTTTCCTCACGCTTGAAGAGCACGGAACCGGGAAACAGCACCACCTTGCGATCGTGCGGAGCCTTGTAATAGCCGCCTTCGTCCTGCCACTCGGCAATGTTGCCCAGCAGGCCCGACAGGATGGAACGATGAATCGCACGGTAGCCCGGTGTGCCGAACGCCGTCGTTTTTGCGTCCACGACTTTGAGGCCGTGCCACGCGGAAGATAATTTGCCGTTCTTCTCATCAATCACGACTTCGCGCAACTGCGCGTGGATGTCGCGCCACTCGCGCATGCGCGTGTAGCTGAGAAAATGTTCGCGACAGAATTTGCGCAGCTTCGACTGCGTCATCGCCTCGAACTCGTCGTGATACGCTTCCCAGATGTTGAGTAGCGTGAGAAAGTCCGAATCGGGATGCAGAAAGCGCCGGTGCGCCGCATCCGCCTGAGCTTGTTTGTCCAGCGGACGTTCACGCGGGTCTTGAATGCTTAGGCCCGCAGCGATCACGAGCACCTCTTGCAACGCCTTCTCCCGCCGCGCCTGCAAAATCATGCGCCCGATCGTCGGGTCCACCGGCAACCGCGCGAGTTCGCGGCCCAGCGGCGTAAGCTCTCGCGTGTAGGACGGGGACTCCGATCCACGCCTCTCGGGTAATACTTGCTCCTTGGCGGGGTTCGGAATCCCCGCCCTACATTCGTCCAGCGCACCCAACTCTTCCAGCAACGCGTAGCCCGCGCGAATCGCCTTGGTCGCGGGCATGTTGATAAACGGAAAGCGTTCGATGTCACCGAGGCCGAAGGCCTTCATCCGCAAAATCACATCGGCCAGATTAGCGCGTTGGATTTCCGGCTGCGTGAAGCGCGGGCGTTCGAGGTAATCTTTTTCGCTATAAAGCCGAATACACACGCCTTCAGCCACGCGACCGCTGCGGCCCTTGCGTTGATCGGCGCTGGATTGCGCCACCGGCTCGATCGGCAAACGCCGCGTGCGCGTCTGCGGCGAATAGCGACTGATGCGCGCCAGTCCCGTGTCCACCACGAAGCGGATGCCGGGAATCGTCAGCGAGGTTTCGGCGATGTTGGTCGCGACGACGATCTTGCGTCGCTGCGTCGGCGCGAAGACGCGTTGCTGCTCGGCGTTGCTCAAGCGACCGAACAGCGGCACGAGTTCGCAATTCGGCAAGCGCCGCCCTTCGAGCAGATCGCAGGTTTCGCGAATGTCGCGCTCGCTCGGCATGAATACGAGAATGTCGCCCGTCGCACTTTCCTTGACAATGCGCAGCATCGCCTCAACCGCGCCGTCGATGTAGTGCATCGACTCCGCACGAGATTCGCGTTCATCACCCTCGGCGGCATCACTGTCTAATTCGTCCAGCGGCGCGTAGATGACTTCAACCGGGAACGTGCGGCCTGAAACCTCGATCACTGGTGCATTCTCAAAGGCCTCGCTAAACATCGCCGTGTCGATCGTCGCGGAGGTAATAATGATCTTCAGCTCCGGACGTTTGTAACGCAGCGTGCGAAGGTGCCCGAGTAAGAAATCGATGTTGAGCGAGCGCTCGTGCGCCTCGTCGATAATGATGGTGTCGTATTCGCGTAGCAGCGGATCGCCCTGCACTTCCGCGAGCAGCATGCCATCGGTGAGAAATTTGATGACGGTATCCGGCGTGGTCTGGTCGTTGAACCGAATCTTACAGCCCACTTCGCGCCCCCACCCCACGCCTAACTCTTCCGCCACACGGCGCGAAACCGACAGAGCCGCCACGCGACGAGGTTGCGTGCATGCGATGCGGCCGAGCGTGCCGCGGCCAGCGGCGAGACACATTTTGGGAATCTGCGTGGTTTTGCCGGAGCCCGTTTCACCCGCGAGAATCACCACTGAATTTTCCTGAATCGCCGCCACCACCTCTTCCGCGCGCGCGCTGATAGGCAACTCGGGCGGGAACTCGAGACGGAAGTTGAACGGTTTGGAACGGGAGGCGGACACGGTTGATGGGTAAACCACAAGATACCCAAACGACACGAAAGGAAAATGTATCAACCCGCGCATTCGCGTTTGCGGCGGTCACACCTTCGCAGCGCTTGCGCAGAATCCTCAAGCGGGTAAGGTCGCGGCATGTCCAAAGAGCGTTACATCGCCGCCAAGCAAAAGTGGGCCGAGAAACAAAAAGCCGCCGGCGTCACCGCGCGCGCAGTCGCCTCGGCGGATCGCCTGCCGCCTGGCCAGAAATTGACCACCGGTTTCCCTGTGCTCGATCTCGGCGTGCAACCCGACATTCCGCTCAACGAGTGGACGCTCTCGCTCGATGGCTTGGTCGAAAAACCCGCCACGCTTTCGTGGGAGGCATTCAATGCTCTGCCGCAGGTCGAAGACGTCAGCGATTTCCACTGCGTGACAACTTGGAGCAAATACGACTGCCGCTGGAGCGGCGTGGCGTTCACGACGCTTTACGAACTCGTGCAGCCGAAGCCCGAGGCGAAGTTCGTTTATTTCACGAGCTACGATGGCTACTCGACCAATGTCCCGCTCGCGCAATGCCTCGACGACGATGTGCTCGTGGCCACCAGCTTTGACAACGCGCCGGTCACACGCGAACACGGCGGGCCAGCCCGCGTCATCATTCCCAAACTCTACGCGTGGAAGGGCGCGAAGTTCGTAAAATCGATCACGTTTCTCGCCGAGGACAAACTCGGCTTCTGGGAAGTCCGCGGCTACTCGAACACCGCCGATCCGTGGACCGAGGATCGCTACGCGTGAACTGGGCAGGGAATCAAACTCCCTGCACGTCTCCGCACTCGTTCCAATTCGCAAACCACACCGCCTCGGTCGCGCCAATCTCGATGGTCTTCATCGCGCCGCTCGCCGCCGCGATGAATCGCTGCAATGCATATTCGCCGCGCACCAACCGCGCCGCCGCTTCGCGCGCCAGTTCACGCGGATAAATCGCCGCCAGCGGTTCATAAAATCCTTCGCGCTGACCAACCGCGCCGACACTCGGCACGCACTGCGATTTGAGGCGCTCAAACCACGCCGGCTCAATCCGTGGTAAATCCACCGCGAGCACGAGCAGATGTGTGCCGCGCATTTTTTCCAGCGCCGCGGCGATACCCGCCAGCGGCCCGGCGTCTGGCACTTCGTCATGCACGACCGGAATGCCTGTCTGCACCCACGTTTGTTCTGCGCGCACCGACAGCCAGCGATCCGTCACGCCCAGCGCCGCGAGCAAATCCCATTGGCGTTGCCACAACACGCTTTCGCCGACGGGCAGCAGCGCTTTGTCGCGCCCCATGCGGCTCGATCGGCCGCCGGCGAGCAACACAGCGCTGAAACTCAAAGCGTGATTCATGCGCGCAGTTGAGCGCCAATCTTTGGCATAGGCAACTTACCGTTCGACACTGTGGACCAGCCGACAATAAAACGTCACGCCATGGCTGGACCTAGTAGCACGACACTCGCAAATCGTATTCTGATCGGACTCGTCATCGGCGCCGTGGCCGGCGTCATCACTCTGGGCATAGGGCACTTTCATCCGCCGGTGCTCGCGGCCATGCAAAAGGTGTCGACCACCGTGCTCGATCCGTTGGGCCAGGTGTTTTTAAGAATACTTTTCTTTGTAGTCATTCCGCTGGTGTTCGCGTCGTTGGCCAGCGGCGTCACCCAACTCGGACAACTCGAAAAACTCGGCCCGCTGGCCGGACGCACGTTTGGATTTTTCATCGCCAATATGGCGATCGCGGTCGCGCTCGGCCTTGTGATGATGGAAGTCGTCAATCCCGGCAGTCACTTGAGCTCGGATGCGAAAGACGCGTTGATGGCCGAATATGGCGGCGACGCGTTGAAGCACATCTCCACTGCGACCACGCAACCCAAGCTCTCCTTCAGCCTGCTGGTGGACATGTTTATGCCGCGCAATCTGTTCGGCGCCGTCACCGGCTCAAACCGCAACAGCCTTGGCGAAGTGCTGCCGCTAATTCTTTTCGCCATTCTGCTCGGCGCGGTCGGCACGCAGCTCTCTCCCGACAAACGGCAGAAACTGCAGGAAAGCCTCGACCTCGTCACCGAGTTGATGACGGGCATTGTGCACTTCGCCCTGCGGCTGGCGCCCTACGCCGTGCCGGCGATGATCTACAGCGTCGTCGTCAAAGTCGGCGTGGATATTATTCTCGCACTTAGCGTTTTCGTGTTGGGCTGTGTGGCTGTGATGGCCCTTCACCTCTTCGGCACCATGTCGGTGTGGTTGAAACTTTTTAGCAAGCGCTCGCCGCGGGAATTCTTCCGCCAGATCCGTGCCGTGCTCATCACCGCATTTTCCACGAGCTCGAGCAGCGCGACCATGCCAACCGCACTCGCTTGCGCACGCGACACACTCAAAGTTTCGCCCAGCACGCGCGGCTTCGTCATTCCGCTCGGCGCCACCATGAACATGAGCGGCACCGCACTTTATGAAGGCTGCGTCGTTTTGTTCGTCGCCCAAGTCTTCGGCGTGCAACTGAGCCTCGCGCAGGAACTCACGCTGCTCGTCATGGCAGTGATTAGCGCCATCGCCGTCTCAGGTATCCCGGGCGGATCATTGCCGCTCATCGCCGGATTGTTGGCCTCGTTCGGGATTCCCCCCGAAGGCATTGGCATCGTGCTCGGCGCCGACCGAATCCTCGACATGGCCCGCACCACCGTAAACGTCGGTTGTGACCTCGCCACCGCGGTCATCGTAGACGAAAAGGCTCAGTTGATTGATTCCGCTCCATCGGCGGAATCCTGACACGAATTTTAGCCGCGTTATCCCCAGCTCACTCGAAGAGCGAGGATGGTGCCCAAGGCGGGACTCGAACCCGCACACCGTGAGGCACAGGCTTCTGAGACCTGCGTGTCTACCAATTCCACCACCTGGGCGCGTTGGAAGGGGCAAAACATACGGCCCCGGCACCCGGCGCAAGAAAATAGATTTCCATCCCGCCTTTCCCCAGCCAATCTCCTCCCTCCCATGAAAAAAGACGCCGTGCTCTCCAAAATTCGCGCTGAAAAAGTCGTCGCGCTCATCCGGGCCGACAACTCAGACGGTCTGCTCGATTGCGCCAAGGCCCTCGCCGATGGCGGATTGACCAGCATCGAACTGACAATGACCACGCCCGGCGCCATTCGGATGCTCGAAAAAGCCTCGGCGGAATTGCCCGAGTTTCTCTTCGGTCTCGGCACGGTCCTCGACGCCGAAACGGCTCGCGCGGGCATCCTCGCCGGCGCCAAATTTATCGTCACGCCGGCGCTGCGCCCCGACGTCATCACGCTGTGCCGCCGTTACAGCGTGCCGATTTTCTGCGGCGCATTCACGCCGACGGAAATCGTCAACGCTTGGGAAGCCGGCGCCGACGCCGCCAAAGTTTTCCCGGCCGAATTCTTCGGCCCTTCCTACATCAAATCGATCAAAGGCCCGTTGCCGCACATCGAGCTCGTGCCGACCGGCGGCGTGAGCGCGGAAAACGTGGGCGACTTCCTCAAGGCTGGTGCAATGGCTACCGCCGCAGGCAGCTCGCTCGTCGAAGCCAAGGCGCTCAAGGAAAAGAATTGGGCCGCCATCACCGCCAAGGCCAAGGCGTTCGTTGCCGCTGTCGCCGCCAGCAAATAAGGCGAAGCGATTGTATATTGTAGGGCGGGATCACTGTGTATAGACCGGGGTCAAGGGTAACAGGTGTTCCGCTTATGGGGTGACACTTTTGGAGGTATAGGATTGGAGAGGATGGTAGTTCCCTTTTGGGAGGTCGGAAGGAGTGGAAGAGTCGATGAGGCCGAGGGTGAAGGCGGCGTAGCAGAGGCGGTAGACGCCGTCGGAGGACGTGGGCCGGAGCGCGACGGGCAGGCCGGCGAAGGCGCGGCCAACGTAATAGAAGCGGTTCTTGAAGGTGATCTCGCCTTTGCTCTTCACGAAGCGGACGAGTTCGCCGGGTTCATACTCCGCGACCGGCAAGCGGGAAGGCATGGGGCGCGGACTGGGCCGATAACGGGACGCTGGCACGGCAAGGTCCAAGGCTTCGTGAGGCCGGTCGTGGTTGTAGAGCCGGCGGTAGGCGTCGAAGCGTTCTTGGGCTTGGCGCAGATCGCTCCAGTCGTGACGCGCCAGCAGGTCGGCTTTGAGCGTGCGATGGAATCGTTCGTCTTTGCCTTGGGTCTGAGGATGGAACGGCCGACCGTGGGTCACGCGCACGCCTAACCTCAACAACCAGACCGTGAGCAAGGTGTGCTCAGGACCGCTGCCAGCCCAAGGCGGACCGTTGTCGCAAAGGATCGTGCCCGGCATACCATGGATGGTAAACAGCTCGGTAAGATGGCCCTGCACAGTAGCCATCTGCTCGTTGCCACAAGCGAACAGCCCGACCAGATAACGCGAGTGGTCGTCCAAGACGGTCAACGGATGGCAGCGTCCGGAGTGCATGGCAAAGTGCCCTTTGAAGTCCATCTGCCAAAGTTCGTTAGGCTCGGGACGGACGAAACGTTGCCAGGGTTGATGCTGCTGACTGACCTCCGGTGCGATGCATCCGGAACGTTTGAGCAACCGCGCCACGGTGCTCACCGCCGGCACACATGTCCCGCCGAGATCCTGCAAACGACGACGCAGCTTGCGCGGTCCCCACGTGGGATGCTCCGTCCTCAACGCCAGCAACTCCGCTTCAACCGGTTGACCGGTTTGATTGGACCGACGTGTCTTCGTGCGGACCTGATCAAGCAACGCTTCATGCCCTTCACGGGCATAACGCCCCAGCCACTTGTATCCGGTCTTCCGGCTGATCCCAAAGCGCCGGCAGAGCTCGCTGACGCCGACTCCTCCCGCCGCGGACAACTCCACGAACTCACGTCTCCTCTCAAACGTATCCTTTGTATCCCAAGTCATGGGAAGAGGGCCATGGCCCTCTTCCCCCACCTTGAAAACTGTTACCCCATAAGCGGAACACCTGTTACCCATTACCCGGAACAGAACACGCTGATCCCGCCTTGATTGTGAGTGGACGACACGGAGGTCGTCCCTCCCGGAGGGACCGGCTCTGTCCGGTCCGCAAAAAGGTGGGATCAGCGATCCCGCCCTACAACATTACTTCGTTCGATCCAGCTGCAGCTTCATCTGGAAGGCCAGGCCTTCGGACATGGTCTGGCCCATTTCCATTTCGTGCTGACGTTCGCGGTGCCGGTGTCCTTCCGGTGTGTCGTCGGCCAGATTGGCCCGCGCAACGATGAGCGAATCCTGCGGTTTCACGAGGATGAGCGTGTTGCGTGCCTCGTTTTCGAGGTCGGTGCGAATGGCTGCGGGCATGACACGATCGAGCTGCGCGGCGAATTTTTCCACGCTGCCGTTTTCGCCGGAGAGCAGGTGGAAATTTTGATCCCACTGCATCGAGACTTCCGAGCCGATCAAATCATACGGGGCCTGCCCGAGCGCGTAGCCCTGCCGGTAGGAGCGGAAGTCGCGAATCGATTCCGGAATTTCCGCGCCAGTAATAGCGGGCAGCCACAAGCTGTGTTCCGAAAAGATCTGATTGCCCTCCACACTGGTGAGGAAGCGCAGGAAATCGATGGCTTCCTTTTTATGCGGGCTGGCGTTGTTGAGATACATCGCCATGGCGGTTTCGCCCATGCCTTCTCCAGCGGGACCGCGCACATATGAACCGACCACGGGATCGTCCGGCAGCACCGCGGGCAAACGCATGATCGCCACCTCAAACGGCGCGGTGCGGCGGATGGTCGTCGCATCCCACGTGCCGGTGAAAAGAAACACGGCGTTGCCGCTGAAAAATTCGAGCATCGCGTCGTCGCGTCGAAGCTGCAGGTAACCGGGCTTCATTGACTGCGAAAGTTCGCGCACGAGTTTCAGGCCCGCGAGCACGTTGGGGTGTGAGTAATTCCAGCGTCCTTCCAAAAACGCGCCCAGCACCTGCCGGTTGTAGAGATAAAGGTAACCCGCGTCGTCAAAGCTGTGGCTGAGCTCCAGTAGTGGCGCACCCCACACGGTTTGCGTGAGCCACAAGCCGTTGTCGCGGCTGCCNGCGAGNCCGTGAACCGGTTTGCCCGTGCGACGCGCATATTCGCCGATGCATCGCAGCGCTTGGCGGAATTGATCGTAAGTTTCAAAGACCGGGTCTTCGCCGAGAATTTCGCGGTAGAGTTCGAGATTGCAGAACAGTCGCACGCTGACCTCGGTCACCGTCACGGCATAAACTTGCCCGGGATCGGGCGAATCGCGCCGCGCACCGATCAGGTTGTCATGAAACGTGCGCTCCCACGGCACGCCTTCCTGCGAGGTGCCGACATTGTAGGGATTAGGTTGCGCAAGCTCGGCCGTGAGCGGCTCAAAATAGCGCGCGGGCAAATCCTTCTGCCCCGCAAGCCACGAGCCCCATTCGAGAATATCGGTGCCCGTGCCGCCGGCGAGATTGGTGCGCAGCCACTGTTTATAAACCGCACCGGGGATGAGCAGCTGCTCCACCTTCACGTTGGGATTCAGCTCCTCGTAGCGCTTGATCACGGCCTCCATGCCTTCCGGCGGACCGCGCTCGATTTGCCAGTGCGCAATGCGAATCGTAACCGGGCGATCCTGCTTGATCGGCGCGGAACGGGTAAACACCCACCACAACGAAAACACGTAGGCGGCGGCGAGCAGCACCAAGCCGAGCCCTTTGGGCAAACGCGAAGTTTTTTGCTTCATTGCGCGGTCTCCTTTCCGGCCAGCAACTGCCTGGCCTCGGCCAGCCGTTCAGCCACGGCGTAAGCGCGCACGTTGTTGGGAAATTCTTTCAAGTAGAGCTCCAAATATTTCTGTGCCTGCTCGGGCAATCCGGCGCGCATCGACAGCTCGCCGATTTGCACAATCAAATCCTCGCGAGCGGTGCCGGAAATGCCGCCGATCTGATCCGCCGCGACGAGATGAGGCAGAAAGCGTTCCAGCGGCTCTTTCAAAAGCACGCCGGCCTGGCCGATTTGCAGATGCAGATCGCGTTGCAATTCCGGCTCGGTGATTCGCGTCAAAATCTCCTCGGCGGCGGCTATCCGATCCGGCACATCCGGCAGCACATAAAGTTTGAGCATCCCCAGTTTGACGAGGCCGAGCTGAGCCCAGTGGCTCTCCGGCTGACGCGCGGCGAGTTGCTCAAACAATTCGGCCGCGCGCGCGTAGTTCGGTTGCAGAAAGTGCAATTGCCAAAGTCGCGCACGGAGATACGCGGCCTGCGCGGCGATTTCATCATCGCCTTGCGCCAGCTCCGCAAAAATGCCCGCCGCTTTCGCGAGATTCTCGTCGGTTGAAGGCTGCAGGCTCATCCACGCGGCGCCTTCGGCCAGCTTCTCCTCGCGGGAAACATTCGCCCCCGCGGCGGTTTTCAACACCCGCTTGGGTGCACTGTTCAAAATTTCCTGCCACGCCTCACCCGTCGGTTGCGCGCCCAAACAGCGCGTAGCCGTCACGAGCAGGACGCTGCCAACCAATAACGCGCGGCGGCAGCCGCGAAGGGGAAAAGAAAACACGCCGCAGATGGTGAAAATCGGCGCGCGCGCGACAAGCCAATCCCTCATGAATAATTCCCGCGCTGACTCAAATTTGCTTTGCATGCGCGCATTACTCGTTTTGGCGCGCAGCCAGATCCCGCAATTGGCGGGCAATCTGCAATGCGCGCGCCTCGCTCAGATTCTGCGCTGCTTCCAATCGTTCGCGGCGTAACTCGGTCGCAGCATCATCCGGATGCGAGCGCTCCAATTGTCCCATAGCCACGACGCGCGTATCCTGCGGCAGCATCGCCCAGCGCGCCGCGCGTTGCTCGATCGCGAGCGCCTCGCGCACCGGTTCGCGCATCTCGGCATCCATCAGCTGCGCAAATTTGTCCACACTGCCACCGGGTCCGGTCAACGCATGCAAATGACGTTCAAACACGGTGCGCGTGGCACCTCCCACCGCGATATTGGGACCACCGTAGGCGAAACCATCATCCGGCGAAAGTGCGCTCGCCGCCTCCTCTGACATCGGCACGTCGCGCACGCTCGGCGGCCAGCCGCTGTGATCGGTAAACAGCTTGATGCCCTCGTAACTGGTGAGGAATCGCAAGAAATCCACCGCCTCCTTGCGGTGCGGCGTGCGCTTGTTCAGGTAAAATCCAAAACCGGTCACGTTGTCGCCATCGGAGACATGTCCTATGATCGCACTGCCGACCACAGGATCATCCTTAGCCGGTTGCGGACTACGCAGCGCATCTACCGGAAAATCCGCCAAACGGCGCAAACTCGTCGCCTCCCATGTGCCCGCAAACAGAAACAAGGCATCGCCATTGAGAAACTGGCGCACCGCTTCGTCGCGGACAAATTGCATGTAGCCGGGTTTCATCTGCTCCGACAACTCGGCCAGAAGCGCCAGCCCCGCTTTGACATCCGGCTCTTGATAACTCCAGCGGCCATTAAGAAAAGACCACATCAAATCCCGCGGATAGACGGTCATGTATCCATTTTCATCAATACGCTGGCCGACCTTCATCGTCACACCGCGCATATAAAATGACATCAGCCAATAAACGTTGTCGCGACTGCCCGCGAAGGGATAAACCGCGCGCCCGCGCTTTTCCCCATAAGCGTGCGCCTGACGGAAGAGCTCGCGCATTTCTTCAAAATCCGCCGGCGGTTCCTCACGACCGGTGATTTCCCGCAGCAGATTGCGATTGCAGAACAAACGCTGCGAACCGCGCGAAAGCGTCACGCAGTAATATTGTCCGGGCTCGGGCGAGTTGAGGCGCTGCTCCGAAAGCTCGTCCGCAAACGTTTTCAACCACGGCACGCCTTCGAGCACCGTGCCTTGGTTGTAAGGATTCGGTTCCAAAAGATCCTCCGTCAGCGGATCGAAATACCGCACCGGCAAATCCGCCAGCCCGTCGAGCCACGCGCCGTATTCCACAATGTCCGGCGCGGTATCGCCGGAAAAATTGGCGCGCATCCATTGCCGGTAAACCGGGCCGGGCACCATCACTTGTTTCACCCGCACCCGCGGATTCAGTTCTTCGTAACGCTTGATCACCGCGTCGATCCCATCCGGCGGGCCCAGTTCAATCTGCCAGTGGGCGATGCGGATCGTCACGTCGCGCTCATCCACAATCGGCGTGGACTTCGTGAACACCCACCACACCGCGACCACGTAACCGAGGACAAAGACCGGCAGCGCAAACTTCCTCATGCTCCATCCCCTTTCGCGGCCAACGCCGCTTCCAACTCATTCATGCGCTGGCGGACGTTGTAGATGCGCGTGCTGGTGGGAAACTCCGCGAAGAAGCGTTCGAAATAATGTTTCGCCTGAGCCAGGTGTCCGGCGCGAAACGACAGCTCGCCGATTTGAATCACCAAATCCTCCGGAGTGATGCCCATCAAGCCGCCGACCGCATCCGCCGCGATCAAATGCGGCAGCACGTCATCCAGCGAGAATCCGTATTCCAAGGCCGCCCAGCCGATCTGCAGCTGGAGATCGCGACGTAACGCGGGCTCGGTGAGCATCGCCAGCAAGACTTCCGCTGCCGCAATGCGCGCCCGCGGAGCCGCCGCATCATTGGCAAAAAGTTTCACGAAACCCAGCTTCACAAAACCCAGCTGCGCCCAATGACTCTCCGGCCAGCGCCGCGCCAATTCATCATAGAGCGCTTCGGCGCGCGCATAATCCGGCGTAGTTTTCTGCACCTGATGCATCCGCGCCTGCAAATACAGCGCCTGCGCCGCGATCTCGTCATCGCCCTGCGCCAACTGCGCGAGCATCGGCTCGATCTTCGCCCAATCGCCTTCGCTCAACGGCGGCCGCGCCATCGCCAGCACCGCCTCGGCCAAAGTCTTGGTGCGTTCATCAACTGTCTCGACATCATCCAGCGCCGCTTTCGCTTCGAGCGGCTGATTACTCGCCGCATACGACCACACCGTATCCATCGTCACAAACGACAAATCCTTGGCCGGCGCCAGCGTGACGAAACTCAGTCCTATCAACGCGGCACCTAAAGCGGGGTAACTTCGGGGCATTCGCCCATGTTGAAGAACAGCCCAACCCCAGCACAAGCCCGCGCTGCACGCATGACGCTATTTCACTCGAATAAAACCATCGGTGCCACAGACCCCACGCGCGTGTTCTTTATCCGTGTGCATCTGTGGGTAGAATCCTTCTCTCGCCACACGCTCAATCGCCACGCGCATGGCCTCGACATCGCGGAGGATCGTTTCGTCGTCGCCGAGGTTTTTCGGATCGCGGAAACGCTCGAGTAGAGCAGCGATCTCTTCCGGCCATTCGCCGTTATGCGCTTCTCGGATGGCGCGGAGCTTTTCCCATTCCTCGATGCCGTCGCGCAGCAGTTCCCAATGCACGGAGTAGCGCGGACCGGGATAGACCAGAAACGAATCGCCCGGCGGCAGGTCACGCCGCCAGGGATGCGCGGAATAGAGCGTTTCGTGCAAAGGATTTTCCGGCCAAGTGGTGAAGGCCCAGCGCAACATGCCGTCGTAGCCGTTGACCGCGGTGTAGTAACCCAGCCACACGCTCTCGGCCGGCGGACTGGTCACGAACGTGTTCGGGCGCTTGGGATCGAGGCACACGTAAAACGTCGTGATACGACCCTCGGCTCGACGCTTGGCGATATCGCGCAGCAAATCCTCGCTCGCGTGATCGAGGATGATCGTGAATTCCGCGAGATCGAGATCGGTGTAGTGCGACGGCGCTTGGTTGCCAGCGAGCGCCACTTTTAAACGCGGCGCATTGGCGCGCACGAGTTCCATCATCGGCCGCATCATCTCGGCCGGCGCTTCATCCACCGCAATGCGCGTGATTTCCAACCAGCCTTTCGCTTCGAGGTGTTTTTCAAAGTCGCGCAAAAACGGTCCCCAATAATCCGCAAATTCTTCCGAGCCCGGTTCGCACATCGCCCAGCGCGTGTCGCCCGTCGCCTCGTCGGTGTATTCCAAACGCCCCGACCACGTGAGCATCGAGTAGCAATTGATCTGCGCCGTGATGCCGCAGCTCATCGCGTATTCCACGTAACAATCAAACGCCGTGTAATCGAAGCGCCACGAGCCATCCGGCTGACGCAGGTGCTCGATCATCGTTTCGTAATCGTCGTAGTCGCGGCTGCCCCAAGGCCGCGGCGTGATGGTCGTCGTGATAACTTTCTGCCCCGCATTCGCGAGTTCATGCATGTAGGGCCGCAGGATTTGAAAATGCTCTTCGCTCCACGGCTTCACGTCATGCCAGCGCGCAATCGCCCATGGGTGCTGCCAGATATCCAAGTGAAATGCCCAATCACTCGGTGCAGGCAGCTTCGCGGGCAGCACCTCCAACTTCAGCGGAAACAAAATCGGCTGCGCTCCATCGGCGCGCAACGTGAGCATACCAGTATAAATTCCGGGCGCAGCGTCGCGCGGCGTTTCCACCGTCAGCCACACGGCGCGATACGAACCCGCCGGCAGGGCGACGCGTTCCGCGTCATCCAGCACATCGCCCACCAATTTCCCATCGGCCAGCACGTGACGCACAAACCGCACACTCGTCTGTAGAGCGGAATCGCCTGATCCCGCCTCGGGCGTGTCTCCGCTTTCAGGCGGGATCAGGCGATCCCGCCCTACATCATCACCCCGGCGCCAAGCCGACACTTCTGCGCGCAAGCCCGACAACGCGCGCGCCGTCCATAACACGAATTGGCCATGCACACGTTCGCCTCGCCACACCGTCGCGCTCCACTCCTGCATGGTCGCCTCGAAAGGCACATTCGCAGCATCGTATTGGCGGTGGATGTCGCCCACCGCGCCTTGCAGCGCACGCGGAGTCGGCTGCGCGAAAGCTGACAACTCCATCACGTAAGGCCCGCGATCCGGTTTGTCTGCTCCGGTGACAGTAAGCCGCAGATATTTTAGCGCGACCGGTTCTGACAGCACCGCCTCCAGTTCGCCAAGCGGCAAGTGTCCCGTGCCCGTGCTGCGATCGCACAGCATCGTCCAATTCGCTCCATCGACCGAACCCTCGATCACCAGCGCAAACGAATGCCTCCCCGGCGACCGCAGTTGCAGATTTACCTGCGCGATTTCACGCACCTCGGGCAGATCCAGCTGCACCCACGCGGGAAATTCCTTCGACGTCCAAAACATCACTGAATTGTCCGCGATTCCATCGTGCACAAACTCCGGTCGCTGTTCATCGTCGTGCCCCGACGCTGTGACCGTAGCGCCGCGCAGCACATCTTGAAATTCCGCCGCGCTCAGCAACGGCGGCTGCGGTTCATACGGATGATGCCGCGCCAGAAACGGCGTGGCGGGCGGCTCCGCGACCGCGATCAACTCCACCAACATCAGCAGCAAGGCCAGTGCCGGAAAGCGTGTCATCCCCGCAGCTTGACGGACGCCGGCTCCGGCTCAACGGCAATCAAAGCCCGTAGCCCTTCGATCCGGGCTTGGCCTTGGCGCGACGATGCGTAGTAAGAGAACCATGCCCATCCACGACGGGATTTATCCGTGCCCCTCCGCGTTCCTCCCCGCCAAAAAATTCTGATGCATCCCGACGATCCCAAAGGCTCCTGTTGCGCGCCCGGACGCGATTTAAATGAAACTCCTTCGCCCGAAGGCTTCACATTTCGCCGCATCAACGCGGGTTCCACCGACGGTATGAAATTCATCCCGGGCGGTGAGTTTCTCATGGGCACCAACGGCGATTACGGATTTCCCACCGACGGCGAAGGGCCCGTGCACACGGTGAAGCTCGATCCGTTCTGGCTCGACGCCACGACGGTGACCAACGAGCAGTTCAACGCCTTCGTCAACGCCACCGGTTACAAAACCGAATCGGAAAAATTTGGCTGGTCATTCGTCTTTTACGGACACCTCACGCCCAAACAGCAGGCCGCCACGCAGCGCGTGCGCGTGCTCGGCAGCGAGTGGTGGTGCCGGGTGGACGGCGCGACGTGGCGGCATCCCGAAGGCCCCGGGAGCAACATCAAGAAACGCTGGTCGCACCCCGTCGTGCAGGTTTCGTGGCACGATGCCGTTGCGTATGCGACATGGGCCGGCAAACGCCTGCCCACCGAAGCCGAATGGGAATGCGCCGCGCGCGGCGGACTCGTGCAAAAGCGTTTCCCGTGGGGCGACGAACTCGAACCCGGCGGCAAACATCGCATGAACGTCTGGCAGGGCGACTTCCCCACGCGCAACACCGAGGCCGACGGTCATTATGGGCCCGCGCCCGCGAAGAGTTTTCCCGCCAACGGTCACGGCCTTTACAACATGACCGGCAACGTGTGGGAGTGGTGCTGGGACTGGTTCGATCCCGAATACTATCAAAACTCGCCCCGCGAAAATCCTCTTGGCCCGGCCACCGGTGATCGGCGCCTCATGCGCGGCGGCAGCTACCTCTGCCACGCAAGCTATTGCAACCGCTACCGCACCGACGCCCGCAGTAGCAACACCCCCGACAGCGCCACCACCAACCTCGGCTTCCGCTGCGCCCGCGATGTTTGACTCATTTTCAATTGTAGGGTGGGGTCTCCGAACCTCGCCTTTCGAATAGTCTTCCGTTTATCGAGGCGGGGATCGGAATCCCCGCCCTACATTTCCCTCATGCCTCACCCCACTCTCTTCCTCGGCATCGACGTCGGCACCGGCAGCGCACGCGCCGGACTTTTTACCGCGGACGGCCGCATGGCCGGCAGCGCCACATACGCGATCAAGATGTGGAAACCGCAGCCCGATTTCGTCGAGCAATCGTCCGACGATATTTGGGCCGCCTGTGGTCGCGCCGTGCGCGGCGCGCTCAAACAAGCCAAGGCTCGCCCCGAACAAGTCGCCGGCATCGGTTTCGACGCCACATGCTCCCTCGTCTGTCTCGATGCGGACGACAAGCCCGTCACGGTTTCGCCCACGGGCAAAGACGCACAAAACATCATCGTGTGGATGGATCACCGCGCCATCCCGCAGGCCGAGCGCATCAACCGCACCAAGCATGCCGTGCTGCGCTACGTCGGCGGTGTCATCTCGCCGGAGATGCAGACGCCCAAGCTTCTCTGGCTGAAAGAAAACCTGCCCGCCACGTGGAAGCGCACTACGCGTTTCCTCGATCTGCCCGACTTTCTCACCTATCGCGCCACCGGCGACGACACGCGCTCGCTTTGCACCACCGTCTGCAAATGGACTTATCTCGGTCACAAAGGCACGACCGGCGCGGGTTGGGAAAAAACGTATTTTGAAAAAATCGGCCTCGGCGATCTCGCGCGGGAAAAATTCGCGCGCATCGGCCAGCGCATTCGTCCGATGGGCGAACCGGTCGGCGCCGGTCTTACCGAAAAAGCCGCGCGCGAACTCGGTCTGCGTCCCGGCATTCCGGTTGGCGTTTCGATTATCGACGCGCACGCCGGCGGCCTCGGTCTGCTCGGCGCACCGCTCGGCGGCAAAAAAGCCACGATTGCGAATGTAGAAAAACGTCTCGCGCTCATCGGCGGCACGTCGTCTTGCCACATGGCGGTTTCGCCCAAACCGCGCTTCATTGCCGGCATCTGGGGACCGTATTTTTCGGCGATGATTCCCGACCTCTGGCTCACCGAGGGCGGCCAATCCGCCACGGGCGCGCTCATCGACCACGTGATCTTTTCGCACGCCGCCGCCGCGCCTTTGCTCAAAGAGGCGAAGAAAAAAGGTGTCACGATCTACGAGCTGCTCAACGCGCGACTCGATGCGCTTGCCCAAGCCCGCGGCGTCAAATTCCCCGCCGCGCTTACGCGCGATCTGCACATCCAACCGGATTTCCACGGCAACCGCTCGCCCCGAGCCAATCCGACGCTCAAGGGCACGATGACCGGCCTCACGCTTTCCGCCACCGCCGACGATCTCGCGCTGCACTACCTCGCCGCGATCCAAGCCGTCGCGCACGGCACGCGCCACATTCTCGATGAGATGAATCGCATGGGCTACCGCATCGACACGCTGCTTGCCTGCGGCGGAGGCACGAAGAACCCTGTTTTCCTGCGCGAACACGCCGACATCACCGGTTGCAAAATCGTGCTCCCCAAGGAACCCGAAGCCGTTCTCCTCGGTTCCGCCGTGCTCGGCGCCGTCGCCGCGCAACGTCACGGCAGCGTGCTCGACGCGATGGCCGCGATGAACGCCGCCGACAAAGTCATCACGCCAACCAAGGGCGCCGTCGTGCGCTTTCACGACGCGAAGCACAAAGTCTTCCACCAACTCCACGCCGATTTTCTCAGCTATCGGAAAGTGATGGCGAAGGCCTAAAGCACCCTCACCTGATTTCGGGAAATTGTAGGGCGGGATCGCTGATCCCGCCTTGTATGTTGTATCGCAATCGAAGGCGGGACAGCGATCCCGCCCTACATTCACGCTTTCATTCCCGCGGCGTAAACACCCGTCGTCAGATCAATCGCGTTGCCCGTCTTGATCGATTCGATCGCCGCGATGACAACCGCCGAGGTGCGGCGCGCGGATTGCACGCTGACAGGCGACGAGCCGCCGGTTGCGACCGCTTTGATGAACTCGCGATCGATCACGGCCGCGCCGTCTTCCGGCCACGCGGGATGTTCGGTGATTTTCCCGTCCGTGCGCGTCATGATCGAATTGAGCCGGTTGTAGAGACTGAGGCTCCGTGAGCCATCGCTCGTTTGCAGGGCAAACTTCGACGCGTGCGGCGGCACGCCGACATCGCCGACCGAGATATTCGCCACTGAGCCATCGGCAAACGTGACCGTGATCGCTGCAGTATCGACGATATCGCGTGCAGGATGCGCGTAGTTTCCGCCCGCCGCGTAAACGCGCACCGGTGCCGACGCATGCAGATGCAGCACCGTGTCCACAATGTGGCAGCCTTGCGACAACACGTTGCCGCCGCCTTGCACGGGATCGTTGGCCCAAAACTCCGACGGCCAATGGTCGTCGATCACATGTGCGCTCGTGAGAATCGGTTTAGTGATAAATTGCTTCGCGGCCACGACCGCCGGGAAAAACCGCAGTTTGAAACCCGACGCCGCGATCACTCCGCTGCGTTCAACCGCGGCTACGATGCGGTCGCAATCGGCCAGCGTCAGCGCGAGCGGCTTTTCGAGAAAGAAGTTTTTGCCCGCGGCCGCCGCTTGTTCGGCCAGCGGCGCATGCGTGTGGTGCTGCGTGCAAATCCACACGGCATCGGTTTCTGGATCGTCAAAAATCCGCGCGACTTCGCGCGTCGCATAACCGGCACCATATTTGGCCGCGAAGGCCTCTGCGCGATCTAGTGCGATGTCAGCCACTGCGTGAAACTTCACCTCCGGACATCGCGCGAAAAACTCGGCATGTTGGGCGCCGTAGCTGCCACAACCGATCAGAGCCACGTGAGGGAGTCGGGGTTCACTCATGCAATTCAATCCAACAGAGAACCGTCCTCATCTCAACAAAGCTTTGAGCGTCAAAACCACACTTGGGCGTTGCCCCGACCAACCGCCGGCGAAATATCACGCGCATGATCCCCAAGTTTACCGTCTCGCGGGATGATTCGGTTTACGAAGCCTTCCCCGATGTTACCCTGACGGCCGATGGTCGCCTGCTCTGCGTCTTCGCCGAGTGCACCCATCATGGCAACCGCGACTGGACGCGCCTCGTGCTAACCGAGTCGCCCGACCGCGGACGCACCTGGTCGCCCAAGCGTGCGCTGACCGAGTCGACCAACGGTTATCCTTACTGGAATTGCGCGCGCATCACCACGCTGCGCGACGGACGCATCACCATCATCGCTGATCGCATCGGAACAGACGAACGTTCCACCGACCTGCACTTGCTCGAGAATTACTTGTTCATCAGCCACGACCACGGTCGCACATGGGACCAACCAGTGTTGTTGCCCATGCAGGGTATAGTGCCGGACCGGCTGACCGAATTGAGCGACGGCCGGTGGCTGATTGGCTGCCATTTTTGCAACCCGGAGACCGGCTACTTAAAAGTGTGGCTCTGGCATTCGTCTGACGAAGGCAAAACATGGACCGGCCCAGTCACCATCGCGCATCAAGTCGGACTCAATCTCTGCGAAGTTTCGCTCCTGCCAGTGGACGACAAAACCATCGTGGCGTTTCTGCGCGAAAACTCCGGCAAAGGTTGGGACGCGTTCAAAACGATTTCGCATGACGGCGGGCTGACGTGGAGCGATTTGATTCACTTTCCGATTCCCGCGTGCCATCGCCCGACCGCCGGCTGGCTTAAAAACGGGCAAGCGCTTATCACGTGCCGCTTGATGCAAGGCGGCAAAGGTTGGGTTGGTTGGTGGACGCAAAACACGCTCGCCTGTCTCACCGACAAGGAATCGGTGCTGGCCACCAAGCGTGAAGACGCGCACGTGCGCATCCTGCCGCTCGATTACGATCGCTCACCCGAAAGCGACACGGGCTACACCGGTTGGGTGCAGTTCGACGACGGAGAAATCTACATCGTGAATTACATCGTGGACGACGCGCCCAAAGCGCAGATCCGCGGCTACGCGTTGGGGATGGACGACCTTGTCCTGCCCACACAGACACGCAACTGGCACAAGGACGCCGGCGCTCACGTCAAAAACGACTGACCTCGCTCATCCGATTCGTCTTCGTAAGATGAGCTTCCCTCGGGGCGATTGGTCGGTATCACTCGCCAACGCTTGAACTCCACTTCCCCTTCGCCCCGCTACTACACGTTCTGGTCGATCAATGGTCCGCTCCAGCGCGACCGGCTCCGACGCCAACTCGCCGATTTTAAGGCCGCCGGTTTGCACGGCGTGGTTTTTCATCCGCGCTACTACTGCGGCATTCCGCCCTACCTGAGCGACGAGTATCTCGAACACGTCACCGACACGATTCGCCACGCGCGCGAACTCGGTCTGCGCTTCTGGCTCTACGACGAGAACGGCTGGCCCAGCGGCACAGGCGACGGCAAAGTGTTGGCCAAGTATCCCGACAGCGGTGCTGTTCGCCTTGATCTCAGCCGCAAACGCACGCCGGAATCCATCGGCAAATTTCACACCGACGCCGCCAACCGGCTCGTGCCCGCCGGCACGCCCGGTGCGCAAACGTGGTATCTCACGCCGCGCAAACTCAACTATGTCGATTCGCTCAATCCCGCGGTGCTCGATCATTTTCTCGAACTGATCCACGAGCGTTATCGCGAGGGTTTGCCGCAGGACTGCTTCGATTACATCGAGGCGGTTTTCTTCGACGAACCGGAGTCCGGCATGATCAAGGATCCATTTGCCGACGTCGCCGGCGTGCCGTGGTCGCCTCTCATGCCCGCGCGCTTGCAAGCGCTTTGGGGCGACGCGTGGCGCGAAAAGCTGCCACTGCTCTTTGCCGCCGGCGACGGCGCGGCCGAAGCGCGCATCGCGTTTTGGGAAAATGTCACCGACTCGCTCATCGCCGGATTCTTCGCGCCCTATCAGGCGTGGTGCGAAAAACACGGCAAGCAGTTCATCGGTCACGTGAAGGGCGAGGAACATCCGCTCTTCCAACTTCCGATGGTCGGTTCGTGTCACCGCATTTTCCGCCATCTGTCGATGCCGGGCATCGATGCGTTGGAGCGTTATCCGTCGCTCGATTATTTTCCGCGGCAGGCCGGCTCGTTCGCACGGCAGTTCGGCGCCGGTCGCGCGATGGTCGAATGTTTCGGCGGCGCCGGTTGGGGCGCTTCACCCGAAGATCTCGAGCGCTACCTGCTTTGGCTCGGACGCAACGGCATCACCGATTTCGTTTTCCACCTCAGCCAATACCGACTCGACACGCCGGCGATCACCGACTGGCCGCCGTCGGAGCCACTGCACTTGAGTTGGAAGGACGCGTTTCCCGCCGTGCTCGATCGCGTGTCGCGTGAACTCACCACCAATCCGCCGCCCGTCGCCGACACGCTCGTCGTCGCACCCTACCGCGGCCTCATGTCGGTTTACGAACCGTGGGAGCTCATGCAGACCAACATGCACAACGCGTCCACTTCGCCC